>Ga0187771_10000671_pt1 | contig 21415 bp, 15 predicted proteins | sample 0116_SJ02_MP15_1_FD_133139 | JGI IMG/M metagenome (GOLD analysis project Ga0187771, IMG submission 133139) | Tropical peat soil microbial communities from peatlands in Department of Meta, Colombia - 0116_SJ02_MP15_10_MG | ecosystem: Environmental > Terrestrial > Soil > Wetlands > Peat | place... | reverse complement strand
CCTTATAGCTCTTGTAAACGTCCCCGAATTTCTCTTCAAGGAGTCGTTCCTCGAACCCGGCGATGAAGTTGAAGAAAAGGAATATTCCCGCCCAGACGGCCAGGGCCAGGAGCGAGCCCGTGGCGACGGCCAGGCCGAGATACACGAGCAGGCTTGCGAGGTACATCGGGTGCCGGACGTAGCGGAAGCCGCCGGTCACGATGACGCGGTCCTTGGGCCGGTTGTGGCCGCCGGCCTCGTGCCCCGACTTGGACATGTAGACCGCGAAGGCCAGGAACAGGGCCAGGACGGCCAGACGAATGACGAGAGGCACGTAGCGGGCAGGGAATGTCGAGAGATGCAGGATAAACGAATCCCCCCCCCAGACGACGAGGAATGCCGCGAAGGACAGCATCTGGCCGATGTGCCCGAAAGGATGTTCGCCGTTCTTGTCGTTCATGAGTGTCACCCCTCGACGGTTTTATAAACCACGGCGGGCCTATTTTCCAGAGCTTTTTTTCGCCGCCCCGCCCAGGCGAGAGATAGCGGAGACCCGCGCTCCCTCCAATGCCCTAAGCGGCCTCGATCTTCTCGACGACGCGGCCCGTGGCTTTCTCCTTGAAGATGGGCTTGATCCTGCCGTCGGGCATTTTTTCGCGCTTTATGAGGATGAGATCGGGATCCGCCGCTGCCGCTCCCGCCGCCTCCCCCCGACTGCTCCGGGTCCCAGAACCAGGCGCTGTGCGGGCCGGGGTGGGTTTCCCGTGAGCGGGCCCAGAGGACGCGCCCCAGGACCCCGTTCCGCACGGATTCAAGGGCCTTGAGCGTCTTGGGCGTGTAGACGAGGTCCTCGAGGCAGCCGGAGAAGACCCCGGCTTTCTCCGCTGCGCTCAGCATCTCGAGGGCCTCGGCCGCACTCCTGCCGAGGGGCTTGGTGCACAGCACCGCCTTTCCCGCCCCGGCCGCGAGCCGGACGGCCTCCCGGTGGACGCTGTTGGGGAGGCCGACGACCACGATGTCCGAGTCGGAGTCGAGGACGGCTTCCCGGAGGTCGGCACTCCAGCGCGGGATGCCGTGCTCGCCGGCGAAGGCCTTGGCCCTCTCGCGGCTCCGCGAATACAATTCCAGGCTTTGGTTCGCCCTGTTGTTTTACGCCCCAAAGGAGTAAAATTGAGGCGATGTACGAGGAGACGGAACAGGAAAGGCTCCGCGGCCGGATCGTGACGGTGGTGCTTATCATTTTCGCCGTGTGGCTGGTTTCACCTTTCATACACATCACGCGCGCGACCTACGCCCAGGGCCAGATTCTGGGCTACCGGCTGGCCCTCGGTCTGCTCATCCTGATCGCCTTCCTCGGCAAGTGGGCCTTCGATTTCCTCTCGCCGCAGGGCTTGGCTCGCAAGGTTTCGAACGTCAAGGCGATGGCCCTGGTCCTCATGAGCCTGATCGTCCTCGGCTTCGTCGTTTATGTCGTCAGCCAAGCGGCCGTCCTCTATATCCGGGCGGCCGCGGCCGAACAGCAGCAGCAGCAAAACATCGAATACTGAGGCCGGGCGGCCTACCCCCAGCCGCTTCGCGCTTTTTTTGAAAATCCCTATAAATCGCAGCCGTTTGCCTCATCGCCCTTCTGTCCTCCGCGCTCCCCCCGTTCTGCCCCTTCTCTCCGCCATTCTCTGCCCTTTTCTCCTCCCCCTGGTCCTCCCCCTCCTTATCCCGCTCGCCCTATCGCCCTCTCATGACGGGCCGGCGAAATTGTCTAATTTAATAAAGGAGCAGTGTGCCCCGCGGCGGAGCGCGGGCCTGGCCCGGCCGATTGACTTGCCGTGCCCGGCTGTGTTAAAAATTCGTCCGGTTTCATTTAGGGAGAAAGATGGGACGCTTCATCGTTGGCCTGGGGAGCCGTGCCGCGCTCCGGCCGTCCGTAGCCGGCAGCAAGGGTGCGGGCCTGGCCCGGCTCCGGCGCGCCGGCTTCGCCGTCCCTCCCGGCTTCGTCATCACCACGGCCGTCTTCCGCGGCGCTCTGACTGCCGCCGTGCGGCGGATGGTCACCGGGGCGGGCCCTCCCGATTTGGAGAACTTGGAGGCCGTCCGCGACTCATTCCTGTCCTGGGACATCCTGCCCGCCCACCGCAAGGCCATCCTGAGGGCCTACGCGAAGCTCGGCGGGGCCGTCGCCGTCCGATCATCCATGGTCGGCGAAGACTCGGTGAAAGCCTCGTTCGCGGGCCGGCTCGACACCGTCCTCGACGTCAGCGGCGGCGAGGAGGTCATCGCCGCCGTCAGGAAGTGTCTGGCCTCGGCCTTGGGAGCCCGGCTCTGGTCTTATCTCTACAGTCAAAACAGGGCGCCCGAGGAGAGGATGTCGATGGCCGTCGTCGTCCAGTCTATGGTCAAGGCCCTGGCCTCCGGTGTCGCCTTCAGCGAAGACCCGGCGGCCTGCAGCGAAGTGATCGTCATCGAGGCCGTCCCCGGTCCCGGGGCCGGCTTCGCGGGGGGGAGGGAGGCGCCGGAGAGGCACCGGATCGACCCGCGGGGAGAGTTGGAGGTCGTCTCCGCGCCCGCTCCGACCCCGGCCCGGTGCGTTCTCGATGAGCCGTCCGTCCGGAAGCTCGGGGCCGCGGTACGCGCTCTCTCGGAGAAGCTCGGAGTCCCGCATGACGTGGAATGGGCCTTCGACGGCCGGGACTTCGCCATCCTCCAGGCCCGCCCCGCGACGGCGGCGGGCGCGCGCCGTGTCTATTCGCGCCGGCCGGTCGCGGACCTGGCCCCCGGCATGGTCAAGCCTCTGATCTGGTCGACGAACTTCGAGTCCGTCGTGAAGGACGCGGTCGCGCCCCTTTTCGAAGAGATCCTCGGGCGGACGGGCGTCGATTACTCGAGGCTCATTGCGACATTCCACTCGCGGGTCTATGCCGACGTCACTTTCCTTCACGAGCTCCTGTCGCGCGCCGGTCTTCCGCCCGACTTATTCGACGCGCTTGCGGGGGAAGAGAGCGCGGCCGAGGGCCGCTTCCGGCTCCGATTCAGGGCTCGGATGCTCCCCGTCCTTTTCCGGACCGGACGCTACGCGCTCAAGCGGTTCCGTGGCGGGCGCCGGATCCGCCGCTTCCTCGACTCCCGGCACGTTCTGCTCGAGGCCTACCGGGCGTTCGATTGGGACGGGGCCTCATCGGAGGTTCTTCTCGAGCAGCTTGGCGCCCTGACCGGCCTCCACGGCCTCTCTCAGTGGCAGATGGTCCGTGTCGCGACGGACACGGCGCTGCGGAGCCGTCTCATCGAGCGCCTGGTCCGCAAATGGGCGCCGGGCACCAATCCCCAAGACGTCCTCAAGGGCTTCGGCCGGCGGGGGGCGATCGAACCGTATGAAGGCTTGGCCCGCCTCGCTGCCGATGCCCGGGACGTCGACCCGCGCCTCCTCGCCAGGATCGCCGGAAACGCAAGGATGGAGGTCAGAGAAGAGCTCGCGGCCTCGGAGGAAGGCCGGCAGCTTATCGTGCACTTCGACATCTTCATGCGCCGCTACGGCTTCCTCGCGGCGGGGGGCGTCGACTTTTCGGAGGCGCCGTGGACCGAGAATCCGCGGCTGATCTGGAAGGCCGTGGCCCGCGTCGCCCTGGCCCATCCCTCGACGCTCTGGGACGGCGCCGAGGCCCGGCGGCGCCAGGCCCTCGACCGGGTCAAGGCCAGGCTCAACCCGATCCGCGACCTCGCCTTGGGCCGGCTTCTCGACGCCGAAGACCGGCTCGCCGCGTGGCGGGAGCGGATCGGCCTCCTCATGACGGAAGAGGCGTACCTCATGCGGCGCTGCGTCCTCGCCCTCGGGTCGCGCCTGGTGGCGAGGAACGTTCTCGGCGAAGCGGCGGACATATTCTATCTCTACGAAGACGAACTCAAGCGCATCCTCGCGGACCCGCGGGAAGCGTCGCGGGCCTCGGAGCTCGTCGGCGCCCGCAGGGCCGAGCTCACGGCCGACGCGGCGGAGGCCGCGCCGGAAACGATCTGCGGGGGCGAGGAGACGGCGGCGCCGGAGCCGGAGCCTGCGGCCGGCGAGCGCGGCGGGCCGGCGTACCTTTCGGGGATCGGCGCGAGCCACGGCATCTCGACCGGCCGGGCGCGGATCGTCCGCGACCCCTTCCTGGCCGCGGAACGGCCGGGCGAGGCGGACGTCCTCGTCGTCCCTTCGGCGGATGCGGGCTGGCTCCCGTTCCTGTGCGGCGCCGGGGGTATCGTCTCGGAGACGGGCGGCGAGCTCTGTGACGCGGCCGTCATCGCGCGGGAGCTCGGCGTTCCGGCCGTCGTCGGCGTCGGGAGCGCAATCTCCCGCATCCGGGAGGGGCAGGCCGTCACGGTCGACGGCACCGCCGGCCGGGTCTATCACCGCCTCCCTTGACCGACCTTTGACAAACTCTCGAGGGCTTCCTGACAACTCGCATAGACGGCATCGTCCCCTAGCCGGAAACGCCGCTCTATCGGCGGCTGTCGGTAGACACGGCATGAGAGGCCGAAACTCGTCGCCGGCGGCTAATTTGGGGATACAATACTCAATTCCGAATTGCGCTGAATCACTCTGAATCAGCGCTAAATCGTGCTAAATGGAGGACACAATACTATTTTCTGAATTTACAGTTGCTCGGCTCGCGCCATTTCAGCTTCAGTACGGCCCGTGCAGCTTATAAGCAGGATGCCCTATCTGTATCCAATTTGTATTCTTTTAGATAAGCAAGGTAATTTCTATGAATGGGGATTTCGCAGGGAAGATCCCCTATCCCTTGCGCCCCCGAAGGCATTTTTTAAATGTCTTAATGCTGATCTTATTCGGCACGGGCGCTTGTCTTAAAAGCGAATTGAATTCGGAAATGAGTATTGTGTCCCCAAATTTCATATGGTAATTATTCGTCCGATAGGTGTGCGAGTTCTGCCACCGGCACGAAGACGGAAAAAAGTGGAAGTGAGAGATGTTCAAGAACATACCGAAACCCATGCTGGCCCGCATGGAGCACCTGGAGGCCGTCGACAGGAGGGACCGCACGGACGGGACCGAACACCTGAAGCGGCTCCGCCAGGTCCCCCGCATCACTGGGAAATTTATCGGCCTTCTGGCGTCGCTCGCGCCGGCGGGGGAATATGTCGAAGTCGGAACGAGCGCGGGCTATTCCTCGCTGTGGCTGTGGATGGCCCTGAAGGGCCGCGGCATTAGGCACAAGACCTACGAGATCCTGCCAGAAAAGGCCGCCTTGGCGCGAGAAACGTTCCGGCTCGCGGGCGTCTCGGGCGACGTCGAGCTCATCGAAGGCGATTTCCTCGAGCGGGGCGGTTCGCTCGCGAACATCGCCTTCTGCTTCGTCGACTGCGAGAAGCACTTCTACGAGAGTATCTTCCGCATGGTCGCGGGCAAGATGGTTCCCGGAGGCCTCCTGGCCGCGGACAACGCCATAAGCCACCAGGAGGAGATCAAGGGGATGCTCGATACCGTGGAGGCCGACGACCGCTTCGACAGCCTGATCGTCCCCGTGGGCCAGGGCGTGCTCGTCTGCCGCCGGGTTTAATTTATTTTTTCCTGGCCGGCGGCACCCAGTTCTCGATGAACCGCCGCGAGCCGCTTTCGCGCTCGTCGACCAAGGCCTGGAAGATGGCCCGCAGCTCGCCGTAGGGGAGCGTCCCGATGATCATGCGGTTGTTGATGATCATCGTCGGCGTCGAGCGGATGCCGTGCGTGTACTCGTCGGAGGTCCGTTCGTACTCGGCCCCCGTGTTGATGATCCGCTCGACGAGATCGCGGATCGCGGGGTCGCCCATGGCCCCCTCGGTCCCGTACTTGCGCGCCAGCTCCCGCCGCCACTCCGGGTTGCGCACTGACCGGAAATGGGCCCAGATCTCGTCGTGGATCTCGCGGAACAGCGGCAGGTTGCCGGCGGCGATGTACGCCGTCTCGCAGGCCCCGGGGTGGAGGTTGGCCTTCTCGGGCACGACGCTGTTGCAGGTCCCGTCGAGCGGGAAGAACTGGAAGGCTATATTGATTTTGCCGGCGAACTCCTTCTCCAGCCGGTCGAGCTGCTGCGCGAGATAGTAGCAGTCCGGGCAGAGGAAATCGGCGTACTCGACGATGTGAATGGGCGCGTCTTCGAACCTCTCGGTCGATTTCACGGACCAGTAGGGCGAGATGAAGCTCGGCGAGGCCACCCTGGGAAGCTCGTAGTATTCCCGCACGATCCTCACGGCCGCCCCGACTTGAGCCTCCTTCTTGGCGTCATGGTAAAGCCGGAAGCCGTAGGCGCCGGCGAGGCCGACGACGGCGAACACGGCGAGGAGCTTGACGGCGGGCTGCGTGAACCGGACCGCGAAACCCCGCTCGCCCCGCCCGTCTCCGTACATCCAGAACAGGACGAAGCTCAGGATCGAGAAGACATAGTAGCCCGAGCACAGCAGGCAGAGGCTGCCCATGACGACGACCGAATAGAGGAGGAGCGCGATGACCCCGAGAGCGTTGAACAAGGAGAGAAACCGGTTCGTCTTCTCGAAAGCCTCCGAGGGCACCACCGCCCCGAGGGCGACGAGTGCGCCCGCGACCAGGCCGAAATAGCCCAGCGGCACGCCCATGACCTGGGCGATCGGCGAGAAGGCCGAGCTGTCGCAGTTGAAGAAGGCGCTGACGTCGCAGAACGAGCCCGTGAAGATCGTCGCCGGGTAGTTGGCCAGGAAAAAATGGCGGATGGTCATCACCGAGGCAGCGATCATGCCGGCCCCCGCGATGAAGCTCAGGACGCGCCGCCCGCTCCAGCCGCCGAGCGTCAGGGTTTTCCGAGTTGCGTTTTCCATGCGTGTTCTCTCCCCTAATAAGGACGCCCGGCATGCGGCCGCCGTCTCCGTCGGCGCCGTTTTTCCGGCGGCCGCCAGGCGCCGAACCGCGCCCCGTAGATCCGTTCGAACGGATCGTCCTCCTGGCCGAACGAGCCCTGGACGAGTAGGGCGCAGATCTTCGACGCCCCGGCGTAATGGGCGCGCTTCTTGAGCGACCAACGCATGCGGCCCGTGGCCAGGGACTCGATCATGTGCTCCACGATGACGAGTGTCTGAACGGCCTCGAGAAGGACGCCCTTGGGGATGAGCACCGCCGGCTTCGCCTCCCGGAACGCCTGGTAGAGGATCTTGGGCTTGTCCCCCTGGGCGTCGGCGAGGGCCGTCTTCGCCCACGGCCAGAGAAGGAGCGAATAGACGATCTGGGGCCCGGGCGCCCCGCCGCGGCCGTAGACGGCGTCGACGGCCGAGAGATATTCGGCGAGCCGACCGAACATCTCGTCGGAGCGCTCGTAAAGTCCGCCGATCCGCCCGAGGATGACCGGCAGGAGGCTGTGGCGGCGCGCCAGCTCGAAAAACGGCCGGGCTGCCCCCGACTTGAGGTCCTTGTTCAGCTCCTCGAAGAGCCTCGACCCTGACGAGGCCGCCATGAGCGGCAGGCGCGGGGCGATGGCCCGCATCGTCCCCTCCTCGATCGAGAAGTTCAGCCGCGAGGCGTGGCGGATGACTCGCCAGATGCGGACCGGGTCTTCGATGTAGCTCTCCTCCGGGTCGCCGATGATCCGGATGAGGCCGTGCCGGAGGTCCTCGAGGCCTTCGACGTAATCGATGACGGAATAGGTCGCGATGTCGTAGAAGAGGGCGTTGATGGTGATGTCGCGCCGGAAAGCGTCCTCCTGCGCCGTCCCGAAGGCGATCGGCTTGAGCGGCGGACGCCCGGGGATGGGGATCGGCGAGCGCCGGTGACGGCTACCCCTCTGGGCCTCGCCGGCCGCGGCGCCCGAAGTTCCTTCCGGAGCTTCTTCCGAGGTCCCATCGGCCGCCCCCGCCTTTGCCGTCTCACCCGCCGCCGACCCGCCCGCCTCCGGCTCCGCGCCTTCCTCGCGGGCGCGCTCGGCCTCCGCCTCTGCCCGCTCCTCGGCCCGCTCGGCCTCGAGCTCCTCCTCGTCGGGCCTGCGCCGGAAGGTTGAGACCTCGATGATCTTCCCGCCCTGAAAGCGGATGTGGGCCAGGCGGAAGCGGCGTCCGATGAGGAAGGCGTTGCGGAAGAGACGCTTGATCTGGTTCGGATGCGCGTCGGTCCCGACGTCGAAATCCGCCGGCCGGCGGCCGAGCATCAGGTCGCGGACCGCCCCGCCGACAAGGTAGGCGATGAAGCCGTGGCCGTGGAGGCGGTAGAGGACCTTGAGCGCGTCGGGGTCGATGTCGCGCCGGGAGATGGGGTGGTGAGACCGGTCGAGGATCGTCGGCGCCCTGTCGGGCAGCGCGGGGGAGAAATTATCGTTCATGGATGACGGCGATCGTCCGGCGCGCCAACTCCGCGGGTGTCGTTCTCATTCGAGAAGGCAAGGATAAACCAAACGTCCCCCGGAATCAACTTTCGGGGGCCGCGCTTATCGCAGGCCCTTCAGATACTTGTCCATCTGCGCCGCGGCGATCCGCGCGTCGCCCATGGCCAGGATGACCGTCGCCCCGCCCCGCACGATGTCGCCGCCGGCGTAGATGCCCGGGATGTCGGTGGCCATGGTCGTCCAGTCGACTTCGACGTTGCCCCACTTGCCGACTTTGAGGCCGGGGGTCGTCTGCGGGATGAGCGGGTTCGGGCTCTGACCGATGGCGCAGACGACGAGGTCGACGTCCATCGTGTATTCCGAGCCCTCGATCGGTATGGGCCGCCGCCGGCCGGAGGCGTCGGGCTCGCCGAGGCCCATCTTCTGGCACTCCATGGCCCTGACGTGGCCGTACTCGTCCCCGAAGTAGCGGACGGGCGTCGTTAGGAGCTGGAACTCGATGCCCTCCTCCTCGGCGTGGTGGATCTCCTCGATCCGGGCCGGCATCTCGGTCGGCGACCGCCGGTAGACGATGACGGCCCGCTCGGCGCCTAGCCGCTTGGCCGTGCGGACGGAGTCCATGGCCACGTTCCCGCCGCCGATGACGGCCGCCGTTTTCGCCTTCATGACCGGCGTGTCGTACTCCGGGAAGGCGTAGGCGCGCATGAGGTTGACCCGGGTGAGGTACTCGTTGGCCGAGTAGACGCCGACGAGGTTCTCGCCGGGGATCTTCATAAAGTTCGGCAGGCCCGCGCCCGAGCCGATGAAGAAGGCCTCGTAGCCGTCGGCGCGCAGGTCCTCGATCGTCGCCGTCAGGCCGACGACGAAGCTCGTCCGGATCTCGACGCCCAGCCGACGCAGGTACTCGACCTCGGCCTTCAGGATGGCTTTTGGCAGCCGGAACTCCGGGATGCCGTAGATGAGGACGCCGCCCGACTCGTGCAGGGCCTCGAAGATCGTCACCTTGTGGCCGAGCTTGGCCAGGTCGCCGGCGACCGTCAACCCTGCGGGGCCGGCGCCGATGATGGCCGCCTTCTTTCCCGACGGCGGCGGCAGGGGCGGGATCTCGAGCGAGCCGCTGCCCCGCTCAAAGTCGGCCGCGAAGCGTTCCAGGTTCCCGATGCCCACGGAGACCCCGGTGGCCTTCTTGAGCGCGCACACCTCCTCGCACTGCGATTCCTGGGGGCAGACGCGGCCGCAAATGGCCGGGAGCGAGTTGGTCTCCTTGAGCTTCCAGGCCGCCTCGAGGAAACGCCCCGCCTCGATGAGCTTGACGAAACCCGGGATGTCGATGGACACCGGGCAGCCGGTGACGCACTGGGGATTGGCGCAGTCGAGGCAGCGCCGGGCCTCCTCCTGGGCCATCTCCGGCGTCAGGCCAAGGTTGACCTCCTTGAAGTCGCGGTTGCGGACGTCCGGCGGGCGCTCGGGCATCTTCTTGCGGGCGATCTTCATCCGCTCTTTCGCTGGCAGGGCCTTGCGCAGCTCGCCGCGCCACTCCAGCTCGAACCCGGCCCGCAAGCGGGCTTTCTCGTCCGGGTCCAGCTCTTTCTTCTTGTCCTCGGCCATCCCTGTCCGTTCCTTTAAGGCAGCTCGCGCTCCTCCCACTGGCAGAGCGAGCGGATCTCGTCGTCGAAGTAGGATTTCCGCCGCGTGAAGAGCTCGTCCCAGTCCACCTCGTGGCCGTCGAAGTCCGGCCCGTCGACGCAGGCGAACTTCGTCTTGCCCCCCGCCGTACAGCGGCAGGAGCCGCACATCCCCGTCCCGTCGACCATGATCGGGTTCAGGCTGACTATGGTCTTGATCCCCAGCGGCCGCGTGGCCTGCGAGCTCGCGTACATGAGATAGGTGCAGCCGACCGCGATGACCCGGGCCACCGGCGTCTCGGCCTTGAGCAGCGCCTCGAGCGGGCCGGGCACGAACTCCTTCGAGCCCAGGGCGTAGTCGCGCGACGAGAACGCGACCTTGTCGCAGACGGAGAGATAGCGGTCCTTCCAGTAGACGAGGTAGTCCGCCTTGGCGTCGAGGAGGGCCACGACACGGTTCCCGGTCGCCTTGAGCGCCCGGGCCACGGGCCACAGGGCGCCGATGCCGAAGCAGCCGGCGGCCAGCACGACGGTGCCGAACTGGGCGATCTCGGAGGCTCGGCCGAGCGGGCCGACGAAGACCGGGACCTCGGCTCCGGCCTCGAGCGCGGCCAGCTTCCGCGTCGACGTCCCGACGACGAGGAAGACGGCCGTGACCGAGCCTTTCCCCGCGTCCCAGTCGGCGATCGAAAGCGGGATGCGCTCGCCCTTCTCGTCGGGCATGACGATGACGAACTGGCCCGGCCGGCATTTCCTGGCCACTTCGGGCGCCTCGATCTCGATGAGGTGCAGATTGGGCACCAGACGCCGTCTCTCCAGGATCTTGGGCATCATCGTCCTCGCACGAGCTTCAGGCTCTTGCTCTCCAGGGCCAGGTTCAGTCCCTTGTAATCGTCGGGGTCCGCGGGCGGCGCCGGCGGGGCTGCCCTCTTTCCGGCCGGCTTTTCGGGCCCGGCGATAAACCGCGGCGCTCCCGCCTTCGCTCCCGGCCCCACAACCATGAAGACGCCTTCCCGCGGGACGGGTTCCGCCGCCAGCCCGCCGAGCGCCGGGACGAGGCGGGCGATGTCCTGCCGGATGGAGGCCGCCGACGAGAAGGCGAATCCGGCCCGGCCCATCTTCGCCGCGAGCTCGCCCAGGACCATCCAGCCGGGCCGGGCCTCTCCGCGCGGCTCCACCGCCTCGCGGGAGAGCTGCGCCCGGCCCTCGACGTTGACGAACGTCCCCTCGGCCTCGAAGGACGTCGCTTCGGGGAAGACGATGTCGGCGGCCGCGACGTTGCCGTCGTCATAGCTCCCCTGGTAGATGACGAGCTCGGCCGCGCCGGGTTCGAGCTTGGGGAACGGCCCCGCCAGATAGAGGGCCCGGACCTTGCGGCATGCCGCGGCCCCGGCCAGGGCTTCGGCCACCGCCGCCGTCGCCGGGAAGCCTGCCGCGATCTCGAGGCCCCCGCGGACGTTGGCCTGCCCGTCGAGCGGGACGACGCGGCCGCCCGTGAGTACGGCCAAGTTCCAAAGCCCGGCCAGCCCCCCCGCGGCCCTGAGGAACGCCGGCCCGAAGAGGAAGAAAACCGGTCCGGGCGCCGAGAGAGCGGCGGCGACGGCGTCGAGCTTCTCCTCGGGGATCTTCAGGGCGGCGCGCGCGGCCGGAGTTTCGAAGGCCTTGAGGCCGGCCTTGAACTTGACGCTTCCCGTCCCCTTGACCGAGCCCCGGCCCTTGCGCTCGACAACGAGCGCGGCCAGGACCGACAGGAACCTCGACGCCTCGCCCGGCGGCACGTCGACCTCGACCGCGGCCCGCCCGCTCGGCCGCGCGCCTTCGAAGCCCACGCTCACGAGCGCCGCCCCTCGCCGCACGGCCCTGTTGACCTCGACGCCCGCGATCGGCTGGGCGAGCGGCAGGTCCTCGCCGAGGTTCACGACGGCGCCCGCCTCGGAGAGGTCGGCGAAACGGAAGGTCGCGGGGGCCGCCCCGCCGAGAGCGCGGAGCGCGGCGGCCGCGGAATCCGTCCACGGGGCCGCGACGACCGCCCCGCCGAGCACCTCCTCCGCGAACTTGTAAAGGGCGAAAAGGTCCTCGCAGCAGCTCTGGGCGGACGCGGCCACGGCGGACTTCCCGGCCGGGATCTCCGCCAGCCGCGCGGCGGCGGCCGCAATCGCCTCCTCCCAGCCGCTCTCCTCAAGCAGGCCCTCGCGGCGGACCATCGGCCGGAGGAGCCGGCGCGCATGGCCTACGACGCTCCTCACCAAGAATCGCCCCTTGACGCAGGCCTGGCCGCGGTTCGCGGCGCCCTCCGTGTCGGGCGCCGTGCCGATGATCCGGCCGTCCCGGAGGCCAAGCGTCAGCGCGCAGCCCTGGCCGCAGAGCGTGCAGAGGGCCGGGTTCTGCGTGTCGGGCGCGCGCTCGTAGCGCACGGCGCGCTCGGAGAGCGATCCCGTAGGGCAAACGTCGACGCAGGCGCCGCAGAAGCGGCAGTCCGAGTCGATGAGACGCCGGTTCATGGCCGTGTCGATGACAGTCTCGGACCCGCGGTAGACGAATGTCAGGACCGTCGCCCCCCGAACCTCGTGGCAGACGCGCACGCAGCGGCCGCAGAGGATGCAGAGGCTGTTGTCCCGGTCGATGAAGGGGTCGTCGCGGCGGATCTCCCCGGCCCGCCGGGCGGAAGGGAAATGGACACGCTCGACGCCCACAGCCTCGACGACGCGCTGCAGCTCGCAGTCCCCGTTGGCCGCGCAGAGGACGCAGCCGGTGACTTCGCCCGTCTTCCGGATTGTCGACTTGTATTCGTCGCAGGACGTCTTCTCGGCGCAGATGAGGCAGGCGTTGGGGTGCTCGGCCAGGATGAGTTCGAGGATCCCGCGCCGCAGGGCCGCGAGTTCGTGCGTCGCCGTCCGGACCTCGAGGCCGTCTTCGGCGGCCGTGCTGCACGCCGGGACGTAACCCCGGCGGCCCTTGACCTCGACCAGGCACATCCGGCAGGCGGCGTACGGCTCGAGCAGGGGGTGGTCGCAGAGCGAGGGGATGTCGATCCCGTTGGCCCGGGCGAGCTCGAGGATCGTCGGCTTCCCCTCGAAGTCGATCGTCCGGCCGTCGATGGTGATGGTCATGGTTGCGCGGGCTCCTCGGCGCGCCCGGCGAGCACTCGCCCCTTCCGGCCGGTGTATTTCGAAACGGCCCGGACCTTCTTCGGGCAGACGCTGAAGCAGGCCCCGCATTTGATGCACAGGGACTGGTCGATGACGTGGACCTTCTTGGCTTCACCGGAGATAGCCTTGGTCGGGCAGTTCTTGAGGCAGAGGAGGCAGCCGACGCACTTCTCCGGCTCGATGTAATAGGTGATCAGGTTCTTGCAGACGAGGGCCGGGCAGCTCCGGTCCTCGATATGGGCCCGGTATTCGTCGCGGAAATAAAGGAGCGTCGAGAGGACCGGGTTGGGGGCCGTCTGCCCGAGGCCGCAGAGCGAGCCCTGCTTGACCGTCAGGGCCAGTTCCTCGAGCCGCTTCAGGTCCTCGCCCGTGCCCTCGCCCGAGGCGATCCGGGCCAGGATCCCGGCCATCTGCCGCGTGCCGATCCGGCAGGGGGCGCACTTCCCGCATGATTCTTCCTGGGTGAAGCGCAGGAAGTAGAGGGCGATGTCCACCATGCAGGTGTCCTCGTCCATGACGATCATTCCGCCCGAGCCCATCATGGCCCCGGCCTTGGTCAGGCTCTCGTAATCGACGGGCAGGTCGAGCAGCTCCTTCGGGATGCAGCCTCCCGACGGGCCGCCGATCTGGATGGCCTTGAACTCGCGGCCGTCGGGGATCCCGCCGCCGATGCCGTAGATGATGTCGCGCAAGCGGATGCCCATCGGGACCTCGACGAGCCCCGTGTTGTTGATCTTGCCGACGAGCGAGAAGATCTTCGTCCCTTTGCTCGTCTCCGTTCCCAGGCCGGCGAACCAGGCCGCGCCGCGGCGGATGATGGAGGGGACGTTGGCCCAGGTCTCGACGTTGTTGATGACCGTCGGCTGGCCCCACAGGCCGTGCTGGGCGGGGTAGGGGGGCCTCTGGCGCGGATAGGCCCGCTGGCCCTCGATCGAGCCGATGAGGGCCGTCTCCTCGCCCGAGACGAAGGCGCCGGCGCCCTGGACGATCTCGAGGTCGAAGCTGAAGCCCGTGCCGAGGATGTCCTCGCCGAGCAGGCCGTACTCCTTCGCCTGGCCGATGGCAATCGCCATGCGCTTGACCGCCAGCGGGTACTCGCCGCGGATGTAGAGGAAGCCCTTTGCCGCGTCGATCGCCTTGGCCCCGATGACCATGCCCTCGATCACGGCATGCGGGTCGGCTTCGAGGACGGAGCGGTCCATGAAGGCGCCCGGGTCGCCCTCGTCGCCGTTGCAGATCAGGTATTTCGGGGTCGCGCTCTCCCGCCGGCAGAGGGCCCACTTCCGGCCCGTGGGGAACCCGGCGCCGCCGCGGCCGCGCAACCCGGCGGCCGTGACCTCGTCGATGATCGCCTCCGGGGTCATCTCCGTCAGGGCCTTGGCCATGCCCTCGTAGCCGTCGTAGGCGATGTACTCGTCGATCTTCTCGGGGTCGATGCGGCCCCGGTTGCGGAGGACGACGAGGCGCTGCTGCTTGAAGAAGTCGATTTCGGCCATCCGCGGGACCGGCGCCTCCCCGGCCGGCGGGACGTACATGAACTTCTTGGCCGGCCGCCCCTTGATCAGGTGCTCCTCGACGAGGAAGGGCACGTCCTCGACCTTGAGGCGCTGGTAGAAAACCCCGTCGGGCTGGACCATGACGATCGGCCCGCGCTCGCAGAACCCATTGCAGCCGGTGGCCACGACGAGGACCTCGCCGCCGAGCCCGCGCCGCTCGATCTCCTTCTCCAGGGCCTCCCTGAGGGCGAACGCGCCGCAGGAGACGCAGCCCGTCCCGGTGCAGACGAGGAGATGGGTACGGTAGGCCTTCTCCGGGCTCATGCCGGCGCCTTCTCCTTGGATTTCAGTTTCGGCTTCTGCGGCTTCCGGATCGTCCCCAGCACCGAGCTGGCCTTGGTTTCATTCATCTGGCCGTAATACCGGCCGTCGACGATGGCCAGCGGGGCCAGGGCGCAGGCGCCCAGGCAGTTGACCCGCTCGAGCGTGTACTCGCCGTCGGCCGACGTCTCCCCGGCGGGGATGCCGAGTGCGCGCTCGAAGTGCTCCAGGATCGCGGCCCCGCCCCGGACGTGGCAGGCCGTCCCCATGCAGACCGTGCAGATGTGGCGGCCCCGGGGCTTGAGGCTGAAGGACTTGTAGAAGGTGGCCACGCTCCAGACGTGCGCGACCGACAGGCCGAGCTCCCGGGCCACCTCGGCGAGAGTCTCGCGCGACAGCCACTGGCACTCGTCCTGGACGTCCTGCAGGATCGGGATCAGGGCCCGTTTCTCTCGGTTGTGCTCGGCGACGACCCGTTGGACGACGGTCGGTTCCGCCATCAGGACCCGCTCCGTTTCGGCGGCGGGCCCTGGAGGAACCCTGAGATTTCCGCGGTGCGAACCATTAAGTTTCTAAATTACAGGAAAGCGGGGAAACTTGTCAACGCGGATTCCGGGATCACCGGCAGCGCTGCCAGTCCGATTCGCTGAAAAGCCGGTCGAGTTCCTTCCACAGGTCCTTGACGTTGCAGGTCATGACGATCAGGTCCTGCGGCCCGCCCTTGATGTCCTTGACGAAGTCGGGAATGAGCGAATCGTCCCGGAAGCCGAGTCGGCGGAAGATCTTCTGGGCGCCGACTTGGGGGCGCATCATCTTGGCCACGATCGTCTCCAGGTTGTTCTGGACGGCGATGAAGTAGAGTTCGCGGATCATGATCGTGCCGAGGCCCCGATGCTGGAACGGCCGGGCGATGATCACCCGGATCTCGCCCTGGTGCTTGCTCCAGGTTTCCCCCGAGAGCTCCAGGGCGCCGCTGGCGACGATGAGGCCCCCGTGGACGGCCGCGATCCGGATGTCGTCCCCATTTTCGACCCGGTTGAGCCTCTTGGCCACGACTTTCCGGTCGGTAACGTCGAATTTGAGGTATTTCCGGTCTTCCAGGGGAAGGGTCAGGTAGAAGTTCATCAAGGCGTCGATGTCCGTCGGCCCGATCCTCTTGATCGTCACTTCCGTGCCGTCTTTAAGTTTTTCGATCTTGTCCATTCTTGACCTATCCTCGTTCCATCCGGGATTGGGATGACCGCTCGTTTATCACTATATGAACGGGTGCCGGAATTGTCAAGCCGGCCGGATTGACACGCATCGGAGGGCGGTGCTATTGTGAGACGGGACGACGCGATGGCTAGCCGGGGATTCGTGCGCCGCTTTCTCGACAAGCCGCTTCGCCTCAAGCTCATCCTCAGCTTCCTGGCCGTGATCGCGGTCGGGGGGATCATCACCCTGTTCATCGGGACGCGGATCGAGAACCACACGATCATGTCCCTGGCGGAAGCCAGGGTCAGCCACGACCTGGCCTCGGCCTGGATGGTCTACCACGAAAAGCTCAACAGCATCCGGGACATCGTCGAGCTCAGCTCCCGCCGGAAATTCCTCGTCACGGCGCTCCAGTCCGGGAATACCGAGGGCGTCGCGGCCGAGCTCGACGCTACGCGCCGCCAGTTCGGCCTGGACGTCCTGACGGTCACGGACAGCCGCGGCCGCGTCGCGGCCCGCGGCCGCCGTCCGGAAGCCTCCGGCACGGACGAGTCGCGGGACCCGTTCGTCACCCGCGCCCTGGAGGGGAAGTCCGAGTCCGGCACGGCCATCGTTTCGCGGGCGGATCTCCTTGAGGAGGGTCCCAGCCTGGCCCAACAGGCCTATTTCCGGATCGTGCCGACCCCGATGGCGGCCGCGCGGCCGGACGATCATGAAGAGAACGGCATGATGATCAAGGCGGCCTCGCCGGTGGAGGACGGAACCGGCCGGATCATCGGCGTCCTCTACGGCGGCGTCCTCTTCAACCACAACTACCAGCTCGTCGACGAGGTCAAGGACATCGTCTTCAAGGGGGAAAAGTACAAGGGCCACGACATCGGCACGGCGACCCTGTTCCAGCGGGACCTGAGGATCTCGACGAACGTCCTAGACGACAAGGGGAACCGGGCCATCGGGACTCGCGTCTCCCGCGAGGTTAACGAGGCCGTCCTTGAGCAGGGGCATCCCTACGTCGGCCGGGCCTTCGTCGTCAACGCCTGGTACATCACGGCCTACGAGCCCATCCGGGACATCGGCGGCCGGATCGTCGGCATGCTCTACGTCGGCATGCTCGAGAAGCCCTACATCGACCTCCGCAACCGGGTCATGGCCACGTTCGCCGGGCTGGCCGGCCTCTGCACGATCTTCCTGATCGGGCTGCTGGCCTTCGTCGCCGGCCAAATCACACGGCCGCTGGCCGTCATGGTCGAGGCTACGGACCGGATCGCCCGGGGCGACCTCAACTACCGCGTCGAGATCAGCGGTCAGGACGAGATCGGCCGCCTGGCCCAGGAATTCAACAGCATGACGGACGACCTCCGCAACGCCCGCGAAAACCTGACCGAGTGGGGCCGGACCCTCGAGCGGCGAGTCGAGGAGCGGACGCGGCAGCTCCGCGAGGCGGAAGACCAGCTCATCCAGTCGGAAAAGCTGGCCTCGCTCGGTAAGATGGCGGCCGGGGTCGCCCATGAGATCAACAACCCCCTGACCTCCATCATCCTCAACACCCACCTCCTTCTTGAGGAGAAAAAGGAGGGAGACGAGGAGCGGGAGCCCCTGACCCTCGTCGCCGACGAGGCGGCCCGCTGCGCCCAGATCGTGAGCGGCCTGCTCAATTTCGCCCGGCAGACGCCAGCGGCAAGCGCCCCGGCCGACGTCAACGACATCGTCGAGCGGGCCGTCCAGCTCCTGGAGATGCAGGCCTCGGTCCGGAACATCCGGATCGAGAGGGACACGGACCCGTCTCTGCCCTTAATCAAGCTCGACAGGAACAAAATCCAGCAGGTCTTCTCGAACCTGACGCTCAACGCCTGCGAGGCCATGCCCCGCGGCGGGACGCTTCGCATCACGAGCCGGATGAGCCGCGACGGCACGGCCGTCGAGATCGTCTTCGCCGACACGGGGGTGGGAATCCCCCGGGAGAACATCCCCAAGCTCTTCGACCCGTTCTTCACGACCAAGAGCTTCGGCACGGGGCTGGGCCTCGCCGTGAGCTACGGGATCGTCCGTCAGCGCGGCGGGACGATCGATGTCCGCAGCGAGGTCGGGCGGGGGGCGACATTCACGGTCCGGCTCCCCCTGGAAGAAAAGCCCGAGGAGCCCGATCGAGAGGAGGCATCATCATGACGGAATCCGGAAAGAAGACGATCCTGGTCGTCGACGACGAAGTCACGGTCTGCAAGAGCATCCGCAAGGCCCTGATCTGCGAGGCCTATGATATCGACATAGCCGTGAGCGGGGAAGAGGCCCTCAGGATGGAAGAGGAGAAGAAGTACGACGTGATGATCGTCGACCTGATGATGCCGGGTCTGAGCGGCCTGGACCTCCTCAAGTCCCTCAAGACGAAACGGCCCGCGGCCCAGGTCATCATGGTTACGGGGTATCCGACGATGAAGAACACGCTCCAGGCCATGCAGATCGGGGCCTTCGATTACCTACCCAAGCCGTTCCTGCCGGTCGACATCCGCAATGTCGTCGCCCGGGCCCTGGCCGCGCTCGGGAAAGAAGGGGAGGGCGGGTCAGGGCCGGCCGGATAGCGCCTCGCCGAGCTTGGCCCCGATCTCGGCCGGGCTCACGGCGACGCGGACGCCCGCGGCGCGCAGGGCGTCCATCTTCTCCTGGGCCGTTCCCTTTCCCCCGGAGATGATGGCTCCGGCGTGGCCCATGCGCCTCCCCGGCGGGGCCGTCTGGCCGGCGATGAAGCCTACGACCGGCTTGGAGAAATCCTTCCGGATGTAGTCGGCCGCCTCTTCCTCGGCCGTGCCGCCGATCTCACCGATCAGGATCACGGCCTCGGTCTCCGGGTCGGCCTTGAAGAGCCGCAGGAGGTCGATGAACTTCAGGCCGACGATGGGGTCGCCGCCGATGCCCACGGCCGTGGACTGGCCGAGGCCCTGCCGTGTGACCTGCTGGACGGCCTCGTAGGTCAGCGTGCCGGAGCGGGAGATGATGCCGATCGAGCCGCGCTTATGGATATGCCCGGGCATGATGCCGATCTTCGCCTTGCCCGGCGAGATGACGCCCGGCGTGTTCGGCCCGATGAGGACGGTCGGCCGGCCCCTGAGGAATGTCTTCACCCGGATCATGTCGAACGTCGGAATACCCTCGGTGATGCAGACGACGAGGCGGAGGCCCGCGTCGGCCGACTCCATGACGGCGTCGGCGGCGGCGAACGGCGGGACGAAGACGGCGGCCGCCTCGGCCCCCTCGGCCCGGGCGGCCTCGGCCACGGTGTTGAAGACGGGGACCCCCAGGTGCGACGTCCCGCCTTTGCCCGGCGTGACGCCGGCGACGACGCGCGTCCCGTATTCGATCATGCGCTGGGCGTGGAATGTCCCTTCGCTGCCCGTGATCCCCTGCACGGCGACTCGGGTCTTTTCGTCGATCAGAATGCTCATGTCGGTCTCCTTGGTCCCGTTCTACTTGACCAGGGCCACGATCTTCTCCGCGGCGTCCTTCATGCCGTCGGCGGCGTGGAAGGCCAGGCCCGATTCGCGGAGGATGGCCTTGCCCTCCTCCACGTTCGTCCCCTCGAGCCGGATCACGACCGGGATCTTCGTGCCGAGGTCGCGGGCGGCCTTGACGACGCCGCTGGCGATGAGGTCGCAGCGGACGATGCCGCCGAAGATGTTGATCAGGGCGCCCCGGACGTCGGGGTCGGAGACGAGGATCCGGAAGGCGTTGATCACGGCCTCTTCGGTGACCCCGCCGCCGACGTCCAGGAAGTTGGCGGGCATCCCGCCCGCGTACTTGATGATGTCCATCGTGGCCATGGCCAGGCCGGCGCCGTTGACCATGCAGCCGACGTTGCCGTCGAGCTTGATGTAGTTCAGATTGTATTTCGAGGCTTCCACCTCGAGCGGCGATTCCTCGGCCAGGTCGCGCATGGCCCGGATCTCGGGGTGGCGCGCGAGGGCGTTGTCGTCGAAGTTCATCTTGGCGTCCAGGGCCAGGACGTCGCCCGACTTCGTGACGAGCAGGGGGTTGATCTCGGCCAGAGAGGCGTCCGTGCCCTCGAAGGCCTTGTACAGCGCGGCCAGGAACTTCACGGCCTGCTTGTGGGTCTCACCGTCGAGGCCGAGGCGGAAGGCCAGCGAGCGCGCCTGGAAGGCCTGGAGGCCGGTCGCGGGGTGGACGTATTCCTTGAAGATCGCGTCGGGATTCTCGGCCGCGACCTTTTCGATCTCGACGCCGCCCTCGGTCGAGGCCATGACGACGGCGGCCTCGCGGGCCCGGTCGATGACGATGCCGAGGTAGAGCTCGCGCGCGATCTCAAGGGCCTCCTCGACGAGTAGGCGCTGGACCGTTTTCCCCTCGGGCCCCGTCTGGTGCGTCACCAGGGTCATGCCGATCATGCTCCGGGCCAGCGTTTCGGCCTCGGCCGGAGTCGCGGCCAGCCTGACGCCGCCGCCCTTGCCGCGCCCGCCGGCGTGGATCTGGGCCTTGAGCACGACGCGGGCGCCGAGGCGCTCGGCCGCCGCCCGTGCTGCGGCCGGCGTTTCGGCGACCTCGCCGCGGGGGACGCGGACGCCGAAGCGCGCCAGGATCTGTTTGGCTTGGTACTCGTGGATTTTCATCGCTCTTTTCCTTTTATAGATGTATGACGCCCCTCCGCCGCCTGGTGGGAGCAGTGAAAAGCCGCCTCCGCCGCCGGGGAAGGTCTCACCGGCGGCGCGACATTTTCTTATAACAGACGATTCCGGGGTTGTCAAACAGGCCCGCCGGCCGTCCCGCCGCGCCTTCGGCCGCCCGGGGGCCGTTTCCCGGCCTGTGGCCCCCGGCCGCCCGAAGAGGGACGGAGGGGCCGGCCAGGGCCCGGACCCGCGCCCCGGAGGGTTTGACGGCCGGGCGGGTTTCTGATAGTTAATAGAGTATAAGGATGCAGAGATTGCCGGGTGTCCCCGAGAGAAAGTGACGGCGCGCGATCCCGGCGTTGGCGGAATCTCCGGGGGTGTCGGGAGCAAAAAACTTGACACTCCCAGGGAAAGAATTTATAGTAAAAATTCTCGGATGACGGAAAAATCGTCCTGAACAGTTATTGATAATGAATTCTTCTCCGAGGGCCAAAGAACACGAGTATGCCCTCGTAGCCACCCGGAATCCGGGCTGCGGCCCGGGCTCCGATCCCCGCGTTGTGTCGGGGGCGCCCGTCCTCCCCGCCGGTTCCCCCTCCGGAGTCCGGACGGCGGCGCGGGAGCCCCGTCCGTCATCTGAACCCGAAAGGATGGCCCATGCCTAAGCCGAAATTCGCTCTCTACTGGGCGGCCAGCTGCGGCGGCTGCGAGATTGCCTTCCTCGACATCCGG
>Ga0187771_10000670_pt1 | contig 21448 bp, 13 predicted proteins | sample 0116_SJ02_MP15_1_FD_133139 | JGI IMG/M metagenome (GOLD analysis project Ga0187771, IMG submission 133139) | Tropical peat soil microbial communities from peatlands in Department of Meta, Colombia - 0116_SJ02_MP15_10_MG | ecosystem: Environmental > Terrestrial > Soil > Wetlands > Peat | place... | reverse complement strand
CTCCTTAGTTTTCTGCAAATCGAATTTCGGGTCGCGCGCTTTGATGCACAGGAAGAACCGGTTCCGCGTGGCCAACTCGAAGCGCGGGACGTTGAAGACCGGATGATAGGGAGTGGGCAAGCCATTGAGTGCCAGCATGCCGAAGACAGTGGCCAAGCCCGCGCATAGAATCGTCAGCTCAAAGGTGATGGCAATGAAACTCGGCCAACTGTTGTAAGGCTTGCCGCCAATGTTCAGGGGATAGCCGATGACGTTGGGCCAGTATTGAAGGTAGAAACCCCCAAAGCATCCGATAAGTCCTCCAATCAAGCAAATGAGCGGGACGCGCGTGCTGTGAAAACCCACCGCATCCGCCAGTCCCTCGATGGGAAAAGGCGAAAACGCGTCTAACCGGCGGTAACCAGCTTCGCGCGCGCGCTGGGCGGCGCTTAGCAAATCATCCGAGTTTTCGAATTCGGCCATCAGGCCGTACACTGCATGGCGTTTCATAAAAGAGAACGTTGTAGAGGCGACCCTTGTGGTTGCCCCCGGGCGGCCACAAGCGCCGCCGCTACCCGCTTCCCACTGCCCACCTGCCTACCCGCCCACTGCCTACCGCGCGTCCTCCGCCGTCTTGTGCACTAACTCTCGCATCTCGAAGATCGAAATCATGGGCAGGTACCGGATGAAGAGCAGGAACAAGGTGAAGAACAGGCCGATGGTTCCAATGAAAGTCGCCCAATCCCATATCGTGGGGTAGTACATTCCCCACGCCGAGGGCATGAAATCCCGATGCAAACTGGTCACCACGATGACAAAGCGCTCGAGCCACATCCCGGTCTGGACCACAAGTGAAATCAGGAAGAGCGCCAGCACATTTCGACGGATGCGTGAGGACCAGAGGAGCGTCAAGGGGATAGCAATATTGCACGTAATAAGGGTCCAATATATTGGAGCATATGGACCAGTCATTCGATTCATGATCATGTAGCGGTCGTAGGGATTCCCGCTGTAAAAAGCCATGAAGGTTTCCATCATGTACCCATAGGCCACAATCAAGCCCGTCGCCAGCAACATTTTCCCCATGTTGTCCAAATGGCGCAGGGTGACGAAATCTTCCAGCTTATAAAAATATCGAAGGGGGATGGCCAGCGTTAGAACCATGGCAAAGCCCGAATAAATAGCCCCGGCAACAAAATAGGGCGGGAAAATGGTGCTGTGCCAGCCGGGGACAATGGCCACAGTGAAATCAAAGCTCACCACCGTGTGGACGGAGACAACAAGGGGCGTGGCCAACCCCGCAAGCAGCAAGGAAGCCGTTTCATAGTTGCGCCAGTGTACGGCCGACCCGCGCCAGCCCATGGCCAAGATGCCGTAAACAATCTGGGCCAAGCGCTTCTTGGCGCGATCGCGCAGCGTAGCCAGATCGGGAATCAGTCCCACAAACCAGAAGAGGAGGGAAATGGTCGCGTACGTGGAAACCGCGAAGACGTCCCAGACAAGTGGGCTGCGGAATTGCGGCCAAGTCCCCATCGTGTCCGGGTAGGGCAATAACCAGTAAAACAGCCAGGGCCGGCCCATGTGCAGGAGCGGAAACATCCCCGCGCATGCCACTGCAAACAGCGTCATGGCCTCGGCGAAGCGATTGATGGACTGCCGCCATGCCTGGCGCATCAATAGCAGGAAGGCGGAGATCAGTGTCCCGGCGTGCCCGATCCCGATCCACCAAACAAAATTGACAATGGCAAATCCCCAGGCAATGGGGATGTTGATTCCCCAAATGCCCACGCCCTTATAAAAAAGGTAGGAAACCGCCATATTGAAGATCATGAAGAGAATGAACGCCAGGGCGAACCCTACCCACCAGCCCTTCCTTGTGCCTTCCACAAGGACAATCGAGCTGATCTTGTCCGTAACTGACGCGTAGGAATGGCCGGGCGCAAGGAAAGGACTGCCGGGTTCGACGACGGATTTATTCTCGGGTCCTTCGGGGCTCAACGCTTACTCCTTGATCTCCGGGTTTGGATTGCGCAGCCTGGCCAGATAACTCGTTCGGGGTCGAGTGTTCAAATCCGTCAAAAGGGTGTAATTGGTGGATTGCGCTTTCAGCTTGGATACGCGGCTGTTCGGGTCATTGATGTTGCCGAAAACTATGGCCTGCGTCGGGCAGGTTTGCTGGCAAGCGGTGAGAACCTCCCCATCCCGCACCTCACGGTCCTGCTTTTCCGCCTCGATCTTTTTTGCATTAATGCGCTGGATACAGTACGTGCACTTCTCCATCACGCCGCGGCTTCTCACGCTCACATTCGGATTCCGCAACGCCATTAAACTGGGTGTTGTCCAATCCTGGAAGAGGAGGAAGTTGAAGCGCCTCACCTTGTAGGGACAGTTGTTGGAGCAATACCGCGTGCCGACGCAGCGGTTGTAAACCATATCGTTGAGCCCTTCCGGGCTATGGACCGTTGCGCCCACTGGACATACGTATTCACAGGGAGCGTTCTCGCACTGCATGCAGAGCACGACTTCGTTGTAAGTTTCAGGATTCTCGAGGGCCCCACGGAAATAGGTGTCCACGCGGATCCAGTGCATCTCGTGGCCCCGCGAAACCTGGTCCTTTCCGACCACCGGAATATTGTTCTCAGATTGGCATGCCACAACGCAGGCATTGCAGCCTATACAACTGTTTAGATCGATAGACATTCCCCAGGAATAGCCCTCATCTTTGAACCCGGGATATAGCGAGGGGGCGCGGGTGGTTCGTTCCTCCGGGTCCTTGGCGAAATTCGGGTCCTTTCGGTACTCCTCGAGTGTGGCCACCCTGACGAGGTCCCGCCGTGCCGCCACCACACTTTCCTCTTCTTCTTTCTTATGATTTTCCCCAGTGATGATGTGGTGATGCTGCGTCGTGACCAGGCTGTACGTCTCGCCGGTCTTCGCGATTTCAAGGCCGGAGGCAAACCACGGTGCGCTCGAGGAGCGAATTGCGTAAGCGTTGAATCCGATCCCAGTTCCGACCTTGCCCGCGCGCCTTCGCCCGTAACCCAAATGCACCGTAACGGAATCATCCGCGTGACCCGGCATGATCCAAACAGGGGCCTGAACCTCGCGACCCTGGAGGCCAAGTTTCACCATATCGCCGTTCTTCACCCCAAGACCCGCCGCGCTGGAGAGGCTGAGCGTGGCCGCGTTGTCCCAGGTGAGCTTGCTCAGTGGCTTGGGCAACTCCTGGAGCCAGCCATTGTTCGCAAATTGCCCATCCCAAATTGTGGGGTCGGGGTGAAAGACGATCTCGAGATTGTTCCCGCCACTACGGCCGCCGGGTATGGTCCCGAGCAGCCGTGTGTGTAAGTCGGGTGTAAGCTTTACCGGCTTAGCTGGCAAAGCCGTCCCCGCAATGACTCCCTCGTTGAGCCAAGATTCCCAGGCGATTTCGAAATTCGGAACGGGCTTCTGGCCCTTCCAGTAGTCGTGCACGACGCTGTGTGGCACCCGGCCAGGCTGGCCCAGAAACACTGCAAGCAGTTCGTGAGCGGACTTGCCTTCGTAAAGTGGTGCAATGAGTGGCTGAATGATACTTACGGTCCCGTCGAAGGCTCGAACATCGCCCCACGACTCGAGGTAATGCGCCTGGGGGATGTGCCAATGGCAGAGCTCAGCGGTCTCGTCTTCGTACAGTCCAAGGTAGATACGCAGGCCAACTCGCAAAAGCTTTTTTCCAAATTGCAAATCCGCAGGGGCAGTGAAAACCGGGTTGCCGCCCAGTATCAGCAGCACCTCGACTCGGCCGGCGTCGATGTCGGAAACCAGCTCGCGCAGGGACTGGAGTTGGTTGACCGGGTTGGCCTCCAGCGGCGCCGTGTAGTAAACGGTCGTGCCCACGTTCGCCAGCGCTTCATTCATGGCGTGCGCCAGCGCGTGCACGACCGGCGGCTGCTGATCGCCTGCCACCACCAAGCTGGCCCCGCGATGCTGCTGAAGATCCCGCACGAGCGCGGCGATCCGATCGGCGGGGATATTGGAAAACTCTGGCGGCCTCCCCGACAGCGCTTCAACTCCTAACCCTTCCGCCACTAGGCGCGCGAAAGCCTCCACGTCGCCGGCCCGCAACGGCCACCGATGATCCGCCATGGCTCCCGTAGCCGAGGGCGCGTTCTCCACGACGTACAACCTGTTCATCAACGATTGAGGGCCGGCAATCCGCCTCTTGTTGGCAAAGTCATGTGCGTAACGCAAGCTGCCGGGGCCCGAGCAGAGAAAGTCAGAATCAAGCGATAGGACAACGTCCGCTTGGTCGAAGCGATACACGGTGTTGACGTACTCACCGAAAGCCAAGCGCGAGCCCTCGCGCGCCCCGTCGCGTCCGCAAGGCTCGAATTGATGCCATTTGGCGGCTGGGAATTGGGCCAGCAAAGTTTGAACCTGGTCTGCCAGCGCCGGCGAAGTGACGGTTTCCGTCAGCAGCCGAAGCCCGGCTCCCTTGTTGCCGGCAAGCTCCAGCCGAAGCTCGTCCATTCTCGCGAGAAACGCGCTCCAACTCCCGATCCGGCCATTGCAGACAGCCACCTGCGAACGATCCGGATCGTATAGGCCGAGCACCGACGCCTGTGCGAAGATATCGGCGGCCCCAAGACTTCCGGGGTGCCCCGGATTACCCTCGGCCTTCGTTGGGCGGCCCATGTGGCTTTCCACCAGCAGCCCTGCGCCTACACCACCGAAAGGCATGGCGGTGGCGTAGAAGAGTGGTTTGCCCGGAATGAATTCCTCGGGCGACTGTTGGGCGTAAGGGACGATCTTCTCGGCAGGGAGCTTCGTGCACGCGGTCAGACCCGCCATAGCTGCAGACGCAGCCATCAACTTCAGGATATCGCGGCGTCCGATGCCATCCGCCTCGGGCCGTAGAGGCCCCAAAGGCGAGGGATGGTTTCCCAGGGCGGCCACGAGGGCCGCCCCTACAGCGGAGTCTCTGTATTCTGGCATCTCGGCCAACTCGCCCAGGCCTCGCCAAAATCGCTTCTTGGCGTCATCCTCAGGCACGTTTGCCATTTGACTTTTGCCCTTTTCCATTTGACCTGCTCGTCCGGGTCACCTCATCGGTGGCATGTGTAGCAATCGGTAAGTTGCTTTGCATCCTTGATCTTGTATTCCTTCACCAATCGTCGCCCCAGGGCGAGCTGGTCTTGGGGCGGTTTATAGTCGGCCCTAAACACATCCTCGCGCCGCCGCACGAAGCGCTCCGGATGTTTGTGGCAATCAATGCACCAGCGCATGTAAAGGGTTTGGGCGCGCCAGGTAAGAGGCATCTCGCCAATCGGGCCATGGCAGGTGGTGCACCCAACGCCTTTATGGATATGAATGCTGTGGTCAAAATATGCAAAGTCGGGAAGCGCGTTGACTCTCGTCCACTCGAGGGACCTGTCGGTCTGATAACTCAACCGCACGGGTTCCAACATGGGGCTGTTGGTCCAAAGCCTGGAATGGCAACTCATGCAGATATGAGTCGAGGGAATGCCGGCGAAGGATGATTTTTCCACCGAGGTGTGGCAGTAGCGGCAATCGACCCCGTCGTCTGTCACGTGATGCTTGTGACTGAAAGGCACGGGTTGTTGCCGGGGAACGTTGACGTCGGTAAAGTACGGCGACTCGGTGATGGCCCACCCAAGGTAGCCGAGGGCAGCCAAGATAAACGCCGCCCCGTAGATACTCACCCGCGAAATTGTATTGGTGCTGCGATGAAAGATCTGTGCCATTAAGAGAGCACCAACAATGTTTCAAACAGCCTGCTGTCGCGCCGACCTCTAGATCGCCGCCTGCCGCTCCGTGCGTTGCCAGCCACGGCTGAGGGATCACATTAAATGTAAATGTCTTACGCCCTGCTACCAGTAATTCCAGTGAACTGACGATTCAGATTACCTGCTGCACCCGACCGTCTATTATTTAGATGCTGACTGGACGAACCCCAGACTAGAAATTTTATTTCTTCCGGGCTCCACATGTCAAAGAAATCTCCCGTTTTTCTCGAGGGCGCCTTTCAGCGAACAGTTTGAGAACATCACAGTACGACATATTGTCCGCACCTTCTCCACGGGTTTCGCCCACTGCTATTCATCGTTTTCTCCTCCGAATCAACTCCTGGCGCCAAATTCGTCGTGGGTTTTGACATGACCCTGAGTGGCGCGGCGTCTCGTGCTACCTCAACGTCAGGGCCGGCAGCCAGGAGGAAAGGTGATTCAGGCTGGGGTAATGAGTGCGGTCAACGTGCAGCGGGGTAATGGAAATCTCGTGGGCCAGGATGGCGGCATAGTCGGAATCGGCCTCGACTTCGTCCAGCTTCGCCGTTTCGTCAAGCCAATAATACGGCCGCCCGCGGGGGTCCTTCTTTTCCACCACCAGGTTCTGCGAAATCTTCTGGCTTTGGCGGGTCACACGAACGCCCCGCACTTCGCCGCGCGGTACGTTCACATTGAGCATGACGCCGGCGGGCAGGCCTTCCTCCAGGACCTTGGTGGCGAGCTGGGCGGCAAAGGTTGCGGCGCACGAAAAATCCGTGGCCTTGCGCGTAGCCAGAGATATGGCAAACGACGGGACGCCGTGCAGCGCCCCTTCCATCGCGGCCGCCACGGTGCCCGAGTAAACTACGGCTTCCCCAAGATTTCCTCCCGGGTTGATGCCGGAAACCACCAAGTCAGGCTTCTGCGGCAGGAGGTAGTAGAGTGCAATGATGACCGAGTCCGCGGGAGTTCCTGACACGGCGTACCGCCTCCCTTCGAGCTGCCGCACGCGCAGCGGCGTATGCGTGCTGATCGATTGGCTGCTGGCGCTCATCTCCTTGTCTGGGGCCACGACAGTGATCTCACCCACCGATGCCAGACTGTCCGCCAGACACTTCAACCCCGGAGCGTGGATTCCGTCGTCGTTAGTCACAAGGATTCGTTTCATCGGTCTGATGAACTACTAATTCTAGCACGGATGGTATGCCGGGGCTTGGCTGAAGGTGTATCATAGCTCCATGATTTTGGTTAAGAGCGCACTCTTCGGCTTGTTATCGTTGGTAGCGGTCGAAATACTCCTGCTAGTCACAGTTGGCACAGTAGCGACAGTGAGCATCCAAACGTCCGAAGAAACGGCAGTAGGCATCGACATCGTCTCCTTTGCGAGATCGTCTCCTCTCATTTGGATCTTAGCCGCGCTCGCCTTTGCGCACGGGTTCCATTGGAAATACAGGCGGCTCAAACTTCGCCAAGCCAGATAACCCATCATGGATCGCCGCCATTTTATCAAATCTCTAATCGGCGCAAGTGCCGCCTTTCCAATTTGGGATACGGCAGCGCAGCCTAGTCTCGGCTCCCCGGCGAACGCAAGGCTCGCCTCGCCGAGCGCCGATCAGGCCGCATGGCAAGACCTTGAAGTCGGCATGTTCGTGCATTTTGCGCCCAATACCTGGCAGGATCGAGAATATGATGACCTCTCGACTCCTCTCTCTGCCATTAATCCTGCGCAATTGGATACCGACCAATGGGCCGAATGCGCCCGCGGTCTGGGGGCAAAGTACCTCGTCGCCGTCGCGAAACACGCTGGCGGGTTTTGTATGTGGCAAACCGAAAGTACGGCCTACAGCATACGCAATACAGCATGGCGCGGGGGAAAAGGCGATGTCATGGCCGATCTTTCCCAGTCCTGCCGCAAGCAAGGTCTGAAACTGGGAGTCTACCTCTCTCCTCAAGATGCCAAGTTCGGCGCGGGCACGGGTGGGCGGTGCAAGACTCCTGAGCTGCAGGCGGCCTACGACGCGCTCTATCGCCGCCAATTGACCGAATTGCTATCCCGCTATGGCGAGATGGTCGAGATCTGGTTTGACGGCTCCTTGGCAACCCCGGTTGGCGACATTCTGAAAGAACTAGCGCCGCACGCCATGATCTTTCAGGGGCCCTTCGCAACCATCCGCTGGGTTGGCAATGAGGACGGGTTCGCTCCCTGTCCAATTTGGAATGCCGTATCCAAGTCCGACGCCGAGACGGGCATTGCCACAGCGCTGCATGGCGACCCGAAAGGCACCGTGTGGCTTCCCCTCGAGACCGACGTTTCCATTCGCCGGCCCGATTGGTTCTGGAGCACGCAAAATGAGCGAAGCCTGCTCTCGCTCAACCAGCTCATAGAGGTTTATTACCGCTCCGTGGGCCGGGGAACGCAGTTGCTTCTTAATGTCCCTGCCGACCGCCACGGCCTGTTGCCTGACGCCGATTGCGCGCGTGCCCGCGAGTTTGGCAGTGAAATCAAGCGGCGCTTCGGCCGGAGCGTCGCGGAAACCCATGGCTTGGGAGAAATAGTGGCTTTGCCGCTAGCATCCCCGACGCGCATCGATCATATGATCCTGCAAGAGGACTGCTCTACAGGCCAGCGCATTCGCAGCTACAGGCTGGAAGGTCATGCGCAGGGACGATGGGTAACACTGGGAATGGGAACGGCCGTCGGGCAGAAGAGAATCCAGCCATTCAACCCTAGCGTGTTCAACGCTGTGAGGCTCATTATCACGTCGAGCTTCGGTGAACCGGCGATTCGGCGCTTGGCGGTATTCGATACGGGCTCGCAACCCCCTTCCACCTGGGACGCCCCTGCGCCGGTGTGGGCTGATGACGCCGTCGGTGAGTGGAAAAACCATCGCTTCAACGTTGATCTTTCCAAGAAGATTACAGCCGCCGGATCGTACCAATTACGTTTCGTGCCGCAAGGGGAGGACACGGCCTCGACCAGACATGTCCAATTGCTTTTGGATGGGATACCCCAACCGAAATTAGTGCGCCGGTTCCCCGCGTCTCCGAATGTCTTAATTCTCATCCTGCCGCGGATTGGCCAAAAGGCCGAAGTCAAGGGCGTGGTGCGCGGAGCGGAGCAAGGCACCCTACTGTTCCAAAGAATCTAACATGGATGGAGTTGCGGCCCACTCCCCTGGACCTCATGCGATAACTCGACCGCCATGTGCAAGGCCCATTTGCCGGGCTGGAGCCCGGCTTTGGAGTGCGGCAGCTTGCTGCCGCTTTCCCTGGGCACGAGCTTGCTCGCACCCGTTCCCTATCCTCCCCAATGCCGGCCAGCAAGCTGGCCTGAAGAAGAGCGGCAGCAAGCTGCCGCACTCCAAAGCGCCTGTGCCGGTCCTCACGGCATTTCTTTGTAGGCTTTCCGAACCATGTCCACAGCGGCCGCGTAGTCGGGGTGGGGGCGGAAATCCGGCGGGGTCCCCCAGGCATATCCAAAGAAATCACAGCCCGCATTGAACCATTTCTTCCAAGTGTTTGGGTCGCTCACCCCATCCTGTCGTCCCACGATGGTGGTCATCACGCGCTGCTGCGGTTTTCGGATGCTGAGAAGCCAGGGGACAACCGTGTCGGACGACTCCGCCAGCAGCATATCGCTTTCGTTGAGCATGGGGTGATTCACCCACAACTCTTCTGCAGGTTTGCGGTAGGGCACGTTGAAATAGATCTTGGTTTCGCGGTTTCCTCGATGCACGGCTTCGCGAATGCGGTAGAACTGCCGAGCGAGAACTTCTCGCTTGTACTTGAGGCCTTCCTCGGGCGTTATTTTCGCAGCCTCATCTGGCATGTCGCGCCCGATGATCTCTCGAAACGGAGCTTTCACGAACCATGCCGGCTGCACGGGTAGGTTGTTGGATTCGAGATTCCCGTACACGAACCAGTCGAAGACAATCCACTCGACGGGATAGAGGCGAAGAAACTCCTCCACGCGCGCGCAAAGGAGGTCCGTCCAAGGACTCTCCGGCGCCAGGAAGCCCCACCAATCATAGTTTCGGCTGGTAGGGACCACCCAGTCGTTTCGCATATTGCTCATGATCAGGTCTGCCCCGACACAGAAGTACGAGTGGAAAGGCATCTGGGCCTTGCGGGATAACTTGAACAGCTCCGGAAACAGACTCGCACCCGGCCCCGGCGCGACTGGTCCGAGTCTTGTGGGGTAGAAAGCATAGCCGCCAAAGGTGTAGGCCTGGCAGAACATCACGTTGACGCCAAACTCTTTGTGCCAGTCAAAGTATTCTTGAGGGTTCACAAAAGCCCAGTCTTGCGGCGCGGCGGGAGGCGTACCCCGAACCGGTTTGTCGAGCCGCACCCAATTCAAGTCGCAGCAAAAAAGCTTAATCGGGTGGCCGCCGGACGGCAGATCCCCGGTCCCACTGGGCTCATTTCCTGCCCTGCTGCTTGTCTTCGCCGCGACGTTGATTGGCAATGGTTCTCTGCCCGACACAATCAGGCCCAGCGATGCGAGTGAAGTCTTATGAATGAAGCCCCTTCGGCTTATATCCTGGTGAACTCGATTTTCTATGGGAAACGGTGTCATGAGCTTCTCCTGTTCAGGCGATCGGGGGACGGCATGCCGTCCGCCCACGAATTGTACGCCTAGCGCTTGCCCAACCCTCGACGGTGCCCGGCCCAGCGCCCCCCGGCGGGCAACGGAATGATACCCCCGCCAGCAGCGATCGGTCCATGGTGAGAATCGGGTCTAGCACGGATCTCTGTCCCGCTTCTGCGCGATCCGCGGTCCTTGCGTCGACTTTGGATTTTGGCTATGGTGACGAGGTGCAGCCAAAGGGGGCGAAGCCCGCCGTGGAGTGCCGTAGCGAACCTACCACTTTAACGGAACGCGCCGGCGGAAATCGTCGCAAGCAAGTGAACGCCTTGGAACTCAACGGCGGTAGCTCCGCTACCGCACTCCAAAGGGAGGCCCGGAAATGACGAGAGATGTCAGAACACGAAAGTCGCAGGGCAAGTTCTTCGTTCCTACAAAGGTCGGCACGCTCGTCGCCGTTATTGGTCTCGGCTTTCTTGCGGCTGTGCTCGCGGTTGTAGGTACCAGCAAGCCCGTGACGCATCGCCCGCCCATCATCGGGATCGCGCATATCGGGCTGAAGACGGATAACCTTGCTGCGGCCCGCGAATTCTACGGACATACCTTGGGATTTCAGGAGCCATTCACGGTGCAAATCGCCCCCACCTCCACCTCCGACCTTGGCGGCCCTCCAGGCGGTCGGGTGATGAGTTTCTTCAAGGTGAACGATCATCAATACATTGAGCTGTTCCCCGAGCTCGCTAGTCCCAAGGAAGACAGGCTTTCGCACATTGCCTTCGAGACCACGGACATCCACGCGCTACGCGACTACCTTGCCGCGCAGGGTGTGCCCGTGCCCGATGCACTGAAACCTGGGGTCGCCGGAAATCTGAGCTTTATGGTCAAAGATCCGGACGGGCACTCCGTCGAATTCGTCGAGTACCTCCCCGGCTCGCTTCACAGCAGGAATTTCGGCAAATTCCTTCCGGACAGCCGCATCTCACAGCACATGATTCATGTGGGGGTTACAGTCCGTGACCGCGCGGCAGCGGACCGCTTCTACAAGGATATCCTTGGCTTCCAGTCGATTTGGTATGGGGGCATGACCGACGACCGTGTCGATTGGGTGGACATGCGTGTGCCCGAGGGCACCGATTGGCTTGAGTATATGCTGAACGTCCGCGATCCTTCGCCGCGCACGCTCGGCGTCATGCACCACTTGGCGCTGGGCGTCCCAAATATTGACGCAGCTTATAAACTAGCAGTTGGCCGAGGGTACAAAGCCGAACAACCCAAGATCGGCCGGGACGGCAAGTGGCAGTTAAACCTCTACGATCCCGACTACACGCGCGCGGAGTTGATGGAGCCGAAACCCGTCCAGAAGCCGTGCTGTTCTCCAATCTTAGGTGAGTGAGGAGCGCGGGCGCCTCGCCCGGTGTGTGGGAGCGTCCGGCTTCCGAGCCAGGAATGGGGTAGCGCACACTTCGCGCTCTTCGAAAGTCTGTGGCTCCTCCCGCGGTGAATCTTTCAGAGCCACAGACTTAAAAAGCAGGTCTGCCCTACAAAGCAGTTCATTTGCCTGCAAAGGGCCATGTTAACCAGGGCGTGAAAAGCACTCCTGATCCCTCCACGGTTGCGCAATCGTCCGCGCCGGGCCCGCCAAAACATCCCCACCAGTTTTCCGTGGCGTTTACCGTGCCACTGCCGAGGTTGTCAACGCCGACCGTGCTGCCAAGAAAAATGTTGAGATGGGCGTCGACCTGCGCGTCGGTATTGACCACGATATCGTAAGCTTCTTGGTCGATCACGTTCTGGGAGATTATCGTACCGAAAATGGGGTAATGGCCGTAGATGTTTATCCCTGCCGTGCCGGGGGTGAGCGCGTCCCCCGTATCCGCACCGTTGCCGGAGATCTGGTTGCCAATAATGACGTTGTCGTTGAGGTTCTCGGCCCCTGCCCCCGTATTATGCGCGTGGAAGGCCACCCCGGGCAGGCCGTTGTTCATCAACCGATTGTTGATAACCACATTTCCGGATACCGTTGCGCCGGGCAGAAAGCCGAAGATGCCTACCCCTGCGCCTGCTCCGGGGACTTGATACCCATTGTGCAGCGACTCGTTATTGGCAATGGTGTTGTGAATGATCCCCAGAGTTGCACGCGTAGAATAAGGCGGGTGCGAGGCAAGTGTTATTCCGCAATCGAACGGGTTGTTCCGCACCGTGTTTCCCGTAATCATGTTGTCATGGGTTTCGCCCGTCTCATCACTCAGCAGGATCCCCCCCGCGTTATTTTCGGAGGAGTTATTCGCTAAGATTGAGTGATCGACCGCAATGAGGTGAATTCCCTCGCCGCAGTCTTCGCTTTCCGCGGTTTCGAAAGCCGGCTGGGTGGCACAGACCAGAGTGGTCGCGTTGAGACTCTTGTCGTTGTTGGTCACCTCATTGCCCGTGATAGTAACGAAGGAGGCATTGGTTACCAGGATTCCTTCGAAGTTGGCGTTTTCCACCGTGAACCCCGTCACCACGACATTGCTCAAGCCAGGATGGTCGAGGCCATCGATGTAGATGCCATTGGCAAGACCAGTGGCGTCGATAATCGTATTCTTCCAATTCGCGCCCACCAGCGAGAGCGCTTTCCCGATAACCACATCTTCCTTGTAGGTTCCAGAAGCGACGTTGATGGTGTCGTTGATTGCGGCCGTTGAAACCGCCGTGCCGATCTTTGCAAAGCAGCCACCTGTGCCTCCCGGATTCACGCACCAAGTATTGGCGCTTGCCGGGCTCGATATTCCGGCGATCAGAGCCGCGCATAGCGCAACCGTCGATGCTACGGAACGGGCGTCCCTGTTCATAGTGGTTCTCCTCATTGGGTTTTTGGGGCTGGTGGCCTACTGAGAAATCATAGCATCCGAGGGAGGCATTGTAAAGAACCCGAAATGACAAAGGGCTTGCGCATCCATGTCGTAGGTATAAGATTTGCAATGCGAGGTCAAAGTTATCTCCATGAGTGGCGCTGGAAGATGGAGGGAAAAATGCCAGGGTGCAAGTCGGATCCTGGGAGCCTTCCTCTTGCTCTCCCAATCGGGTCTATGGACCGGAATCAGGAATATGTGCCTTGCCCTACAATCGCCGGATACCGTTCAGAGGATCCAACAACTGCTGCAAGCGGGAGACACCGCCACCGCTCAAGCGTTACTGTCGCAGGCATTACGAGAGTCCCCGGACCGCGCCGGGCTCTACAATCTTCAAGGGGTCCTCGAGGCGCAGGAGGGCCACTTCGTTTCTGCGGAGGCAAGCTTCCGTAAGGCCATCAAACTGGCGCCGGATTTAGAAGGAGCCTATCTGAATTTAGGCCGGCTTTACCAGGAACATATCCCTAAAGACCTCGCGGCGCGCGACAAAGCGCTGGATGTCTACGCCGCCCTGATGCGCTTCGCCCCTGACCATCTGGAGGCGAACTACCAGGCTGCCGTGCTCCTAATGCAGAAGGGACTCTATGAAAGGTCGCTCGAACACCTCGCCAAGCTGCCCGCCGAAGCGCAAAATCACTCTCAAGCCCTTTCAGCTCAGTGTGGCGATTATGCTGGTTTGGGCCAACGCGACAAAGCCGAACGGGCGGCCAACCAAATGCTCCAAAGCGCGGATCTGGCCGAGGCAGACGTCACAAGTATCCTACCCATCCTGACGAACCGGAGAGACTCCTCGCTGGCCCTGATGCTTTTGCAGGGTCTCGCAGCACGGCAGCTTGCATCTTTTGATTCTCTGCAAAGCCTGGGGCTCCTGTATAAGAGCACGGGGCGGTTGGCGGAGGCGCGCCGGACGCTCGAGGCAGCCGCGCAGCTCCAGCCAAGCTCAGTCCCCAATCTACTCGAACTGGCGCGAGTGGCCGACGAACAAAAGGATTACACAGGGGCCCTAGGTTATCTGGCTCACGCGCGCGAGATCGAGCCGAACAATGCGTCCATTCATTTCTTTTGGGGGATGGTCTGCATTGAGCAGGATCTTGCGGAAGAAGCCTACCAAGCGCTGAAAAAAGCCGTCACACTCGACCCGCACAACGCTTATTATAACTACGCCGTGGGCATTGTGACCATGCAGCGCAAGGACGCGAGTGAATCCATTCCCTACCTCAAGAAATACTGCGAGCTGAAACCGCACGACCCTCGAGGGCGGCTGGCTTTGGGCGCGGCGTATTTCAACAGTCGCGACGACGAATCGGCCGAGAAGGTGCTGTCTCTCGTTGCTCACGATTCCCAAACTGCCGCAATGGCAGACTTCTACCTCGGAAGGATCGCCAATCGCCAGGGGAGGTATCCCGAAGCCATTCGCTTGCTCAAGCTGGCGCTGCAGGCTCGGCCGGACTTTGCGGATGCGTACGCCGAACTGGGGCTCATCCAAATGAAGCAAAGAGAGTATGCCCTCGCACAAGAAGCGCTCGAAAAGGCGCTCAAGCTGAACCCCAACGGTTATAGCGCCAATTTGAACCTCATGATTTTGTATCAGCGAACGAAGAATCCGAAAGCGGAGGAGCAAGCGAAGCGGTTCGAACAGATCAAAGACGAATGGGCGAAGCGCACCATCGAGTTTATGCGTACGATTGAGGTGAGGCCTTAGTCCGGCTTTCTCTTTCCGGTCTGCTGAAATGTGCGGGAAGGGTCAGCGCGCCAGAACTTGAGAAAACGTGTTGACTCGTCCGGCGGTCCGTTATGCAAGTCCCTTAATAACCTAGTAATACTTTACCCTTGACACTTGGCGTTGTTTGGTATATAGGACTCGCCTAGGGCGGGTGTGCGAATCGGCCCTACAAAATGTCCAGTGTGCTCGAAAGCCAACGAGCTGCAGTGAACACGCGGCCCGGATCTAACCTCACACTGGACCTTATTCTAATCATACTTGCGTTATTAGCCTTGGGCCATTGAGCTCTCTCAGCGAGGAGGTATTGATGCAGCGAAAAGGCGTTTTTCTATCGCTTGTGGTTCTTTTCGTTCTATTAGCGCCTACTCAGGGGTGGGCGCAGAACTTTAACGCGACTATCAGCGGCGTGGTTACCGACCCTACCGGAGCTGCGATTCCCCAAGCTAAACTTACCTTGACACTGGTCTCCACCGGGGCGTCAGTCAACATCACGTCGGCTGCGGACGGCTCGTACTCTTTCGCCAACCTGATGCCGGGCACCTACAATTTGAGGGTCTCCGCCCATGGCTTCAGCGACTATGTGCAAAGCGGCATCATCCTTGCCATCGCCCAAACCGCACGCCAGGACGTCCAGTTGAGATTGGGGGCGGAGGTCTCGACGGTCGAAGTGATGGCTAGCGCTTCTCCCTTGAACTTTGAAACCCCGACACAGGGCGGGGGCATTTCTCCTCAAACTCTTAAGGAACTTCCTCTGATGGTTGCGAGCAACCCGCGCTCGTCCATCGCTTTCGCCATTCTCCAGCCGGGCGTCACCACCGGAGGACGCGATAGCCCTTACGATGCCCGCGTCAACGGTGGTTTGCAATCGGGTGACGAAGCGGAACTGGATGGCGTGAGCATGCAGGAAGGCTTCATGAGCCAGAACGGCATGGTTTCGCTTTACCAGGATTGGCCCATGACGCCCGACATGGTCAGCGAGGTCAAAGTTCAAACCTCGAACTATGCTCCTCAGTTCGGCTCCACAACCTCCGGAGTGCTTCAGGCTGTAACCAAGTCGGGGACCAACGATTATCATTTCGGAGCGTTCGATTATTTGCGCAACACTTGGTTTAACTCTCGACCATTTGACGCCTTCAATGCGACCGATTCACAAGGTAACGAAATCCCCGGCACCGCTCGTCCGCCCCTCATTCAGCACAACTTCGGCGCGTATGTGGGCGGCTCTGCCAGGCACGTCCCTAAGCTCTGGGGGGAAAGACTCAAGACTTATTTCTACGTGGACTTTGAGAGCTTCCGGACTTCGGGCGGGGTGAGCCGGCCAACCTTAACCATTCCCACCGCGCAGGAAAGGGCAGGGGATTTCAGCGACTGGAAAGACAGCTCGGGAAATCTGATTCCCATTTACGATCCTGCCACCACCACAACCAATCCCAACTACAATCCCAACCTCAAAGTGAGCGCGACGAATGAACCCTTCTTGCGGCAGCAATTCATGGGTTGCGACGGGCAGCATCCCAATGTGATCTGTGCCAACGATCCCCGGCTGGTCAATTCGCTTGCCCCAAAATGGTTCCAGTACTTGCCCCCGACCAACCTGCCGGGAGTGATCAACAACTACGCGTTACCCAAACCAGTCCCTGACACGATTCTCAACAAAACCAACTACTGGCTGATCACCTCCGACCAGTACATCGGATCGAGACAGCAGCACCATATCAAGGAGACGATCTGGTATCAAGGGGCACCGTTGAAGGAGATCTCGGCGCTGCCCCAGGCGCTGGCCAGCGAGACCAATTCTGCGCCGCAATATACCAATGTGGATCGCATTTCGTGGGACTGGACGATTTCTCCCACCATGGTGAACAACTTCCACTTCGGGTATCTAGACCGGAACGAGGGATATGGGGCCGTTGATGCACCCTATGCCGACAAGCTTCCGCAAATCCCCGGTGTCGTGTCTCACCATGTGCCGCCGGAGCTTGCCTTCGGCAACGGCTACGCTACATATGGCACCAACAGCGGCATCAACGCTCTGGACGTCACTCGCCGCCCCACCGCCATCCCCAACGATATGTTGACCTGGATCAAAGGCAAGCACGAATTCTCCTTCGGGGTCGAATACCGTTGGATTGCCGGGTACGTACACAATGGCACTAACGAGGCTGGATACTTCTACTTCGATCCGGCAGAGACCGGCCTGCCAGCGCCACCGAGCAGCGCCACGGCTACCGGCAATGCCATGGCGAGCTTCATTCTCGAGCAGGTGGATAATGCCAACTATTCGTTGCGTAGCGTTAGCGCCGATTACCCGCGCCAGCACGCCTACACTTGGTTTGTGGGTGACACGTGGAAGGCGACATCCAAGCTCACCATAGATTACGGAGTCCGCTGGGACGAGTACTCGCCCTTCACCGAGAAGTTCAATCGCATGACTTTCTTCGATCCTCTCGGGCCAAACCCGGGTGCGAACGGACTCCTTGGCCGTCTGGCCTTCTCCGGGACCCACTGGGGTTCCGCCAGCTTCGGCCGCGCCACTCCCGAGAACGTTTGGCACAAAGGCTTTGCACCCCGTCTCGGCGTGGCTTATAGCATGAGCCCCAAGAACGTATTCCGCACCGGTTATGGGATCTTCTACGATCAGGCGTTCTATCCCAATTGGGGAGCAGGCATTGCGCAGGACGGCTTCACGACCACTGTTTCCCAAGTCGCCGCAACTTATGGGGCGTCACCGGCGTTCATCTTAAGCCAGGGGTTCTCCCCTCCCGCCGCCGTGCCTCCCTTCATTGACTCTTCTTTCGACAACGGAAAAACACCACTCTACCGAGGATTTGATGCCAACCGCCTTCCCTATGCGCAGCAGTGGAATCTCTCTGTCGAGCACCAGTTCACTCAAAACTTCTTCATCAACGCTGCCTACGTCGGCAACAAAGGCACGCGCTTGCCCTCTCGAAACGTACCCATAAATGTGCTGAATCCTTCCCTGCTCTCCATGGGAGCTAAGCTCAACGATACGTTCCAACCCGGAATGACTTCCCTCGATGGCGTGCCCATCCCTTACCCGGGGTGGATTGAACAAATAAACGCGGGGGGAACCTGCACGCCCACCGTCGCCCAGGCACTCCTTCCTTACCCCCAATACTGCGGAACGTTGTTCAGCATGGATGAGAACGCTGGAAGTTCAACGTTCCACTCTCTGCAAATGAGGGTTGAAAAGCAAATGTCCCACGGCATGTACGTGCTGGGCTCCTATACATGGTCCAAGCTGCTCACCTCGGCGGTGGAAGGCACGCAGGCTGATGCTTGGACTTGGAATGGTGTTCACGGGGATATTTCCCCCTATCAACGGCAACGCAACAAGGCGCTGGCCTCCGATGATGTTCCACAGGTGATGTCATTGACCTGGGTCACCAATTTGCCTTTTGGCGCCGGTCAGCGCTTTATGAATAAAGCCGGCATTCTGGACCGGCTGGTGGGCGGGTGGCAGATGGCTCATATCGTCCGCGCCTCTTCTGGTTTGCCCGTCTTCTTCCGTTCGGGTTACTGCAACATCCCAGGGCAGTTTTCGATGGGATGTTTGCCTGGGATGCTCCCCGGCGCGAATATCTGGGCACAGTCAAAGGGCAGCTTTGACCCCGGCAAGGGCCCGCTTTTCAATATCAAAGCTTTCGAGCCCGCCACTGACCTCGTTGACTACCAGGGCAGCGGCCCGCGCATGACCTCGATTCGCGGCTTCGGCTTCCACGGCTGGAACATGGCCCTGATCAAGAACACAAAAATTACGGAGAGGCTCAACTTCCAGTTGCGGGCCGAGTTCTTCAACCTCTGGAATTGGCATGTGTTTAACGATTCGGGCGAGTGGGGTGGTCTGGCCTTCAACAACGACATCAACAGCCCGACTTTCGGTCAGTGGAACACCGGTGACGTGACCGATCCGCGCAACATCCAAATCGGTATACGTCTCGACTTCTAACTACGATCCCGGCTTCGCCACGGGTCAGGATATCTGAAGCCGTCGGCTTGAACACATCGAGGGTACGCTCTGGCCGGATTCGATTCGTCCTCCACGGCCGAGCGTACCCTTTATTTTTTGCTGCTCGCAGGACCCCTGCTCGTGTAGCGCGTTACTGATGTCTTTATTCATACAATCTGGGTGGATGCCCCCGGCTCGATTCCTTGACCTGCTGCACTTGGTGTTCTAATATCCACCTCGGAGTGAGGCTTGGATTGGCTTTTGGCGCTGCCCGTCTCAAGCTGGCGCCCCGGCGGGCAATACGCGCCGAGGCAAACGCGGCGACGCAACGCCCTCAGAATAGGTGGCCGATGAAAACGAGATTGGCTTCGGCGGGCGCCCACGCTATGGCCGCCCCGGGCCTTTGCTTGCTCGTCCTGGTCCTTAGCTTCGCGACTCCAACTCACTTGCGGGCGCAAGCGGGGCCCGAGCTGGCGGAGGGAACCAGGGCCCTTTACGGCGGGCAGTACGAGAAGGCGAGAACACTAGCCTCTAAATACATGGAGGGTCATCCCCGTGACCCCTCGGCCCTCCTCCTGCTGGCGCGGGCCGAGATTGCAGAGGGCCAGTACCAGCCCGCCTACGAGGCTCTGCGCAAAGCTTGGGAATTGGCCCCATCCAACCTTGATACCCTCTACTACCTGGAGAGACTCTGCACCCTCCTTTCCCAGAGGCAGTTTCAGCGGCTGTCGGAGACAGCACCGGATTTTTTCCGGACTCACCAGCTACTGGCTGAATCGTACTTGGCCCGCGACGACCGGGATGATGCGGAGAAAGAGTATCAAAGTGCCTTGAAGGCGAACCCGGACTCGGTCGAAATCCTGGACGCTCTGGGCGATTTGATGCGGGCGGAGTACAAGTTCGATGCGGCGTTGGACTATTACGCGCGCGCTCGGAAGCTCTCCCCGCAGGACTATGCTAGCGCCTATGGCGCCGCCAACTGCTACCTCTTTCAACATGATTCCCAACGGGCCATCGAAGGCCTCCGCCGCGCGCTCGCCATCGCTCCTGACTCAGCTGTCGCACACCTGGCTTTGGGCGACGCTTATTTGCGGGAAGGCCGCACCGAGGCGGGAATCACCGAATTGAAAGCCGCTCTCAGGCTCAACCCCAACCTTCGCCAAGCCTACACCCTGCTTGCCCACGCCTACCAAAAGCTGGGCATGGCGCGCGAGGCGAAGGAAGCCCTTGCGAAGGACCAGGAGTTGGCGCGGGAAGAAGCGAAAGGAGCGGAAGCTGGGAACCTCGAGGAAAGTCGCACGCCTGCCCAGCCGCAGTAAAGATTCTGCGCCCTTTTAGGGGCGACCCTTGTGGCCGCCCTCTGGTCTTTGAACGTTCTGGGGAAAGACCCAGGGGCAACCATCCGCCAGCCGGTGGATTGTCCGTAGTAAATGGGAAGTCAGGCATGACTCGCTCGACGATCATCGTGGCATGTGGTCGAAGGATATGCTCCCTTCCCGTCGTGGCGACTTTCGGCCTTGTCATCCTGCTTCTGGCCCACGCTGCGCGCGCGCAGCAGGACTTACCAGAGTCCCTCCGCAAGGTCTTCCAAACCGGTGTCGATGCCGAGAAGGCCGGGCACTTGGGAGAGGCCGAGCGAGCTTTCCTGAGTGTCCTCCGCCAGGGCGGTAATGTTGCCTTCGTCCACCACAATCTCGGGACTGTGTATCAGCAACGCGGCGACCAGGTTCGGGCGATAGCCGAGTTCCGCGAAGCAATTCGCCTGCAGCCGCAATTTGCCGCGCCCCACATTCTGCTTGGTGCCAGCTTGCTGGCCACCCACAGGCTTCCAGAAGCCGTCCGGGAGCTTGAGCGCGCTGTAGAACTGGCGCCCCAGGAGCCTGCGGCTCACCTGGAGCTCGCCAAAGCCTATGAGTCATCCGGAAATCCCGTTGGCGTCGTGAACCAATACCAAATCTTGTGCGCGATAGCTCCGCGCGACCCCGAGTGCACCTACCAACTAGGCCAGGCATACCTGAAGCTTTCCCAATGGTGCGTCGGGGAAATCCGGCGGCTGGCTCCCCAGTCCGCCCGAATGCACGAAATCATAGCTGACGCGCTTCTCGGGCAAGGGCAGACAACGCGGGCGATCCACTTCTTTCAGCGCGCCGCCCAAGCCGACCCGAAACTTCCGGGAATACACCTGGCTCTGGCGCAGATTTACCTCCAACAGAACCGGACCCAGGAGGCTCAGCGCGAAATCGCACAGGAGCTCGACCTGGTCCCGGAAAGCGTCGCCGCAAAAGCCTTGCAGGACCGAATCGCCTCTAGAAAGTGATTCGTCCTACAACTTGCACGTTCCTCGGGTCGGTGACCGTGCCATTCCACAGGCCGAAGAGTGTGTCGCCCACACCGGTATCGAAGGCACCGCTCCCGAAGCATTGTGTAGAGCAGTTGAACGTGTGCCAGTTCCAGATATTGAAGAATTCCCCGCGCAATTGCATGGTCACCCGCTCACCGAGCTTGATGTCTTTAATCAATCCCACGTCG
>Ga0187771_10000669_pt1 | contig 21450 bp, 20 predicted proteins | sample 0116_SJ02_MP15_1_FD_133139 | JGI IMG/M metagenome (GOLD analysis project Ga0187771, IMG submission 133139) | Tropical peat soil microbial communities from peatlands in Department of Meta, Colombia - 0116_SJ02_MP15_10_MG | ecosystem: Environmental > Terrestrial > Soil > Wetlands > Peat | place... | reverse complement strand
GCCGCGCTGAATATCGCCGATGAATATCACCTGCTCCGCAAGAAGCTTGACGGCGGGGCAGCCGACTACCAAAAACGCGCCCACCAGTTAGCCGACGCCCTGGACGAAGTGCTGGCTGAAAACCGCAAGGCGGGATGATGTGCGGGGTTTTTCCTTTCTGCTGGCTTTCCTCAGAGGACGACTGCAAACACTGCGTCCCGTAGAAAACTCTGATTCAGTTCAATTTTGTCATTCCGAGCGAAGCGAGGAATCTGCTTTCCCGTCGGCCACTGAAAGAGCAGATTCCTCGTGCCAAGACCCGGATGCTCGCAATGACAATCGGCGCCGCAAGCCCTTTCTGTAAACGCCGCGTTACTTTGGATGCAAATCGCCTGCCATCTTTTTGCAGCCGTGCTCTTGCCAATCCCTCAGGATTTGCCTAGCATCCAAATTGAAAGCCGGCCTGCCAGGTTGGTGAATGGTGGTAACCGATTTTTGAACCAACACTGAATGAACGGGGGCCTGACTCGAACTTGGATCCGGTGAGCGATGCTCCGCCATGCGGAGATGCCTAAAGGGTCTCGGCAGGTTCCCAACGTCTTACGACGGGTTCATTCTCGGCCCACCACACGGCCCAGCGGGTCGGCTTGAATTGCGATTGGCTGTTGGCTCTTAGCCAAGAGCCAAAGGCCAAGAGCTAAGGGCCAACAGCCGCTTTCCTGCTAGACTGAACAGGCAGCGAGTCCGCTGCGCTGCAGCATCCAACTGAACGAATGTTCCCGCAACTCTTTCATTACGGCCGCTTTTTTCTCCCCACCTATGGCGTGCTGGTTTCCACCGGCGTCCTGCTCGGCTTGTGGATCAGCGTACGCAACGCTGAACGCATGGGCATTGACGGGGATAAGGCCTGGAACCTGGGGATTCTGGTCGTGCTCTGCGGCATCATCGGCGCGAAAACCCTGTACATCATCAACGACTGGAGTACCTACAAGGACAATCTCGGCGAGATCTTCAGCATCTCCACGTTGCAGGCGGGTGGAGTTTTTTCCGGAGGTCTCCTGGCCGCATTTGCCGCCGCGGCGTGGTATGTCCACAAGCATCGTCTGCCGCCGCTCGGCACTTGCGATGCTTTTGCTCCCGGCTTAGCGCTCGGCCACTCCATCGGCCGCATCGGTTGTTTCGCCGCAGGATGCTGCTATGGCAAGCCCACGCATCACTGGTGGGGCGTGACTTTCACCAACCCGCTGGCGAATTCGATTACCGACACGCCGCTGAACGTGCCGCTTCAGCCGACGCAGCTGATGGAGTCGGCGGTCGAGCTGGCGAACTTTGTCTTTCTCATGTGGCTGCTCAAGCGGCGCAAGTTCAATGGCCAGATCATCGGGGCCTTCATGTTCGTGTACGGCATCGCCAGGTTCTTCATCGAGTTTCTGCGCGGCGATCCCGGCCGCGGCTCGGTGTTCGGCGGCGCCATGAGCGGCACGCAGTTGATCGCCATCGGATTGGTTCTCGCCGGCGGGCTGATTTGGTGGCTGAGGCCAGGGGCGAAGAAGGTTTCAGCGCAGGCGGCGAGTTCGACGCGGTAGTGCGTACCTATGCTGGCGATGTCGCATAATCACAACAGCTAGGGCCAACGCACTTCAGACCGCCGTTCGCCGTTTTCCTCGACAATGCTGTACTCGCCGAAGAGCTCTCGGAACCACAAGAACTCAGTCAAGTCAAGTTTCTCGACGTGGCATTTTGCTTCCTCCAACTTCTTCGTAAATGGATCGAGATGCAAATACCCGCACAGGCAAAGCACGACCTCCGCCCGCTGTTTGAGTATTCGCCGCCGCCACTCCTCTTCCCTGATTCCGTCTTCCCGGGGTAGATACTTGACTCCGAACCGCTTGCCAAACGGAGGGAGCGGAAAGCCCTTTGCCCGCTCGTCCAAAGCGTCAGCGATTCCAGCCAGCTTCCTCTCTGTCATGCTCAAGTCGATTTCTATCCACGGCTTGTCGAGTTTGCATGCTAGGCGCTGGGCGACGGTCGTTGGCAATTCGGTTGCTTCTTCGGCGACAAGATCCACGTTGGACTTGCTCATTAGGTCGAGGAGAATCTGGCGAAGATGTCCCGTAGATCCTTCCACTAAACTTCGTGGTCGCCACCAAGAAGAATGATTCTCACACAACACCAGGTTGGCTGCTGCCCATTTTACAAGATTGCTTGTAGTATCCTTCGCAGCGATGACGGGAGCATTTCCAACTCTTGTTTCTGTTCCGCCTGAAGATGCGGGCAAGCGTCTGGACCAGTTTCTCGCGACGACGATTGAGGACGTCAGCCGCGCGCGTGTGCAGGAACTGATCCGCGGCGGAAAAATTCTGGTGAACGACACTCCGGCCAAGGCGTCGCTGAAACTACGCGGCGGCGAGCACATCACCGTGCTCGGTCCGCCAGCACGGCCTCCGCTGCGCGCTGTCGCAGAAGACATCCCGCTCGATATCCTCTACGAAGATGATGACCTCGCGATCATCAATAAGCCTGCCGGCATGATGGTGCATGCCGGCGCCGGAGCTACCCACGATCTTCAGAATGACGATCTTCGGAATGAAGACCGACGCAATCGCGGCACGCTGGTCAACGCGCTGCTGCATCATTTCGCCAGCCTGTCGTCGGTCAGCGGCGAGATGCGGCCGGGCATCGTGCACCGCCTCGACAAAGACACCAGCGGCTTGATCGTCGTCGCCAAAAACGACGAAGCGCACCGCAAGCTGGCCGCGCAGTTTGCCCGGCGCGAAGTGAAGAAGACCTATGTCGCGCTCGTCCATGGCTCGCTGAAGAAAGACTCGGGTACCATCACGGCGACGATTAGCCGCGACCGCGTTCGCCGCACTCGCATGACTACGCGCCGGGCGGACGGGCGCGAGGCGGTTTCGCACTACTGTGTTCTGCGCCGCATCGATTCCGCTTACGGCAAGTTCACGTTGATCGAAGTGAAAATCGACACCGGCAGAACGCACCAGATTCGCGTGCACATGGCCTCGCTCGGGCATGCTGTCGTGGGAGATACGTTGTATGGAGCGCCGCGCGAGCTACGCCACGTGTCAGGCGTCGCGAAAGGAGTGAAGAGCGGGGCGCCCGGGCGGGCTATCCCACGTCTCGCAACTGGGGCGAGACGTGGGGCACCCCAGGGAAGTGGGGCATCACCGTCCGCAGCGATCTCGCTGCCGCGAAATTTCCTGCATGCGGCAGAATTAGAGCTAGCGCACCCGCGGACCGGCAAGGCGATCGCTCTGAAGAGTCCGTTGGCTGCGGAGCTGCAGCAGTTTCTTGGCGCAATCGAAGACGCTCCGGCGACCGGGAAGGCTTGAGCCCCGCCTGGAAAGCGTATGCTTTTCTCCGCCGCATCTCCCTGCCCACTTTGCCTAGAGACAAGGGCCTAATCCGCGAGATCGCTACTGAGCTAATCCGTCTCCTTCGCGACCTTAGCGAATCCTTTGCGTCCTTCGCGATCAAAGGCTCTAACCGCAAAGATCGCAAAGCAAGGCCGCGGAAGTCGCGAAGAGATCGGCTCCTCCGGACTCCTTCGTTTTCGTCACTATATCCCGCATTGTTCAATAGGAATCCACAAAGAACGCGGAGGGGATCCGGTTTTTCCCGCCACCCGCTGTTGGCTTTCTACGCAGCGCTATAATGTCCGAAGATGAACATGCTGGGGACAGGACGTTTGGCTAGCAACTCGGTACTGGCTCTGTTTGCGTTGGTAGTGATCGCGTCAGCGCAATCGGCTCCCGCTCCCGCTGCGTCGCAGCCGCAGGTTACGACCGGCCAGTCCACAACCAGCTCCGCTGCCAGTTTGCCCCCGCCCGGCCCGTCGGCAGAAGCGCCCAAGCCTGCTGACCAGCGCGCGCCCGACGACGAAAAGATCACAACTATTGTTGTGCCCTCCAACGAAGTCAATGTAGTCTTCACTGTGACCGATAAGCACGGCAAGCGTATCACCGACCTGAAGCAGAACGATTTCCGGGTCGCGGACGACAACAAACCTCCGGCAGAGATTCGCAGCTTCCATTCCGAAACCAACCTGCCCCTGCAGGTGGGACTGCTCATTGACGCAAGCAACTCGGTGCGCGATCGCTTCAAGTTCGAGCAGGAATCGGCCGTCGAGTTCCTGAATCAGACGGTGCGCCGTGGCTACGACCAGGCCTTTGTCGTGGGTTTTGACGTGACCCCGGAAGTCACCCAGGATTTCACCGACAACACGGAAGCGCTGGCCCACGGAGTGCACGAACTGCGTCCGGGCGGAGGTACCGCCCTCTACGACGCGCTCTACTATGCCTGCCGCGACAAGTTGCTGAAAGCCCCGAAGGGCACGCCCGTGCGGCGCGCCATCATTCTGCTCAGCGACGGCGAAGATAACCAGAGCCACGTCACCCGCGAAGAAGCCATCGAGATGGCGCAGCGCGCCGAGGCCATCGTCTACACCATCAGCACGAACGTCAGCGGCACCAAGGGCGAGGGCGACAAGGTTCTGGAGCGCATTGCCGACGCCACCGGCGGACGCGCCTTCTTCCCCTTTCAGATTCGCGACGTTGCCGACGCCTTCGCCGATATTCAGGACGAACTGCGCAGCCAGTACGCCATTTCCTATAAGCCAGCCGACTTCAAGACCGACGGCCATTATCGCACCATTGAAATCGTCGCCAACGACCGCAAGAACTTCCGCGTGCGGTCTCGCCGCGGATACTACGCGCCGGCGCAATGACACCGGCTGCCGGCGTCCGGCTTTGAATCTTGAGGAGACCAGCATTCTATGGTGGGATATTCAGGCACACCACTTCCGAAAAAGCTGGGGATCAAGGGCGGCTTCCGCGTGCACTTTGTCGCTGCGCCGTCTGAGGTGCTCGCGGAACTCAAGCCCGCGCTCGCCGGCTGCGATCTCGTGCGCGAACAGAAAAGCCAGCTCGATTTCGCCCATCTTTTCAGCCGCGCGAAAGCCGATCTGACAAAGGAATTCAAGCGAGTCGGCAAGCGGCTCGCCCCTGCCGGAATGCTTTGGGTAAGCTGGCCCAAGAAAAGCTCCGGCGTGACCACCGACCTCGACGAGAACGTCGTACGCGAAATCGGCCTGGCGGCGGGCCTGGTGGACGTGAAAGTATGCGCCGTGACCGAAGTCTGGTCAGGGCTGAAATTCGTGCGCCGGGTGAAAGATCGCTAACCGTTTTCTCTGTCGTCCTCTGTGTTCTCTGTGGTGATGCGCGCCCTCCTGCTCGCCCACAAAAGCAGCCGTGAGGGACGAACTGTGCGCTGGACGGAGGAGGTGGAATGAAAAGGGGTGTGGTAGTGTTTACCCGGCGAGATTCAGCTTGTGTTCGCGGTGCTTCTGTACCGGCGCTCGCTTAGTTTTGCCTCAGTATCGATATAACCTCTCGAATTGGAGAGCGTGTTGGAGGGAACTGGATTCGATTTCGTGAAAAGTTGGGCCATCAGTCCAGATAACGGCGTGAAATGGAGGATCAGGCGGGGCAGCAGGAGCGAGTACCTCCGCTCTCTCTCCAACAACTCTCCCTTTTACGTCTTTCTTCTCGCTCCGCGATATCACGTTGGCCGCGTGAGCGAGTCTTTGATGAAAAGCGGTGACAGCTTGGGCCTGACCATCCTCAGTCAGATAAAGGACCCTCAGCCAGACTCCGTCCGACGCCGTATAATCCGTAAATCCCAGACGGATACCGTTGTCGAACGAAATTTCGCCCCTAACACCGGGCTTAAAGACCACGTCGGCAGTTTGTTTAGGCTCCTTTGCCGCCTGCGCGGAGCCGGACGTGAAGGGAGCCGACTGTAGCCCAGCGATTGTCGCGGGCTGACGTATCATGGTGCTGCCAAGAGCCACTAGGGTACAGGCGACCAGAGTGATTCCGTTCGTCCTCATCTCATCCTCCCTCAGAGCTTAATCCCATCCTCCGTTAGCTCCAGATTGGCGTCGTATCGCCATTTCGCTCAATGGTGAGAACCCGGATCATTCCTCGCCGGTTCCGGCGTAGTATCCGGCTCTGGCCTGGATTTTGTAGTTCTCCTTGTTCTTGATCTCCAGTTTGCGGTAGGTGCCGTCGAGTTTGGCATTGGCAGGGGTGTAGCCGATGTTGTACTGGCTGCGTAGTTCGGCGGCGATCTGGTCGAAAGCTTCTTTGAGTTTGTCGAACTTGTTGCCGACGTTGACCACGCGTCCGCCCGTCGGTTCGGTGAGCTTGTGCATCTCGCTCTCGCCGGAGTAGCCGAACCCCTGGGAGAAATAGAACCCGCGGTCAGCGCAGAGCAGGACGTAGACGATGGCGTCGGCTTTTTGCGCGGCCTCGATGGCATCGTGAATCTTGAGCCGGCTGCCCTCGTCCTCGCCGTCGGTAAGCAGAATCATGGCCTTGCGCCCGACTTCCTTGGCCAGCATGTCGTGGGCCGAGAGATAAACAGCGTCATACAGGACAGTCCCGCGCTGCGAGCCGGGCGCGGTGGGCACTGGGCCGCCGCCAGCTCCCGGCAGCGGTCCGGTCGTGTAGCCGCTGTTGATCTTGACCTTATTAAGGGCGGCTTGCAGGCGACGAACATCGCGCGTGTAATCCTGGACCAGTTCGGCATCAATGTTGAAGTCCATGACGTAGGCCAGATCCTTGTCGGTGAGGATTTGCTTCAGAAAAGCTCCGCCGACCTCCTTCTCCATATCGAGCACTCGGAGCTGGCTGCCGGACGAATCGATCAGAATGCCGAGCGTAAGGGGCAGATTGGATTCGGCGTTAAAGTACTTGATGGTCTGCTGCTTGCCATCTTCGTAGACGTCGAAGTCGTCCTTGGTCAGGCTGGGAATCAGCGCCCCGTGCTTGTCCTTGACGTTGAAGAACAGGTTCACAACGTTGACGCTGACTTTGAGCGTCTCGGCGGGCTGCTGCGATTCGTCGGGCTTCTGGCCGGAAGCCTGGCCCGTTGAGCTTTGCCCGGATGATGACGGAGGCTGCTTGCTGGGAGCAGGCTGCTGGGCTGAACTGAACAGGGCTGCGGCGCACAAGACAGCTAGGGCCAGTAGCAGGATGACTCTGGAGTGGAAAACTAAAAGCATGCGCATGCAGGACTCTCTCTCGATTCTTTGTTAGTCTAATCTCGTAGCTTAGATGCACCAAATCGGCAGGATCAGGCATCCCAGAGACAGAGAAAGTTTTGGGGGCTGCTCCGAGAGGACCAAGGGCAAAGTGCGAGGAAGGGAATTGACGCGGGCAGAGCGCGGGAGCTGGTGGAGCGATCTGGCAGCCCGCGGCAGAAGTCAAGACTCGTATCAGGGCACGCCTTCGGAGCCTGCCCTGAGCTTGTCGAAGGGCGTGCCGAAAGTGCCGCAGAGTCAACGCGCCTTTAGGCGCTGGCGTTCGGAGACTGACTATTGCAACGGCCCGGTAAGGAGGGTCGCTTTGTCGCTGGCTCTCGTTTGCGGGCTGGCAGTGCTCGGGGTGCAGGGGCAGTCAGGAAGCAGCCAGCCGCAATCGCAACCGCCAGCGAATGCCCAGGACATTCCGGATGCGCCGTCGGCAGTGCAGCCGCCGGCTCCTAAGCCTGCGTTTCCTGACGTGCCGCCCGGAGCGGGCCAAAGGGGCAAACTAGACAGCAGTTCCCAACCCCAGGCGGATGAGCAAAAGGCGCCCCCCCCTCCCATGCCTCCAGTTGAAACGCTGCCGCCCGGCAGCGCACCGCGAAATCAGATCAATCCCGGCGAGGATCTCTACAAGTTCGTCGTGTCGGTCAACTTTGTGCAGATTCCAGTGCTGGTCAGAGACACCAGCGGACGCCGCGTAGACGGCTTGCTTCCCAAGGATTTTACGGTACTTGAAAACGGCAAAGTGCAGACGCTGACCTATTTCACGAGCGATCCCTTCGAACTTTCGGTGGCGATCCTGCTCGATACCGGCATGCCCGACATCGCGGTGCAGAAAATGAATGAGACTTACTCGGCGCTGGTGGGCGCCTTGAGCCCCTACGACGAGGCTGCGCTGTATACCTACAGCAGCACTGTGAGCCAAGTTACCGACTTCACAGGCCAACCTGAAAAGCTGACTGCCCGGCTGAACGAATTGAAACTGGTGCGGGGCCATAACAATGGGCCGGCGGTGTTGTCCGGGCCGATGTCGGGCGGTCCGACCGTCAACAGTGCTCCGATCGGAGGACCAACGATCGCGCCGGTCAACACCCCGCCCCGGGAAGCGCATGTTTTGAACGATGCCATTCTGCGGGCGGCGATGGACCTGAGCAAGCGGGATAAGACTCGTCGCAAGGTCATTTTCGTCATCAGCGATGGACGCGAACTGGGCAGTAAGGCCAGCTACCGCGATGTGCTCCGCGTGTTGGAAGGCCGCAACATCCAGGTCAAGGCGGTAGTGGTCGACAGCGGAGCTTTGCCTGTGTTTCGCCAGGTTGGGAAGATGCATCTGCCTCTTCAGGGATATAGCGACATCCTGCCGAAGTACACGTACGCCACCGGCGGCGGCGAGGTACGGCATGAACTCAGCCGCAACGCCATCGAGGACGCCTACACTGAAATCACTTCAGAGGCCCGCAATCAGTACACGCTGGGATATGCGGCCAAAGCCACAACCGGCAGTTCGGCTTACCGCACGATCGAGGTCCGTGTAGATCGCAGGAACCTGAAAATCTCGTCCAAGGACGGCTACTATCCGACGCCGGCCGCCCGGTAACGATTTCTCTGCAACATCAAGGGGTTGCGGACACGCAAAGGGCCAGGGGTCACCTGAGTAACCTGCGTCCGGTACGCCGCGTGTGATATAAAAGCCGCGAGCCCCAGAAAAAGGACATTGGTGTGCGTGGATGGCCGTAGCCGTCCCGCACCGTAAGGAAAGCCTTTGAGTTTCATCAACTTCGCAGCGCGCGAGATTAACTGCAAGATCGTGTACTATGGCGCCGGATTGGGCGGCAAGACTACGAATCTGCAGGTGATCTACCAGAAGACCGCGGACCAGCAGAAAGGCAAAATGATCTCGCTGGCCACCGAAACCGAGCGCACGCTGTTCTTCGATTTTCTCCCGCTCGATCTGGGCTCGGTGCGCGGCTTCAAAACGCGCATCCATCTCTACACCGTGCCGGGGCAGGTTTTCTATGATGCCAGCCGCAAGCTGATTCTGCGCGGCGTGGACGGCATCGTCTTTGTCGCCGACTCGCAGGAGCAGCGCATGGACGCCAACGTCGAAGCGCTCGACAACCTCATGTCGAACCTGAAGGAACACGGTTACGACTTCGGCAAGATTCCCTACGTGCTGCAGCTCAACAAGCGCGACCTGCCTAACATCCTGCCCGTAGATATGCTGACGACCGAGCTGCGCCGCAAGAACGAACCCGTCGTGGAAGCAGTCGCAGTTCAAGGAACCGGCGTGTTCGAGACCCTGAAGGAAATCGCCAAGCAGGTCCTCCAGGAACTCAAAGCCGGCGGGTAGTACCTACGGACAGGCGAACCGCTTCCCTCCCAGGACTGCGATCATGGACTTGACCTTGCTAGAAACTCCCCTAGCTCACGTTGCACATCAGCTGGGGGTGCGCGACCGCACCCGCGCGGTCTTACGAGGCCTGGAACTCGGCTTGATCTAGCTCCGCGCATGGATTACCGACGTAAGCGTGTCGTGCCGTTTTCTGGTGCGTCGTGCTAACCCGCTTCGCTAGCCTGAGCAAGGACGCGCGTGTTCGGGGCGTCTGCGGGCTTAGCTGTGATTCTCCTGACTCTGATTCATCGCTCAAGTGATCCCACCTCCATAGCGATCTGGTGCGTGATCGGCTTCTGCGCCGGCATTGGATTGTTCTTCTACGGATTCCGTCTGCTGCAGCGGCGGCGCCTGATCCTCGATACGCCATTCTCGAAGATTCGCAGCGCCTCGATGGGCATGGTGGAAGTGAGCGGCCTGGCGGTCGGCCCCTACACCATGATCGCGCCCATCACGGCGCGTCCCTGCTACTACTACCGCACGCTGGCCTGGGAGTACAAACAGCGGGGCAAGAACAGCGAGTGGGTGCAGGTTGCCCGCGAGTGCATGCACGTACCGTTTTTCGTGGACGATAACACTGGGCGGTTGCTGGTCGATCCGCGCAGTGCCGATCTCGACCTGCATTGCGATTTCCAGCAGGAATTCCATAGCTCGTTCTTCTCGCATGACGACGCGCCCGCGAATGTCGTGGGTTTTCTGGCGCGGCATGGGGTTGCCACCAGCAACAGGATCAAGGTGGAAGAGTACTGCATCAAGCCCAAGAACTCGCTGTTTATCCTGGGCACACTGGCGGAGAATCCCGGGGTTGAGGTCAGGCCGGAGCCGATCATCGATTTCGGAGACGTCGGCGGCAGCCGCTGGGGCGGGATTTCCTTTTCGATCAATGGATTTGGGATGCCCACCGGACTTTTCAGTCGCAACCGGGAGGCATCGTTCGAACAGCGCTTCGCGGAGCGCTTCAATCTCCCGGTACAGCAGATGCCGACATCGCCAGGAGTCATCGGTAGCGCGCGCACCGTGAATCTGGCGCCCAGCGACAAGGTCGCTGATGCCCTGCTCAGGGCGGGTATCTCGAACCCGGCGGCCTGGGCTGCGGCAGAATTAGCCTTAACCCCCGCGGGGACCGCAGTGCAGGTTGCAAGAGATCCATCAGCTACAGCCAACACTGGAAGCGGCGCTGGCCCGGTCGGTCCGGCGGCGAACGGTTTCGAGGCGCATCCGCGCGTGGTCTTGATGCGGGGGGAGAACAACAAGACGTTTCTCATCTCGTGGCGCAGCCAGCGGGAAGTCGCCCAGAACCTGGGATGGAAAAGCACGCTCATGATTTGGGGCGGGCCCGTGCTGGCTCTCCTGAGTCTTTATTTCTTCTTGAGTGTTGAGCATCTGCTGGCCCCGCCATAAACAGATTGCGAAGGTACAGTGTCGCTCAGCATGACCTCATCGGAAACGACCAGGCCGAGTTCAAACCGAGGTTCCACCCAGCCGCCGCAGTGGAGGGGGCTTCCGCCTTGGTCTAGTACAATCAAGGGCGTGAGTGACGCCGTCCGCATCGGAGTCCTGGGCGATTTCAACCCCGAATTTCGCTCCCATCACGCCACCAACGATGCCCTGCAACATGCGGCGCACAAACTCGATCTCAAGGTTGAGTCGGAGTGGATCCCCACGCCGTCGCTCACCGAAGCAGGGACGGAAGAGAAGCTGGCTGAGTTCGACGGCCTGTGGGCCTCTCCCGGCAGTCCTTACAAGAGCTTCGAAGGCATGCTGAAGGGAATTGAATTCGCGCGGCGGCGGGACTGGCCGTTTCTTGCGACCTGCGGAGGATTCCAGTACACCTTCATTGAATTTGCCCGCAATGTGCTCAACATCACAGACGCGGACACGGCGGAGAACAACTCCGGATCGACAAACATCGTCATCTATCCGGTGGCGTGCGCCGTGCCGAACCGTAAGGACAGCGAACCCAAACTCTCCGGCGCGGTCCCGGAGATCCGCCTGCGGCCGGGGTCGTATTTGCAGTCGTTTTACGGCAAGGGGAAGGAAACAGTAACTGAGGAATTCTTCTGCAACTTCGAAATCAACCCGGATTTCGAATGGGCCGCGATGGAGGCCGGGTTCCCGGTGGTGGCGCGGGGACCGCAGGGCGAGATTCGCGCCGTCGAGTCGCCGGCGCACCGCTTCTTTCTCGCGACGCTGTTTCAGCCGCAATTGTCGTCCACCGAAAAAAAGCCCCATCCTCTCGTGGTGGCATTCGTGCAGGCGGCAGCGGACTGGTCGAAGAAAAAGCTGGATGACTGCGTTCTGGAATAGGGCAGAATTTCAAGGTGGCAAGGGCTCAACGTTTCAGAGTTTCGGGGTTTCAAGGTCTCGGACTTCCCATCGTGTCACGTACTGTCAAGCGACAGGTCTCAAACCCCTTACCAGTACCCAAAGGCTAGTCACCAATTCGAAAAGCCCGATCGGCATTTCGTACCAGTTCACCGAGACTATCTTTCCGAAATCGGGGAATGTAAGGTAGGCAAACGCACAGAAAGCCACAAACACGGACGACAGGATGCCCCAAGCAGCCAGAGCGCGAGGGATATAGCGCGACTTGAGCCACAAACAGCTGAAGATGATTGTTCCCAAGCCATAGAGCCCCAGACCGATGTAGTAAGCATCCCAACCTGAGGCAAGTTGCAGTCCGGCTAACGCAGGCAAACAATCTGGCTCAAGAGCTGAAAAGTGGTTCGCGCTGGCCATCACTCGCAAAGCAGCGAAAAGATCAAGCAATTGAACAAACCACAAAAAGGCGTATGCGAGTCTGCAGAATGCCGCGAATAAGGCCAGCCCGCGGCCAATCGGCCGGAGAATCAGGTAAAGGGCGGTGAGCAATACCAGCAGCCCTACGCCATAAAACAACGCAGACAGGATATAGATGCGAATCGCCCGTTCATGCGCAATGAGATTGCGAGCGGTCTCCGGCAGGTTGTTCCAGACCAGCAGAGGAGCATAGAAACGAAAAAAAAACCAGGTCAGAATTACGAATGTCAGCGGATAGGTAATTCCCAAAACTCTTGCAGAATAACGTTGTGATTTTTCAATCATGATGTGCCCTTGGGTCTTCTTGCCTTCAAAAGGCCGACTTCCTGGCTATGTTACTAAAGTCCCGACACCCAGCAAGTTACTGCACTAACACCATGCGCATCTAGAGCAGGTGTGGTCCTGCGGCTAGACTCGTGCAGATCGGTCGCCCTCCCCAAGAACCCTGCGTCCGTCGGAGCTGCGCGCGATGCATGTCCAAGTGATGCAACTAGTGAACTCATTTCGCCTTCCCTTCACCACCCTTGTCAGCTACATCCCGATCATTGCCACAGTCGTGACATGTCTTTTTAGCGTGGTGCTGGCGCGGGCCACTCTGCGTTACGTGGAAGCTACGGACAAAGGCCTGGCTCTGGCCCGCGAGGAATTCGAGCGCGAGTGGTCGCCGGACTTGCACATCAAGATGGAGCGCATTTCTGCGACCGAGGCGAAAGTAATAGTGACGAATCTGGCCAAGACCTCTGTGCTGCTGCAACTTCTGCAGTTGCGCAAGCTGTCGCACGCAATGCCGTTCGAGCGCTGCCGCCTGAATGATCCTTTGGTCGGCGGGATGACGTGGACTCAGGAAATGGGCAAGCGCATCGTGGCCTGCACAGGGCATGAATTCGAAGGGCCGATTGCGGCGTGCATCACTTTTTACGCCTCCGGCCGCATGTACCGCACCGACTGGTTTCGCTCACAGATTCAGGTGCGCGAGGGACGAATTGTCAGCCTTGAACCCAGCACCATGCCAACCCGCCGCGTGCGTGTGGTCGAGCGCAAAGGTCCGGAGCGCCGGCGCGACTTCGTGCAGGATGTGACCGCAGACGCGGCCCCCGAAAAAACCGAAGACCCGCCGCCATCCGATGAGAAATTCCTTGTGACGGGAGCGTAAACAGAAGCAAATCCTGCCCTTGCTGTAGAGGCCGCCCCCCGGCAGCCGCCGGGGACGGCAGCGCTGCAACCCTGCCAGTCGCCTTTCTGATTCCGAAACGATGTGATTCCAGTCCTTGCGTTTTTGCGGGAAGAGCGGATAATTCGCTTTCCTGTTTCGAGGGAGGCCTCATGCCAGTTCTCATCTGCACGCGGCGGTCGAGCACCGCCGTGGCTGTATCAGCGATGTTTGTTTTGGCGACGCTCGCTCTGCTGGCATTTCTTACGATCTTCGCTGTCGCCCAGAATGCTGCGCCCGCGCCGAATTCCGATCTAACCTACCAGGCGCTGCGCAACCTGACTCTGGGCGGCGAGGCGGTGAGCGTTAGCAACTTCGACCTGAAGCGAGATGCGGGGACATTTCACTTGCGTTCTGGCACGGTGTGTTTCACGACGCCAGTGAATGGGAAGGTAACCGGCGCGGTGTTCACCGGGGATGGCAACTTTGTCCTGGAACCGCCCACCGACAGCGAAAAGAAGTCGCTGAAGCTGCTGACCAAGGAGAACGAGTTCAGCGAGAACTTCAGCCAGATGGTGATGCGCTTCACGGATTCGACCTACGACGAAATTAAGAAAGCAGGCAGCGCGGGTGGGTCAGGTTGCGATGCAGGCCCGCTGAAGGACAGCCAGCATACGACCCGGCACAAGCTGAAGGATAACCTAGAAGTACGCCTGCTGGAAGATGTCCTAAGCCCCGAGCCCGGCGGACTGTTTGTGGCCTTCATTCACGGCAAACACTACAACGGCCAGGAGCTCTATGCGATTGATCCACACGACTTGGGAGATCAGGTCAGCTTCGAGACCTACGACGAGAACAAACTTGGCGAATGGGCTTCCTTCGCAATGCGGGCTAAGAGCGGCATCGGAGAGCCGATCCGCATCGAGCATCAGCAACTGGAGACAACGCTGGAAAAAAGCGGCAATCTGATCGGCAAAGCCAAGACGACCTTTACGGCTCAAAGAAATGGCCTGAAGGTTGTGCCCTTTGACCTGTTCCGTAGCTTGCGAGTGTAGAGCGTCCATGCAGAAGACGGCACCGCGTTGTCATTTATTCAGGAGGATAAGAACGACGACCCGCAGTTTGCCGTGATACTACCTAAGGCCCTGCAGGCCGGAGACAAGTACACGGTCACGACGGAATATGAAGGCAAGGAAGCAGTGAGCAACGAAGGAGGGGGCAACTACTTTCCCAACCCCGCGGCGCGTGAGAATTGGTATCCAAACAATCCCGAAAGTGGTTTTGGCGAATATGCAAGCTATGACATGACTTTCCGTATTCCGAAAGGGATGCAGATTGCGGCGACCGGAGTGAGGGTCAGTGACAACAACGATGGCGGTCAAAACGTGACTATATGGAAGAGCGAAACCCCGCAAACTGTGGCGGGTTTCAGCTTCGGGCGGTTCAAGCTGGAAAAGGCGAAGCTGGACAAGCCTGAGTACCTCATCGAGTCGTATGCCAACCAAGACTCGCCTGACTGGGTGCGCGGGCTGCAGCATGCAGCGGCGCCCGGTGGGGATCTGCCGACGATGAGTGGGGTAGGAGACTCTAATGCCCCGGATGTGGCTCTGGGCACCATGAGCACGACCGGCCTAAACAAGAAGGCGCTGGCTGAAGGCCAGCTTGCGGTCCAACTCTATACGGACTACTTCGGCCCATCTCTGTTCAAGCACCTGCAACTCACCCAGCAGACCGCCTGCAACTTTGGGCAATCCTGGCCGGAGCTGGTGTGGATTCCCATTTGTTACTACTTCGATACGACCGTACGCCACGAGTTGAGCATGGACTGGGGCGATCGCGGGTACTGGAAGGTGGTCACACCGCACGAAGTGGCGCACCAGTGGTGGGGGAATACCGTGGGGTTCAGCTCATATCGCGATCAGTGGATGAGCGAAGGATTCGCCGACATGTCGGCTTCGCTCTATCTGACCATGATCGAGAAGAATGCCAAGAAGTTCCTCACCTTCTGGAACGATGAGCGGGATCTTCTGCTGGAACGCAATGCGCAAGGCTTTCGCGCCATTGATGCCGGTCCTCTGACCATGGGGCTGCGCGTCAGCAATACACGCACAGGGATGGATACCTACGACCGCTTGGTGTATCCCAAGGGCGCGTATGTGCTGCACATGATCCGCATGATGATGCACGACCGGCAAACCGGCGACCAGCCTTTCAAAGAGATGATGCGGGATTTCGTCAAAACCTACTCTGGCAAGTCGGCTACGACCGAAGATTTCAAAGCGATGGTCGAGAAGCATATGACTCCGGAGATGGACCTGGACGGCAACCACAAAATGGACTGGTTCTTCAACGAGTACGTTTATGGGACCCAGCTGCCTTCCTACAAAGTGAACGGTTCTTTTGACATCGGACCTGACGGAGACGTCATCATGAGCGTGCAGTTGACGCAGTCGGGAGTAGACGATAAATTCCGCATGCTGGTACCGATCTACCTGGAGATGGCCGATGGCAATATCGTGTTTTTGGGCCGGGCAAAGGTTACCGGAAATATTACGCTCGACAAGAAGGCTCCGCTGAAAGGCCTGAAGACCAAGCCGCGCCGGGTAGCAGTGAACTACTACGACGATGTGCTCGCGTCGCCGTAGGAAATGGGAGAGTGAGCCTAGACAGCGGCAAGCGCAGCCAAGAGCTGCGACACTAGCGCGTTAAGTGTAGCCCTATGTCCTCGCGCTCATCGTTGTAGACGTGCACGGTGACTTCCTGGGGTAGGCGGGCTGGCGTGCCGTCGGCAAACTTGACGCCCTTGAGATCGGCGGACACGATGTAGTCGGCCTCGCCGGCGGGTACGCGCTGGGCAAACTCGCCTCGGTGGTCGGAGTAAAGTTCCCAGCGCACCTTCTTGGGCTTGTCCGTGGATTTGCGGATTTTCACCGGGACGCCGTACACCGGGCGACTGTCCGGTCCCCAAACAGTGCCGAAAATCAGAGCGTAGGGTTGGCCGGGTTTGACTTGCTGCGCGGCTGAGCCGGGGAGTGGGGTTAGCTGGGTAAGAATGGTCAGCACGAGCAGAAGTCCATAGGGGACCCGTCTGGAGCAATGCCAACTTGGGTGAACTCTAGGAATAGTCACCGTCTTCGTTTTCCTCGTCCAGTTCCTCTTCGTCTTCTTCGTAGCCCTCTTCCACGGCTTTCAATTCGAGCGGGCTGGTGGTGACCACTTCAAAATCGGTGCCGCACTCCGGGCAGGAAATGACTTCCCCCTCATCGACTTCATCTTCGTCAATGTCTAGATCGGTTTCGCATTCTGGACACAGAACCATAACCCCTCCGTCACCCATTAGAGCCTCCTGATAATATTTAGATTCTCCCCGGCAGTTGGTCAAGTGGGGCGGGGCTTCTGGCAGGGGGTCATTTGCGAGTCGTCAACCAACCCTGCCCGCGTGGGGTTTCCCAAATATGGTGCATTCTCCGAAACCGGCGAGTGTGACGGTCGCGGCTGTCCTATTGCTGGCTTTGGCCGATTGCCCGGCGCAGCAGGTAGCGTCAAACCCGGCAGCTACCGCCGACCCGCAGATAGCGGCGGCGCTGCAGCAGGTTTCAGCGCTCCGCATTCAGGCGAACATCGAAAAGCTGGCGAGCTTTGGGACACGGCTGACGTTGTCCGCACAGGATCCGGCATCCATCGCTTCTGGCCACGGCATTGGCGCGGCGCGGGAATGGATCAAGTCCGAGTTCGAACGGTACTCGAAAGAATGCGGCGGCTGCCTGGAAGTAAAAACCAACAACTTCACCGAACCGGCCGGCGAGCGCATTCCTCAGCCAACCAACATCACCAATGTTTATGCGGTTTTGAAGGGGACGGATCCGGTGAGCGCGAAGCGCATCGTGCTGGTGACCGGCCATTATGATTCGCGCAACAGTGATACGCTCGACGCCTCGGGCGCCGCTCCCGGGGCCAACGATGACGCCAGCGGAACTGCTGTCAGCCTGGAATGCGCGCGAGTGCTAAGCAAGATGAAATTTCCGGCAACAGTTATTTTTCTGACCGTTGCCGGAGAAGAGCAAGGGATGAACGGCAGCCGTCATTTTGCCAAGATGGCAAAGGACAACGGCTGGGACATTAAAGCGGTCTTGAACAACGACATTGTGGGCGGAGACAAGAGTCCCGAACAGGATCATTCCGTCGTGCGCGTGTTTTCCGAAGGTCTGCCGGCGGTTGCTAGCGAGCAAGATATCCGGCGTATTCGTTGGCTGGGTGAAGAGAGCGATTCCGGATCGCGGCAACTGGCGCGCTACATCGCTGATGTGGAGCGGACCTATTACACGGGAGTGAAGCCGATGCTGGTTTTCCGGCTGGATCGCTACCTGCGCGGCGGCGATCACTCGGCATTCAATGAGCAAGGATTTGCGGCGGTGCGGTTCACAGAGTTTCGCGAGGACTTTCATCACCAACATCAGAACGTGCGCACGGAAAACAGCATCGAATATGGCGACTTGCCCAAGTTTGTGGACTACGATTACGTGGCGCGGGCGACGCAGCTGAATGCGGCGACGCTGGCGTCGCTGGCTGCGGCCCCGGCGCCTCCGGGGAACGTGCGCCTGTTGACCAAGGCGCTGGAGAACGATTCGACGCTGGTGTGGGAAGCTTCGCCGGGCTCGGCGGCGGCCGAATATGAGGTTCTTTGGCGGGCGACGACAAGTCCGGAATGGGAGCATGCACTGCGAGTGGGCAACGTCTTGCACGCCACGTTGCCGATTTCCAAGGATAATGTGATCTTCGCGGTGAGGGCGGTGGATCCGGCCGACCATCGCAGTCTGCCGGTGGCGCCACTGCCGGAGCGTTGAGACTGTTAGCATTTGCCCTCTGGGCCAAAAGCCGGCATTTTTATTGACCCTTGACTTGCCAGCGAACAGCCCGAGCTTAGGCGCGCGGCGACGTGATGAGTGAGTAGAATAGACGAAGGCAAATTCCATGCGACGAACCGCGCAACCCATGACGTTGAGCCTTCCCCCGTTCACACCCGCGGTGACATGGCTGCTGGGGATCAATACGGGTATCTTTCTGCTGATGGAACTTTTCGGGCTGGCGCGCATGCCCGTAGCAGCATATGTGTTCGGCTACGGAGCGCTGACGCCGATACTGGTCATTCAGCACGGATTCGTGTGGCAGTTGGTGACGTACAGCGTCCTCCATGCCGGAGTTCTGCATTGGTTCGGCAACATGCTCGGCCTGTGGATGTTCGGTTCGGCGTTTGAGGACGCATGGGGGACGCGTCGTTTCGTGGAATTGTACCTCGTTGGTGTGGTGGGAGCAGCTGCAACCACAATCGCTCTCTCGTACGCACACGTACTGGGAAAGCCGGACGTGGCCACGATTGGTGCTTCCGGTGGGGTGTTCGCCATTCTCATGGCATTCGGCATGTTGTTCGGGGAAAACGAAATCATGCTGATTCCGTTCCCCTTTCTGATCAAAGCTAAGTACTTCGTGGGCATCCTGATTGTCGTGACGCTGGCGTTTGCGATGTCGGGAGGCGGAGGTGTGGCATACGTGGCCCATCTCGGCGGACTGCTCTTCGGTTATTTGTACGTGCGACGCGGGCCGAGGCGAGCGGTGGCAAACGTGGGAATCGCGGAACAATACTACGGCCTGCGTAACTCCTATTACCGCTGGAAGCGGCGCCGGGCGGCCAGGAAATTCGAAGTCTACATGCGCCAGCACGATCAGGAAGTGCACTTCGACGAGCACGGCAACTACATCCCTCCCGACGACGAACAGCGCAAAGGCAACGGCGGAGGAAAGTCGGGCTGGGTGAACTAGATCGCAGATTTCCGATTGCAGATCTCAGATTGATCTCAGTTTCGGCCTGGTTCCAATCTGCAATCTGAAATCTACAATCTGCAATTTGCCGTTCAGCCCATGAACTTCTCGAACTCTTCCAACACTGCGAGCGGTAGTTCTTCCCGCTTGGCCTTCCCTTTGAATCCCACATCATGACCCGCCCCCTCGACGGCGAGCAGCTTCGTGGGCGCGGGGATCATCTTGAGCGCCTGCTCGATTTCGGCGATGGAACCGAAAGGATCGCGCGTGCCGTGGACGAATAGCGTCGGCGTTCGCAGGCTGGGCAGGTGCGCGGTGCGCTGCTGCTCGGGTCGGCGCGGTGGGTGCAGAGGATAAGAAAGCAAAAGCAAGCCCGAGACCAGCTCGGGCTCTTCGGAGCACAGGATGCTGGATTGGCGTCCGCCGTAGGACTGGCCGGCGAGGAAGATGTGGCCGTTCCCCGTGGATTCGTTCTGATCATTCGAGGGAGAATTCCCACCTTCTCGCACAAAACGCGAGAAGGGTGAGGCAACCGCAGCCTCGGAATCCCCACATCTCGCAAAATCGGCGAGACCCTTCGACGGGCTCAGGGCAGGCTGTGGGGCACCCCCGTCACGAGAGATTACTTTCCTGACCGCCGCAATGGCGTTTTTCACGCCGGCGCGGTCGCGGGCGGCGTCGCCGGGACCGGGAGGGCCGAAGGAGCGGGTTTGGCGATACGGAAGATCGCAGCGCAGGACAGTGAATCCGGCAGCTGAGAAAGTTTCGGCGAGAGCGATCAAGAGCGGGGCTTGAGCGTTCGAGCCGGCGCCGTGTGTGAGGACGAGGGCGTTGCCGTTGGGAGCGCCAGGAAGATGGAGGAAGCCGCGCACGCAGGGATCAACGGCAGTGTCGGCGAATTCACGTATGGAGGACTCAGGCAAGGTCTCATTCTAAACGGTTGCTCGGTCCGGACCCATGTGATGGTCAAAGGGCGTTAAGGCGATTCAACGTCAACCGATTCACTGAACGGCCAGTGAAAACGGAGGACGGCTGGTCAAGCGGAACAGGGTGCAAAAGGGACGATTTTGGTCGTGTCGGTGCGGTCAATCAGGCCGCCGGGGAGTGTGATGCGAAACGTCTCCCGATGTCACCTACGCGCGAGAGGGGCGTAAAATGGTGTCGTTTTCGCGTTCGAGAAGGAGATTTCTATAGATCGTCATCGAGCCAGCGAGGCAAGCCAGTTGTGCCGAGAAGGGCTTTCATGGCGAAGAATCAAAGAGCCAAAAGGGGGTTGTTATGCCTATTCAAAGACGTTTTCTAAGACTTGCGGGACTAATACTAGGCTGGTGGATGATGAACGCGTACTGGGCAGCGGCGCAAACGCCGCTGAAAACGGTCAACTCACCCGAGGGCGGCAGAATTATGTACGGCGTGGTGGACGGAGCCAGCACTCAGGCAAGCGGCATGGCTTCGGTATTGCGCGCCGTGCATCAGAATTGCGGCGAACGTCCGCAGATCGGCCGCGTGTTCCAATTTCGCGGCACCAATACGGTGGGAGTTTTCTTCACAGTGGTGAATCACCCCGCCAACAACGCGAAGGTCGCCGGGCTGGTCCTAGCTGCCGTAAATGGGTCTCGGCAGGTGGAAGCGGCTTTGGCGTCCGATCAAGCGTCGCGCTTCGGCAAGACGGTGAATCCCATGTTGAAGGAGCTGTTCAGCGCGTGGCATCCGGGCGGTGCGGTCGCAGCCGCCAGTTCGGCAGGCCAGAGTGCAGCGGCTCCCGCTTCCGCTCTGCCGACAGCGAAGAACTCAGGGCCGGTTCCAAAACTTCATACTGTGTCCGCTGCCGACAATTCGGCGACGATCGGCCTTCCAGAGGGATGGACGCTCGATCCGCGCAGCAGTGGCGGAACGATGCTGGTGAGTGGATCGCATGGCGAGCAGCTCGACATAAACATGTCGCACCTCGCAATCGATCCTTCGAATCGGTCGCAGGGGATGATGCTGCAGCGAATGGGGCCGCAGCGGGGCACAATGTACTATCCGTTTCGCGGAGACATGGCAAGGTCGTTTCCGGATATGTTCCAGGCTTGGCGGCGCGCCAACGGCGAACCTCCGGCGCGCTTGCAGGTTGACTCGATCCAGCCGATGCCAGCTCAGCCGAACGATCACTGCGCGGGCGCCCAGGGGCATGTCGACCTGGGAAAAGGGATGCAGGCGTTC
>Ga0187771_10000668_pt1 | contig 21453 bp, 19 predicted proteins | sample 0116_SJ02_MP15_1_FD_133139 | JGI IMG/M metagenome (GOLD analysis project Ga0187771, IMG submission 133139) | Tropical peat soil microbial communities from peatlands in Department of Meta, Colombia - 0116_SJ02_MP15_10_MG | ecosystem: Environmental > Terrestrial > Soil > Wetlands > Peat | place... | reverse complement strand
GCCGTCCCGGCTCTCACGCAGAAGTTTTGTAACGCGAAAAAGGAGTCTGTCCCGGTTTTCCTCAGTGGCTACTTGCGAGCAAAGGCCCTGAGCGCGGTTCTCACACAGTCTCTGCAGGCGCGTTTGGCCGGAGCTGTGCGCTACAATCCGTTCGATGGCTCTGACCCGGATCAAATCGCAGTTGATGAGCGCGTCGGAAATCGACCGCACGCTCGTCCGGCTGGCCCACGAGATCCTCGAAAAGACCAAAGACCTCAATCAGCTGGCGTTCATCGGGATCCGGCGGCGCGGCGTGCCGCTGGCCCAGCGTCTGGCGGCGAAAATTTCGGCTCTCGAGAACCGGCAGATCCCGGTCGGAATCCTCGACATCAATCTTTACCGCGACGATCTGAGCACGGTGGGCTCGAAGCCCGTGCATAACGCGACGGAGATCAACTTCCCGATACAGGGCAAGGAGATCATCCTGATGGACGACGTGCTGTATACGGGCCGCACCATCCGCGCCGCGCTCGACGCGCTCTTCGATCAGGGCCGGCCGGCGCGCGTGCAGCTGCTGGTGCTGATCGACCGCGGCCACCGCGAGCTGCCGATTGAAGCGCGCTACGTGGGCCGCACCGTGCAGACGCAGGACAACGAGATCATCGAAGTGAAGTTCCAGGAAATCGACGAAATGGAAAAGGTGCTGCTCGTGGAACGGGCCGGGGAATAAGAGCCGAAAGGGTGAATGAATAAAGGCCTTCTCGATATCGAAAGCCTGAACCGGGCGGAAATCGAAGCGATTCTGGCCCGTGCCCGCCATTTTCAGCCCGCGGAAAACGAAACGTACCGCCGGTTCGAGACGCTGCGCGGGAAGATGATCGTCAATCTCTTCTTTGAAGCTTCGACGCGCACGCGCGTGAGCTTTGAGATCGCGGCGCGGCGCCTCGGCGCGGAGACGATTTCGATAGCGGCGCAGGGGTCGAGCGTTTCGAAGGGCGAATCGCTGGTCGATACGCTCAATACGCTGGTGGCGATGCGCCCGAATGCGATCGTGATGCGGCATGCGGCTTCGGGCGCTCCGCACTTCCTGGCGCGGCATCTGGCGATTCCGATCGTGAACGCAGGCGACGGCACGCATGAGCACCCGACACAGGCGCTGCTCGACGCGCTGACGATTCTCGACCGGCGCAAATCGCTCGAACACCTGCGCGTGGCGATTATCGGCGATATCGCGCACAGCCGGGTGGCGCGCTCGAACGTGCATCTGCTCTCGAGGTTCGGCGCCGATATCGTGCTCTGCGGGCCGCCGTCGCTTTTGCCGCGCGAGCTCGCGCAGCTTGCGCCTGGAGTTCGTCTGGCTTACGATCTGCCGGAAGCGATTCGCGACGCGGACGTGATCATGATGCTGCGCGTGCAGCTCGAGCGCCAGCATGAAGCGCCCATGGCGGCGGGCGAATATTTCCGTTTCTATGGCCTGCGGCTGGAACACCTCGAACTGGCGAAGCCGGAAGTGATTGTGATGCATCCCGGGCCGATCAACCGCGGGCGCGAGCTGAGTTCGGAAGTGGCGGACAGCCAGCGCTCCGTGATCCTCAATCAGGTGGAAAACGGAGTCGCAGTCAGGATGGCGGTGCTCGAAAGGACCCTCACATGAGCCGGCCACTGCTGATCAAAGGCGGACGCGTCATCGACCCGGCGACGCGCGGCGACGCGACCGCGGATGTTCTGATCCGCGACGGGCGGATTGAGGCGGTCGGCTCGGGGTTATTCGATCCCGATGCCCGCGTTCTCGATGCCACGGGCGCGATTGTGGCGCCTGGTTTCATCGACATGCACGTGCATCTGCGCGAGCCGGGGATCGAGCACGCGGAGACGATCGAAACCGGCGCTCGGGCTGCCGCGGCCGGCGGATTCACCACCATCTGCTCGATGCCGAACACGATGCCGGTGAACGACAGCGCCACGGTGACGAGTTACATCGTGCAGCGGGCGCGTGAAGTGGCGGCGGTCAATGTGTTCCCGATCGGCGCCATCACGAAGGGCAGTCTGGGCGAGGAACTGGCGGCGATCGCTTCGATGCGCGAAGCGGGCATCGTGGCGATTTCCGATGACGGCCGTCCGGTGATGAACGCGCGGGTGATGCGGCGCGCCATGGAGCTGGCGCGGGTTCTCGATATCCCGGTGATCGATCATTGCGAGGACCTGAATCTCAGCGCGGGCGGCGATATGCACGAAGGCATTCAGTCGGTGCGGCTCGGCCTGCGCGGCATTCCCTCGGCTTCGGAAGACGTGATGGTGGCGCGCGATCTGCTGCTCGCGGAGCTGACGGGCGCGCGTTATCACGTGGCGCATTTATCGACGGCGCGCTCGATCGCGATGGTGGCGTTCGCGCGGGCGAAGGGGATCCGGGTTACCTGCGAGGTGACGCCGCACCATTTCGCGCTCACGGACGCGGAGATCGAGGCTTACGACAGCAACTACAAAATGAAACCGCCGCTGCGCTGCCGGCCGGACGCCGATGCGGTGATTCAGGGGATTGTCGATGGCACGGTGGATGCCATCGCGACGGATCATGCCCCGCATGCGGGGGACGAGAAGATGCAGGAGTTCGAGCGCTGTCCGTTCGGCATCACGGGGCTCGAAACAGCGGTCGGGCTGGCGCTCGATGTGCTTGTGCACACGGGGCGGATCACGGTCAATCGCATGGTGGAGCTTTTCACCACGGGCCCGGCGAATGTGCTGGGGCTCAATCGCGGAACGCTCTATCCGGGCGCGCCCGCCGACGTCACGGTCTTCGATCTTGCGGCCGAATGGACGTATGATGTACAGCAGTCGTGCTCGAAAAGCCGGAATTCACCGTTCAGCGGCAGGCGTTTCCGTGGCGGTCCGCTGGCGACCGTGGTCGGCGGTGAAATCGTATGGAAGAGAGAGTAATCGAGGGGCAGTTCCTCGGCGGGCCTCCACCCTCGAGCCGCTTCCGCTTCGGCATCTTCGGCATCATCGCGGCCGTCGTCATCCTCTGGGTTCTGATCCAGTGGGGTGCGTCGCTGCTCATCGATTATTCGTGGTGGAAAGAACTGGGCCAGGTCGAGACGTGGCTCGATCTTTACGCGTACTCCACGCTGCCGGTGCTGGCGGGGACGATCGTGGCGTGGATCGCGTTTCTTGTCGCGCATTCGCGCGGGGTGAGTTTCGCGGGCGGGCGCGCGAGCGATTATCCGTGGTACTGGCGCATCGCGGCGCTGGTTCTGCTCGGCCTCGCGTTTCTGATTGCCGACGCGAACATCGATAACTGGATTGTTCTGCGTTTTGCCGGAAGCCGCGGAGGCCAGAGCCCGGGCGCGTTTCACGATCCGGTTTTCGGCAAGCCGGTCACGTTCTACCTGTTCGATCTGCCGTTCTGGTCCGATCTGCGCGGATACATTTTCGCGGTGGTGATTGTCGCGATTCTGATTTACTGGCTGGTGGCGCGCGCCTGGCAGCTGCGTTTCAATTTTCCGGAGCTGCGCACGGGGCAGCTCGATCTTTCGTTCCTCCGGCTTGCGGGCGGGCTCGAATCGAAATTTCTGCGCGGGGCGCTGGCGTTCTTTCTCGTGGCGCTGGCCTTCCGGTTCTGGCTGGGGCGCTATGAGATGGTCTGGAACCAGCACCGGTTCATGGTGGGGATCGATTACACCGATGAGCATTTCGCGCTGCCGCTTTACTGGGTCGTGATGGCGGCGCTGGTGGCAAGCGCGGTGCTGGTGGTGCTGCGGCGATGGATTCTGGCGGGGGTGGTCGCCGGCGGCAGCTTTGTGCTGCTGTTCCTTGTGCCGGGCATCGCCGGTGCGCTGTATGTGAAGCCGAACGAGATTTCGCTCGAGCGGCCGTACATCCAGACGCATATCGAAGCGACGCGCGATGCCTACGGGCTTTCCCTGCGGACGCGCGAGATCGAGATGCGCACGAATCCGAACGAGGCCATCGATACCACGAAGCACGCGGCGCTGCTCGATAACGTGCGGCTCTGGGACTGGCGCCCGTTCCACGACACCGTGACGCAGATGCAGGCGCTGCGGCCTTACTACGCGTTTCAGGGCACGGATGTCGACCGGTATACGATCGACGGGCAGTACCGGCAGGTTCTGCTGACGCCGCGCGAGCTCGATATCTCGCAGCTTCCCGGCACGCAATCGAGCTGGATCAATCCGCATTTCATTTACACGCACGGCTACGGGCTGGTGCTGGCGGAAGTCAGCAGGATTACGCCGGACGGGCAGCCGGTGTATCTGGTGCAGGACATGCCGCCGGAGGTGAAGACGCCGTCGCTCAGGATCACGCGGCCGGAGCTTTATTACGGCGAACTGCAGCAGGAGCCGGTGTTCGTCGATACCGCGCAGGAGGAGTTCGATTATCCGAAGGGTTCGGATAACGCGAGGACGCGGTATCAGGGCAAAGGCGGGTTTCCGGTTTCGTCGTTCCTGATGCGCGCGGCCGCGACGCTGCATTTCGGCGATACGAATATCATCCTGACGAGCTATCTGACGGATCACAGCCGCATGATGATCCGCCGCCGCGTGCGCGAGCGGCTGCAGGTTCTGGCCCCTTATCTGACGTGGGACAGCGATCCGTATCTCGTCGTCACGCCCGAAGGGCGGATGGTGTGGATGCTCGACGGTTATACGACTTCCTCCGCGTATCCGTATTCGCGCGAGATCGATGTCTATGGCGGCATCAATTACATGCGCAATGCCGTGAAGGCGACGATCGACGCGTATGACGGCGAAACGCACCTGTATGTTTTCGATCCGGCCGATCCCGTGATGGCGGCGTATCGTAAGCTCTTTCCGTCACTTTATGAAGACGCGGCGAAGATGCCGCCGGTGATGCGGACCCACGCACGGTACGCCGAAGAGCTGTTCCGCGTGCAGTCCGACATGTACCGCGTCTATCACATGAAGAACCCGCAGGCTTTCTACAACAACGAGGACGTGTGGGAACTGGCGCGGTATTCATCGGGCCAGAATGCGGAGCCGCGGCCGGTGAGTCCGGCGTATGTCTTTGCCACGCTGCCGGGCGAGACGAAGCCGGAATTCCTGCTGATGACCACGTTCACGCCGCTCTCGAAGGAGAACCTGATCGGCGTGATGCTGGCGCGCTGCGACGGCGACAAGCTCGGTGAGGTGGTGGTGCTCCAGCTTTCCAAGCAGGAGCTGATTCTGGGCCCCATGCAGGTGAACGCGCGCATCAATCAGGACCAGAACATCTCGAAAGACCTGACGCTGTGGAACCAGCAGGGTTCGCAGGTGCTGCAGGGCCAGACGCTGGTGCTGCCGGTGGGCGATACGTTCCTCTACGTCTCGCCGTTTTATCTGCAGGCCACGCAGGCGCGCATGCCGCAGTTGAAGAAAGTGGTGCTGGCGGTGGGCAACCGGCTCATTTACACCGATACGTATGAAGAGGCTCTGGCGCAACTGAGCGGCGGCGGAGGCCCGGGAGCAGCGCCGGCGCCGATTCAGCCGCAACCACAGGCCGCGCCTGCTCGAGGGCCGGCTCCTCCGGTGTCCGATCCGCGCATCGAAAGCATCCGGCAGCACCTCGAGCGCTATCGCCAGCTCACGAGCCAGGGCAAGTGGGCCGACGCGGGCCGCGAGCTCGAAGCGATTCAGAACGAGGTGCAGAAACGGTGAGGATCGTTCGCAGTCTGGCGAGCGTGGCGGTGGGTTTTGGGTTGTTTGTGGGGGCGCTGCAGCTCATCCCGATGATCGGGCTGCAGACCGGCGCGGATGCGACGCGCGTCAGCTATCTGTTCATGACCGTGGCATGGACCGTGGTTGCCGCGGGCATCTGCGGATTTCTGACGGCGTGGATCGCCGGAGCGCACGAGTTTCCGCACGTCTCGGGTCTGGGGATTCTCATGGTCGGGCTGAGCGTGCTTTCCATGCAGCAGGAATCGCTTTCGCGGCCGAGCTGGTATCAGACCGCGATCGCCGGCTGCGGGCCGATTTCAGCCATGTTCGGGGCCGCGGTGCGGATGCTCTGGCGGGTGCGTCACGAGGTGAAAGTAAAGACTTCGGGCGACGCGAGCCGCTCGTAGTCCGCGACCGGCATCACGATCGAATCGGTCAGGGAGCCGGCGTTGAAGGCCACGCGGTCGTTGGCGAGCACGGAAGGGTCGACGTAGAGCGGGAAGGGCAGGATCGGCGGACCGAAGGGCGGGACGGAGCCGGGAACCAGACCGGTCAGCTCCATCAGCTCTTCGGGGGTGGCAAAGCGCAACTTTTTTGAGCCGAAGCGCTGCTTGATGGCCGCGGAATCGAGCTTTCTGGCGGCGCTCATGACGAACAGCCGGAAGGTGTCATCCACCTTCAGAAGCAATGCTTTGCCGCCGACGCGCAGCTCTTCGCCCCGGGCCAGAGCGGACTCCTCGGAGGTGCGGGTCGGACCGTGATGAACCTCACGAAACGCGACGTGCTCCGTCTCGAGCCAGGCCCGGATCCGGTCAAGCACCATATTTGGAAGTACTTATGCTACTATGGAATTGTAGTTTGACCGCCTTCCTTCCACTTCGCGTTGGTTCGATCGACTTCACGGGAGTGATTCCGCAATAATCATGGCTAACTTTAATCAGGGCGCTCAGGTCGAGCACTCGAAATTCGGTCTCGGTACCGTTCTGTCCAGTTCGGAAGAACGAATCATCATCAAGTTTGACGACCATGGTGAGAAGAAATTCGTCACCACGATGGTCATGGGAGCACTGAAGAAGAGCGATCGTCAGCCGCCGGCTGAGAAGCGCGCTTCACGTGCACGCAAGGCGAAGGTTGTCGCGACCGCATAGCCTCCCCGACCCAAAAAGGATCCGAAGTTGAACGCCCGACAGAGACGCCTCTTTGAAGAGTCCCTGAAGAAGAACCCCAACCTGAAGATGCCGACGGCAGTCAGCCAGCCGGCGGAACTCACGGAAGAAGACCTCGCGTTACTGAAGCAGGGCGTCGGGGACAAGAGTGGACGCCCGCAGCAGGCTGCGCCTCCAAAGGATGAATCCGGGGAGGAAGGTCTGCCTGAGCACCAGATCGGGTCGATCATGACCTATTTCGAGGAAAAAGGCTTCGGGTTCCTTCGGCCCGACGGCGGCGGCAAGGATATCTTTTTCCACATCTCGCGGCTCCATCAGGGGCAGGCGACGGATCTGGTGCCCGGAACGAAAGTCGCTTATGAACTGGGGATGGACCGGAACGGCAAGATTGCCGCTTCGAGCGTCCGGGTTCTCACTCCGGATGAGCTGGCGGCACTCGAAGCCGCCAAATAAGTCCTGCGGAGCCACCACGCCCACCGGCTTCGACCCGGTTTTTGACCCCCTTTTGTAAAGGGTGGGACCCAACCGAAAGCCATTAGGGGTCATCCACCGGCTGTTACCCCGGCAGGGACCAGCGCACCGGCGATCTATGGCCAGCTCCCTCATTCTTGAGTGTTGGATCAAAAATGATGGGCCGTCACGCAGCGGGCGAGGCAAACGCTCCAGACTCGATTGTACCCCGAATCAGGCCAAAACCCCATTGACGGCGGAATCGACCACCATCTTCGCCAGTTTCATGTGATCGACGAAGGGGAAATGGCGATGTGCCACGAGGAGCGCGGTCACGCCGTGCGCCGCCGCCCACAGGGCCTGGCTGACGGCCGAGGCGTCGCCCGGGATGATCTTCCCGGAATCCATGCCGCACTGCACGGCCTTGCACAGAATCTGGTAGCTCTGGTAGCCGGCTGATTCCTCGAATTCGACGTTGCGCTCGGGCGGAGGGACCAGGAACACGATCTTGTAGTGGTTGGGATGCTTGATGCCGAATTCGATATAGGCCATCAGGCCGGCTTTGATCGCCGCCACGGAATCGGGCGCGGAATCGACGACTTTTTCGATGCGTTTGTTCAGCCGCGCGAAGGTCTCCTCGCAGATGGCCGAGATCAGCTCCGACTTGTCCTTGAAGTAGAGATAGATGGTGGTGGGCGAATACTCGATCTTTTCAGCGATCCGGCGCATGGATACGCTTTCGTAGCCGTGCTTCACAAACAGCTCGCGCGCGGCTTCCACGATCTCGGCGCGCAAAAGCGTTTTCTGGCGGTCCCGCCGCTCTCTGATTCCCACGATTGAATTTTATCCTTTGGTACTTTCGTAATAGCTTGCGATGCTTGCCGGCACTTTGGCAAGTTTCCGGCCAGCTTCTTCCAGCGTTTCCGGTTTCTTGCAGAAACAGAAGCGCAACTGCGTGTTTCCCTGGTCCGATGAATAGAAACTCGATCCCGGAACGGCGGCAACCCCGATCTCTCTCACCAGCCACTCGGCGAAGGCGCGGTCGTCGGTGACCCCGAGGTGGCGCGCGTCGGTCATGACGTAATAGGCGCCATCGGGCAGAAAGCAATGGAAACCGGCATTCTGCAGCATGCCGACGGCGATCCGGCGGCGCGCATCGTAGTCCGCGGCCAGCTTTTCGAAATAGGAATCGGGCAGATCGAGGGCCACGACTCCCGCCATCTGCAGCGGGGTGGGGGCATGGACCGTCAGGAAATCGTGCACTTTGCGGATGGTATTGGTCAGGGCGGGCGAAGCGATGGCCCAGCCCACGCGCCATCCGGTGACCGAGAAGGTTTTGCTCATGCTGTTGATGAGAATCGAGCGGTCCCGCATGCCGGGCATGGTGATGATCGGGATGTGGCGCTTGCCGCCATAGGTGATGTGCTCGTAGATTTCGTCCGTGATGGCGAGGGCGTCGAATTCCTGGCAGAGACCGGCGATGACGGTCAGTTCTTCGCGGGTGAAAACCTTGCCGGTCGGATTGTTCGGGGTGTTGAGGATGATGGCCTTGGTGCGCTCGGAGAAGGCGGCGCGGAGTTCTTCCGGATCGAACGTCCAGTCGGGTGCGCGGAGGGTGACGAGCTTCCGTTCCACTCCGCAGATGAGCGAATCCGGGTAGTAGTTCTCGTAGAAGGGTTCGAAAACGATCACTTCGTCGCCGGGATCGGTGACGGCGAGCAGCGCCGCGATCATTCCTTCCGTCGCACCGCAGCAGACGGTGATTTCGCGTTCCGGGTCGGGTTCCAGCCCGTACGTTCGGTGATACTTGCGCGCGATGGCGTCGCGAAACTTTTTGGCGCCCCAGGTGATGGAATACTGGTTATGGTCCGCAAGGATGGCTTCGACGGCGGCCTGTTTCAGCTCGGGAGGCGAAGCAAAATCCGGGAAGCCCTGGGCGAGATTGGTGGCTCCGTACTGGACCGCGAGGCGCGTCATCTCGCGAATGACCGACTCGGTAAAATCGCGGGTGCGGGCGCTTTCGAAGCTTTTCGCGTGTGCCGTCCGGACTGTCATCATGCCCTTGAAACTAACGAGTATAACGGGCTGAGCGGCACTGGAGCTCGCGGACTCGTCTGTAACGTTTCGTCCACCTCAATAACTTAGTTCACAGGCCGACATGTTTTGCCGCCGTCCATTGCCAGGGTGTTGGTTATCCATACGGACGACGTCTGTCTTCATCCTTCTGGCGGTTCTGTCTGGCGCCTTTGCGCCGGCTCAGACCCCTCCGGCGGTTACGGTTACCGTCACCACGGCCAAACTGCCCGCGGCCTCGGTTGGCGCCGCATATTCGGTAACCCTCACGGCTTCGGGCGGAACCGCGCCCTATACCTGGAAGCTCGACGGCTTTCTCCCGGCGGGCCTCACGCTCAGTCCGGCGGGCGTGCTCTCGGGTGTGCCTTCGACTCCCTACACGCAGCCGGTTACTTTTTCCGTGACCGCCGGGGACGCGAAGGGAAACACTTCCGCCGTCACGCCTCTTTCGATTGTGGTGAATCCGCAGGGCCTGACCATCACGACGCCCTCGCCGCTGCCATCCGGCATCGCGACGGTCGAGTATCCGGCTCGCCTGCTGACCGCCACGGGTGGGGTATCGCCGTTTCTGTTCTCCGTCTCCTCCGGGCTGCCGCCGGGCATGAACCTCAGCACCAACGGGCTGCTGGGCGGCACGCCCACTCTTGCCGGGACCTACGAGATGAAAGTGACGGTGACGGATGCCGCCAACAGCCAGGCGGCCGCGACGCTGGCGATTACCATCCGGCAGGCCACGACCGATCTTCAGCTCTCCGAAGGCAGCCTGTCATTTACGCTGTCCGAGGCCGCCGGTTCTCCGCCATCGGCGAAGAGCATCAAAGTGCAGTCGAGCCTGGTTTCCGAGCAGCTCGCTTTCACGGTCTCCGTCTCGCCAGCTGTCACCTGGCTGAGCGTGAGCGGCGGATCGACCACGCCGGCTTCGATTCAGGCCGCGATTACCGACGCCGCTCTGCCGCTTGGCCCGGCGACATACGCGACGACGATCAACATCACCTGCCAGAGCGCTCCCTGCTCCGGCAAGGCGGAGACGGTGCCGGTGACCCTCACGGTGACTCCGAGCCCGCCGAAGCTGAAGGTCCTGAACGACGTGCTGAGTTACGAGACGGACGCGTCTCTGCCGCTTTCCAGCCAGACTCTCAGCCAGCCGCTGCTCGTGCGCAACACCGGAGGCGGTTCGCTCGCGGTGAACTCCATCTCCTGCGACAGCTCGTGGTGCACGGTGGCGGCGCCTCCCGCGGCGATCCAGGGCGGGGTGACATCGCCGGTGAACGTGAATCTGAATCCGGCTTCGCTCAGCCCGGGTTCGTACCGGGCGAACGTTACGGTGAATTCGGGCGCGGGCTCGGCGGTAACGCCCATCGCGCTGGTGGTGCCGCGCAAGCCGTCCATGCGGCTGGGCTCGGCGGGCGGTCAGTTCACGATGCCCGCGGGCGGGGCTCCGGAAAAGCCGACGGGCTCGTTCCGGCTGGTGGCGACCGGCGGAACCGTGAGCTGGACCGCCACGGCCAGCGCCACGCCGGCATGGCTCGCGGTCACGACCCCGAGCGGCACGGCCACGCCCTCGCTCGCCGCGACCGTACAGTTTTCGATCAACGATTCGGTCGCGGCCGGCCTCGCGCCCGGCACTTACTACGGCACGATCGAAATGGCAGCCAACGGGGTCACCAATTCCCCGCAGAACTACCGGGTGATCCTCAACGTCGCGCACCCGCAGGACCCGGTGCGCCCCGAACTGGATCCCGGCGGAATTGTCCTCACTACCACGACGCTCAAGACGGTCACGGGCACCACGAATGTACTGGCCGGCTCGACGGCTGCCCTGACCTATCAGGCCGCGGTGAACACCAGTACCGGCGGTTCGTGGCTTTCGGTTTCGCCTTCCGTCGGAACGGCATCCTCGAGTTCACCGGGTGTTTCGACCATCACGGCCAATCCCGCCGGACTCGCCGCCGGGGTCTATAGCGGGACCGTCAGCTACGCGTTTTCGGGCGCCGATGTCCGGACTCTCAACGTCACTCTGGTGGTGACTTCCCCGAGCTCGGGCTCGACAAAAGCCCCGGCCGCCAGCGCCGCGGCCGATGTCAGCCCGAAGGTGAGCTGTTCTCCTTCCACTCTGGCGATCGGCCAGACCGGGCTTGCCAACAATTTCTCCGAGCCCACTTCGTGGCCGGTGCCCGTTGCCATCAATCTGCTGGACGATTGCGGCGATTTCGTCTCCGGTGCGCAGGTGGTGGCGACCTTCAGCAGCGGCGACCCGCCGCTGACGCTGCCGCTGGTGGACGGCTCGACCGGTCTTTACGCAGCGACCTGGGTTCCGCGGCACACTTCCTCGTCGCTCGTGGTCACGACGACGGCCACGGCGCCGGGCCTGCCGGTTGCGACGGCCACGCTCGCGGGCGAGGTGCTGCCGAACGTCGCGCCCTCGCTGAACGCGTACGCGGTGCTGAACGTGTTCAATCCCCAGGTGGGCGGTGCGCTGGCTCCGGGCACCGTGGTGGCGCTTTACGGTTCGGGTCTGGCCTCGGCCGCGGCGCAGCCCGCCGCGCTGCCCCTTCCGACCTCCGTCAACGGCACGCAGGTGATCGTGGGCGGGATCGCGGCGCCGCTCTATTACACGAGCTCCGGCCAGATCAACGCGCAGATTCCGTTCGAGCTCGATGCGGAGAGCCAGTATGACGTGGTGATCTCAGCCAACGGCGCGCTCACCACCCCGCAGGCCATTCAGCTGACTCCGGCATCGCCCGGTGTCGCCGCCAACTCCGATACGACAATCATTGCCGAGCATGCGAACGGCGCGCTGATTACCAGCTCGTCTCCCGCCCAGCCGGGCGAAACCATTGTCGTTTTCCTCGCGGGAATGGGAGCCACCAACGTCAATGTCGCCTCCGGCAGCGGCTCTCCTTCCAATCCTCTGGCCCAGATGCCAACGTCGTCCGGCGTGTCCGTGACGGTCGATTCCACGCCGGCCTCGATCGGTTTCGCGGGTCTGACGCCCGGCGCGGTGGGACTCTACCAGATCAATTTCCGGGTGCCTTCATCGATGAGCAACGGAAACCACCAGCTCACCGTCTCACAAGCGAGCGGTGCAGCCAGCAATTCCACTCTGCTGCCCGTGCACAATTAGAGTTGATGCACTCCCGACGGCAATTCCTTGTTTCCGCCGCGGGCCTCGCGCTGGCGGGCCTCCGCGCCTCCGCGCAGGAACCCGTCTTTTCGACGAATGTTCAGGTCGTCAATATTCTCGCCACGGTGCGGACCAGGAAGGGGGAGATCGTCCGCGACCTGACGCAGGACGATTTCGTTCTGCTCGAAGACGGGCGCCCGCAGAAGATTCAGTACTTCACGCGCGATACCGATCTGCCGCTGACCATCGGCCTGCTGGTCGATACCAGCATGAGCCAGGTGCGGCTGCTGCCGGCGGAGCGCTCGGCGAGCGGCCGTTTCCTCGACCAGATCCTGCGGGTGAAGAAAGACCAGGTGTTCATCTCGCAGTTCGATATCACGGTGCAGACGCGCCAGCGGCTGACCAATTCCTGGTTCGATCTGACCGATGCGCTCGCCCAGGTGGATACGCCGACCCGCAAGCAGCTCGAGAGCGATCCTTACCGCGGCACGCTGCTTTACGATGCCGTGGTGCAGGCTTCCGAAGACGTGATGGCGAAGCAGACCGGCCGCAAGGCGCTGGTGATCATGACCGACGGCGTCGATTACGGCAGCGAAGGGACGCTGCTCGATTCGATCGAGGCCGCGCACCGCGCTTCGACGCTGGTCTATTCGATTTATTTTTCCGACGAGGGCGGCGACGGCAAGAGCGTGCTGAGCAGCATGGCGAAGGAGACAGGCGGCGCGTTCTATGAGGTCTCGAAGAAGCAGACGCTTGACCGCATCTTCGATATGATTCAGGAAGACCTGCGAAGCCAGTACAGTCTCGGCTTCGTCTCAGACCGTCCGACCGAGGTGTCCCAATTCCGCAAACTGCAGCTCACCGTCAAACGCCCCGGCCTGGTGGTTCAGGCGAGAGACCGCTATTGGGCCGGCGGACACTCCTGATCTGCGCGGCGGCTGTCGCCGTCTCCTGCGGTCCTTCAACCGCGCCCGTTCAGCAGACGAAGAAAGACGCGACCGAGGAAGCGTGGTATCCGAAGACGACCGAGGATCTGAACGGGATCGATCGCAAGGCCGAAGCGGCGTTTCATGCGGGCGATCAGGACAAGGCCGCGGCGCTGATCGAGCAGGGGAAGAAACTGCAGGAGCAGTTGCTCGAGGCGAGACAGCCGACGCTCGCGGCCATGCAGGCCGTGGCGGATCTCGACGAACTCTACGGCGACATGCTGTTCACCAACCGCAATTACGGCTGGGCGCGCATGTTCTACCAGAAGAATCTCGCGCGCTGGAAGCATTTCCCGGAGCAGAACGATGAGACGGCGAAGCGCGTGAAGCTGGCCGAGGACGGCATCGCCGCCTGCGACAGGAAGATCATGCAATAAACGGATTCTGAATCCGGACGCCGTTGATTTTCGATCCGTGCTGGAAATCCTCTGAATAGAGGACCGAGCACTTTGCTTCGGATGCAGCAGCCACAATCAGGGAATCGTACCAGGAAAGGCGATGACGGCTTTTAATGCCTATCGCCTCCACGTACAGGCCGACGGATGAGTGAACGGCAAGAAATGGACGGAGGATAGTCGTCAGGTAGCCGACCGCATCCTCGGAGCTGAACCTCGTGGGAAAGTGTCTGGCTGCCGCATTGAAAAACTCCTGAACGACCTGAAAGCTGATTACACCGGTATGGTTCACCATGCAATCGCGCAGCAGATCATGCGCGATGGATGCTTTCCGGGGATCCTTGTGATCGACCGAACAGATAAATATGTTCGTGTCGAGAAAAGCCTTAACGCTCATTCAGCTCTTCGCGAGTGAACTTTTTCCCGCCGGAATCGACGTAAGCGATCCGGCGATAGAACTCGTCGAAAATGCGACCCGCATCCTCGTCTCGGGTATAGTCTGTCAGCCATTCGCGGAACGCCTGATTGAGCGTCTGATGCCGGGACTTCGCACGCTGCCTGGCCAGATCGATCAGATGGTCATCGGCGCTCAGCGTTATGTTCTTCACGAGTCAAGTGTACACGATTTTCGTGTACACTATTCGCCCGGCTTCAGCCCTGGCCGTTCGACGATCTCGATCTTGGCGCCGGCCGGACCCTGGATGTAGGAGAAGTTGATCGTCGGGCCATTCGGCAGCGGCAGCGGGCGCGGTTCAGTCAGGACCTGCACGCCCTGGCCGCGGAGATTGTCGATGGTCGTCTTGAGCGGGCCCTGGGAGCGCCAGCCGATATGGTCGATGGCGTGGCCTTCGCTCGGCACCGAATCGCCCTTCTGCACCAGAATCCAGACCTTGCTGAAGCCGGGAACGTCGTAGACCAGCGCGTCCATCTGGCCCTTGAATTTGGTCTTCTCGCCGCCGAGTTTTGCCTGGAGCCAGGTGAACATGGCGTCCGGATCCGGGGTGCGCAGATGGATGTGGTGCAGGCCGATCAGATCCTTGTCTTCGATGACTTCGATGCGCACGCCGTTCGGGTCTTCGACGAACGCGACCTTGGCGAGATTGGGGATGGCGCGCACCGGCGACGTGATCTTCACGCCGTTGGCTTCGAGCTGCTTCATCTTGGCGTCGATATCGGGCACGGAGAAACCGATGTGGTCGATGACGCTGCCGGCGCTCGGCCTGGCGTTGGCCTGTTTGATGAACATCAGGCGGACGGCGCCGTACATGAGGCGGTCCGGCGCTTCAGTGATGCGCTTGCCTCCGAAGTTCGTCTCAAACCACTTGCTCGACGCGGCGGGGTCGGGCGTCAGGATGTGGATGTGATCGTAGGGAAAAGTCGACTGGGCCGCGGCGGAGGCGGCGAGCGCGACGGCGGCGAATGAAAGCAGAGCGAAACGCATTCGGGAATTCCTCTCGGTGGGTTTCAGTTTATCGCAGTGTTCCCCGTTTGCCGCCGACCTTCCGGTTTGACACACCAGCATCGCGCTGAACGTCTTTGTTCTGAGCTGGCTGCCCTCTAATCAGCTAAACTATCTGAACCTGGCTTATGCTGCTTTCGCCTGGCGACAAACTCGGGCGGTACGAAATAATTTCCGCCATCGGGAGAGGCGGTATGGGACACGTGTGGAAAGCGCATGATCCCATTCTCGACCGTGATGTTGCGATCAAAGTGTCAGCTCAGGAGTTCGGCCCCCGATTCGAGCGGGAAGCGCGCGCGGTGGCCGCGCTGAACCATCCGAATATTTGCCAGATTTACGATATAGGGTCAGATTATCTGGTGATGGAATACGTCGACGGTTCACCGCCGCGCGGACCTCTGGCTCCGGAAGAAGCACTGAGGCTCGCGCTGGGCATCGCGGCGGGGTTGGAGGCGGCTCACGCCAAAGGCATCATTCATCGCGATCTGAAGCCTGCCAATATCCTCGTAACGCCGTCCGGCGTAAAGTTACTGGATTTTGGCCTCGCGCTGATGAAGAACGGCCAAGAAGCGACAGTCAGCGATGCGATCACTGGAGCAGTCCCCATAGCCACTCCGCCGGGAACGGTCCTCGGGACGCCGGGATACATGTCACCGGAGCAGGCATCGGGACTTCCGCTGGACGAGCGGTCAGACGTGTTCAGTTTTGGCGCAGTTCTGTATGAGCTGGTGTCGGGTAAGCGTGCATTCGGGGGGCATTCGGGCGCGGAGGTGCTCTGTGCGGTGCTGCGGGACGAACCCGAGCGTGTGGTGGCGCCGGCGTGTCTCGTCCAGATCATCACGCGATGCCTTCGGAAGAAACCGGCCGAGCGGTTCCAGAGCATGAAGGAAGTTCGGTCGGCGCTGGAACAGGGAAGCCCCACTCGCCCCGATGAAACTCCCTCGATCGCTGTTCTGCCTTTTGCGAACATCAGCCCCGAAAAGGAGAATGAATACTTCGCCGACGGCCTGACCGAGGAGATACTGAATTTATTGGCTAAAATCCCGGGTCTCAAAGTCATTGCCCGGAGCTCGGCCTTCGCATTCAAGGGCAGGAACGAGGACGTGCGGAGGATCGGCCACGTGCTCGGCGTCAACAATGTGCTCGAAGGGAGTGTTCGCCGGGCCGGTAATCGTGTCCGTGTTACCGCGGAGTTGATCAACGCAAGCGACGCCACTCATCTCTGGGCGGAGCACTACGACCGTGACCTCACCGACATCTTTGCTATTCAGGACGAAATCGGGCAGGCGATCTCGGAAGCACTCAAGCTGCAGTTGGGGCCTCGCTCCCGACTGGTAAACATAGAGGTTTATCAGAACTACCTGAAGGGGCAGTACCACCGCGCCCGATCGACGTTGGACAGTCTCTTGAAGGCGGAGGAGTTCTTTGAGAAGACCATTGCCATCGACGCAGGTTATGCTCCGGCTTACGCAGGATTGGCGGGCGTCTACGCGGCATTCGCTGCGTTCGGTGTAAAACCGGCCAGCGAACTGGCCCCTGCGGCAAAATCGGCTGCGGGGAAGGCGCTCGCCATCGATCCTGCCAACAGCGATGCGCATGGCGTGTTTGGCTATATGGCTGCAGCGTACGATTACGATTGGAACGCGGCGGAGAAACACTACCGGGCGGCGCTGGCAGCCAGGCCTGTCCCTGCACTGGTGCGAATACGCTATATCCACTGGTACCTCTTGCCTCTCGGTTTGATTCAGGAAGCAATCGAACAAAGCCGGCTGGGGCTCGAGACCGACCCTCTCTCCATGCCGCTGCATACATCCATGACCTGGTCCATGTGCCATGCGAAACGGTACCAGGAAGCGATCGACTATGCCCGCGGAGCTCTCGAAATTGATGCGAATTACTATTTGTTGTTACTGATGATGGGATTGGCCCAGCTCGGGGCGGATCTGGCGCAGGAAGCCGTTATCAGTTTCAAACGAGTAGTAGAACTGGCGCCATGGTTCCATCTCGGCTCCTGGACGCTGGCTTTGGCCACGCTCCGCGTCGGCGAGCGCGAGCAAGGCCAGGAATTGGCGCGGAACCTCGCCGCTTCATTTGGCGACACCGTCGGTGCGGCGCTCTATTACGCCGCTGTCGGGAACACAGACGCCTTATTTGAATCGCTCGAAGGCGCTTACCGGCAACGTGATGTGTTCCTTCTGCTGATTCAGTGCCCGCCTTTCTTTGACCAGCATCGTGCCGATCCGCGCTTCCAGTCCCTGATCCATCGGATGAACCTGGCACCAGGCACAGAGAAGGACCGCGCTGCATTCAGGAAGTCGACGGCGTGATGGTCGGTCCAAGCCGATGGTCTCTTATCTTCGGAGATAGGCAAGTATCAGAAAAACCGGGACAGTTCAGCGGGATGAGGCCTTCGTCGTCACGCGGGGGATGAAAATATCGGCGCGGCGCTGGCCGCGTGGTGGCTGTTGAGGGTGGTTGGGCGTTAGTGATTTCTTCGATCGAGGGCGGCGGCTGTCTGTCCCTGGGTGCCCGGTGCGGCTGCGAGCGAAATCCATTTACAAGAGAGACAGAACTGGGCAGCCTTTTTCGCCGTGCGAAATCACGTATTTTCAGCAAATTTCTGGGGCGAAAAAGGTGCCAGTTTGATCTGTCCCAAAGTTTTTGAGTTGCAAATGAGCCCTAGCTGCAACCACTGGTGCCGCCGCAGTTCTCGCACTTGTAGCAGGACCCATTGCGAGTCATGATGCCGCCGCATTCCGCACAGAGCGGGGCGTCGCTTGCTACCGCCGGGAAGGGGAGCTTTTCCTGCGGGCTCACTTCCGTGGCCCGCAGGCTCGCCGTCTCGCCCGCTTCGTTCACGTTGTTGTACTCGGCGCCGAGGAACTTCGAAGCCAGCCAGCGGAAAATATAGTCCGGAATCGACTTCGCGTACGGGATCGTCTGATTGCCGGTCCAGCCGCTTGGCTCGAAGCGCACGTGACCGAACTTGTCGACAAGGAACTTCAGCGGCACGCCGTACTGCAGGCAGTAGCTGACCGAAGTCGCGAAGCTGTCCATCAGGCCCGAGATCGTCGAGCCTTCCTTCGCCATCGTGACGAAGATTTCGCCCGGCGTTCCATCCTCATACATGCCGACCGTGATGTAGCCTTCATGGCCGCCGATCGAGAACTTGTGGGTGATCGATTGCCGCTCATCGGGCAGCTTGCGGCGCACCGGCCGGTAAACCACCTTCTCGACGGCTACTTCCTTCACCGCGGGCGCGGCGGCCACGGCCTTCTTCTCGCCTTTGCCCGCGCCGGAGCTCATCGGCTGGACTTTCTTCGAGTTGTCGCGATAGATCGCAACCGCCTTCAGGCCGAGCCGCCAGCTCTCGATGTAAGTCTCCATGATGTCTTCCACCGTGGATTCTTCCGGCATGTTGACCGTCTTCGAGATGGCGCCCGATACGAACGGCTGTACCGCGCCCATCATCTTGAGATGGCCCATGTAGTGGATCGAGCGCGTGCCGTTCTGCGGGCGGAAGCTGCAATCGAAGACCGGCAGGTGCTCCGGCTTCAGGCCGGGCGCGCCTTCGATGGTGCCGGTGGAATCGATGTGGCTGACAATCTTTTCCACCTGCTCGGGCGTGTAGCCCAGCTTGATGAGCGCGGCGGGAACCGTGTTGTTCACGATCTTGATCACGCCGCCGCCCACCAGCTTCTTGTACTTGACGAGCGCCAGATCCGGTTCGATGCCGGTCGTGTCGCAATCCATCATGAAGCCGATCGTGCCCGTGGGCGCGATCACGGTCACCTGGGCATTGCGGTATCCGGCCGTCCTGCCGAGCGCGTACGCTTCATCCCAGCAGACTTTCGCGCCGTTATAGAGATCGGCCGGGATGTTGCGGCTGTTGATGCCGTGCACGGAATCGCGATGCATGCGGATCACTTCGAGGAACGGCTCTTCGTTCTTCGCGTAGCCGGGGAAGGTGCCGGTGGTTTCGGCGATGCGCGCGCTGGTCAGATACGCCTGGCCGCACATGATGGCCGAAATGGCGCCGGCGTAATCGCGGCCGCGATCGCTGTCATAAGGAATGCCGAACGACATCAGCATGGCGCCGAGATTGGCGAAGCCGAGACCGAGCGGCCGGTAATCGTGCGAATTCTGCGCGATCTTTTCCGTGGGATAAGCGGCGTTATCGACCAGGATTTCCTGGGCCACGATCAGGGTATCCACGGCGCGGCGGAAGCTTTCCACATCGAACTGGCCGCCCGAGACGAACTTCATCAGATTCAGCGAGGCGAGATTGCAGGCCGAATCGTCGAGGAACATGTATTCCGAGCAGGGATTCGACGCATTGATGCGCGCCGTGTTGGGGCAGGGATGCCACTTGTTGATGGTGGTATCGAACTGCATGCCGGGATCGCCGCACTGCCAGGTGGCATCGGCGATCTCGCGCATCAGATGGCGGGCCTGAATACGGTCTTTCTTCTCGCCGGTATTGACCGAGCGGGTCCACCATTCGCGGTCTTCGACGACGGCCTGCATGAACTCATCGGTGGCGCGCACGGAATTGTTGGCGTTCTGGAAGAAGATCGAACTGTAGGCTTCGCCGTCGAGCGAAGGATCGTAGCCGGCTTCGATCAGCGTGTGCGCTTTCTTTTCTTCCTTCGCCTTGCACCAGACGAAGCGCTGGATATCGGGATGCTCGGCGTTGAGGATCACCATCTTGGCCGCGCGGCGCGTCTTGCCGCCCGATTTGATCACGCCGGCGAAGGCATCGAAGCCCTTCATGAAGGAAAGCGGTCCCGAGGCGCGTCCGCCGCCCGAGAGTATCGCGTCTTCTTCGCGCAGCGCCGAAAGATTCGAGCCCGTGCCCGAACCCCACTTGAAGAGCATGCCTTCGGTCTTGGCCAGATCGAGAATCGATTCGAGCGAATCCTTGACCGAAACGATGAAGCAGGCCGAGCACTGCGGCTTCGCTTCGTTCGTCATGCGGATGATGTGGTCGGTGGCGGCGTCGTAGAACCAGCCGTAGCCGCGCGATTCCTTCACGCCGACGTTGAACCACACCGGAGAGTTGAAGGCCGCTTTCTGGTGCAGCATGAGGTGCGCCAGTTCATCGCGGAAAGTTTCGCCATCGGCGGGAGTCGCGAAGTAGCCGCCGGCCAGACCCCAGTCCGCAATCGTATCCACCACGCGATGCACCAGCTCGGCCACGCTCGATTCGCGCTCGGGCGAACCCATCTTGCCGTGGAAATACTTGCTCGCCACGATGTTTGTCGCGGTCTGAGACCAGTCCGCCGGAACCGCCACGTCGCGCTGTTCGAAGATCACCGAGCCTTTATCGTTGCCGATGGTCGCGTTGCGCTTTTCCCAGACCAGATCGTCGTAAGGGCTCTTGCCTTCGAGACGAGCGGTGAAGTGCCGGGGAACGTGAATTCCCTTCCGGCTGGGGGTGAATTTCGACGAGGCTGGGGCGGCTGCCGGCTCGTTTTTCTGGGACTGGGCGACTGCGGTCTGGCTCATAGTGTTACTCCCTGGTAAATTGAAGACATCTGCCATATTGGCCCAAGATGTGGTGCCCGTCAAGCGTTATTTTCCATATATGGTGTCGCCAGCGGCAATCCACGTTTCACCCACAGGCTTCGCGCCCGATTTGCACAGCCCTGATATAAGATAGGAAACCAGATGACGAAAAACATGACGCGTAACCTGACTTTGGCTGCCTCTTTACTGATGGCCGGAATTCTCGCTGGATGCGGTACCAGCACGTTTGGGCCCGAAGGAGGAAGCCGGTCCCAGACCATGACGGGCGTGTCGATGTCGGGCTATCCCGGCGGGCAGCCGGCGTATGCCGGATCTCCGGCGCTGGCCAGCTCGAGCGAAGCGGAATATTCGCGGGATCAGAAATCTGAAGCCGAAGCCCCGGCCGGGAAATCGAAGAATTAGTTCCAATCTCCTGTAAAAGCGAACCCGCCCCCATGGCGACGATTCCTCCGTCGCCATGGGGGCGGGTTTGTTTTGTGATCGAAACGCGCCTGAAGAGTCTGTGTGAGAACTCTGGTTCACGTGTATTCGGCTGCGAGCGTGGTCCGGAAAACCCGGTACAGACAACCTTTTTCGCGCCGTCCCGGCTCTCACGCAGAAGTTTTGTAACGCGAAAAAGGAGT
>Ga0187771_10000667_pt1 | contig 21468 bp, 19 predicted proteins | sample 0116_SJ02_MP15_1_FD_133139 | JGI IMG/M metagenome (GOLD analysis project Ga0187771, IMG submission 133139) | Tropical peat soil microbial communities from peatlands in Department of Meta, Colombia - 0116_SJ02_MP15_10_MG | ecosystem: Environmental > Terrestrial > Soil > Wetlands > Peat | place... | reverse complement strand
TCACTGGAAGGTGCACGAGGCCGGCTGGGACCTGGTCCGCGCCGATGAGGGGATCCAGATCCTGCCTCCGCTGCCCCGGGTGTACGGCGACTGGGCCACCGCGCACCCACCGGCTAGCACCCGCCTGCCGCTGTCAACGGCACAAAGAGAGAGGCCGGGCGGCGCACCGCCCGGCCTCTCGATCGGTCCAGGAGGGATCTCAGGCCGCAGTCTGGGTGAAGAGGATGTTGAAGCTGCAGCTCTGGCCCGCGTCAGCGAAGTCGTTCGCGAAGCCGCCGCCCGCTGCCACTGTGAAGGTGAAGGTGTTGCCGGTGGCACCTGAGCCGGTTCCGGCCACCCCGTTGGGCGACCAGGTCGTCGACGGCGTCGCCGCGTTGTTCTTGAGGCTCGTCGAGCCCATCTGGGTGCTAAGAGCGGCGGCCGGGTAGACGTTGGTGCCGTTCTTGTCGGTCATCGACAAGGTCAGGTCCTGGCAGATCGTTCCCCCGGTCCCCACCGCCGCCGCCGGCATGCTCATCGCGAATGTGCTCTGCAATGAGCCGGTGTTATCGATTTTGACGTTGCCGGTGACTGGCAGGCCAGCCGCCGGGTCGACATTGGTTACCGTGATGAAGGCGGAGCACCAGCCAGGGCCGCTCGAAACCGGGACCGTCCCCAGGTTGGAGGCGCAGTTGGCGCTCACGTAGTTGTTGTGGGTGAGGGTGCCGGCCGCCACGCTGTTCCCCGCGTTCTCTGTGTAGGCGTTCCAGGCCGCCAACCCGCCCCAGCCGACCAGCGCGGTCCCTGCGACCGCCGTGAAGGCCACCAGGGCGACCTTCAGGGATCGCCTGCCCATGCGCTTCTCCATGGTCCTCATCTCCTTGAACTCATGCGTAGTCACTGGCGTCCTGCCTCAGGCCGCTGTCTGGGTAAAGAGCAGCCCGAAGCTGCAGCTCGTCCCCGCGTCGGTGGAGTGGGTGTTGAAACCGGCACCGGGCGCCACCGTCACGGTGAAGGTGTCACCGGTCGCGCCCGAGCCCGAACCCTGCGCGCCGCCGCCGGTCCACGTCAGGCTGGGCGTCGCAGCGTTGTTGTAAAGGTTGGCAGCCGTGAACGTCCCGGTGAGAGCTGTGGCTGCCCACACCTGGCCGGTCGAGTCCGGCGCGGCGTGGTTCGGATCAGTCACCTGCAGGGTCACGTCGGCGCAGAGGCCGCCGGTCGGTGTCTGAGCTCCCGTCCCCATGCTGAGGGCGAAGGTGCTCTGCAGCGATCCGGTGTTGGCGATCGCTATGGTGCCGGTGGTTCCGGTCCAGTTCGCCGGGTCGACGCCGGAGATGGTCACCGCGGCCGAGCACCAGCCGGTCCCTGAGCTCGTCGGGATCGTGCCGAGAAGGGAGACGCAGCTCGCCCCGTTGCTGTGGGCGAGGGTGCCCGCCGCCACCTGGTTGCCGGCGTTGACGGTGTAGGCCTGCCAGGCCGACAACCCACCCCACCCCACCAGCGCGCAGCCGGCGACGGCGGTGCTGAGGGTGAACGCCAGCCGGAGTGACCGCCTTCTCCTGAGCCTTTCCATGATCTTCGGTTCCTTTCCTGGTTCTGATCTGATGGGGCAACTAGTTCAAATGCACTAGACGCCACCGGGTAGGCTGAGGCAGACCGTCTGACGATGTCTCGGCCCATCCGGCTACAGGCCGGTAACGCGGTTGGGTGGCGGCGATGAACTTGATTGATTCATATGAGGCGATGGTGGGAGATCGGGAGGATCGCTACGCTCTGAGGTTGCCCCGTCACCCGGGACGCCGGTGAGCGCCGCCCGGGGAAGCGGGCTGACCGCCTGAGTCGGGCCGGCCCCCGTCGCCGACGGCCCCGCCCACCCCCGTCTCCCGCCCCGCTGAGCGCAGATGAGAGGTCTCAGCAACGTGGCGTCACAGGAGGCCATCTGATGTGGTGACGATGACGTTGGTGTCGCCTGGACGCGCCAGGCTGGTTGAGAGCGTCTTTCACGCCCATCGTCCCAGGCCACCATATCCGGGCAACAAGCCCGGCGGATGCCGGGGGGAGAACGGCGGAGTACGGAGAGGTCGCACCCGATGCTTGCCGAAGGGCCGCGGTGCCATCCGGAGTTTGCAAGCGGGGATGAGCGCCCGGGCAGGGCGAATCAGATCCTGGCGATGATCACCGACCCGGGGGGGCGGCTTGCGTTCGCCAACGCGGACCTGCTCTCCCTGGGCGGATGGGAATGGGGGCAGCTGGCGGGGCGGTTGTGGCACGAGGCCCTGGTCCCGGCCGAGCACCGTCGGCGCGCCCAGCGCGCCTTCGATCGCGCTCTCCGGGACGGTGAGGAGGCCGGCTGCATCGAGCTTCCGCTCCGGGCGCGCGACGGCCGCACCCGGATCGTCGCCTGGTCCGCCTGCCCGAGCTTCGACGACAGCGGCCATCCCGCCGCGGTCACCTCGGTCGGCATCGACGTCACCCGCTGGGCCTCGGAGCGCGACCGCATCGCCCGGGAGAAGGAGTTCGACGCGTCCCACGACCGGGCCACCGGGCTGCCCAATGGCTCCGCCTTCCGCTGGCGCCTGGGGGCCGAGCTCCCCGCCGCCCGCCCCTCGGGTCGCTCGACCGGTGTCCTGCTCATCGGCGTCGAGCGTCTCCGCACCGTGATCGAGACCCTCGGCCACGAGGCCGGCGAGAGGCTCATAACCGAGATGGCCGAGCGGGTGTCCGACTGCGTCGAGGTCGCGGTCGGCAGCGCCGAAGAGACCGCTGACGCCCTCAAGCGGAGCGCTGCGCAGCGGGCCTGGATGGTCGCCCGCTGGTCGGACCACGAGTTCGCCGTCCTCCTCCCCGACTTGGTCTTCGTCGAGGAGGCCGTCTACATGGCCCGCTCGATCATCGCGGCCATCTCGTCCCCCTGCAGCGAGACGGGCGGCGACCTGCGCCTCAGCGCCAGCATCGGCATCGTCGTCGCTCCCTCGGACGGGGACAGCGCCGAGACCCTGATGCGGCACGCGGCGATGGCGGAGCGGGGGGCCAGGTCCACCGCAGAGCGGCTGCTCCGCTTCGAGATGGCGCTCTCCGAGGAGGCCGAGGATCGTCTGCTCATCGAGCAGCAGCTTCCCCTCGCTCTCGACCGGGGCGAGATCAGCGTCGTCTTCCAGCCCGAGGTCGACGCCCAATCACGGCGCATCGTCGGGCTGGAGGCGCTCTGCCGCTGGCACCACCCGGTGCTCGGCGAGGTGCCCCCGGGTCGATTCATCCCCATCGCGGAGGACGTGGGTGTCATCGCCGACATCGGCCGCTTTGTGCTCCGCTCCGCCCTCTCCCAGGCTGCCGAGTGGCGGCGTGAAGGGCTGGGCCGCATCCGCGTCGCGGTCAACGTCTCATCCCGCCAGCTCCTCGACCGCAGCCTGGTCACCACCGTGCTGGACTGCCTCGGCGAGACGGACACGCCGCCCAACGTCCTCGAGCTGGAGATCACGGAGTCGGCGGCCATGGTCGACTCCCATGCAGCCTCCGAGGTCCTCCGGGCCCTGGCCAGCCGGGGGGTGACCATCTCCCTGGACGACTTCGGCACCGGGTACTCGAACCTGGGCAAGCTCCATCACCTCGCGGTCAGCACCATCAAGATCGACCGCAGCTTCCTTCTCGACGAGGCCGGGACGGAGACGGTTCCCGATCCCGGCGCTCTGCTCTGCGCCCTGGTGACCCTGGGACGCAGCCTCGGGCTCCGGGTGATCGCCGAGGGCGTGGAGACCGAGGAGCAGCTGATGCGGCTCGAGGGCCACAGCCTCGACGCCTACCAGGGTTTCCTGTTCTCCCGGCCGGTGCCCCCCGCCGAGGTGCACCGTCTGCTCTGCGAGGACCGCCCCCTGGGCGCGGGCCTGGGCCACCACGCCGCCTGACCGCCGGGTGGGGGTGGCTTCTGCGCGGTGGCCTTACCCGGAGGCGCCCGTCGAGGCCTGCTCGGCCGCCGTCTGCGCCCGGGCCACCGGGAGGAGCTGGTCGAGGTCGAGGCCTCCGGAGCGCCCGTCAGCGGCCAGGCTGTTGACCAGGTTGGCGACCCGCCACACCACGGTGATCCGGACCACCGCCACGGAGTCGAGGGTGGCGCTGTTGGAAACCGCGTGGCCGCCGTCTCCGAGCGGCCCGGTCGAGAGCGGGACGGCGCCGGCCCGTGCATTCAGAGCCGACGCCAGGCTGCCGACTGCGGCCGCCGCTCCGCCGGGGCTCGCGAACCTGGCCACCGCGGAGGTGAGGGTGATCGGGCCGTTGCTCGTCGCCAAGTCCACCAGCTCGCCCTGGCGGAGGTACTCGACGGTGGCCGCTGCCTGGAACCCGTCGCGGGTCAGCGTCGCGGCGCTGCCGGTATCCAGCCAGCCCGCATCGGTGGCGGCGGCCCCGCTGTACACGGTGAAGTCCGGCGAGGGAAGCTGTTCCAGGCTGAGCAGGTAGCCGCGCGGATCACCGCGCAGCAGCAGTGGCGACGTGGGGCTCCCGCATCCCCCGAGCAGGACCGCCAGGGCCACTAGGGCACCCAGCCTGGGGCCCGTCATACGCGCTGCACCGCGCTCACGATGTCAGCCTGCGCCGCTCGGCGCGCCGGCAGGACGGCGGCGGCCACCGCTGAGGCCACCACTCCGGCCGCGACCACCACCACGGTGAGGGCCGGCAGGGCAAACGCGGGTGCGAACCCCGGGCTGGCGCCCGCCTGCAGCATCGGCAGGGCGAGCAGACAGCCCACCCCGGTGCCCACCAGGGCGGCGGCGACGCCCAGGAACCCAGCCTGGGCGAGCACGAAGCGGCGGATCTGCGAGGCGCTGAGGCCGACCACCCGGAGCAGGGCCAGCTCGCGCCGGCCGCTGCGGACGCTGACCGAGACGGTGGTGATCAGGGCGAGCATGGCGATGATCACGGTGATCCAGGAGAGCGCCGGCAGGATTCCGATCGTCGAGCCGAGGGCTGATTCCACCGCGGCTCTGATGGCGCTCACCGGCGTGGCGGACAGACCGTAACGGCTCGCCGTCCTGACCACGTCGGCCCCCCGCCCCGGGGAGAGCACCTCCAGGTCGTCGAATCCGTCCGCGTCGCTGCCGAAGACCCGGACCGCCTCCCGGTTGTCGATGACCAGCGACTCCCGGCCGTCGGCAGCAGGAAAGGAGTGCTCGAGGATGCCGGCGACTCGGAAGATGACCGTTCCTGTCGGGGTGGATACGGGCAGCTCGGTGCCCACCTGCCAGTCGTCGGCATCCGCCAGGACTGACGGAGCCAGCAGGTTGGCTCCGCCTCTCAGGGCGGCGAAGGCGTCGCCGCGATCGCCGGCGACCATCTGGAACGCGCCGCCGGCCTCCTGGGCACGGCTGTCCAGCGCCACCACGCCGATCACGTCGCTGTCCACGACCGCCGGGAAGAATCGCAGCGGGGTTACCTCGACGCCGGCCAGCTGGCTGAGCTGCGAAGCGACGGCCGGGTGCTCGGTGACCGGGCTGCGGACCAGGGTGTCGCCGATGAAGAGGTGGTCGACCCACTGGTCGGCTGCCGACGAGCTTCCCGCCACCAGGATGCTGCAGGCGCTGGCTGCCGCCACCGCGGTGACCAAGCCGGAGAGGGTCAGGGCGGTGCGGTTGCGGTTGCGGCTCAGCCCGGCCGCGGCGACCTCGCACTCGGGCAGCAGGGTGCGCAGCAGGCGGGCGAGCAGCCGGGTCAGCGGCGGCACCACCAGGGGTAGGCAGAGGAGGATGGCGAGGAGGAGCGCGACCGCCCCGACTGGCACCAGCCCCGCCCCACCGAGGTCGGCGACCGCGGCCAGCGCGACCAGGGGCAGCGCGGCTCCCAGGGTCCAGCCCCGCAGAGGCTCCCGGCGGCCGGCGGTCTCCGGGCTCAGGGCGTCGAGGATGGGCTGCCGGGCCGCGGCGAGGGCGGGCACCGCGGCAGCGAGGGTGGCGGCGACGATGCCGCCGAGGGCCACCAGGAGCGCGGTCAGCCAGTCGACCCGGAGAGGCACGGGGGATGCTTGCCCGGTTCCGTAAGCCGCCTGCAGAGCGGCACCCAGGCCGATGCCGGCACCGACGCCCACGACCGCGCCGGCCGCCGCGATCACCAGGGCCTCGCTGGTCAGCAGCCGGAATACCTGGCCAGCCGACGCGCCGGCGGCTCGCAGCAGGCCGATCTCGCGGCGTCCCTCCAGGGCCGCCAGGCTCACCGTGTTGGCGGTGACCCCGGCGCCGACCACGATGCTGAGCACGCTGATCAGGAGGAGAAGCGAGGAGACCTGGGAGAGCGGATCGCCGGTGTCCGATGCGGGGTCGAAGGTGGTGATCGTGCTCCCGAGCCGTCCCCGAGCCCGGGCGGCAACCTGGGCTGCATTGGCTCGAGGCCCGAGCTGCAGCGCGGCCAGCGAGGCGTGGAGGCCGAGCGGGAAGGCGCGGAGCAGCTCCGCGGCGGGCATGAAGACCGCGTCCTGGGTGAAGCTCGCGCTGACGCCGCTGGCCGACGTCAGCCCGACCACCCGGAAGCCGCTGGTCCCGGTGCTGGTGGTCAGCATGACGGTGCCGCCGATCGCGAGACGCCGTCCGGTTGGGGCGAGCGCCTGTGCCAGCCCGCTGTCCAGGGCGACCTCGTCGGAGCTCGATGCCCGGGGAAGACGGCCGGCGGTCAGGGTCACCCGCCGCAGTGCCGCGCCCCCGTCCTGGATCCCGACCACAGTCACCGTGGCCGTGACAGCTCCGGGCTGCGCCGCCTCGGCGATCACCCTCTTCTGATAGAGGGGCACCACCTGGGTCACGCCCTGGAGGGCGGCGAGGTCGGCGATCTGATCGGTGCTGAGACCGCTGGCGCCGGTCGCCCGAACGTCCAACCCTGAGGCGCCGGCTCGCAGCCCCGCCGCCGCCTCGGCCTCGGCGCTCACCCCCGCGAGATCGACCTGGACGCCAAGCATGACGGCCACGCCCAGGCACACGGCGAGGGCGGTCAGGGCGGTCCGGCCGGGGCGCGCCGTCAGGTGGCGGGTGAAGAGGGGGCGGATCACGCGGGCTCGGTCGAGGTGACCTCCCGACCCTGGCCGGCCGCGGCCTCCGGCGCGGCGCTACAGGTCATGGCGCTCGAGCCGGCCGACCAGCTCCCGGAAGGCGCCAGCGTCCGCATGGGTGCCGGTCGCGATCACGATGTCGTCGACCAGCGCTCCGTCCTGGAGGACCAGGACGCGGTCGGCGCGGGCGGCGACCCGCGCGTTGTGGGTGGCCAGCACCGTGGTCTGGGATCGCTCCCGGCAGAGCCGGCTGAGCAGCCCCATGACCTCGTCACCGCTGGGACGGTCGAGGTTGCCGGTGGGCTCGTCGGCGAGCAGCAGCGTGGGAGCGGCGGCCAGGGCCCGGGCGATGGCCACCCGCTGCTGCTCGCCCCCCGAGATCTCCTCGGGACCGTGCCCCTGGAGGCCGCGGAGGGAGAGCAGGTCCATCAGCGCGTTCACCCGCTCGGCGATGGTGTGCCGGTCCAGCCGGGCCGCGCCGTCCCCATGCCGTGCGGTCCGCAGCCTGAGCGGCAGGGCGACGTTCTCCGCCGCGGTGAGGCTGGGCACCAGGTTGAAGAACTGGAAGACGAACCCGACGTGGTCCCGCCGGAAGGCCGACCGTTCCGCGTCGCCCATGGCGTACACGTCGCGTCCATCGATCACCACCCGCCCCGAGTCCGGGGGCTCGAGGCCGCCCATGATGTGCAGCAGGGTGCTCTTGCCGACCCCGCTCTGACCCATCACGGCCACGAACTCACCGGCCGCGACGCTGAAGGACAGGCTGCGCAGCACTGCCCGCGGCATGCGGCTGATGTGGAAGCTCTTGGAGAGCGCCTCCACCCGGATCACCGGGGGCGGGCCGGAGGGCGCGGCGGCGCTGCTGTCTTCGCTCAGGATCCGCTCCATCGTTGCGGGGTCGGGAGTTGACCGGGGTGGACGCGGCGCCCGCTTGTATGTGGCGACATTGTCCGCAACTCTAGTCGAAGAGGAACGCTTCCAGGGTCGATTCGATGGTGTCGGAGATCAGCCCCAGGCCGCGGAAGTCGAGGGCGGGGAGGGCGGTCTCCAGGGCTGCCGCCGGGACCGTGGAGGATGTCGCCGGTGCCGTGGGGGCGGGGTTCGGGCTCGGCGTCGGGACTGTCGTCGTGACCGGGGTCGGTGAGGTGGCGGCGGTCGGGGGGGAGGCCGCGGAGGGGGAGGAGACGAGTGACGGGTGGGCCGAGCTGGGCGCCGGCGTCGAGGTGGGCTGGGGAGCCGGTGTGGGCGTGGAGGCTGGCGCTGGCTTGGGCGTCGCGGTCGGCCGCGCCGTGGGCGTGGGCGTCGGCTTGGGGGCGGCGGCAAGCTGGGCGAACTCCTCGGCGAAGATCCATACCTGCTGGTAGCTGCCCTGGCAGCCCTCCGACGCCGGGCAGGTCCAGGACTGGCCGGAGGCGGTCTGGGCGCTTCCCGTCCCCAGGTCGGTGTAGCTCGGGTCGAGGATGTTGGCGCGGTGGTCGGGGCTGTTCATGAAGGCGTTGTTGATCCACTGGGCGGCGCTGTCAGCGCCGCTGATCCCGCCGACCCAGCCGATGTTCTCGCCGGCCGATCGGTAGTCGACGCCGTAGGCGGTCATCATCGGCCACACGTACTGGCCGCACGGCGGGATCTGGTGGGAGAAGTAGTCGCGGTTGATCATGTCCTGAGCTCGGCCGCTGACGGTGCCGGCTCCGCTGCACCCGCTGTAGGGAGCGTTCTCGCCGATCGAGCTGAGGGTGGAGTTGTCGACCAGGGCGGGGACGCCGTTGCTCGCCCGGTCCTGGTTGGTCAGGGCGAAGAGGTCGGCGTCGGCGCCCCCGTCGGCGCTGGCCGGCTGGGTGTGCCAGACCGCCGCCACCGACAACCCGGCGGCCACCAGCCCGGCGGCGAGCAGGGCGCGCCGGCCCCAACCGTGCCTCCCGGCCGGGGCCGCTGGTCCGTCCGCCCTGACCAGGTCGGCGGTGCGGCAGAGGGTCTCCCAGGCCTGGCTGGGCGGGTCCTCGGCCGCCTCCGCCGCGCTCGTGGCGATCGCTGCCGGCTCCGCCTCCGCATGGATCACGGCCTGGATCACACCGCGGCCGGAGACGCTCCCGCGGGCCTGTCATGCCTCCGTGACAACCCCGTTGCAGGCCACCCGAGAATCGCGCCCCCGGAGGCGCGACCATGCCCTCGGCGTGGTACCCGGGTGAAAGCTTTCGACACGATCGTTGCAGGCCACTGATTCGATGCGATCGCTGCCAGTTGTAGCCTGGGCAAGAACGTCAGGATCCGCCGCGGCTGCCGAGCCGCCGAGGAGCCCGTAAGCGAGGATGTCGCTTCTCGATCGCGTCCAGCGCAAGGCCGAGGAAGGCAACGCCGCCCCACCGGCGCCTTCCCCGCAGGCTCCGGCTCAGCCGCTGCCGCCCGCCCCGGGGCAGACGCCCGGCCCGGGCCAGGCCCCGGCGGTCTCCGAGCCGGCGTCCGAGAGGCCGGCCTGGCTGGCGCGGTCCCTGGTCACCAACCCTCCGGCGCCGGCCTCGCCGGCCCGGCAGCCCGCGGTTCCCACCTACGGCCGGTCCGCTCCCGCCCCGCCGGTGCCCCCCCACCTGCTCGGCAGGGGCGCCGAGCCGGGTGGCCCGCCGGACGGTCCCCGGGCCGCGTCACTGCTCAACCGGACCGCCGGCTCCCGGGTCCACCCCAGGCAGCAGGGCGGCGCGTACAGCCAGCTCCGCTCCCGCGTTCATCAGCGGCTGGTCGAGGAGCTGGCTGGCAACACCGACTCCGCGCCTCCCGACGTGGTGGAGCAGAAGATCGCCGAGCTGGTCAGCGAGGTCATCGTCGAGCAGAGCCTGACCCTCAGCCGTCAGGACCGGCAGCGGGTCATCGAGATCCTGATCCACGACGTCTTGGGTCTGGGTCCCCTGGAAGAGCTGCTCGCCAACCCGGAGCTGACCGAGATCATGGTCAACGGCCCGGAGCAGGTCTACGTCGAAGAGCGGGGCAAGCTGGTGCGCAGCCCGGTGGTGTTCGAGAGCACGGAACAGCTGATGCAGGTCATCGACCGGATCGTGAGCACCGTCGGCCGGAGGGTGGACGAGTCGTCGCCGATGGTCGACGCCCGCCTCAAGGATGGGTCCCGGGTCAACGTCATCATCCCCCCGCTGTCCCTGGTCGGCCCGGTGGTCACCATCCGGAAGTTCGCCAAGGAGGCCCTGACCTCCGACGACCTGCTCCGGTTCGGTTCCGTGACCGCGGGCATGGTGACCTTCCTGCGCTCCTGCGTCCGGGCCCGCTTGAACATGGTGGTCTCGGGCGGCACTGGCTCTGGAAAGACCACCACCCTGAACATCCTCTCGAGCTTCATCCCCGAGGACGAGCGGATAGTCACCATCGAGGACGCCGCCGAGCTGCAGCTGCGCCAGGAGCACGTGGTCACCCTGGAGACCAGGCCGGCCAACGTGGAGGGGCGCGGCCGGGTGACCATCCGGGAGCTGGTCATCAATGCCCTGCGGATGCGCCCGGACCGGATCGTGGTGGGCGAGTGCCGCGGCGGGGAGGCCCTGGACATGCTCCAGGCCATGAACACCGGTCACGACGGGTCGCTGACCACGCTCCACGCCAACAACCCCAGGGATTGCATCAGCCGTCTGGAGACCATGGTCCTGATGGCCGGCGCGGAGCTGCCCTCCCGTGCCATCCGCGAGCAGATCGGCTCGGCCATCAACGTCATCGTTCACCAGTCCCGTCTTCGCGACGGCACCCGCAAGGTGGTGAGCATCACCGAGGTGCTGGGCGCCGAAGGCGGAGAGGTATGCCAGCAGGAGATCTTCACCTTCCGACAGCGGGGGATCGATCCTGACACCGGTCAGGTGATCGGCGAGATGACCCCGACCGGCATCATTCCCAGGGCGATGGAGACGCTGCGCGCCCAGGGCGAGCTGGTCGCCGAGGAGCTGTTCCAACCGACCACCGAGGGGTAGCGCTCGGCGGCCGCGACGTGACGGGGCGGCGGCCATGGTGACGGGGCGCTGACCAAGCCGTTTCGGTGATGCACGAGGGCGGGGCGCCGTCCACCGGCTTCCTACACTCGACCCGACAGTGAGCGGTTCCGCTGTGGAAGGCGCCGCCCGCCTTCGACTCCCCCGGCGTGCTGACCAGGTCCGGCCCCCGCGGGTGCTGGCCAGCGCTGGCGGCTGGCTCCGCATCGAGCCGGGCTCCGCTTCGGGGACCGGGTTGCTGGTCTGGATGCCGGGAGCGCCGGCCCGGACCTTCGAGGGGACGGCCGCGTGATCGGCGACCAGCTCAGGGTCAGGGTGCTGATCGCGGATGACGATGCCAACATCCGCGATGCTCTCCGCGAGCTCCTCGAGCTCGAGGACGGTCTCGAGGTGGTGGCGGTGGCCGCCGACGCGGACGCCGCCATCGCCGAGGCGATCAAGGAGCGTCCGGACGTGGCCATCCTGGACGTCAAGATGCCCGGCGGTGGCGGCCCCGAGGCTGCCCGGGGCATCCTGGCTGGCAGCCCGGAGACCCGCATCGTCGCCCTCTCCGCCTACGGCGACCGGGCCAGCATCCTGGAGATGCTCCGCGCCGGTGCCAGCGCCTACCTGGTCAAGGGTTCCATGCCCGACGAGGTCACCAAGACCATCCAGCGGGTGCTTCGCGGCGAGTCCGCCTTCTCCGCCGACGTGGCCAGCACGGTGGTCCGAGAGCTGAGCGGCGAGCTGGCCGGCAAGGAGGCCGCCGAGGCCGCCAGGGAGAGGATCCTGACCCGGATCCGCACGGTCATCGAGCACGGCGGGGTCCGGCCCGTCTACCAGCCCATCGTCGACCTGGCCCGAGGCCTGGTCAGCGGGGTCGAGGCGCTGGCCCGCTTCGATACCGGCATGCCTCTGCAGTGGTTCCAGGAGGCGGAGGACGTCGGCCTGCGCGAGGACCTCGAGACCTTCGCGATCAGCGCGGCTCTGGCCGGTCTGCCGGAGCTGCCCACCAGCGCCTACCTCTCCCTCAACGTGTCACCGACCACCCTGCTGCATCGCGACCTCGGCGACATGCTGGGCGCGGTGCCCGAGGACCGGATCGTCATGGAGATGACCGAGCACGCCCCGGTGGCCGACTACGAGGCGCTGGCCCGGGTCCTGCGTCCGCTTCGCGACGCTGGAGTGCGGGTGGCGGTCGACGACGCCGGGGCCGGGTTCGCGAGTCTTCGGCACATCCTCCTGCTCTCCCCCGACATCATCAAGCTCGACATCTCGCTCACCCGCGGGATCGACGGTGACCGGCCGCGGCGGGCCCTCTCCTACGCTCTGGTGGCCTTCGCCCGGGAGACCCAGACCACCATCGTCGCCGAGGGCATCGAGACCGAGGCTGAGCTGCGCGCTCTTCGCAACATCGGGGTGACCCACGGCCAGGGCTTCCTGCTCGCCCGGCCGTCCAGCCCGCCCATCGACGAGCGCCGCATCCTCGAGATCCTCGGGGTCTGAGGCCGGCTCGGAGCGGCCGCGCCCGCTCCGGCGGCGGCGAGCCGCCGGCGAACGCCGCCGCCGACCGGCCGAGCCTGGAGGTCAGCCGCGACGTCCGGGACCGGGCGGCGCCGGCGGCATCCCGGGCATCATCCCCAGGCCGGGGGGCGGACCGTAGCCCGGCCCGGCTCCCATGCCCGGCATCCCGTTGCCCGGCTGGGGCTGGGAGCGGGCGGCGCTGACCATGGCCGCGTGCTGCAGCTGCCGCCGGTCGGGGAACAGCTGCATCAGGCGCGGCGGCAGCGGGATCCCCATGTCGAAGAGGCGGTCGATGATCTGGGGCCTGATCCCGGTCAGGGCGAACTCCCCGACGATCTTGCCCGTGGCCGGGTCGGCGCCCCTGGGCTCGAACCGGAAGATCTCCTGCATGGTGATCGTCTCGCCCTCCATCCCCACCACCTCGGTGACGGAGACGATCTTGCGGGACCCGTCCTTGAGGCGAGCCAATTGGATCACCAGGTTGATCGCGGCAGCCACCTGCTGCCGGATCGCCTTGAGGGGGAGATCCATGCCGGCCATCAGCACCAGGGTCTCGAGGCGGGCCAGGGCGTCGCGGGGGCTGTTGGCGTGGATGGTCGTCATCGAGCCGTCGTGGCCGGTGTTCATCGCCTGGAGCATGTCCAGGGCCTCGCCGCCGCGGCACTCGCCGACGACGATCCGGTCGGGCCGCATCCGCAGCGAGTTGATGACCAGGTCGCGGATCCGTATCTGGCCCTCACCGTTGACATCGGAGGGCCGCGACTCCAGACGGCAGACGTGCTCCTGGTGCAGCTGCAGCTCGGCGGCGTCCTCGATGGTGATGATCCGCTCGTCGATGGGGATGAATCCCGAGCAGACGTTGAGCAGGGTGGTCTTGCCGGCGCCGGTCCCGCCCGAGATCACGATGTTGGCCCGGGCCAGGACGCACGCCTGGATGAAGGAGGCTCCCTCCTGGGTCAGGGTGCCGAAGCCGATCAGGTCGGAGACCTGGTAGGGATCCTTGGAGAACTTGCGGATGGTGAGCAGCGGCCCGTCCAGGGCGACCGGCGGGATGGCCACGTTGACTCGGGATCCGTCGAGCAGCCGTGCGTCGCAGAGCGGGGTGCGGGCGTCCACGCGACGTCCCACCGAGGAGACGATGGTGTCGATCACGCGGAGCAGATGGGCTTCGTCGTCGAACCGGATGTCGGTGAGCAGGATCTTGCCCTTCCGCTCGACGTAGACCATCTCCGGACCGTTGACCATGATCTCGGTCAGGCTGTCGTCCTCGACGAGCGGCCGGAGGGGGCCCAAGGCCTCCATGTAGCGGTTGTCGAGTCGGGAAGCGGCGACGCTCACGGTGAACTCCTGGTGGGTGCGCGGCCGCCCGCGGGCCGCGTCGCCATGGCGATTCTGGTCCCCGCCGTGGCCGTCTTCGCGGAGGCAACACTTTCGCGACACGATCTTTTCCCGGAGGCTGGGCGGACTGCCCTTACCATGGGGCGGCGACCGTTCGCCGGAAGTGAGGACCGATCGGAGCCGGCATGAGCCCTCCCCGCGCTGCCTCTGGATGGAGGGGGAGGCCATGACCGTGCCCATCGAGCCGGCGGTCTCGGTCGACGACGACCTGCTCGGCGAAGACTGGTTCGGAGACGGCAGCGCCTTCGACAGCGGGGAGCAGCTGGCCGCCGCCCTCACCGCGCTGGCCAGCGGGCGCCCGGCGGCCTCCCGAGCCGCCCCGCTGGTGTCGGCGCGATCGCTGGTCTCGGCACCTACCCCCGGGCGGCCGGCATCGTGGCCCGGGACCGGCGCCATGGAGGCGCGCCGAGGAGGGCCGCCGGCGGGTTTGGGCGACACCGCCGCCGCCGGGGTCGTCGAGTTCCAGGTGGCCGCCATGCCCAGCTCCGTGCTCTGGGATGGGGAGCGGTCGGCGGGCCGGGCCTCGGCAGCGTTCGGCTGGCGGGGGACGGCCATGCCCACCCAAGGCGCCCAGCGCACCGGCTGGTCGATCCGTCAGAGCGTGCAGATCCTGCGGGTCACCGAGGATGCCCTCCTCAAGCTGCGGGAGGAGGCGGCCGAGCTGGCGTGGCGGCTGGCTGACGCTGCCTATCAGGAGATCGAGGGCTAGAAGACCGGGGTCAGGGTGGGCAGCGGGAGTACCCGGGCGCTCAGCGGGGGACGGCTTCGAGCCCGTCGTGCTGGGTCATCAGCTCGCGGACCGTCTCCAGGGTGACCGCCTGGCCGGCCCGGAGCAGGTTGATGACGATCTCGGGATCGATGCCTCCGGGAGCAGCGAGAGCGGCCGCCCGGGCCGCCTCGTCAGCAGCCTCGCCGGCGCGGCGGAGCCGGATCCTCAGCTCCTCGTTGCGCCGCAGCAGCCACGCCGCCAGCACGCCCTCGGCGATGGCGACCACGGCCAGGACGATGGCGGCGTGCCCGGTGAGGGCATCGATCACCTGGCTCACGGTCAGAGCCCGCTCAGGTGCTCCGCAGCGTGGAAGCGCATCTCTCGGGCCATCGCCTGGACCACCGACGGCTCGTGCCCCGGTGGGGTCAGGTTCCGGATCGCGTCGATGGTGCTCATGATGTCCTCGACGGTGGGTCGGGCCCGCTCGATCATCTCGATGGCCTCGGTGGCGTCCTCACTGCCCAGCCAGAGGGTTCCGATCTGGACCAGGTCCCGCTTGACGCCGGTGAAGTCGACAGCCTCCGTCGCGGGCGGCTCCAGCCATGCCTCGGCGCCGGCTGCGACCGGTGGCGGCGCCAGTGGTGGGGGAGGGGCCTCACCCGGGGAGGCGCCGAGCACTTGCTCCCGGAGGGCGGCGAGCCATGGGGAGGTGTCCGGCGCCGCGCCGGCCAGCGACGGCACCGACTTGAGAAGCGTCGATTCCGCCTCCGGCCCGGGCCTGCCGGCTTCGGGCGCTGCCTCGACCGCCTCCGCTTCCCCCGGCTCCACCGCCGCTGTCTCAGCTCGGGAGCCGCTGGATGCGGGTTCGGACGGCTCGTGCGGCGCCCCGGGAGAGCCGGGTTGACCGGCCTCGGTCGGGACCTCCTCGGCCCCCTGGACGTAGGCGTGGAAGCTCTCCTCGGGGAGCTGCTCGTCCGGTCCCTCCTCCACGCCCTGGCGCAGGGTGAGCCGGGCTCCCGGCGCCCGCAGCAGGGCGAGGAGGCGTTCCGTCGAAGCGACCGGCTGGCGGTCCCTCTCCGTGTAGACGGCCATCAGCCGGCCGGCGGAGATCAGGGCCACGCCCAGCTCGCTGCCGGCCACCACCATGGCGCAATCCCGGCGCCGCCGCTCCAGGTCGGCAAGGAGCGCCCTGCCGTCCACCCAGGCGGCTGGGAGGGCTCGGTAGGCGATGGGAAGGCGCCAGAGCATGGTCAGCGCCTCGGCGACGTCGGGGTCGCCGAGCTGGTAGCCGGAGACGGTGCCCTGGGTTGCCCCCAGCAGAGCCATCGCGGCCGCGTCACCGATGAGCTTGTCCTCATCGTCGATCCAGACCGCGTCGATGATCCGGTGGTGGACGATCACCCCGGCGGCTCTCAGCTGGGAGCCGGTGAGCACGACCAGGGCATCGGGAAGATTGGGGATGAGCACGTCGAGATGGACCACGCTGGCCGACGCGTCCGCCCAGAGCGTGGTCCCGAGCGGCAGCAGCGGGAAGTCACCAAGGCCGAACTCGATCCGGGCGCCGGCCGAAGCGGGCTCACCGCCCTCCTGGCCGCGTCTCACCCCGGCCTCCGCAGAGACCGTGCCGGCCAGCTGGGCAAACGGCTCCATCAGCTCTTCGAGGCTGCACTTCAGGGTCTCGGAGCGCCCGACCTCCTTGCGCCATGGCGAGACCTGGAAGCGTGCGGGTAGCTGATTGACCAGTGCGCCTAGTGCGGCCTGGCCTTCCAGGTGATGGCCATCCGAGAGGTCGAGCACCGCGTGATTGGGCTGGCCGAACACCAGGAAGATGGTGGCCTTGCCGCCCTCCCACGAGATGTCCAGGGCGCCAGTCCGGTAATCGTCCCGGGCCCCGGAGAGTTGTCGCAGGAGCTTGACAAATGGCGCGGTTGTTGCCATCCCGGGATATTCTACGGACGTGCCTGCGGAAATAATCACGATCGCGTCACTGAAGGGTGGCGTTGGCAAGACGACCACCACCTACGCCCTGGCGGCCGCCGCGGCCAGCAGCGGGCTCCGGGTGGTGACCATCGACCTCGACCCCACCGGCGGGCTCAGCAATGCCCTGGAGAAGGCCAAGCGGGCCATCACCATCGCCGACGTGCTGCGCGGTCGCGTCACCCTGGCTCAGGCGCTGGTCGACCATCCCCTCGGCATCCGGACCGTCCCTGGACATCGAAGCCTCAACCACGAACCGCTTCACGAGCAGCAGCTCCGCAGCGTCCTGGAGCCGGTGCTCGAGGATTGCGACGTGGTGCTGCTCGACACCCATCCCCACGAACCCTCTCTGCTCGGGCCCATGAAGGTCGCCCATCGGATCGTGGTTCCCACAGCTCTCGATCTGCTCTCCCTGCGCGCCGCTGCGCTCAGTGTCGGTCTGGCTCAGGAGCTGGGTGTCCTCGATCGAATTCGTGGCATAGTTGTCTGTAACGCGAAGCGCCCGCTCTCGCGTCTCACCGAGTCGCTGCTCTACGGGCTCACCGCCAACGGTCTGGCCTTCGAGACCGTGCTCTGGTTCTCCTCCGGCTGGGTGATGGCCACCTCGGGCAAGGGTGACATGCCCGACCCGGTGCTGCTCGAGGAGGCTCAGTCGCTGCTCCAGGAGCTGGCCGTCCGTCCGGTCCCCGCCGAGGCGCTGCGCTCGTTCATCGCCCTCGCCCAGGGCCGCCGGCCGGCGGCGCCGGTTCCCGCCTGACCTCGGCGCGCCCCTGCGCCTCAGCCGCCGGGGCGGCGCCGGAAGTGCCAGAGGCCGCGGCGCGAGGCGGCGATCCGGGCCCTGAGCTGCTCCACCTCGAGATGGGCGGCCCGGAGACTCTCCAGGACCTCGAGGCGGCCACGTTCCGAGCTCTGCCGCTGCGCCTCCGCCTCGCTGAGCCGGGCCATCACCTCCTGGAGCTGGCCGCGGCTTCTCAGCTCCAGCCGCTGCAGCTCGGCCTCCAGCCCATCGCCTCGCGTCCGCCATCGGGCCATCTCCCCGTCGAGGCCGTCCAGCCGCTGGCGCAGCGCATCCCGATCGTCGAGGACCTGCTGGTGGGCGGCGGCCAGCGCGCTCAGCTGCGCCCGCGCCCGGCGAGCCTCGGCGACCGCGGCACGATGGGCCGCCTGGGCCTGGCTGAGCTCACCGCGGGCAGCCTCGAGCTCGCGGTGCAATCCCTGGAGCTCGGTGAGGCCCTCGTCGGCCTCCTCGGCGTCCTGGATCCCGGCGCGAAGCTGGGCGGCCTGGCGCTCCACCAACCGGTCCAGGAAGGCCCACTGCTTGAGCAGCTCGTCCTCCTCCGGACCTCCGCCGGCCGGCTGCCGGGCGGTCATGCGTCTAGCCTCCCCCGATAGCCTTGCGTCAGCCCAGCAGCTCGGGCTCGACGCCGCCGAGGCAGGCGAGCGTCGTCCCTCCGCGCTCGCCCAGGGCCGACAGGAGCAGCTGGACCGGGGTCGCCGCACCGGCGAAGCGCAGCGGTGCCCCGCCACCGATCAGAGAGCAACCGGGATCCGGAGATGCCGGGTGTGCCCGCGGGTCCGCGCCGAGAAGCACGGCGATCTCGGCGTCGCTCACCCCGGCGGCGGTGAGCCGCGACGCGACCTCGAGGATCTCACCAGCACGCATCCTGGGCATCACGCTCCATGCCGCCAGAAGGGTGGCCTCAGCCTCGTCCAGGTCACGGACGATAGCCGGGACCTCGGTCAGACCGCAGCGACGCGCCGCCTCCATGCGGCGGGCGCCGAGCACCACCTGGAAGCGGCTCCCCTCGAGGGGGCGGAGGAGCACGGGTTCGACGACGCCGCGCTGGCGGACGCTCAGGACCAGGGCCACCAGCTCGTCGTCGAGCCCCGCGGGCGCGGGCCATGGTCTGGGCTCGATGTCCCGGCAGGCAATGCGCTCCAGGCGGGATTCGGAGGTTGGGGCGAGCCACCGCGCCAGCGGGGTCGTCCGCAGCAAGGCGCGGGCTGCCGCGTCGTTCGGGTCGGGGTCGTGGACGGCGTCAGACACTCCGCAGCACCTCTTCGGCCAGCTGCCTGTAGGCGGCGGCGGCCTTGGAGCCTGGGGCGTAGGCGGTGACCGGGATGCCCGCCAGGGATGTCTCTTGGATCTTGACCGTGGGCGGGATCACGGTCTCGAAGACCCGCAGCCCGGCGAGATCGGCGAGGCCGCTCAGGAGCTGGCGGCTGAAGTTGGTGTGGAGGTTGACGAAGGTCGGGACGATGCCGAGGACCCGCAGCTCCGGGTTGAGCCGGCTTCGGGCCAGGACCACGGTGCGCAGCACCTCCTTCAGCCCCCGCACCGCGAAGCCGGACATCTGGAGCGGGACCAGCACGTAGTCGGTGGCAGCGAGGGCGTTGACGGTGTGCAGGCCGAAGCTCGGCGGCGTGTCGTAGACGATGAAGTCGAATGCCGAGCGAACGCCATCCCGGGTCATCGCCTCGCGCAGCAGGGTCTCTCTGCCCAGCCCGGATGGCAGCTCAGCCTCGATGGCGGTGAGGTCTGGCGTGGCTGGAAGGAGGTGGAGGTTGCTCCACTCGGTCGCAACGATGGCCTGCTGGGCGCTGGCGCGGCCGGTCAGCACGTCCCCCAGGCTCGTCTCGAGCTCGTAGGGATTGAGGCCGAGCCCGCTGGTCAGGTTGGACTGAGGGTCACAATCCACGGTCAGCACCTTCCGGTCGAGCTCGGCCAGGGCTGCGGCCAGGTTGATGGCGGTCGTGGTCTTGCCGACCCCGCCCTTCCCGGAGACGCAGGCGAGACCGATGCTCATGCTCACCTCTGGGAACGCGCCCAGGAAAGCGTCGATGTCATCACACTTACCTTGGCCGAACTCAGCCCCCAGGGGACTCTGAGTCGCCCCGTCGTATCTTGCCTGCGACAGCGGTGTGGCCGTGGCGTCCCCCCTCTCGGCATCGCTCCCGAGCGGTGAATGGCGACGGGGCCGTGACCCACGCGTAACCCGGCGTCGTGGGCGTGTACTCGGGGAGCCTGGATAATCGCACCAAGATGTCCGTTCAAGCCTCTCTATTCAGTAGCTCCGACCTGCCCCACCGCCAGCGGCTGGTGCGTGACAGCACTCGGGAGATCCAGCCGAATCCGGTGGAGCACTTCGGGCTCCGGCCCGGGTCGATGTACCGGATCTCGTACTCGGTTGGGGGGCCGCATCAGCGTCGGGTGACCCGGAGCGTGGCCGTCTATTCCGGCCAGACCGAGCGCCGGGTCTGGGGTGGTGACGTCGTGCCCTGCCTCGACTTCTCGCTGCCCCAGGGCCGCACCCTGTCGCTGCTGAGCGGGCAGCTGGTGGACGCGCGGCTGGCCGAGATGAACGAGCGGGGCCAGTGGGTGCTCCGCCAGCCGGATGGACGGCGCCGCCGGGCCGCCCGGCGTCAGCAGCCTGCGCCGGTCTGACCTGATCCTGGCGCCGATCCCTTCCCGGCACCCGGCTCCGGTGCGCCCGAGCCCGGTGTGGCCGCCTCCGACGCGCTGCCCTAGCCGACCAGCTGCGTCCCGTTGGGCTCGGGACTGATCTCCTGGGCCTTGGCCAGCCTCTCGTTGAGGCCGCGTCTTTCGAACCGGTAGCCGATCCCCGGGACCGCGTGGATGTAGGTGGGCCGCGGTCCCTCCGGCTCGATCTTGCGGCGAAGCCGGTAAACGTGCGCGTCCACGGAGCGGAGATCGAGGTCGGCGCCCTGGCCCCACACCTTCTGGATCATCTCGGAGCGGGAGATCACCCGCCCCGGCGACGCCGACAGCAGGGCGAGCAGGTCGAACTCGGTGGGGGTGAGGGTCACCGGCCTGCCGTCACGGAGCACCTCGTGGCGGCCGACGTCCACGATCAGGCCCGGGAACTTGAGCCGACCGGGGCGCACCTGCGATTGCGAGGTGCGCTGGCGCCGCAGCTTCGCGTTGATGCGGGCCGCGAGCTCCCGAACCTCGAAGGGCTTGATGATGTAGTCGTCGGCGCCGATCTCCAGCCCCACCACCACATCGACCGGGTCGGAGCTCGCTGACACCATGATGATCGGCACGTCGACTCCGGCCGAACGGAGCCGCCGGCAGACGTCGAAGCCGGTCAGCCCAGGCAGGCTGAGGTCGAGCAGGATCAGGTCGATGTCGGTGGACTCCGCGAGCCGGACGCCGTCCAGGCCGTCTTCGGCGAACTGGATGCTGAAGCCGTGCTGCTGGCCGAGGACGGTGAGGATGTCATGCATCGATGGATCGTCATCGATCACCAGCACTGTCGCCTCGGTCACGCCGGCGCGGCTGGCCGCTGAAGCCGCCGGGTTGAGGATGCTGTAATCCGTGAAGGGGCTCATTGCCGGTTGTTCCCCTGGAGTGGCGTCCACGCTTGGGCGCCTCGGTCCTGGCGACGAACCTACCACGGGGATGGCGAACTCTCCGACTCGGTTACCCGAGTGTTGCGAACCTTTACCGAGCCGATATGGGCTCGCCGAGGCCGCCCCCCGGGGGGTCAGCAGGCCGGCTCGGTCACCCTGGCGCGCCATCCTCGATGGGGGATTCGGAGCACGGGCCCCGCATGTGAGCAGCGGGGGCGACGGGCGGCTTGCGGGGGCGACGCCCGCGAATCTGAGGCGGCGCCGATGCGGTGAAGCCCAGGGGGTTTGCGGGGGGCGACGCCCCCGACGCGGTGAAGCCCAGGGGGTTTGCGGGGGGCGACGCCCCCGATGTGGTGAAGCCCGGGGGGTTTGCGGGGGGCGACGCCCCCGATGCGGTGTAGCCCGGGGGGTTTGCGGGGGGCGACGCCCCCGATGCGGTGTAGCCCGGGGGGTTTGCGGGGGGCCACGGCCCCGATGCGGTGAAGCCCGGGGAGTTTGCGGGGGGCGACGCCCCCGATGCGGTGAAGCCC
>Ga0187771_10000666_pt1 | contig 21471 bp, 17 predicted proteins | sample 0116_SJ02_MP15_1_FD_133139 | JGI IMG/M metagenome (GOLD analysis project Ga0187771, IMG submission 133139) | Tropical peat soil microbial communities from peatlands in Department of Meta, Colombia - 0116_SJ02_MP15_10_MG | ecosystem: Environmental > Terrestrial > Soil > Wetlands > Peat | place... | reverse complement strand
TCGACCCTATGCGGTTTCTCGACGGCACTTAACTCCTGGACCATTCCCATTTGCCCACGAACCGAAATACAACGGCGCGCAACTTCGTATTAACCATTCGGCTCATTTCGCCCGAGCCGACGGGATTACTTTCGGGTCGGCGGGTTGCCTCCAGAGCTCAGTAGAACTTCTTCGTCTCCGTGGAGTGCTCCTCCACTCTGATTTTCCTCTTGCCCATCTCGACGAAGAAGGGCTCGGGGTCTACGGTCGCTTCGGGCGGGAAGACTCCGGGCTCCTTGATCTTACCTGTCCCCTGCCAGTGCGACACCACGGCGGGCGGCACAGAAGTGTCACGGGCAGAGGGAATGCCTCTCTCTGGGTCGTTCCAGGTGATTATGTGGTAGGTAACCGTCGCAGACGTCCCTTTCTGGAACCCGAAGACATCTATTCTGAAAGCGTCGTACTCGTACTCCTCGGTAGGCGGCGCGTCATGCCTCGATTTGGATATGGCTCTCTGGTACATGGACGTCAGGTAGTCAAGAGGAGAAATCTTCTGGTCGCCGAACTGGATCCCCTCAGTCTCCGCAAAACCAAGGCTACGTAGCGTCCTGAAGGTGGCGAAATCGGTCGCGGGGAAGCCGATGCGGAAGGTCACATTGCGGCACCCCTTTCCGACATACCTCCCGAGCGTGGCCGGCTCCGAATGCTTCACGTAGTATGCCGTTACCTTCCCTATCGGCTCCTGCATCGTCACCGTCGTCTCCCCCGAAAGTACGGCCTGCTTGACGTGCTTCCCATCGAGCCACATGACAGGTTCCTGAGTGAATTCGTCCATCACGGTCCGTATAGAGTAGCCCGGCCACCCAGGCTCTTTCACCTCCAGGGTGTTTCCCCAAGAGCAGTAGATGTTGATTGTATCCACCCTGTCCAGCTTGGCCGCGCCAGCAGCCCCTGCGACATTCGTCAGCCCTGGCGTGCTCCCAAGGCCAATTGTCGCGTTGATCCCGGCCGTCTTCCATTCTTTGTGGAACTCGAGTTGCTTGAGACACGTGTCGAAGAAGCCGCCTAGGTCCGTATAATGGGCGCCCGCCCTGAGGCACGCCTTCATCACCGCGATGTTGGTCTGGTACCACGCGCAGTTGACCACCGTGTCGACCTTCTCAGACTTCGCTATTTTCGCCACAGCATCCGTGTCGCTGGCGTCGAGTTCCATGACGTGCACGCTCTTCCCCAGGTGCAGATCATCCATCGCCTTCTTGACGTTCCCTAACTTCCTGCTGGAGGCAATCACCTCGGCTTTGGAGAACTCCACCAAATCCTGCACGGTGTACGCTCCGATCTGCCCCGACGCTCCCAAGACAAGTGTCTTCATGCCACTCGTTCGGCCCTCCCACTATGAGTGTTATACGCGCTTTCCCGAACAAGACTGGGTTCGGGGGCCACAATGCTCGAGACGGCAGAACCGGAGCTCGTGGTCTGACCTCCGAAGCCGACAATTATTCTGGGAGGACATCCTAGCGGGGGAGGCCGCAAGAGACCCCCGCCAAGCCAATCCTGAATCAGATCTCACTGGCTCGCCGAAATCTGTTTCATTGAACTAATCAGCTCCGATGTTGCCTTCTCGGCCTCTCCCTCTGAAATGATCAGCGGAGGCTGAAGCCTGACCACATTCTTGAAAATGCCCCCCACTCCCACGATGTATCCCTTCCTCAGCATATCCTTCTTGACTTCTTGAGCCAATTCTGGAGCAGGTTTCTTGGTACCGCGATCTTTGACCAGTTCGATCCCGATCATGAGCCCCTTGCCCCTCACGTCCCCTACGCTGGGGATTTTCTCTTGAGCTTCGCCCAACCTTTTCAGCACCTCGGTGCCAATCTCAGACGCCCTCTCGGCCAGAGACTCTCTCTGCAGAACGGTTATTGCCGCTAGGGCTGCAGCACAGCACACTGGATTCGCAAAGAACGTGTTGAAATGGTCTCCCGGTTGGATCGCCTTTGAGACGTTCTCAGAGACCATAATTGCTCCCAACGGCAGGCCCCCGCCGAGAGCCTTCGCCAGGGCCATAACGTCAGGATCTACTGACCAGTGTTGGCACGCGAAGATCTTCCCTGTCCTGCCGAAGCCCGTCTGGACCTCGTCAACGACGAGGGGAACTTCCTCCTCTTTGCAGATTTTCGCGACCCTGGGCAGAAATGTGTCGGGCGGCACTATTATCCCCCCCTCCCCGAGTATCGGTTCAACAACGACCGCCGAGACATCGCCCGCCGCAAAGTTCTCTATCACATCTCTGATTTCATCCGCGCAGCGCTTGCCAAACTCCTTTTCCGAGACACCTTCTCCATACCTGTAGTAGTATGGTGACAGCGTGTGTACAACACCAGGATAGTTCGCGTAGTTCCCCAGGTTGGCCTTGAACTTCTTCTGACCTGTCAGAGTGAGCGTCAGGGACAGCCTCCCATGGAACGAGCCCTTCAGGGCGACAACTGTGGCTCCGCTCTTCCCACGTGAACTGGCGTACAGCTTGCTTATTTTCACTGAACCATCGACCGCCTCGGTCCCACTATTGCAGAAGAACGTCTTCGACAGCTCCCCCGGCGCTATGGATGAAAGACGCTGGGCGAGAGTCGCCTCCAAATTGTGGTAGTAGTATGCCGAAACGTGCATGAACTTTTTCGCTTGACTCGCTATCGCCTCGACAACCTCGGGGTGGCAGTGGCCGAGATTGTTGGTGCTTATCCCGGAGAAAAGGTCGGTGTACACCTTGCCATCGGAATCCTCAATCTTGACCCCTTGGGCGCGAGCTACCACTATCTTCTCGCGAGTGGGAAGGCAGTCGAGGATATAGCGGTGGTCGAGGGCATAGAAGGCTTCGCTCATGGCGGCAACTGAGAACGGCGAAGGCTTATACCGCTTTGCTCACCGGTTTCAGAACGACCGCCGAACGACCCTAGGCCGATGTAAGCTGGTTATCAGTATGGGCGCCCACCTCCCCGACTGAAACCTTACCTGTGAGTATCAACGCTCTTATCGAGCGACCTTCGGCCGAAGAACAGACGTCTCTATGCCAGCCAAGGTAGCATCCGCCAAAGCACCCGAGAGACTTCGACTGCTAATAGGTGGGAAGTGGTGTGAATCCGAGTCTCAGGACTTACATCCCGTTTTCAACCCTGCCGAAGGGCTATCCATAACCTCAGTCCCCTTCTCGACCAAGGATGAGGTTTCCCGGGCTGTCAGTGCCGCCGACGAAGCGTTTGCTTCATGGGGCTCATTGCCGATAACCGACAGAATCCAATTCCTGTTCAGGATGAAGGAGGTACTTGAGAATCATGCCCAGGAACTCGCGACCTTGAACACGGAAAACCACGGCAAAACGTTGGAAGAGAGTCGAGGTGATGTCAGAAGGACCATCGAGAACGTCGAATCCGCGATTTCGATTGCGTACACGCTTGCCAAAGGAACCAGCCTGGACGAGATTTCGCCGGGAATAGACGAGCTAATGGTTAGGGAGCCCCTAGGCGTCTTCGCCATTGTGAGTCCATTCAACTTTCCCATAATGATCCCCTTCTGGTTTTTGCCCTACGCTCTGGTGCTGGGGGACACGGTCGTCGTGAAGCCAAGCGAAATCACCCCGGTGCCGATGCAAAGGGTGGCAGAGCTGCTTCAGGATGAGGTGAAGTTGCCACAAGGAGTGTTCAATCTAGTGCATGGTGGGTCCGAAGTTGTCGAAACTCTGATTGGTCTCCCAGCGACGAAGGGGGTCACTTTTGTTGGGTCAACAGCGGTGGCTCGCCGCGTCTACAGACTCGCAGGGGAACACGGAAAGCGAGCGATGGTAAGCGGAGGTGCCAAGAACAACATCATAGTAATGCCCGACGCAGATCTGAGCCGTTCGGTCCCTTCGATTGTCTCCTCATTCTTTGGCAACACCGGTCAGAGGTGCCTCGCAGGAGCGAATCTAGTCTCCGTTGGCGCAGACGGAGGATTGCTCGGCAAGTTCTCGAAGGCATCGTCTTCGCTCCGAATCGGAAATGGATTGTCTCCGGCGACGGAGATGGGGCCAATGGTGACAAAGGCCGCAGAAGAAAGGGTGCGGTCCTACGTCCAGAAGGGGGTAGATGAAGGTGGAAGACTCGTGGTCGACGGGCGGCACGCCACCGTCAAGGACTACCCGGAAGGGTTCTACCTAGGGAGTACGGTGTTCGACGACGTTTCCCCCTCAATGAGCATAGCGCGGGACGAGGTGTTCGGTCCCCTGGCGAGCGTTCTGCACGTGGAGACCCTTGAAGAAGCCTTGGAATTGGTCAACCGAGGCACGAACTATGGAAACATGGCAAGCATATTCACATCATCGGGCAGGGCGGCGCGCGAGTTCAAGCGACGGGCAAACGCGGGCAACATAGGAATCAACATCGGTGTCGCGGCGCCATCGGCTTTCTACCCGTTTGGAGGGATGAAAGATTCCTTCTTCGGCATCCTGCACCCCCAGGCCGACACGGTGGACTTCTTCACGGACAAGAAAATCGTACTCTCGCGTTGGTGAAGAAATCCCCGACAAAACTGGAAATCTTTAAAAGCGGAACGCAAGGACGGAATTTTCAACATATTGGCGTTCCAGGGCGGTAGGAAGTACCGCTTGAAGCAGTTGGAGCCAGAGAGTCAAACTCCGCTTCCAAATTCAGACCCTGATAGGGCAATCGCTGCACCATTCGGGTTGATTCCGCTCGCGGTGCCATACGAGGACTCTCCTCCAGAGGCGAGAATACTGAACGCTGTGGCGGTCGGACTCGTTAGGGAGGGGAGGAACGACGTCGCTCCCGAGCTGGGAATCTCGAAGGCTGACTTCACTCGAGCACTGCGTTCGCTGAAGAATGAAGGCGCGATCCATGTCGGCGCCGGCGGAAGGTACCAACTCAGCTTCCACACTTCCAACTTCCCTAACATCGTCGCAAAGTAGAACAGTACTGCAACATCAGTGCGCGAGGACCACTCTGCGTTGTTTTGTGCCTTCAGCGAGGAAGAGGAATCTGGCAGGGCCCGCTCGTACGCTTCGCCATTTCATCCCAGAATAGACTCGGCGAGAAAGGGTTAATATGACTACGAGAGGGAAAAGTTCTGAAGGTTCCGGGCTTGCCCGCAGATAATCCAGGCGAAACCAACGCTCGCCAGGCTCTGGCCCCCGCGGTAAGTGCTCCGCCAAGTTACTCCCCCCGCCCTCGAAAGGAGGGTGGCGAAGACATTGCACTTGAGATCAAAGACCTGACCATCGATTTCGTTTCTGTTGACGGCAGAGTCAGAATCCTGAACGGGGTCTCTTTGGTGGCGAAAAAGGGCGAGGTGGTCGGCATCGTGGGTGAGAGCGGCTCTGGTAAAACCACATTGGGTATGGCGATCCTCGGACTTCTGGATTCCCCACCCGCCAGGATTGTCAGTGGTAGTGTCGTTTTCGAAGGCAGAGACCTTCTGAAACTGAAGCCAGAGGAGATGGAGAAAATTCACGGCACCGGAATAAACATGGTTTTCCAAGAACCACTCGATTCCCTCAATCCCGTATACACAGTCGAGACTCAGATTGCCGAGTCCCTGAAGGTTCAACGCAAAAGACAGGACCCACCGGTAGCACAGGAATCAGAGGACGAAACGAAAAAACTGATTACCGATTTATTGAGGAATCTGTGCATCGACAAGCCGGAAGAGGTCCTGGAACGGTACCCTCATGAACTTTCAGGGGGAATGAGACAGAGGGTGGCTATTTCGATTTCAACAATTGAGAAACCGAGGCTGATGATTTCCGACGAGCCCACCACGGGGCTTGATGCCTACGTCCAGAACAGGATTCTTGGAATGTTTAGCGCGCAGAGAAAGGCTGGTGAGACACTCTTGTACATCACGCACGATCTTACCATCGCCTCTCAGATTTGCGACAGGATATACATCATGTACGCCGGGAGAGTGATGGAAGCGGGGGAGACGCGCGGTGTACTGCAAGAGCCTCTACATCCGTACACGAGCACCCTGGTTGCCTCTGTGCCCCAGGGATTCGAGGACGCACCGCCGCTGTCGGTCCAGCTGGGAGAGCCTCCAGACCTTAGGAATCTCCCGACTGGGTGCAAGTTCAATCCCAGGTGTCCGCACGCAAAGGACGCTTGCAAGGAAACAGAACCAAAATTGGAAGAGATTTTCGCAGACAGGTACGCGGCCTGTTGGAGGGTAGACAAGGCACTTGGGAGATTTAGTTGAGATAGAGAACCTCACCGTGGCATTCAGGTCCAAGAGGAGAGAGGGTCTCTTCCGCAGCGGTCCTTCATTGAAGGCCCTTGACGACGTCTCGCTCACGATAGGAGAGAACGAGACATTCGGGTTGACTGGCGAGACAGGCTCGGGAAAATCCACCCTGGCCAAAGTCCTGGTGGGTCTTTACAAGCCTACGTCCGGGACCGTCAGATTCCTAGGGCGAGAAATCGATTACAAGAAGAGGAAGGACATTGCCTACCTGAGACAGAATGTGGGGATAGTCTTCCAAGATCCTGTCAGATCCCTTAATCCCTCGCTGACGGTGAAGGAAGTCATAACGGAGGCGCTCATCGCGGCCAAGTCAATACCCAAGAAGGACTACGACGAAAGAATCAGCTTCATTACCAAACTTGTCGGCGTCACAAAGGACCTGCTTCCTCGCCGTCCTAGGGAGCTCAGCGGTGGTCAAAGGCAGAGAATCAGTCTGGCTAGGGCGCTCGTGGTGCCCAAGAAGCTCCTCGTGCTGGACGAGCCGACCAGCGCTCTCGATGTTTCAATCCAGGCCCAAGTCCTGAACACTCTCAAGAAGCTGAAGTCAGAGCTCAACATGTCATACCTTTTCATAACGCATGACATCAACGTGATCAAGTACGTTAGTCACAGACTCGGAGTACTGTTCTATGGAAAGTTGGTGGAAGTGGGAGACACCCGGACGATCAACACCGCACCCAAGCACCCGTACACTCAAAGCCTGATTTCACACGTCCTCACACTCAAGAAAGTCGGGCTGCAGGAGACCGTGACCTCGGAGCACAGGCCGGCGCCCTCCGGTTGTCGATACCGCATAGTTTGTCCCGCTGCCTTCGAGAGGTGTGATACGGTGCCCCCATGGCTCAATCTCGGAGATGGCCATCTGGTCTCCTGCTTTCTCTACGATCGCTCAACGCAAAAGGAGAGCCAGGCCCTCATTCCAGCAACTGCGGCTACTGGGGGCGGTCTGCCGGTGACGCCTCACGAACTCCCGTGAGGGCGCGTCGTTTCTATTGGATTTTTGTTTCGAATTCTTTTGATGGCTTGGTTCTGAGTAGGATGTGAGGCCTGAGTTTGACGTCCAACGATTCCCTGATTCCTTCCCCGAGGAAGCTGAAACCTGCTACTATGACAGCCACAACCACAGCGGGTATGATAATCTGATAGGGGAACAAGAACAGATTGTTTCCCACGTTGGATACCATCATCCCAAGCTCTGGCGCAGTAGGGGGTATCCCAACGTTGAGGAAGCCAAGAGTCGAAAGAGTCAGTAGCGCGGACCCTACATCGAAGGTGGCATAGACTAGAATAGTCGGCAGGACGTTAGGAATTGCATCCTTTCGAACAATATAGAAGAATGACGAGTTCAGCGCCTTTGAAATCGACACGAAATCCTCGGCGGCGATTGCCAAGACTCCTCCCCGCACCAATCTGACGTAGGGCGGCCACCAAACTATGATCATGGAGAGAGTGACATTCAGAAGACTGGGGCCCAAAGTCGCGGCGATGGCCATGGCCATGATCATGGTCGGGAAGGCCATGAACAGATCAGTCAGCCTCATCAGGACCTCATCCAACCATCCTCTGAAGAAAGCGGCCAAGGTGCCCAGGATGATTCCGATGGCTGCCGAGAGAGCCACGGTTATGATCGGGATGCCGACGTCTATTGGTAGAGCGGTTATCACCCTGGAGAACAGGTCTCTTCCCAGAAGATCCGTCCCAAACGGGTGCGAAAGAGAGGGAGATAGATTCGCTTGGCCAAAACTGGGCTGATATGCACTGTAGGGAAGGATTGCCCCCGAGCTTACGACCTGAGCCATGGTGACGACCACGAAAATCGTGACAGTCACAAGCCCGAACATCGATAGCGAGTTTGACGTGATGAGTTTCCTGATACTCGCTGCTCCCGTGCTCATCCCTCTGCGCCTCCCCCCTCTCCCAGAGCAATCCGGGGATCGAGTAACGAGTAGAAGACATCGGCTATGAAATTAGCTACGATCACACCGAGAGTAAAGAGCAGAACACACGGAACCAGAACTGGATAGTTTATGGAGACTATCGCCTGATATGTGAAGTAGCCTATTCCTGGCCACGCAAAGATCTCTTCTATCACGATGGTCCCGGATAGCAGGAACCCAAATGTCACCGCTATGATGGTGTTTGTATCTATCAGAGCGTTCCTAAGTATATGATTCCTTCTCACCTCTCCTTCCGCCATTCCCTTGGCACGCGCGGCCTTCACATGGGTGGACCATCTCGAGTTCAATATGGACGACCGCATTATCCTGGCAACCAATCCGAAATCGAGGAGAGCCAGAACTGCCGCGGGCAAGAAGACGTGTTGAAGGCCAGATACGAATGCAGGGCCATTCAGCTGGATAAGCGCGTCCAAGATGTAGATTCCTGTGATGTGGGATGGTTGGCTCGCCAGAGTGAGCGAGTACATGCCACCAGACGGAAGAATTGGAATGTATCTCGAGAAGACAAGTATCGCAAGAAAACCTCCGAGGTAATAGGGGGAAGACCAAGTGGCAAGGTAGAAGATCCGTATCGCGTGGTCAATCTTCGTACCAAAGTGCATTCCTGCGAAGTAGCCTGATGCCACCCCGAGGATTGCTATCATGACCATGGAGACGAGTACGAGCTCGAGTGTGTTCGGGAAGTAAAACGCCATCTCCGAAATGATTGATTTCCCAGTCTGTGGGTCAACCCCAAGATTGCCCGTCGCGTATGACTGAAGGAAATAGTAAAGCTGAACGTACCAAGGCTGGTCTAGGTGATACCGTGCTACTACGGCCGCTATGGTCGATTTGCTGGCCCTAGCCCCTGCCCAAAGGTGCGCGGGATTGGGATTAAGGATGTACGAGATGAAAAAGACCAACAGCATGGCGCCAATCAGGACACCAATGGCACCAATGACTCTCCTCCCGAGGTAAGGGAGGAAGTCTCTTAGAGCAATCATTGCTGATCCCCGCTAGGTTGAATAGCTTATGGTGTTATAATACAGGAAATACCCCATCCCGGAACCGGCCGGGTTTGGAATTATGCCCGTGACGCCGTTTGCCGTTACTGCCATAAACTCAGGGACGTAGAGCCAGATATCGGTATAGTTCTGGTACATCCTCTGCGTTATATCACGATACGCCGCCACTATCGCCGAACTGTTCAACGCGGCATCAGCCTGGTAGGTATCGTTGAGGACCTGCGAGTCTACGTAGGCGCTCGTCCCGATCTGGTTGGCGGTCGCGAAATAGGAAACGTAATCTATGCTAGCGGTGTAGTCCTCACTGTAGTAGCCAAATCCCATCGCAAAAGTCGTATTATCGCTGCTGGGGGAATCAATAAGGGTCGCGTACTGTCTGAAAGGTAGGGAAGTCAGTGTAATTGGTATCCCAATCTTTCCCAAATAGGCTTGTATGATCGTAGCAACTCCCTCGTCTGTGGGATTGTCCGCATCGTAGAGGAACTGGACCGTCGGGAACTGTCTCCCGCCCGGATTCAGGGTGGTCCCATTGGGCAGGTGAGATATGAACCCGGCCTGTGCCAGGGAGTCTGCCGCTTGGACGGGGTTGTACTGATATGGTTCTAGCCCCGCCGTCGACTCGTTGTAATACTGGAAGCCGGGGGGAACGGGCCCAACCCACTGCTGGGCATGGCCGTTGAACACGGCGTGAATGATGTCCTGGTAGTCTATCGCGCTGGCTATTGCCTTTCTAACGTTGAGGTTGTTGAAGAGAGGGAGCGCCTGGGTATCCATGTACAGATAGTGGACGTCTTCTGAGGCGCCGAACACGATGGGAAGAACCGACGTCGTAACTCCCGGAATGGGCGCCGTGACGTTGTAGTACGTGACCGGGACCCCTATCATCTGAACCGTCCCCGAACTAAGGTCGGTTATGCTCGTTGCAGAATCTTTGTAGTAGAAGACAATGTTGTTGAGAATTGCCGGGGCGATAGCGTTATTCAGTTCCGATTTTGGAAGGCTGTTCGCCCAATAGTTCGGATTCTTCACCAGACTCACGCTCTGCCCCAGCACCCAGGATTGGAGTTCGTAGAACCCAGTGCCGAGCGCATTGGTTGTCATGTAGTCGTTCTCTGTTCCATTAATCACCCCTCCATGACTCAACACAACGGCTGGGTCCACAGCATAGGCCATTGGAGTTACGAGCGTAGCAAGGAACGCCGAGTAGGGCTCGTCCCCGTTGTAACCATAACCTAGGTTGAACTGGATTGCGGATGCGTTCAGTGCGACCACCGACTGATCGGGGTTGCTCATCACGCTGAGATTGCTGGAAGACGGATGGAAGTAATTGATCGAATTCAACATTGAATACGTCACGTTGAAGGTCATTCCGTTTCCAGGGGCGAGATTCTGGGCCAAAATCCAAGATGGTGCCTGGTTCATCACCAATGTCCTGTAGACGGAGTACCACTCGACATAGGCATTGAACGAATCACCATTGCTGAAAGTCACGTTGGGTCGTAGTAGAAACGTGTAGTTCAGGCCGTCAGGCGACATTATCCACGAACTAGCGAGCACGCCCTCATAGGTCGTGTCGCTACTGCCGCTGTACGTCAGAAGACCTTGGTAGATCTGCTCGACGATTTCCCAGCCAGACGTCTCGTACGTAACGGCAGGGTCCAGATAATCGGGCTCGGTTAGCTCGTCCACCTGTAGCGAGGTCTTAGTCTGACCAGTCTGTGATGTAGTTGTGGTCAACGATGATGTAGGGGAACTACTAGCTGTTGTTGAGCTTGTAGAGGTCGTAGAGCCCTTGCCGCTAGATACGAAACCGAGGTAGATGCCGGCTGACGCAACCAGAATAATTACTATTAGCACCACCCCGAGAATCGTCCTTGAAACTGCTCTCTTTCGAAGAGGTTTCAATACGACCAGGAACCGAAATTTAGCCTCCCACGGTATTTACGCATTTGGCCAAATCTAGGGTAGGTGCTGAGATTATTTCTGGTTGAGTTTTTCCAAAAGGACAGCCTCACTAATTAGGTCTGCCGTGTGGCTAGGAGGCTCACCGAACCTGCAGGATTCGCCCAGTTCACCTGCCGTTCCGAACGCCAGTCGTCTCCGTCCTAGATACGTGTGTTTCGACCCCGTTAATGCGGAGTTCCTTGAGTATCGGAAGCGGATCCAGGCACTCAGGGGGAATAACCCCCTTCTGTTTTATCTTCCCTTCGGCCAACATTCTCACAACCACGGCGGGCACCACTCCGGTGAGGAATGATGTCCCGTTCTCGTGCAGCCTCGTGTAGGACCCCTCATGTGATGCCATGGTGCTCAGCCTGTAGGCCACATCCACCTTCCCATTCTTTCCCTTGACTTCTACCACGATTCCGGTGTTGCCCTTGACTGTCTTTGAAACAGACACTGGCGTTGGAATCACAGAGTTTAGAAATTCTATGGGCGCCACCTTCGAGCCTCTGATTTCGACGGGCTTGCTTTCAAGCAGCCCCAGCTTCTTCATGGTGAGTAGAATCGCGACGAATTCATCTGACAGGGCGAGCTTGAAGTCTACGTAGTGGACGCCTTTCCCTATGTATTCTGGCAGGGTCATGACCTCTTCATGATCGACGAGGTAGACAGGCTGTGCTCCGATCGGATTAGGAAACTCGTACACCTCTCTCCCGCTCAGTGGAGGGGAAGAAACCCTCTTTCCGTCCAAGAAGGTGCGCGGAGAATCGAGAATCTCGGAGAAGAAGACCTCCGGAGAGAAGAGCAGCATGAATTCGTACTTGGAGCTCGAGGAGTTCTCTCCGTCTCTGACCCTGATTTCTTCGACCGCAGTTACCCTGTCCGCCCCGTATCTTGCATAGATGTTTGACAGTCCCGGGTCCTCGCCCAGTCCAGGGACCGCGAGCAGCTCCGCCTCCTTCCACGCTTTGTCCTGGGCAAGTTGTTCGTCAAGGCCGTTGCCAGCCAGGTCGACATAGTTCGCACCGCGCGCAAGAGACAGGTCCATCATCATATGGTTGAATCTCGGATGGCCCGAGTTGATCACTACATCTTTACCCTCGATTACTGCTCCCAGCTCCTCCTTGTTGCTCGCATCTACTTTCACGACTTTGGTTCTGCTCGGGGACAACTTCGCTATCTCAAGGGCGTGTGTGGTGTTCTTGTCTGCCATGGTCACAGACCCGATTGCCTTCCCTTCAAGAAGGACCTGCGCGACCACGGAGCCGACGGCACCCAGCCCGACAACAAGCACCTTCAAACCAAATCGAGGTGGGCCCCGGCCTGGGCTTAATACACGAGCCCTCTAAGGGCTTAGGGTCAAGGGTTATACCCGTTCCCTCGGGCCGCCCGCCCCATGGACGTTCTAGTAGTCGGTGTTGGATCGGTTGGCTCGGTTATAGCTCAATACCTTCAGCAAGACAGTTCGATAGGTTCTCTCACGCTGGCAGACAAGGACGTTTCTCGAGCGCGCAGTATTGCAGGGAGGCACGGAAAGGCGAAGGTGGAGGCTGTCAAGATCGACGCCAGCAGTGCCGGTGAACTGGAAAGACTGATGAAGGGGAAGGGGATTGTTGTAAACTCAGGGCATCCCAACTTCAATGAGCCTCTGATGCGGCTCTCCAAGGAACTCGGCGTCGCCTATGTCGACCTTGCCAGTAGCAAGATGAAGGACCAGCTCGCTCGCGACAAAGAGTTCCGGGAGGCCAACACTCTCGGTGTTGTTGGGATGGGAGAAGATCCAGGCCTCTCGAACATCTACGCAAGGTACGCTGCGGACAGGCTTACGACGGTCAAGACAATCAAGGTGCGAGATGGGGAATTCTCTGTCAGCAAGCTGCGTGGCTTCGTGCCCCTCTTCTCTCCGGAGGTCTTCTTCGAGGAGGTCCTAACAGATGCCATCATTTTCGACAACGGCCAGGTCAAGCATTTTCCGCCGATGAGCGAGAAAGAGGTGTACGACTTTCCCCCGCCGATGGGAAGACAGACGGTCTATGCCCTGGAGCATGAGGAGGTGCAGACACTGCCATACTACATCAAGAAGGGAGTCCAGTATGTGGACTTCAAGTTGGCTCTCTCGGACGAGTTCGTCAGTAACGTGAACCTGCTGAAGGAACTAGGGTTGCTCAGCACGAAACCTGTCATCGTGAAAGGAACGCAGGTCCGGCCCTTCGATGTCTTCATAGCGACGCTCCCTATCCCGGTCTCGGTGGCTTCAGCTCTGAGCGGTCACGCGGGGATATCGGTGGAGGTGAGCGGGACCTCCCGCGGGAAAGAAGCGAAATACACCCTGAGTACTCAGATGTCTCATGAGGAGGCATACAAGCGGTTCAGAGCGAATGCAACATCCTTCCTCACCGGGATAGTGCCTGCCGTCTTTGTCTCGACCTTTGCCAAGGGGAAGATCAAGCAGAAGGGAGTCGTCCCAGCAGAGATGTTGGACGCAGACCTTATGCTAGGCGAGCTTACAAAGGCAGGAGTCGGGACGAGCCTATCGAGGTCCGCTGAGGAAACAATCGCTGCCTGAGCCTGACAGAGGACAATACCAAATCCGACTACGAGAGCCGCTTGAGGGCTTCCTCGAACGCCTGGACCGTGGTGGTTATGTCTTCATCGGTGTGGACCGTCGAGACTGCGATACGTTCGTAGTTGTCTGGGTGCAGGTAAACGCCACCGTCGAGCAGCAGCTGGTGGAGGGTCCGGAACTTGTCCCAGTCGATCAGGAGGCTCTCCCTATAGTTGGATATCTTGGAGTGTTTCGTAAAGCAGAGCGAGAAGATCCCTGGCACGCTCTGTATGCACGCCTTCTGTTTCGTAGTCTGAACGGCGTGAGACAGACCTGCCGTGAGTTTCTCTGTGTTCTCCTTCAGGGTCTTCAGGGCAAGGTAGTCGTCCGCTGCAAGGACATTCAGGTTCGCCACAGCGCCAGCAAGTGTCAACGAGTTTGCGAAGTAAGTTCCTCCATAGGAGACCTTTCCGGGGGCCAGGAGGTCCATGTACTCTTTCTTGCCCGACAGGGCGGCAATTGGGAGGCCCCCTCCCAGCGCCTTGCCCCAAGTGGAGAGATCCGGAGTCACGCCGTATACTTGTTGAGCTCCGCCAGGAGCCATTCGGAAGCCCGTGATAACTTCGTCGAAGATGAGAAGGGCATCATTCGAGGTAGCAATCTCCCTGACCGCCTTGGGATAGTCGGGCTCTGGGGGGATCACTGTCGAGTTCGCCATAACGGGTTCCATGATTATGGCAGCAATCTCGTTTCTGTGCCGCTTCATTATTCTCTCTAGAGCCTTCGCATTGTTCCAGGGGGATACGACAACGGTGTCCAGAACCATTGAAGGTATCCCCGCCGAGTAAGGAAGTGACCTTGGATACTCTTCCATTCCCGCTACCACAGGCGGTGCCTCGACGCTGACCATCGCATAGTCGTGCTGCCCGTGATAGTGGCCTTCGAACTTCAGTATGGTGTCCTTTCCCGTGGCTGCCCTAGCGATTCTGATTGCATTGCTTGTCGCATCTGCCCCCCCGTTGGCGAAAACGACCATATCTGATGTTGGAACGAATTGCTTGAACTTCTTGGCGAGTTCCACTTCGAGTTCCGTTGGCGCTCCAAACATTACCCCTTCCTCTGCCTGTCGCCTGATTGCTTCGACTATCTTCGGGTGGGCATGACCATTGATGAGCGCACCGTACCCGAGCAGGTAATCCGTGTACGTGTTACCGTCTACGTCGGTGATCTTGGACCCGGAACCGCTTTGCATGTAAAGTGGGTATGGCTCATAAGAAGCCCACCTGATGATGGAACTGCAGCCACCTGGGATGAGCTGGATGGCCTGCTCATGCAGTGATGCTGTTTTCGCCGTGCTGCGAACCTTGGGAGCGACTATTGTTGGCGTAACGACGGTCTGTTCAGGAGGCTGGGCTGTAGAAGACAAGCGCTCACTCTCCTCTAGGCTCCTCCGTTTCCGTTCTGGGAGTTCCGTCTGTGCTTCTTACCCAGGCGCTTTCTCGACACGACCTTCAAGCGAATGAGAACGTAATTTCCCTCCTCGATTCGGAGCAGCTTCCGTATCTCTTCAGGAATGGTCAGCCTTCCTCCCTTGATGACTTCGGCTATGAAGGGCATTTCCTCCTCGGCCACTGTTTCTGCCAATGACATCTCATTTCTCCCCCACTTTCGGTGGTATCGAGAATCGTATAAAAACGTTCTTTTCCTCCGTATTTATACGTTGACCGCTGTTTTGCGACTTCCTGCGTATCCTGCAATGGGTTCCGTGCATAATTCCTACTATTACGCCATTTTTCGGAGCCCTAATACGTTTGGGAGTGCTGTTGCCTGTCTCGTCTCATTACGCTCTTCTGGAATTCCTTGTCACACGCATAGGTCTTTCCAGGCAATCGACCGTCAACTTGCGACAAAGTAGGGATGCTGGTGGAGAGATTGGGTCTCTGCGGACCGAGTCGCCGCTCCCTGTCTCACGCTGAGCACCGTCAGCGTCCCTTCTCATGCTCACCCGACTGCTTCGGGAGAATCGGTAAATAGCCAGCCCGAGTCGTTCCGCCAATGGAGCTTCACAGCTCCACGGAGTCGGTCTGTCCGGTAGATGCTGAGCAAGGGAACCTCCGGAAGATAGAGGCGAAGCTGTGGATTGACCGCTCCAGAAACGAGGTCTGGATGACCAAGCACTGCGACAAGCACGGCGACTTCCAGGACCTCCTGTCCACGGACGCAGAGGAGTACCTGAGGGCAGGGAAGTTCTCCCAAAGTGGGTCGGGAGTGCAGAACCCGATTTCCTACACCAGCGGCGACTGTCCGACCCGCTGTGGCTTGTGTTTTGAGCACGAATCGAAGACCGTCCTCGCAATAATAGACGTGACAAACCGGTGCAACATGAGGTGCCCCGTCTGCTTCGCCAACGCGGGGACCGCCGGCTACGTGTACGAGCCTACCATTGAGCAGATTGATCGGATGCTGGAAACAGCCACGAAGGTCAACTTCCCCAAGGGGATTCACGCCCTCCAGCTTTCGGGGGGCGAGCCGACTGTGCGGGAAGATCTCCCCGACATAGTCAGGCTGGTCAAGCGCCATGGGATAAACCACATCGAGGTGAATACAAACGGGCTCAGGGTCGGCGACCCGCAGACCGGGGCTGGATATCTGAAGACTCTGATGGACGCAGGCGTGTCGACTCTCTATCTGCAGTTCGACGGGCTCAATCCAGACCCTAGGATGATCGCCAGGGTTCCCACAAGCGACGAGAAGGGGAGGTACCTGTCAATCGAAGGCCGAAGGAAGCTGGCGGACTACTATACAGAGCGGCAACTGAACGTACCGAACAACGCCAGGAAAGCTGGTTTCGAGAGCATCGTACTGGTTGTGACCCTGCAGCGGGGCGTCAATGACAACCAAATGGGAGACATACTCAGATACGCCGGAGAGAATTCGGATGTCGTCAGGTGCGTCAATTTTCAGCCGGTCTCGATGGCCGGGAGGATGGACCGAAACAAGATTCGCGACGTGAGGATCACCAATGCCGACGTCGTCAACGGAGTCGAGAAGCAGACAGGGGGTCAGATCAAAGCGACCGACTTCTACCCCATCCCAGTGGAGGTGCCTCTCGCCAGCTACATCGAGCTGGTAAGGGGAAGGAAGGACCACTACGACCGGTTCTCCGCCCATTCTCAGTGCGGGCGGGCGACCCTTGTCTATGTCCAAAAGAAGGATGGCAGAGTGACCTTCGACCCGATCACAAGGCATATGGACGCAGAGGGGCTCTACTCCTCGCTGGCTAGGGCGAGCGAAGACGGACGGTTCGTGGGCACCTTGCGGGGGCTCTACGGGATCCTGAGGAACACCGACGGGAGGTTGAAGCGTGATATGGTAGGGCCGATCCTTCTGAGGGGGAACTACGAGGGAACCGGGGACTTCATGCGGAGGGTTCTGATGATAGGCGACATGCACTTCATGGACGCCTACAACTTCGACTTTCAGAGGGTCCACAAGTGTGCCATCCACTACCTCGTCCCCGACGAGAAGTTCGGCGCTAGGGTCATCCCATTCTGCACCATGAACAACTTCCATAGGGCGGGCGTGGAGAGGCAACTCGCTATCCCCCTGGCTTCCTATAAACCGAGATGACTGGGGGACGCCTAATGGCTGACGCCCCCGATGCGGACGTCGCCGTCGTGGGAAGCGGGGTCATCGGCCTTACCATCGCATATCGGCTATCGAAGCTGGGCAAGAGAGTCCTTGTTATTGAGAAGGAAGAGGGGCCGGGCAGAGGTATCACATCTGGACAGGCGAACGTCGTCCATGTGGTCCAGCTCCCCTTCGGCTCACTGAAGAGCAGGCTTGCGAGGAAAGGCAACCTCATGTACGACGACCTCTGCAGAGAGCTTGGCGTCAAGCTGAACCGCGTCCCATCCCTCATCGTAGTGAGAGGATGGTCAAGGCTTCCTATCCTCTTCTTCGTGTACCTATACCTGAAGTTCGAGCTCAGGCATCAGTTCAGGGTGCAACTCATGCGTGGAGGCAGCCTTAGGAGAATTGAGCCCTTGCTAGCGGGGGAGATCTCGGGAGGGGTCGCCGTCCACGGCTACGGGACGATTGACGCGGCATCGCTGGTATCCAAGTTGAAGGAGGCATCGGAGAAGCAGGGCGTCGTCTTCAGATTCGGCAGTGAACTGGAATCAGCTGAGCCAGGGCTCGGGACTGTTCTTCTGAGGATGCCCGGCGGTAACGCGAAGGCGAAGTTCGTCGTGAATGCAGCCGGCCTCTACTCTGACGAAGTAGCTAGGATGCTGGGCAAAGACCTCGGGAAGCTCGAACCCGGCCTGGGCGTGATGGCTGTCTACTCCGGCCTCGAGCTCAAAAGCATAATCGCTCCGCTCCCTTTGAGCATTGGTTCGAGAACCAAGGGAGGTGCAATCATCCCCGCGACCGATGGCACCACAATAGTCGGACCCACGCTCAGGGTAGCTAGCTCGAAGGAGGAGAGAGCCCACACCGAGGAAGACTTGAGTCTCCTCAGGGCGAAGTTCCGGCCTCTACTGAAGACTGAGGGGAAGCTCGTAAGGGTCTACACTGGCGTGAGGCCTCTTTCCCCGACGCGGGACTTCGTAATCGATTTCGACAGGGCCAGGAAGACGGTCAACCTCGTGGGGATTGAGTCGCCTGGCCTTACCGCCGCACCGGCAATCGCAGAAATGGTCTCAGAAATGGTGGCGGGGGCGACGGAATGAGCGACGGGATCTACTCCTGCGTCGACGTGGGCACCACCAGAATCAAGCTCAGCGTCTTCGACGAGACTCTTCGAAGGATCCACGCAGAAGCTCTGGGGGTCCCTGTGAGTGCAGAAGGCCGCCAGGATGCGGAGGAACTTTTCCGGGCAGTCAAGCACCTCGCGGACACGGGGAAGGAGCTGGGGGCAAGATCCCTCGGGATCGCCACCTACAGGGCGTCCACGGTCGCCTGGGATAGAGAGGGCAGGCCGCTCACCCCCGTCGTGACGTGGACTGACAGGGGCTCCGAGGCCACATACAAGCGCCTTCCGTCCTACGTGAAGCTTCTGGGGAAACTCCCGCCTTTCGATCTAATCATCTCTCCCTACTCCCCCGTACTGAAGTTCCTCAGGCTGAAGGAGCTAAACTCGTCCCTCGAAGGGAGTATGCTTTGGACGGTGGACTCCTACCTCGCTTACAGGCTTACAGGCCGGTTCGTCTCCGACGCTACCAATGCATGCCTGACTGGCATCGTGGACCCCCGTTCGATGAAGGAGATCGGGATCGTGAAGTCTCTCTTCAAACTCAGGATGGAGACACCTGAACTGGTTGAGAACGCCCAGCACTTCGGCTCCTACAACGGGATGGAGGTGAACTCGCTCATTGCGGACCAGCAGGCGGCGAGCGTCGCCGAATGCGCCTTCGAGGCGGGCATCGGGAAGGTCACAAACGGGACAGGGACCTTCGTCGACATCCCCACTACAGGTTTCTCACGTAGAGGCGAACTGATACCACTGGTCCTGCTTAAGCACAGGGGCAGGGTCTGGTTCGGGGTCGAGGGATACCTTCCCACGACCGGGAAGGCGGTGGACACGATGCTGACCTGGGGGCTTCTGAGCGGCTACTCTGACCTCGAGACCAAACCAGCCGGCGACGTCATCTTCATCCCGGCGCTTTCTGGTCTGCAGGTCCCCCGAATTCCGAATGCGAAGGGGATCATAGCGGGCCTGAACCTTGGATCTGATAGAGCGGCGATTGTCTCGGGCCTATTGAAGTCAATCGCATTTCACGTCCGGCTGGTCCTAGAGCAGTCTGGAGAGAAGCTTCAGACGCTGCGGGCAGACGGAGGCCTGTCCAAGTCAAATTCGCTACTGAGGATGATTTCGGCAGCCACCGGGACGACGGTGCAACGGGACACGGACACGGAAGCGACCTCCAGGGGGCTCGCGATGCTCCAGATGGTAGCGACGGGGAAATCGACTCTGGATGACTTTGCGAAGGCCAAAAGGGATAGAGAACCCTTCACCCAGGCAGCGGACGCGGAGCTTGAGGAAGAGTACACGAAATGGAAGAAACTGACAGGATTGTTGAGGAACTCGAAGGGGTCCTACCTGGCAGAGTGAGCAGGGAAGTCGGGCCGTATCTGAAGGACTGGTGGCCACTCACCTGGTTCAGCGACGAGGCGCTCGGGAGCGCGATGGCCGCTGTCAAACCTTCCAATGTCGACCAGGTGTCGGCCGTCGTGAACTTCGCTTCGTCCCATGAGGTGCCTCTGTACGTGCACGGGGGAGGGAGTTCTGTCACAGGGTCCTCCATTCCTTCCAAGGGGATTGTCGTCGACATGCAAGGGATGAACCAGGTCCTCGACCTCGACGAGACGAACAAGACCGTCACGGTGCAGGCGGGGGCGAAGCTCAAGCTGGTGGAGGCGAAGCTTGGGGAGAAGGGGTTCTCGTTGTTCCAGTACCCGCAGTCACTGGAGCTGGTCACAATCGGAGGGTACATCTCAACGCTGGGGACGGGCCAGTATAGCAGCCTCTATGGCGGAGTCGAGGACTCGGTGCTCCGGCTCGAGGTGGTCCTTCCGACGGGAGAAGTGATCTGGACCCGCAAGAGGGGCACGCCGAGGTCTTCGGTGGGTCCCGACCTCAGCAAGCTCTTCCTGGGAGCGGAGGGCTCCCTGGGCATCGTCACTGCGGCAGAGCTGAAGATCCACAGGCTCCCGAACCACCAGTGGAATGCGGCATTCACCCTGCCTAGTTTCGAGTCAGGGGTGGCGGCCGCCAAGCTCCTCATGGAGCTGGACCTGAAGCCTGCCGTCTGCAGGCTCTACAACGAGGTCGAGGCCGCTTTCCAGTTCGATGATAACAGGCCCATAATGCTGCTGATCTATCACGCCAGATCGTCGAAGCTCCTCGGGGACATCAAGGAGGAAGTTTCGGCCCAGCTTCAGGGAAGCGCTGCTGCCCCCGCCGACTCCGCCCTGGTAGACAGGTGGCTTGAGAAGCGATTCAATTTCAGGGATGATATCGAGGCCGTGAAGAAGATGGGGTACACTCTCGAGACCATAGAGGTCGCGTCGAAATGGAGCAGGGTCGTGGAGATGTACGCCGACATCATGATCACCCTCTCGAACATCAAGGGCGTGGCAGGGGTGGGCGCCCACCTCTCTCACGTCTACGACCAGGGCGCGTGCCTGTACCTCACTATTCTTTTCGAGCCCAACACGGACCTCTACTGGACCATCTGGGAGGCCATGGCCAAGATTACGAGCACTCACGACGCCACGATTTCCCACCACCACGGGGTCGGGATACTCAAGAGGGCCTACGCGAGGAACGAGGTCCCCGTTGCGCTCCTGAAGAAGCTCAAGCAGGCGTTCGACCCGAAGGGGACGATGAGCCCCGACAGGATTCCATAGCGTAAGGGTCCTATGGGCTGGCGGCGATGCAGGCTCGCGGTCGTCGCCATGCTTCCGAATCGAAAGCGGGAGTGCCAGTCACATCAGTTGAATATAGGGAGAACCGGAAGTTCAGTCGGCAGGATTTGTAAGAGATTTGGAGCTACGCATATGTGCTGCCGCAAGTCCGATCCCTGAAGACTGGGGTAGAGTGGGTCTCGAAATGGGCTAAAGCCATGAACGGCGCCGCAGAGCGGTCTGGAAGGTCGATCTCGACCGGCAATATCCCGCAGCAGCGCCTTCGAGCCCACGCCCAGTCACGCAGGCGCCACTTCACAGACGACCCGCCGAGCCCATCTTTCATTCG
>Ga0187771_10000665_pt1 | contig 21473 bp, 23 predicted proteins | sample 0116_SJ02_MP15_1_FD_133139 | JGI IMG/M metagenome (GOLD analysis project Ga0187771, IMG submission 133139) | Tropical peat soil microbial communities from peatlands in Department of Meta, Colombia - 0116_SJ02_MP15_10_MG | ecosystem: Environmental > Terrestrial > Soil > Wetlands > Peat | place... | reverse complement strand
ACGGACACTTATAGTGCGGCAATCGCAGTTCCACAATTGCAGAACCTGGTCATGGCGGGCTGTTTTATTGCCCGTGCTTGAACGGGCATCACAGGTCTTGACGGTTCATCTGCGATAATCAGCGGCAATACTGTTGAAGACACAGTCGGAGACGCAATTTTCCCTCAGGCCAATAAGGGTACGTCAACACACTGCGCTGACATAATCATTGAAAACAACACGTTAGAAGACGTCGGCGACACCGCGGTTGATGTGACAAGCGACGCACTCCCACACGAGGAAATTACGGTCGCAAGCAACACCATCATAAACGGGGGCATAAGAGTAAGCAACGCCATCAATGTTAACGTGACTCATAATACTATCGAGAACGGGTCAATAAGCATAGATGCAGGGGCCGGCAGACCAATACACGTCCAAATTGACGCGAACCGCATAGTTTCCAACAACACGGTAGCGATAGGATTCTACGGCGCTCGAGACTCCTCAGCCACAAACAACGTAATCCAGATGAGACCGCCAGAGAACAACGAATCGCAGACAGGAATCGCGGCTGCAATCTGGGGAACCAGTCTCATAGAAAACAACACTATTAGCGATTCTACAGGCTATGGATTGACCTTTGCAAATTGGGGCCTCGGCGGCGGAAACAGCATCACCATTTGCGGTAACACTTTTGAAGGATTTGGCAAGGTCGGCATCTGGGACCAAGGAAAGCATGTAGAGACAGTTGTCTTGCTGAACAACGTTTTCTACTCGGAAGAACAGGCTGCGCTCTGGGCGATATTAGTAGAGAATAACGCTAATATATGGTCAATAAAGCATAACGCCTGCCGTGTTAAGGGTTTAACTGGAACAGCTGCTATCAACGCAACCAAAAGCATCCTTTCGTCTAATTACGCCTACTCCAAATAGCGCGCGTGGAAATCACTAATCTCCTAGCATTTTCTTTAGATTAGACAGTCTGCATGCCCTCTCTTTCACCAGTTGGGCGCCAAACGGCTACTATACTAATGAAGCGAAGCAGACTGTGTCTTGTTTATATGTAATGAAGTGCCTTTTTCAACGCACATTATAAATTATGTTTCTACCCGAATCATAGATTATCCCTACGCCTGGTCGGATCTGGCTCGTCTCCGGGGGTGTCACTAACAGTCCTTCGTAAGAAGTGTTTTCGCCCATAGTTATGGAGTCGATAATAGCTCTAACGTCCTTTGCGTTCAGTTCAGAACCGCTTAGAGATAAGCCATTCTGAAAGACTTGCAAACCGATAGCATACATTAAAGTGGAAGTCCCTATTATGGCTGAGTTATTTTGCAACCAGGTGGTAATCCTGCGTGATTCGACCGTGTCCTGCGTGTTGGCAGTTGTTGCAGAGTAGGTGAATGACCACAGGTCAGGAGACTTGTCGGGGTTAAACATATTTATGGGCAAAGACGAGCCGACTAAACATAACAAGAGAATACTGACAAGAATCGATTTCCTTGAGAGGTGGCTCAAGGCTTCAGACAGGGCCGGAACAATGAGGAGGAAAGCGGGAAGTGTTAATCGATCCTGAATGCCTGGACCAGGGAAAACAAAAGCAACCAAGAAACCCAGTACCATCAGACCTAATCCTGCCAAAGCGAATAAAGAGAGAATGTTCAACCCACCGTCACTTGTGGCACGGGACTTGAAGAGAATCTGCCAAATCAGGAAAGCTGCAGCGAATGCAACTGGAGTCGCCCAACCATAGGCATAATACGCTGGAACACTCTGGCTATAAAGAGATGTGTATCCACTAGAAGAGGTGGACTTGGGCCCGACCAAGTATTGAAGTAAGCTGCTAACGATTCCTTGCCCGTAAGAAGTTATAGTAACTGAGGCTTCGGTATACAACCATATGACCACGGAAATCACTGTCGTTGCAGTCAGAACACCGGTAAGCTTCTTCCAGTCTTGCCCTTTCACAATTTTCGTTGCACCCAGCAAAATTACCAAAACATACATGATGATCAGTGCGGCCCCAGGTATCGCATGGGTCAGCACAGCTACGAATGAGACGATAAACAAAAATAACAGCGTTGTCGTTTGAGAAGTGCCTATTTGGGTGCCTTTGACAAACTTAACAATGAAGTAAAGAATTACTGTCAAGAACAAAAGAGACAGATATGGCGGGTCAACCCAGATGTAACTAAGAATTGGCACAGTTGCAGACATGAGCATGCTAAGGACCCCTTCTTTGAATGATCCCCCCACAAGTGTTACCAACTTGAAAACCGTTAGCATGAATGCTGTCGTCGCCGCTATGGATATAATCATGTAGAGAACTGAAGACACGTAACCCATTGATGTTACTTCTGAAAAAATGCCCATCAGTCCTATGTCAACAGGAAACATTTCGTAGTATGGGTTTAACAACTGGTTGTTCGAAACCCATCTGCCTTGCGACAACATGTAATATACAGCTGGTGTCCGCTCGCCAATCACCACGCCTGCAATCAGCCCGTAGCTGATCATCATGGACAATCCAAGCAATACCGTCAATGCAAACAAGGCGATTGCATCTCTCTTCGAGAAACGAATTGGCAGCACAAGAGTTGAGAGGATAAAACAACCTGTGACTGCGAAAATGACAAAGAAGTAGATTGGTCGGCTTACATAAAATGGTGAAATCCCGAGAAGGAAAAACAAGAGAAAACAAAAAGCGAGGCACACCCAAAACAAGTCTGGGAGTAATCTCATTTTAGGAGGGTGTAGATCCTGTTTTCTGCTAGTTTTGATCAAAATAACAAGGTAGAGGGTGAACAGGAGGAATCCGAAAATTGGTAGAGCTTCCAAGAAGCTTATGTTCGGCAACATGGCTTAGTCAACAACTTTCCCTGTTAATTTCTCAAGACTTGATCACGCAAGAGTGAGGCATATACTGCGGGGCGCAAGTATTTGGGTACGTCCTCATTTCTGACGACCCCTGATTTTGGAGGAGCTCATCGTTATGCTTGGGTCGGTCGGAGACTATCAAGAAAGTTGTGTCTGGCATCCTCTCAGTAACCTCAGTTAGTAATCGCATGGGTCGACACAGATACAAATGAAAGAATCGACCGAACGACAACGAATTTAGGAAAGCGACAGCGATAGTCCCTGAACAATTCGAATCATGGTGTTCTATCAAAAAGCATTACTTGTTACTAGCGCGCGAGGCATCATTCAATTTCGCCAAAATCCCCACGTCAGCAGAAAATGCGGTTCTTTCGCTGAATATTCTGTCAAATATCCCGAGAGCCCCACTAGAATGCTCTCCTGCAGCGCCAATGTGGTCGACCACACTAAAGCCGTAGTATTCGAGGAACTTGAGGATAGCCTTGAACGTGAAAAGCCTAATATGTCCAGATGTATCGAAACGCTCTGCGGATTTCAAGAACTTGCCTACGTTGATTCTTGCCGATGGTTCACTGTAGTATGGCTGATAGCCCAGTAGAATAACGAGTCTGTTTATCCACCACGCAAGGTTTGGGGTGCTGAGCAGGAGTAGACCGCCTTTTTTCAAAACGCGCTTGCACTCTTCAATACAGTTATCAGGGTTGGCGAGATGCTCTATGACTTCAATCATCATAACCATGTCAAACATTTCACAGGGGAATGGCAACTTGTCTGTGCTGACGTTCAAAGACAAGGCGTTTAAACCTGATTTCTTTGCTTGAAAAAGGCTTTCTTCTCGCATGTCAACCAAGTATATGTTAGTGGCCTTCACAAGACCAGAAACGACTTGCGTATATTCCCCTGTGCTACCTCCAATATCTAAAAGCCCAGATGCTTTCACATTGTTTCGAATTACGAGCTTAATGCAAGCATTCCGTATTGAACTGCTGGAGTATCCATGCACGCGCTGATCCAAGAGTCGAGTCAATCGCAAAACCACCAACCAAGTATCAACCACACGGATCGTCTTCGAGACGCGCGCGCTACGTATTTTCCCTTAGACAACCTAATGATACGGTAGTCTCGGATTGTAGCGTTTCATTATTAACCAATAGTTTCATGAATATTACTTCCTATTCATAACGCGTACCTAGCAACATTGAACGATAGTTAGCGCGCGCACTATTGAACGATAGTTAATCATCAAGTGTCCACTTATAGTCTTAGAGCTGTTTCAAACTTTTTGATAAGGCTCTTGCCTACGTTGCTCCAAGAATACCTTTTGGCAGTTAGTTCAGCGTTGAAACCCAACTTTCTCCTCAATTTTCCATCACACATAACAATGTTCAATATTTCAGTAAATTTAGCCGTGTTTAAAGGATCCACCAAAACCGTATCTTTCCAATTGGTCAAAATATCCCTTATGCCTGCAAACTTGCTAACTACAACAGGCAATCCTGTAGCCATTGCTTCCAAAGTAGCTATTGAAAAAGAATCCCAAAGCGAAGGCAAAACGTATAGGTCTGAGAGACAGTACATCGCCCTGAGTCTCTCAGGCGTGACAAACCCTTCAAAAAAAACCGAGTCTGTGAGCCCGAGTCTTTCTACCCAAGATCTTGCTCTTGAGTCCGGATTGAAGCCTAGGGCAAAGAGCTTCAGATTATGATGGTTTCTCAGGCCTGCAATACTCTTAATTAATAGGTGAAAGCCTTTCAATACAGGGTCTTCTCCCACAAACAACAAGCGAGTTTCGTCTTTGGGAGACCTCTTTTTCTCCTCACTTGCTATTGAAGAATAGTAATTTGTGTCAACGCCATGAGGTTGAATAAGGATCTTGTCTGATATGTGGTATAAGCGCCTCACATCATCAGCTGCAATCGAAGATGGTGCTAGCAGCAATCTTGACGTCCTGAGCAACAATTTCTCAAATTGAGAATCAAGGTATAATCTCTTTCTTGAAACACCTGAACGTATCATCCATCCCAATCGTGAAAAATGAACCCAAGTGACATCATCAAACAGAGTGTAACCGTTACCAAAAAGCACATCAGCAGACAAGCTGCGTTTGAGCCGATGACCGAAAAGCGTACACGACAAAGGAGAAAACTGTCTATTCGCACAAAGTTGTGGCACCTTATGGACAATAACTCCTGCCTTGGTAATCCTTTGATAGCTTTCTGTGGAAATAATTGAGGTTACGACATGAATTTCATGTTTCAGCTCAGAGAGAGCGCAGGCCAAATTGAGATTACATTTGGGCGCGGACTGGAAAGAGTTCAGCCTTCGTGACACTATCACGATCTTCATCTAGTCACCGATGGATACAAAGCAGGTTATAATGACGGACGCCCATACCGCGCGCTTCGCAATTGATCGAGTTCTCACGGCATCTATCAGCAGTAGTTGTCTACTCATTCTTGACGCTCTTTCTATACACCAACACACTTAAGAACAGATTTTCTCAGAGTCTTCAATTCAGTGCGGGTACCGAAGGAAGAATGATTGAGCCTAACCACGGAAATTATCCGAATTATTGGTTCACCATATGCTGCATCAGCAAGTGCGCCTCAAGGTTCAGAAAAGTTGTTTGAAGAATATGAATACTCGAAGAGAAACAGAATGGCATTATTGTTTCTTGAACACGTAGAGAACATTGAAAGGTGCGCTCAACTTAGGGCTCATCACACTGAGGAATTGATAAGGTATGAACAGATGCTAGACGCTTTGTCAAGACTTTCCAACCAATTGACTAAGGAAAAAATAAATTACGTATTCTACAAGACTCTCAGACCTTACAAATCTGCGACCGTTGATATTGACACTATAATCTTCGGCGACGTCAATAGCTACCGTCATGCAATGACAACGATGAGAAATTCGAACTATTCATTACTAGCGGTTGGACCCATGTCTGCTACTTTCTGGGATTCACGTAGCAATATTGGTATCGACTTGTACGACGAAATCGCCGTAAGTGCGCTGTGCTACATGGACAAAGACATACTCGAAGGATTCTCGCGAAGCGTAAAACTTCCGAACATGGAGAATATAATTATCTTGGCACCTGAAGCTGACCTGCTGGCAATTGTAGCGCATTCAATCATAAAAGAACAGATGTACACTCTATCAGAGTACTATTCGTTCATCAACTATCTTGAAAGCATGGATACAAGAGCTTTCATTGGTTTAATAAAGGAAACTAATCTTACAAATGCTGTGAGAACGCATGCTTCAATTACGGCACTTCTGTCTAGAAAGGCGTATGGAAAGATTCCAAGAGAACTGCAGCAGATCCTCGAAACGATAGGACAAGAAAGCTTCGAGACAAACAGAATTTCTAGAGCTGGTCTTGGAACTCCGCACAAATACCATCAAATTACATTACTCAAGTCTCTACTGGAAATAATTAAAGGAGAGAAAATTAGAAGAAGCGTAGCGAAACAAATAGCAAACATGCTTAGACCTAGTTTCACAAGCGATTTCCTAAGAGAATCTATTGACCACGTAATTAGAGAGACCTACTAGTTCGTTCATGTGCGGGTTCGTGTCAGAGGTTTCATCTGTAGAAAGAATGGTTCCGGTAGAAAGAAAGAGCCTTCGTTAACAACCAGCCTCTTGTGTGGCCGCTCCATGAGTCAATGGGTTTTCCGAAATCTGTCTTGAAATTCCATGTATGGTAGGATTCTTCGCCGCATCTCCCCATATCATAAGATGAGAATCCCTTATTTACATAGTGCAATATGATGTTCCAGTGCGCGAAGTTGTTAGGTCTAAATTGCTGAAAATCATAGAGAAAACCTCCAGCATAGTATCTTGCGACTCCTTCCCCTTCGAACACGGCATATGCCCCAATAGTCTTTTCCCCAACGCCTACTAGATAGGTTTTGCAGAAATCAGCGTCAAGATAATCCACAAGAATTTGCTTTTTGACCATCTTGAAGTCTTTTCGAGACGCAGTCTGCTCATATATGTTCATAAACACTTCATCGCAACTTGTTTTGGACTCTGTAAACCATGTTCCCCTTTTTTCCGCCTGACGAATAGCATTGCGATTGTGCTTCCTCAGACTTGCCCATATCTTTTCAACGTTGTTGGGTCCATCTAGACTAATCTTTACTGACTGTGAGCAGTTGTTTACGAACGATTTTGGCAGCTTCCAGCGAGATTCTCGAACCTCACAAAACGTATCCTTAAGGACTGAGGATCCTATCTCAGTTGAAGGATATGCGCAAACCGCATAAGTCAAACCGAACTTGCGCTTAAGCAAGAAGAGATTCCCCTCTCTTAGCTCCGACCGACACCCACGGTCCTCCCAGAACTTGGCGTACTTTTCCGTCTGGAATGCATCACATATCATTTCCCTTCACCTTCTGTGCCGAATGCATGCTGATGAGAAACAAATCAAGGGAGGCTCATTGCTGTGCCGTTTGAACATGAAATAGTTTGCTTTTCAACATTAAGAAACTTTGTCAACCCAAAGCTAGGATCATAACAACTGCCCTCTCGTGAATTTAAGAACACCCATTTGCGCGAAATCACTTCCATGCATACAAGAGATCAACATCCTCGTTGTAACTGACTAGTTCTGTGTTAAAACCATGCGTCTCTAATATTCTTGTAATCTGATTATTCGTTGGGCCGCCTAATCTTTCATGTGTCTCCATAGCAATGTGTCTACAGATTTCCAAGAAACGACCAGCTCCTCTTAAGACTTCAAGTTCGTGTCCCTCCACGTCAAGCTTCAACAAATCTACATTCTTGATGCTAAACTCTTGGATGAGATAGTCTAAGGTAACGGAAGGCACTGGGATTTGAGCATGGCCACCAGTTGCATATTGAGTGGAATGGCCTCCAGTGTTGGTAGGATGAATACAGAGCTGCAATATTCCGTTTCCGCTGCTAACCGCTGTGTTGAAGATCTGGGCATTTGTTGCGTTGTTCAAAGCAACATTCCGTTGCAAAAAGATGAAATTCTGCGGTTCAGGTTCAAAAGCGAGTGCAATTCCGTCGGTCCCTACCAGTTTGGATGCTTTGAGAGTGAAAATGCCTATATGGCTACCTACGTCGAACACAATATCACCGGGTTTCAAATGATAATGCTTCTCATAAACATCCTTAAGATATATTTCAACCAAAATCGGAACGTCAGCGCGCCTAAGAATAATCCTCTGATTATCTGGAAGGGATGCTTTAATAAGCTTCCATCTTGGAAATTGCATTTTCGCTATATGTCGCACTCTACCTAGTGAGGCAAACTTTAAGCCTATGGCCATCCAATCAAATTCAATTCGGGCCGCCGATTCAGCATCTAGCCGGAAGATTTTGCAGAGAACGTGAACACAGCTGTGCCTGAATGTCGAAGTATACTGTGTGCTTTCTCTCCTTTCAGTAATTTCCTCAACTTGCCCTTTGTGCCAGCCCGCACCCAAATCTTGCATCTGATGTTGCCTTCACTCTGTTCTTTCTCTTTGACGATAGTAGCTAGTGCCACTTTGGTTCGGTAACTCCCTAGTGGAGTTCGTGCTGGTGCGCCGAGATAGTTGTGGTTTTCAGGAAGACTATTGGCTTCACTGAAGGATTTTCCGCAGTAGTTACATTGAAGTTTACGGAACCGGAATTGGGAAGGTTCAGGAGCAAGCGTCTGTACTCAATTAGTCTGCTAACCAACCTTTCAGAACCAGGATCTGGTGTAGAAGATAAATCCGAGAAGCTTGAAAATCTCTTGTCGTGACATAGATCCACCAAGATTTCGGAATGGCGAAAATCATATGCTGGAGGTTTTTTCTCAGTGTCGATAGCTCGTATTTCTTTGAGAGATATCCGGTCATAATGAAACCATATAATCGTTCGTTCATCGTGAAATCATGTAAACAAAACGGATCTTTGACTTTCAGAAATTTGTACCCTTTGCGAGTTATGTAGCGCCCGATGTATTCATCTTCCCATATATGTAGATTCTTGGGAATTTTTATTCCTTTTACTGCTAGGGTTCTAATAAGAGTGTCATGCATCATAAAGCGTTCGCTTTGCCCAAGCTTAATCATTGACTTTCCTAAGCCTATCTTGTCTAGTTTAGTCATAGCGTATGCTATATTCGAAAAGTGTTTTTCAATCGGAACATCTGCACCCCATATCGCCCCAACTTGATCATCAATTAGTCTCCAAGCTCTCTTGAACCAATCGTCGCTAAGTATCACATCTGAATCCACATGTAGGTGCCATTGTGTCTCAACGGCTTCTATTCCTTTTTGTCTTGCAGTAGCTCTTGTTCCTCCTGAATCATCGATCATCTCCACGTGAGGAAATTTCTTCAAGAAATCAATTGTTCCATCGGTACTTCCTCCGTCGACAACTATCAGCCTGTTTATCGGAACATTGTCGCAAATCGACGACACGCACTGGCTTAAGCATGGCTTTAAACTATTTTTTGTTAATAAGACGACGTCTATCTTTATGCGCTTTTCCCCCCATACGATTACCTGATACCTTTCGTAAGTGGAATCAACCTCAAACGTACGTTAGTCAACCCGCAAAACAACTGGTGAATTATTGATAATTGTTCGGCAAGGCAAAGACTCTTTCACAAGTCTCCTTACAAGTTTTGCGTGCTGACGTCTCCGATTTCATGGATGCGTTTCAGGATTGCTGGATAGTCAGACATGTATGTCTCAATCTCATCATCAGTAACCACTCGCCGATTTTGCACTTCCGTCCTTTCGATTATGAGTTTCTTTGCGTTTTTTACGTTCCAAATGAATGCGTAAACTAAGAGCGGGAGATATGGTTTTCTCAGTTTGAATGTCTTATAAGAAGACGATGCCAACATGAGAGCTACTGAAAATGGGAATCTCGTGAGTATTCTACTCAAGGAGAAGTTCTTGAGCAATGTATATGTTTTCTCCTTGTAGGTTAAGAAGTACCTGTTGAGGTCTGGAAGCATTCTAACCGTCCAGCCTCCATAATGATAGCACACAGAGTCTAAAGCAACGGCCTGACTAAACCCCATTAGACGAATTCTCCAACCTAAATCATAGTCACCGGTCACAAACAGGTTCTCATCAAAACTGCCACACTTACTAAGAATATTGCCTCGGACAATCACAGCTACGAAGGCTGGGTAAAAAGAAGCATCAATCCTCGACCCCGAAACTATCGTATCATCCTTAAGCGTGTCAACCCATCCGTATTTATCCAGTGTCTGACCAATGGTTTGCAATGCAATAGAATCTGCAAACATTATTCTGCTTCCGCATGCCCCAACCTCTGGGTATGCATCAAGAACGCTAACGAGTTCATTTAGAAATGACTGTGAGACAAACGTGTCGTTATTCAAGAACAGTAAGTACTTTCCTTTCGCTCTTGCCGCTCCAATATTGTTTGCCTTGCAATATCCTGTGTTTATGTTTAACTTCACTATTTGCACGTTGATCTCCGGTGGGATATCCTTCAAAATAGTATTCAAAATAGGCAATGAGTTATCAGACGAACCGTTATCGACAAAGATTATTTCGAAACTGCGGTAAGTTTGGGCGATCAACGATTTGAAAAGTCGCGGAATAAAACGAGATCCATTGAAGTTCGGTATAATTATCGAAACAATGACCAAGACGTTCCCTCAACGGTGGCGATTGAAATTCACATTGTCTGACGGATCAATAGAGAGGATGCTCCCATGTGCCCATTGGTAGAGATATCATAAGAAGTAAGTCAATGGAAACTTGGCGCGAGTGCCACATATTGTGAAATCATGGTTGCCGTATCTTCAACCGAAAACATTGACGTATCGATTGCTAGTGCCCCGAAACTATGCGAAAAATAATAATACGCCTTTCTTTGGAATTCTATGAAGCGCTTCACTTCAACATTGAAGCTTCGCCTTTTCAACAAAGTGTCATAATCTGAGTCGAGAAATATAAACATGGTGTGTCTGGGAATGCAATTGATGAGAACTCTCGCAACGGGACTTCGTATAAACTCAACGTCATCAACGAAATATGCGATGGTTGTAACAGTGTCAACGATGCAACGCTCAGCAACGACGGAATAGCCTAACAGCAATTTGAAATAGACTCTGTAAAAAATTAGCGGCAGCACACTAACCAATTCGGTGACGGCCCAAAACCATCGCAAAAAGCTATTGGAGTTCACTGCTGGAATCCTTTCGCAGACAACAGCATTACCATCACGATCGTATGACACCTTTCGCCATGGGTTTATACGGATATCCCATGGAGGTAAATTCGTAGATTGCCCCTTTACGTTAATGGGCTGCTTCTCGAGGGGTGAGTTGTTGGCTAGTTTTCCCAGTTGCGTAGAAGATGTTCGATACAAACCAATTTTCAAGAATAGCATAGCAAAGACAAAAGCAAGCGTGTGAGGTGAACGAATCCAACCTTTTTTTGCAGGTACCCCCTTTGACAAAAGCTGGCGCAACAATATATCAACTTGCGTAGTTTTTCCTGAACCATCAGGACCAAAAAAGTGGATTAAGGCAGGGCGCCTCAAGTTCAGCCATGACTCCATTTTCAAGAATTTTCGCTCTTGAAAAAACCTTCGATATTGTCTTGCGAAAGGTTTTTCACAGATAATATCTTCGCATAAAATCATTTCTTCGTAAAGGAGCGGGTCAATTGGCAACTTCTTCATACAAGAGGACTAATCTGCTGGTAACGTCATTCCAGTCTGCTATTTTCAATTCGCCAACCTTTTCTCCAATAACCCTGCCTATAAGGCGCTTGAGCTCGTCAAGATCTATCGGAAGATCGATTCCAAAGCAACTCTTACAATCTGTCCACTCTGTTAGAGCTGACATGTTTGCAACTATACAAGGCGTTCTAGCGCACAAAGCCTCTGCCACGCTAATTCCGTAAGCTTCATGCTCTGAGAGCAAGCAGAAGACGTCGGCATCTGCGTACCTTTGCAAGAGGTCGTGTCTAGACAAGTCTTGAGAGAAAGTGACACGGTCGTCCACATTCAGCTTTTTCGAGAGCCTAATCAGGTTTTCCTTGTAGGGGCCCTCGCCAACAATTTCTAACTCAGTACAACGGTCAAGTCTTGGCAACACCTTGATCAAATAGTGCATGCCCTTGTATTTCTCAAGCCTTCCAACGGTCAAAATAGTCAAATGGTCGTTCTTTCTTCTTGCTAAGCCCTTGAACTCTTCCGGATCAACTCCGTTCGGAATTACGTCAACCTTTTCCTCGTCTACGCCAAAATTCTTCAAGACCAAAGCTTTCTCATAGTGCGAAACGCAGATCACCCTGTCAGTCTTCTCGAAGATCCTCTTTCCAAGGTATCTGTAGGGTTTGTGAAGCAATGCTCTGAAAAGCGTGTGCCCAGTTCCATGATAATGCGGAGTGAAGACGAGCCTGTTCTTGTTCTTGGCCTGCGCAGCATACAATGGCATTAAAGTGTGATAGCTATGGACGTGCACAACGTCGAAGTCATTCGAATGCTTCATCAACCACGTTCTAAGAGAACCAGAGAAATAATATGAATCATGTGGAGCCCAACTTTTGAAACGTCTAACCCTAACACCATCCACAATCTCGTCGCTAGGAAGCCTTCCTGAAGGATCGGTTGTCAGAACCTCAACTTCAAGATCATCTTTTCTCTTCGCGAAACGATCCGCTAACTCTTTGACGTGTGTATTGACTCCGCCCAAGCAGGGGTAATAGCTTGCGGTAACTAGGGCTATCTTCATTTTTCAATCGTGCCTACCGAAAAATGCTGTCTTTGACATTCGTCCACGCAGTGAGTTATGCGCCCATTCGAGAGATTTGAAACCTTAATACCCGCTTACCTGAACAAGCAATATTGTCCGGGATGCCCGACAAAAATTCCCAGAGCATTCCGAGTTTCAGGGGTCCTAGATTTTGGCGGTCACGACCCACGTTTGAAAAGGCTCATCGGATTGACTGATGATTTTCTTGCTCATTATTCCAGCCGCTTCGGCTTGTATGAGCCTCCGTCGCAGTTCTTCGTTGTCGACTTTTCGCTGCGTAATCTTGCTGTAAACGGTTTCCACGTTTCCCAGCGTTCCCTGCGAGGTTTCCGCGGCCTTTCGAACTGAATCCACGATTTGTCGGTCTTCCTGAGACAGTTTCTGATAAATCCTCCCTTTCGCCTTACGCTCTCTGGACTCGTTAGCGAAGGCTAAGCCTAGTGTGCCCGCCAGCAACGCTGTCGTTACTATCGCCAACATCCATCCATTCTGCGATATCATCAAGAACACGGCTGTTCGAGTCTTCAAAGGCTGCCAGTACCTGGCGACTTGCGATCCGAATTCGAGCAATATGTTCTCTGCCTCCCCCACATCGCTCGAACTGCCTGGAAAACTGATCAGGCTGATTTTAGCGTACTCTGATTTGGTTTCATTTCCCAGGACAAAGGTCGACTGGTCAAACCAGTAGAGAACGACTTCGATCTGACTGGAATTTGGATACTCAAAAGCGAAGTATCGTCCAGTCCTAGGCGGATTATCCAGTATCTGCGTGTCTCTCAGGTCCAGTTGGGTTACGGGCGGAGACCCATACGTTATCAAGCACATTTCCCAGTTGTGAAGGAGTGAAAACGTCTCGGCCAACTCAATCGACACGGATATTGTCTCTTGGCTCTCATTGTCGGATTGATACAGATATGTCAGCGCAGCGTCTTCGTGCGATAACTTTTCGAAGTTTGTATCTCGGTACATGAACGCGAGCGTGTAGCCAGAGACTTCAGGCAGCAGTTGCGTGTTTCCCTGCTCCCCGTTCTGTGTCTCTACAAAGGCCGACAAGGGTTTATTGGCTTGTGCCAACGCAGAGGTTTGAATGCCGATCAAGAGCACCACCAGAAGCGCTGCGGCAAGAATTCGGGTAACGTCTCTTTTTCTAAATCGTGCTCGTATACTGCCTAACGACTTGCCACAGTAGAAGCAGTAGGCCTCATTTACGTTTCCAGGCGACATGCATCTCGTACAGGCCGGTGCCAACAAGCGACTCCTGAAAATTCCTGTTCCAAAGAGTTTCTCCATGATTGCCAAGAGAAAAACTGTACCCAGCCCGATCAGGACAAGCCCGCTGAGCAGATGGAACACTTCCAATGCGAGATTCTGACCATAACTGAAACCTATAAGAAGAATCGAGGTGATTCGAACAATGTTTAAAAAGTAAATCAGGGGAAAACCGACGAGGAAAATCACCGCCTTCTTCCAAACGGCACCTCTTGTAACGTATGCCATAAATAGCCCAAAAACAAGAAACGCGAGGAATGAGTACACGCCTGAGCAGCTGAGGTCCAACGAGAAACCCAAGACGGCTTTGTTTGCTCTCGTGACCATTATCATCGGATTTCCATCCTGACTGAGGATTTCAGCGTGGACGCCCAATAAATTAACGATCCTAGCTGAAAGCCCTGACGCAGTTACAGACAAAGCTGATCCAATACTAGCCAGAACCTGTGAAGACACCGGAACCAGGAACAGCAGGAAAAAAATCGGAAAAGCAAGTTGGCGCAGAGTCTGAAAATCGAACAGCGCCAACACTAGTCCAGCGATGAATATCGGCAACGTAATAAGTTGGTACTCCAACGTTGAAAAAGTGTTTGCAGCATACCAGCAGAGCAATACAGCAGTTATGCAAAGCAATATGCCGCTCAACGTAACCAAAAATGCGCGCGTGCTCGAATTTCTTTTCGATTCTTCCGCAACCCCAGCCTTTAGCATCTTTCTTTTTCTATACAGAAAATATCCAAAGATCAAGGGCACTAGAAGAATGTAGTTCGTAGATTCGTTCTGAAACGCGTCCAACAATACTGCTCTCAAATCCGAACCATAAATCAAGAAAACCGCAGACAAAATCAACAATGCCTTAAGCATAACGGGCACATTCACGTAGCTTTTCAGTTGTCCAAGTCTTGCAAGAAACACGTGATGGTCAGTTTCGATTTCCTGCATGTTCACTATTCCCTTCCGTTAGGCTAACTCGCGTGGGCCGTCACAAGCCGAGTTATTGATTAGTTTTCCCTCGAAAAGTCCAAAACCAAACTATTAGCCTCCATCCAAAGCCAAGGCAAGCAAAAGAAGACAGCAAGCACGCTCGGTCACTTAATCGGTGACTTCGTGCTCTGCTAGTGGCCTATGCACAGCTAAGCGGGCTATTCTCTCTTCCTAAGCTTAAAGCCAGTTACGCCGAAGCACACACCCAAGATTCCTATGACTCCCAATGGTGCGAACGGAACCACGTTGAAGTATCCGACTCCAAACTCGACCTTAATCGGAGGAAAGCCAGGGCTCGGAGCTACGTCATAGATTACCAGAGTCCACCAGCCCAGCTCTCCAGTCAATTCATGGTGGATGGCAGAGTATGTAGTGCCGCCAGTGAATGGGCCTAAAGTCTCAAACGGAATTACAGTGCCTGGTTGAAAACACTGTATCGAAAAGGCATAGTTAGCGTAGGCAGTTATGTTAACAGGTTCGCCCAGGTCGAATGTGGTCTGAGGGGCACCTGTGACCGCATTATAAGTTGCTATCCATGGAGCGACTGCTATTGCATTGGCCACCGGAGCGAATTGTACGAATGAAAGTGCGCAGGCTGCAACGATTACCATCAGAGTAAAGCATGATAGCTTTCGCATACGGTTTCACAGGCAATTCGTCGGTGTTACAGCATATAAACAACTATGAAAAAGCCAACAACATTTTCTAGAGGAATCCCCCGATTGGCTTGAAAGAATTCTATATACAATTTGGACCTCATTCATCTTCTAGTGGACTCTTCTCAAACTGCTTACCCTTAAGAAAACCCTCAACCGAAGAGTATTTGCTTAAGAGGTGATGGTCCCTATCTAGAACAGCGCGATTTTTTCTATAATATCGCGTCCATTCATCCTCCTATTTCTGAAGCTGAAGCATCAAGAAGGATCGCTCGCGATTGCCCAGTTCTTGCGTATTTAAGTTGGTTTCCAAAGGCCGCTACGATCTCCGTGCAGATAGTCTGAGAGACCGAACAGTATTCCTTTGGTCCAGCTGAGACCTTTCTTTCCGGATAAGAGTAGGAGTGGACAGACTAGGGGTAGAATCATGTAGAAGATCCTGATGGCAAGAGGGGGTCTGGTGCTGCTCAAAGCTTGGTATATGCCAGCCACAGTCCTTCTTTTGTAGTCTGTCTCTTGGCTCAGGGTTTCTGTTCTCTTAGTCTCAACGGAACACTTTTCGATGAAGGCCACTTTGCGTCCGAGCTCCAGGGTCTTAAAAAGAATGTAGCTGTCCTCCGCCTTGCAAGGCTTCATCGGAAGAATCTTGTCCAACAATTCCCTCTTAACTAGCATGAGTTCGCCGCTAGCATTGATCGGAAGTCTGCGCCTAATACTGTCCAACAGTCGATAGAAGTGCTTCTGAGGACCACGCTTCACCGTGACTTTCGCAAATGCCAGACCAACCTCGTGAAAGTCAACACTCTCCAACGCCTTGTCCACGTTATGAATCTTGGTATCAACATCGTTGAATGCAACGACCTGAACGTTTTCTGGAACAAGCTTCAAGCCATAGTTTATGGCGTCATACTTCCCCCTGGGCTCTCGAAACTTCACCTCAGGCTGGTCAAGCTTTTCGCCGCATACCACCGTGAATGGAACCCTGAGACCCTTCAACTCCTCGATTTTTTCAGCAACGTGTTCCCTGTCCCTGGCCAGTACCAAGAAGAACAAGCTCAAATCGTGATTCGCAGGCACGTCTGCCAGTGAAACACCGGACGAAATCAATTCTCCTTGGTGTGTCTGTACTGAAACCACGAGAATCAACTGTTAACTGCTAAGCTTTCGCTCACTATCCTGGAAAGAATCACCAGGCCGTGTCTCAGCTTGAGCTTCTTCTCGCCCAGCCGTTCACGATAATCTATTGGGATCTCCTCGATCCCGTAGCCCTTCCTTTCAACAAGGTAGTTCAGCTCAGCCTCAAGATCAAACCCCTTCGACTTTGGCTTCCAGTTCTCCAGTATACTCCACCTCACGACTCTTAGCCCGCTGAGCGGGTCCGTCATCTTGATTCCGTTCACTAAGTGCTGTGCAAGCGCCAGAAACCGGTTTCCAGCATAGAATATGCCCCTCATCTTGGCAAGTTCAAAACGCTTATCGAACCTGTTTCCAGCGACCATGCCGATTTCTGGGTTTTCATCCAGAATTCTAATCATCCTAGGTATGTATTCAGCTGGATAAGTAAAGTCCGCATCCGTAAGAACGAGATAACGAGGATCTGCGGTTAAGTAGTCTAAAGCTTGTCCTATCGCGCAGCCCTTGCCTTTACCCTTCTGGATGATGACCCGAAGGCCGAGTTGCTCCGCAACCTTCACGGTTCCATCCTTGCTATTACCGTCAACGACGAGAATGTAGGGTTCATCCAAGACCTGCTTGATCTCACGCACAGTCGGACCTAAGCCCCTCTCTTCGTTCAGAGTGGCAATCAACACAGCGACCTCAGAGCTTCGACCACTTCCGCCTCCGAACTCCATCCTATGAACTCACCAAGAGCAGATCGATCTCTCCTTTCTCCCACGACAACTACAAGCGCGCTTCAAAGATTCGATTCAATCGATAAAATAACTTGTGAAAAAGGGCAACCATGTTTTCTATAAATCCCCTAACCGAAAAACATAACACCGTTCCATACTGAGACCACGAAAAAAGAACCAATCTGGACCTTAAAATCGTGAAAAAAGCCGTTTCAGCGTTCAGGTTTGCGTCACGTTCAGCCAGAGGCTGACGAAGCGGTTGTGATACTGCATCTGCTGAACAGCTGGGTTGTAGATCCATAACTCGACGAAGATTTGATAGAAGTACCCACTGCTGCTAGAATCCCATGAAGCGGGCTTCTCCACGTCAAACGACACATCATTCAACGTTAAAGTCTTGACCAACGTAGCGTTCTCAAAACTCTGAACGTTTGAGAACGAAAAATTAAGCGGCATCTCCCAGGATTCGCCGTCCCTGATGACGAAACCGTACTCGAATAGTGGCTCAAGAGGGCTGGGCGTTTCAGACGTTTGGTTCGGCAAAGGGTCAGTCTCATTCCTAAACTTGACGTAAACGGTGTAGTAGCTGGAACGACTCATATGGTTCTCAACGCCCACGTAGACCAAGTAGGTCTTGCCGGAGCTAACGTTGAACGGGTAATCGTCGGCCATGCGGTCGGGACCCAGAATCCACAGTTCAGAGAACGTTTCTCCAGTGGGCAAACGCAAAATCAGACCTAGAGTGGGCGACGCTGCCGCAAGCGTCAACACCAGAGTAGCTACGACTATTAGAGTTCGATACTCATCTAGGTTCATCAGCCCGCCCCTCCGGCTTCAACCGCGTAAACCGATCTGCACTCCATTTTTTGAAGAAACGCCAACCGAGCATTGACAGAACGACTATGGCTATGATGGCCACAGCTGACGTTTCACTAGATGCCAAAATTTTCTGTCTGCTATCAGAAACAGCATCATCACGCGAAGATTCAGCGTCAGCTTCGATTCCCCGCAAGCTTGCGTTGCACTGCTCCGCAAGGCTCAGCGCTTCAGTCGAGTTGCCAGCACGATAACTCGTATAAGCCTGGGACAGCAGACTCGTGCACGCGTTCAGCTTGGACAATAATGTTGAAACGTTGGCTCCAGCCTCTTCAGCCCCCAGGACCTCGCCGTAGGCTGATTGAACGCGGGAGCTTGCAGAGGAAATCGCTGCTTGAGCTGCATCAGTCGCCGACGCGTGATTACAGGAAGCCGTACTGCCCATCATGCAGATGAGGATAAGAACTGCTGGAATAATGCTCCTTCTCAAAACTGAACGCCTCAGCACTACGTGAACCAAGATTCCTCTACGATAAGATCTGGCCACTCCTGTTGTGTTTTGGAATGCCGTTCGAGTTTACGTTGTTCATCTTCGCCACGTAGTTTTCCTCGAGTGTGGCCCTCTCTTTGATGATGAATCGCCTCTGTTCCTCCAACTGTCTGCTCTTCATGGAATATTTGATGTACTTTTCGAGAAACTCGTGGCCCCTCGGCGTGAGCCTGTAACAGCTATCACCTGAGCACGGCGCAGAAACAAGCTCTGTTTCCAAAGCATAACGCAAGTATTTCTCCAGAAGCCTGAAACTCAAGTTTGCATGATACATGATCCGGGTCTTCCTAGCTCCGTCCCTGACGACGTCTAAAACATCGGCTAGAATCTGCAGTGAAGTCCTATGCGAACCCAAATCTAACCCATCCAAAACCACAAAAGCAAAGCTGTTCTGAAGTCCCTCCCTGGTTGGGAGCAGAGGTGCAAGAGGCACGAGCGAGAATCTCTTTACGCGATGATCACCACAGACGTTCCTTGACGTTTTTAAGGCTTGAGAAAGGGCAGTCTATAATGAGGTTCTATGCTTTGAACCCCCATTTTCTATAACTAAAAGACTAGAAAACACTGCTTAGCCCCAGCAATTTCTGAACTATCTAGCCACGTCTTACCGAACGGCGGATCACAAGACCTTTATGTGCACACCTCACAACATGGAAAAGGCTCGCGCACAGGCGAAAAAATGCAGCCCCTGATCGACGAGATTTTAGAACTGCTGGCCAAAGACAAAGAATGGCACACCGTAGACGAGATCGCCCGGAAAACACGCGTATCCAAGACTGAAGCCGCCGACGCCCTGAACTTCCTCGCATCAATCACGTTCATACAACTCGACAAAGAACGCAAGAGAGCGAGGATAGACGAAAGAACAGACAGGTTCCTGACAGAAATCAAGGACGAAGAAACTAGCGAGGCAAAAGTTCCTCGTTGAGGCTTTTCTTCATATCACCATAAGACCTGAGAAAGAACCTGCCCTCATCCGTGATTCTGTAAACCAGAACCTTTTGACTATTAACATCCGCGTCAACAGGCTTCAGAAATCTCTTGTCAACAAGTAGTCTCAAGTAGACCTTCAACTGCCTAAAACTGAGATTGCACCTATACATGAGCCGAGTCTTCCTCAAACCATCAGCAGACAGCCGGACCTCATCCAAAATGCTCGCCATGATATCAACCCGGCTCCGCGCGGGAACATTGCGAACCTCCACTACTTCGCCCTTCGTCTCCTTCATCCCCCGCCGATCAAGAGGTAACCTTAGCTGAGGCAGACAGCGCTATATTAACATTTCCAACGTGCATTTTTGCACATTCTACGCGCAAAATGCATCATTAATGCATCAACTGATTCTCTGATTCCAAGAACCAGCAAGTTACAGACAGCACATCCCTAGGAAGGCACGAGCAGAAGTGATTGAAATGATAAACCCCATCTCGAATCAAGCCAAGCACCATCGATAGCAAAAATAAGCGTGCAGTCCAACCCCGATCATAGGGTCAGAACCTGTGAACCCAGCCTCTTCCACCCTTCTTCTTCTGAAGGCCCTTAGCACGTCGCGCCTTCACAGACTCAAAAACCCTTCGCCTTCTAGACTGAGACTGACCTCCAAAGTGAGTTCTGACGAACCGGCCCCACCCGCCTACTGAAGGATTCTCATACCCCGAACTTCTCTCTATACCCAAAATCTTGCGCTGCTCCTCCAGAATCTCCTGGAAGTCCGGCATCCTGTACTTCCTCGTCGCAACAACAACCGTTCCACGACCCAGCGAAAGCAGAGAATAATCCTGCACTGCGACACCCTCAGCAGTCACCCTATCATCAAACCGATCACGCCACATCGCCCTCCACTCACCCTTCAATTTCCCGAAAAGCTCACCCCAAACCGGAGCCTCCGAACTCTGCTTCAGCATGGCAAGTCACACAAAACTTACGCTAAGAGCCATAAAAGACACTATGAAAAGCCGTTCTATGCGCCCGCTCTAGAACACAGTTCCTTCGCACCAGACAGCCCACCATCTTCAACGACCTTTCCAAGCCCGTGTTTCTTTGGTCTTTTATGGCTGAGCGCGCGCGGGCGCTCCAGACGGAGTGATGGAACCATCAGCGTTGATGTAAACAGTCAGCGCGGCTGCTCTCACTAGTTGAACGTTAAACGCCAACACAATAATGCCGAGAAAAAGGAGTGAAATCATTACTACAGAAAAAGTCCTTTTCGGCATGCTCCTTTCTCATTCGCTTATTGTGAGACTTCGCAATTAAACCCTTCTGTAGACGACTACTAGAGGAAAGTTCCCATTCTTCGCAAGCAAACTGAAAGCAGCGCTCATCAAAATATTTTCATGTTGCCGTAGTCAGCCTAAGAAAGTGCTTTATAGGTAGACAATAAGTAGGCTTCTAGTTTCACCGGGAAAAGGAGAAATAAATGTCAACGGAAAAAACAAAACCGATAGTAGGATTTGTTTTTAGCCTCATCAGTGTAATCATCATTTTTCTCGGTGCCATCATGTTTCTCGTATTAGGGGCTCCACTCACCGGAATTCTTGGAATCCTCTTTGTCACCCTAATCATAATCTTTGCACGCAGGGGATATCTCACAACAAACAAGAAAGTGCAACAAACCTATGGCGCGATACTGATAGTCATCGGATTCGCGCTCATCGGATTAATCGTCATGATAATCATTGGAATCTCACTCGCCCTAGGCCTCATAGGCATCATCGCTGGTCTT
>Ga0187771_10000664_pt1 | contig 21498 bp, 23 predicted proteins | sample 0116_SJ02_MP15_1_FD_133139 | JGI IMG/M metagenome (GOLD analysis project Ga0187771, IMG submission 133139) | Tropical peat soil microbial communities from peatlands in Department of Meta, Colombia - 0116_SJ02_MP15_10_MG | ecosystem: Environmental > Terrestrial > Soil > Wetlands > Peat | place... | reverse complement strand
GTCGCGCATCGCGTACGCGTCATCCTCAAGCCTCGCCCTACGATAATCCCTCCCCTCGTGGTACGCAAAACCGCCTTCAACGTGAAGCTCAAAATCTGCCTCAGGCCCGATTATCTCTGCAAACGAATTGGAAAATCTCTTCACTGCGGGCCCCACACTGTTATGAAAAAACTCGTTTATCTGTGCGCTCTGGAATTTGCCAAAGCATTGCTCGCGTATCTCAAGTCTCACGGTACGCTCGTCCCACGGACTCTCCAAATATTGTTCTTCATTCATAGGAAAGGAAAGACGAGTTAGCAGTGCTGAGCGCGTTTGAGGTGAATGAAAATCAGCGGCACCAGCAGCACCCGCACGTTCGTCGACCTCCGTTGAGCTCGTACGTACTGTACAGGGGGCAGCCCGGGCAGTTGCAGCCTTGCATCTCCGGGTTTAACTCACTTGAGCTCATGGAGCAAAACACGCCACCCACAAGACTGTTCTTGATGAACGTCAGACAGCTCTTGCAGATGCACTTAGCTTTAGTCTCTGCATTCAACGGAACTTTCATATTCGGTATTACCTCCATCACGCTTTTTCCATGCACACTGACTGCTGCGGCCTTAAGATTTTTCGGGTTTACACAACGAAAGTGGAGCACCGGAGAAATCAGTTTAGCTTTAAAAACGGTATGGCCCTCTACGTCATAAAGCTCTGCGTACAACCTGTGAGTCTCGAACGACCTTCCACGTCAGGCCCATTGATTGCCTTTTACGACGCAGCCAAAAGTTAAATAGCTGACCAAAAAACGAAGATAACGCAGAAGCAGAAAGGAAGGACTGATCAAATGAATTCCAAAAATGCAAGAAGCCTTGTGGCGTATTTTTCCCGTCAGGGCAAGAACATTGTGAGCGGCGGCGCGATCGAAGATCTGCCGATAGGCAACACAGAAGTGGTGGCACGGATGATCCAAGACGCGACGGGCGGCGACAGTTTCCGGATCGAAGCCGTAAAGCCCTACCCTGAGGATTATCGCGAGACCACCGAGGTGGCGAACGAGGAGCAGCGCACTAACGCCCGGCCGGAGCTTACCGCCTACGTGGAGAACATGGACGCCTACGACGTGATTTTCCTGGGGTATCCCATCTGGTGGAGCACGATGCCGATGCCGGTGTGCACGTTCCTTGAAGAATATGATTTTTCCGGAAAAACCATCGCCCCGTTCTGCACACACGAGGGAAGCGGCCTGGGGCGGAGCGTTGGGGATATCAAGACACTATGCCCGCATGCGACCGTTTGTGATGGGCTCGCCGTCCGTGGCAGCGAGGTAAACAACGCTCAGAATGAAGTATCCGAGTGGCTGCGAGAACTGGGGTAGGAGAAGAATAGCTCTGGGGTTAACGAGGAGTTACGCCTTTTACCTTTTTTAGGATAAACATGGTGAATTCTCCAGAACAGTTAAGAGGTAACTTATGAAAAAAAAGAAAGAATCAACTCTCAACCAACAAAACCCCGGCCCGCGCGCGGACAAGGCGGACGGGGAAAGCGCCGTGCTCGCAACGATCGCCGCGATGCCGGAACCTGACCGCGCCATAGGCGAGCGGCTCCACGCAATTATCAAAGCCAGCGCGCCAGCCCTTTCGCCGAAGCTCTGGTACGGGATGCCCGCGTATGCCAGGGACGGCACGGTCATCTGTTTCTTCCGCAGCGGGCAGAAGTTTAAGGAGAGGTATATGACGCTCGGCTTCAACAATCAGGCCACCCTCGACGAAGGCAACATGTGGCCGATCGCTTTCGCGCTGAAGGAGTTGACCGCCGCTGAAGAGGCGAGGATCGGCGCGCTCATGAAGAAAGCGGTGAGCTGAGAGCTAAGCTCGCCTTGGGAAGTTCTTGAGATAAAGCTCTACATTTGGCTGCTGAGCGTTCACGTTAAACGAGGGCGCTCGCTTTGTTTTCTATGCTTTGATTCAACGACTGCGGCGCAAAAGGCTTCCCACGAGGCTCGCTCCGCGTTGTTGCGAAGCTGTTCGCAAACGATGGTCAGGCCTGATGCTAATGACGACTCTTCGCGGTCGTGATGGCGTTCGCCAATTCGTCAGGCCGTTTTGAACCAACAAGCAGACGCTCCCCGTCGCTCAATTCCAGCTCGACTCCCATGTCGCCGCTCATAATGTACGCCCGCTTCTTATGGAGCCCCCATCGAATTCCCCAGCCGTCGTACTCTGCCAGAGGTCGATAACGCCGCACTTCGCTCATCGCGATGTCGTTAAGCGGAACCTTACGGGAGTACCACAGGAAAAAACGTACGCGAACCTCCCCCTGTTGTCACGTCCGTTATCAGTTTCGTGGCGTATGCGGAAAACGGTAACCCAACTCCAAATACAAGCCACAACGCGGCCGTGACAAAGGAGGGGCGGGACTGGTGCCTACCGGCGTGCCCAGTAAAACTTGAACGATGAACACGTACCACATAATCACCACGGGGACACAGATGAGGAGCCATACGGCCGCCATTCGGAGGGGCTGCACTTCGTGAAACAAACCGTTTTCAACGGAGTTGGCCGTGCGATCATCTCCTGCTGTCTGATGTCAATTGTCTATCTCAGCTCTTCCGGATCACCAATTTTTCTAAGCTCGTACGCGACAAACGGAACGATCAATATCACGGTCGCAACGAGAAGTCCGTAGAAATAGCTTATCTGAGATAAGGCGAGCAGCAGAGAAAAATAGACCGCGGCGTATAACGGAACGATCCCCCAGATGATAAATTTGTGACTCCGCCAGTAGAACTGCAGTAGCTGCCTTTGGTCCATCGGAAAGCGCAAGTGATGGTAGAGGGGGGGCAAGATAAAGATCAGCATCGCGGACGCGGTGGAAGCCATGGCCAACACGAGCAAAATGCGTTGGACTGGGCCAGGAATCCGATCGAGATAGGCGATTCCGACGGTCAGCAGGAAACCGAAGAGGACGCCGGCAACGGTCGTAAACTGACGCACCTCTGCCATGATATCGCCTACCTGCACCTCGTGCTGCAAGATATCGGTCTGAATCTCCTCTAGGCGATTGTCCTTGCTTTTCTTGTCGGCCATGGCACTTGCCTTCTTGCGCCAATTGTCTCTATTGTTAATATGTTCTATTGACCTTGAATAAAGCGGTTGCAGAATTCTTGCACAACGCTGCGCGGTTTATCTGCTTCGCCGTGTTCTTAGGACAAGTGACAACTATGGCGTATGTGATGGCGAAAAAAGAAGGACAGCAAATCCTTGTGCTAATATTTGCTTTTGCTGGCTTGAAGTTAGTTCCGTTGGTGATGGCGGCCGTCTTTGATTCTGAAAAACTCGACAAGCCGTTGGGCAAGCACTATCGCGAAGGGCGTCTTTTGAGTGCCGCGCTTCAGACAAGGAACGCGGCAATGAGGATGAGCTAGTCCATTTCGCTTGTTGCAAATTGCACTCTTTGTACGCGCGGCAGCAACAAATAAGCAGGTCGAGAGAGTCGTATATCACCACCAGGGATAACTGTTCACGAAGAGCGCGATAAACTCATGAGAGACGGTCATCTCACCCAAGCTGAAGTCGTTCAAAGATACCTCGGCACGATTGTGCGGCCTCGCCGTACGTTCGACGCGCTCATTGCCGATGAACGCTGGCTTATGTTTTCGCTGGTTGCCCTTTCGATCACGGCCGCGCTGTGAACACTGGTCTACGTTTTCTTGGTCGTCGGCGGGGGAGCACCGTCGACGTGTAAGCCAGCGCCGCGAGGAGGCAAGCCCAAGTGGTATCAAAGCTCATGATCTCGGATTCCAAAGCACGGACGCGAGCTTCGCCCTCATTAGAAGTCTTCATTTGTTATGCAAGCGGCTAATTAGAGCATAAGGAATGAGGCTGAACAGCAGGTAGCGGAATCTCGTGAGGATCATGTAAAGCTATTTATAGTACATTAGTGTCTATAAATATACACTAAGGAATCTAATATGGGTGAGTTTTTTGGCGAGACCGCTAACGTGAAAGCACGCCACAACGTGCGTTTTCAGCGAGTTCCCTACGAGTCGCCCGCGTCACTTTTCCTAAAGCTAGCCCCCGAATACGAGCACGCATTCCTGCTTGAGTCACGAACGGGCCTAGGAAATACCGCACTATACTCTTACGTCGGATTTGACCCTGCAGCGACCATTCGCATCAAGGATGGCATCGCCACCGTCGACGAACGTGAGGAGCGCGTAGAAGACCCGCTCGACGTCGTCCGTCGACTCATCAGCCACAAACGTCACGCCCAGCACCGATACGCGTTCCTTGGTGGCGCCGTCGGGTACGTCTCGTATGACGCTGTTCGCTATTGGGAGCGTCTCCCGCAACTGGCTCGAGACGAGCTTGACTTTCCAGACCTTGAAATGGGGATCTATGACGACGGCGTCGTGCTTGACCACCTCCGGCACGAAGCGTGGTACTTCTCAATCGGGCGAAGCCGTCACGATGAACTCTGCTCCACGTTAAGGAGGCCTTGCGAGCACGACGACTTCTCGATGGGGCCCATTCGCCTGAACGTTGGAACGGCCGAGTATGGGTCGATGGTGGACAGTGTGAAGCACCATATCGCCGTTGGCGACGTGTTTCAGGCCGTTCTTTCAAAACGCTACAGTTTCGCGTTTAGCGGCGATTTGACGTCCGTGTATCTCACGCTGCGCACGATGAACCCTTCACCTTATATGTTCTACCTCAAGATGCACGACCGCGCCATACTCGGGACAAGTCCCGAGACTCTTGTGAAGGTTGTCGATAAAAAGATCGAAAGCTACCCGATAGCCGGCAGCCGTCCGGCAACCGACGACGCGGATCACGACGCGGCCCTCGCCGATGAGCTGCTCGCCGACCCAAAAGAACGCGCAGAACACATTATGCTCGTAGATCTCGCGCGCAATGACGTCGGACGGGTCGCGAAGGCCGGCAGCGTGCACGTTCCGGTGCTTATGGAGGTGCAACGCTACAGCCACGTGCAACACATCGTCTCACTGGTTGAAGGCGAGCTACGCGACGACGCTGACTGCTTCGATGTTCTGCGCGCGGCGTTTCCGGCAGGGACGGTTTCGGGCGCGCCTAAAGTGAGGGCGATGGAGATCATCGAAGCGCTTGAGCCGGTCCGGCGGGGGCCATACGCAGGGGCGGTCGGCTACTTCTCGTACAACGGCGACACGGATTTTGCGATCACCATACGCGCGCTTTTTGCACAAGGAGGCACGTGCCACCTGCAAACGGGAGGAGGGATCGTCGCCGACTCGGTGTCTGAGAATGAATGGATAGAGACCGAACTCAAGGCCAAAGCGCTCGTGAAGGCGCTTGAGGCGCGAGGGGGTGATGCGGATGAACGTGCTCGTTATTGACAACTACGACTCATTCGTCTACAATATCGCCCAACAGGTCGGCGACTTGGGCTGGACGCCTTTTGTGTTTCGAAACGACGCGTTGACGGTCGCAGAGGCAAAAGCTCTCGAGCCTGATCGCATCATCCTCTCCCCGGGTCCCGGCACTCCCACCGAGCCACGCTGCTTCGGCGTCTGCTCCGCGATTCTGAAGCGCTTGAGCACGACGACGCCGACGCTCGGGGTGTGCCTCGGCCACCAAGGAATCGTCACGGCCTTCGGCGGTCGCATCACCCGGGCCCAGCGGGTGATGCACGGCAAGACGAGCCGCATTCGCCACTGCGGCGTGGGCCTGTTTGACGGCATTGAGAATCCGTTCGTTGCCACCCGCTACCACTCGCTCGTCGCCGACCGCGCCGCGCTCCCGTCGTGCCTCACGGTCACGGCAGAGGCGTGTGACGATGGGGAGATCATGGGGGTCCGACACGACGCGTACCCGATAGAAGGGGTGCAGTTTCATCCCGAGTCGATCATGACCGCAGCCGGTAAGCGCGTCCTCAGTAATTTTCTTGACGGAGGGAGAGCGTGATCAGAAAGTGCATACCACGCGTGGCGGGTGGCACGAATTTGACGGGGGGCGAGGCTCGCGCCGTGATGACTGAGATGCTGTCAGGCGCGGCGACCGACGCACAGATCGGGGCGTTCCTCGCGGCGCTCTCCATCAAGGGCGAAACTGAGGACGAGCTACTGAGCTTTGCGTCAGTTATGAAGGAGCATTGCCGCGCGATCCACCCGAACATCAAAGGACGAATGGTCGATACGTGCGGCACCGGTGGCGACGGCTTCAACACCTTCAACGTCAGCACCGTTGCGGCCTTAATCGCCGCCGGTGCAGGTGTCACCATCGCGAAACACGGGAATCGATCGGTGACGAGCAACACTGGCAGTGCAGACGTGCTCGAGCGTCTCGGCGTGAATCTCTCTCAGCCGCCCGACACAGTGAGAGGGGCCATTGAGAGGATAGGCGTAGGGTTCATGTTTGCCCCGGAGTTTCATCCGGCGCTGCGTGCCGTCACAAACCCGCGCAAGGAGATCGGCCTGAGGACGGTCTTCAACCTCCTGGGGCCGCTCGTCAATCCGGCAGGCGCTCAAGCTCAGGTCCTTGGCGTAGCCGAAGCTAGCTGGGTGACCCGTCTTGCGAAGGCGCTGATGGCGCTCGGATGTGAAGAAGCGATGGTCGTGCACGGCGTAGGCGGACTTGACGAGGTCTCGGTGTGCGGACCCACGGTTGTCGCCCACACGAAGGGATCGGGCCTCAGGCGTCTCGAGCTGCGCCCTAGTGACTTCGGGCTGACGCTGGTGGAGCCGCGCCGCCTTCTAGTCGAAGACCCCGAAGAAAGCGCTCGATTGGCGCTCAGACTGCTCACCGAGTGCCCTGATGTCCACGACCCTAAGACAGGCTTTGCGCTCGCCAATGCGGCACCTGCAATTCTCGTTGGCGGCCTGGGAGACGAGCTGCGATCGTGCGTTGACTTGGCGGTCGAGTCGATCGCCAGCGGGGCAGCCTATCAAAAACTCAGATCGCTTGTAGAACTCTCTGGTGGCGACCTTTCGCTGCTCGACGAGTGGGAGGGGTCGCGTGTCTGACGTGCTTGACGTTCTCTGCCGCTGTGCTCAAAAAACCGTCGCGGCTGGGTATTATGGTACTTTCGTCCCCAGCGACGAACCAAAACAAACCCCGGGAAAGGCTCATTTAAGCGAACGTATCGCAGCGTGCGCCCATCTTCCGCTCATCGCTGAAATAAAGGTCGCGTCTCCGACGACGGGTCCGCTGCGCGCCGGCCTTGACGCTTGCGCTCTCGCGAAGCGTTTGGAAGAAGGTGGCGCGGCGGGAATCTCCGTTGTGACCGAACCAACCTTTTTCAAGGGGTCAGCCCGCCTTCTAGAAGGCGTCCGAAACGCCGTCACCGCCCCGCTGCTCATGAAGGACTTCGTTGTCAGCTCGCGGCAAGTCGAAGCGGCACGAGACGTGGGAGCCAGCAGTGCGTTACTGATCCAGGCGCTCTTTGACCGCGGCTACGCGTCGTGTGCGGTTGAAGAGATGATCGAATTTGCGCACGCAGTCGGGCTTGAAGTGCTCTTGGAGACGCACACACCTGCCGAATTTGACCGCGCCTTATCCACTGAGGCCGATCTTATCGGTATCAACAACAGGGATCTGAGGAGTTTGGACGTCGATCTCACGACTACTGAGAAGATCCTTAAAAACGGGCCCCGCGACGCGAGGCCGATCGTAAGTGAGAGCGGCGTGAAGACGCCCGAAGACGCAGGATTTCTCAAACGATGCGGTGCCGACGCGCTGCTCGTCGGATCCGCTCTCATGCGGGCAAACGACGTTCGCCACGCCGTCGCCACGCTGGTGAGGGCGATATGAAACGCGTGCGCGTCAAGATCTGCGGCATAAGTCGCGTTGCCGATCTCGACGCAGCCGTCGATGCCGGTGCCGATGCGGTCGGCTTTGTCGTCGACGTGCCTGAGTCCCCACGAAGCGTCTCACTAGCGCGAGCACACCAGCTTATCGACGCGACGCCTCCATTTGTCCAAAGCGTCGTCGTTTCCGTTTTCCAAACAGCGAGTCACCTCGGGGCGCTTTGCTCGCTCGCGCCCGGCGCGGTGCAGTTGGCCGGTCCGCTGCCCAGGTATGACGCCATCGCGGACCGCATCCGCGAGACGCACGTGATCCGCGTTATTCCGGTTAATGATCACGGGATCTCTGCTGCGGCCCTTTCAGCTTCTTCTCGCTTTGACGCCGTTCTCACTGACTCGCACGCTGGAAACGCCCACGGCGGCACTGGGAGACCACACAACTGGGCCGTCAGCCGGTCGATCAGAGAGCGCGTCGCACCGACGCCGCTCATCCTGGCGGGGGGCTTGACGCCGGCGAACGTCAAAGCGGCTATCGCAACGGTCGGCCCGTACGCGGTCGACGTGTCAACCGGCGTTGAGACCAGCCCTGGCATTAAAGACCATGCCAGGATCCAAAGCTTCGTTCACGCGGTGATGGAGGCAGCCAGTGAACTATAGCGATTACCCCATTAACGGCAAGTTTGGACGATATGGTGGCCGATTCGTCCCCGAAACGTTGATGGCTGCACTTGCAGGACTTGAGCGTGCATACACACATCTTCGCGATGATGAAGAGTTTCGACGGCGGCTCACAGGTTACCTCTCAACGTTTGCTGGAAGGCCTACGCCGTTGTATTTTGCAGAGAACCTCTCTGAGAAGCTCGGTGGAGCGCGAATCTACCTCAAACGTGAGGATCTGGCCCACGGCGGCGCCCACAAGATTAACAACACGCTCGGTCAGGCGCTGATGGCAAAATACACGGGAAAGACGAGGGTTATCGCGGAGACCGGTGCCGGTCAGCACGGCGTCGCGACCGCGATCGCGTGCGCCGCCCTCGGGCTGAGCTGTGAGGTGTATATGGGAACCGATGATATCGCGCGACAGCGATTGAACGTGTTCCGAATGGAGCTACTCAACGCCACGGTGCGGCCCGTGGAGCTCGGATCGAGGACCCTTAAAGACGCGATCAATGAGGCCCTGCGCGACTGGACGGCCAACGTTCGCACCACGCACTACCTGATCGGGTCTGTCGTGGGACCACACCCTTACCCTTTGATCGTCCGCGATTTCCAAAGCGTAATCGGACGCGAGATGCGTGAACAAGCCGTGCGACAGGTCGGCCGTCTTCCGGACCTGCTCATCGCGTGCGTCGGCGGCGGCAGCAACGCGATCGGTACGTTCTATCCCTTCCTCGATGATCGCGTCGCGATGCACGGCGTGGAGGCTGCAGGAGAAGGGATCACGACCGGAAAGCACGGCGCTTCGCTGTGCGCAGGATCTGAGGGCGTGTTCCACGGCATGCTGACCCACTTGCTCCAAGACGCCAACGGGCAGGTTCGGACGACGCACAGCATTTCAGCCGGCCTTGATTATCCTGGCGTTGGACCCGAACACGCATTCCTAAACGCCGAGAGACGCGTCCGCTACTATGCCGTGACCGACACACACGCGCTTGACGCCTTTCTCGAGCTGTCGAAAACGGAGGGGATCTTGCCCGCATTAGAGTCGGCACACGCCGTTGCTCACGCCATACGAGTCGCGCCAACACTCGACCACGACGACGTCATCGTCGTGACGCTTTCGGGCAGGGGTGATAAAGACGTCGACATCGTCGGACGATACACGGGAACGCACCTATGAGCGCCATCGCAGCAACCTTTCGCGAACTGAAACGAAGAAATGAGGGCGGCCTGATCGCTTACGCGATGGCAGGTGATCCTTCGCCGAAACACACCGTCAAAATTGCTGATGCGTTAATTGCCGGCGGGGCCAATATTCTTGAACTCGGAATCCCATTCTCCGATCCTATTGCCGACGGGCCAACACTGCAGCGCGCCGCAGCACGGGCGTTGAAAGCACGAACCACACCAAGGAAAGTCTTTGACACGGTTGCAGCGATCCGGACGGCACACGAGGTCCCGATCGTGCTTATGACGTATTACAACATCGTACACCAGATGGGCGCACCCGCATTCTGCCGAGCAGCCGAAAAGAGCGGGGTGAATGGCATCGTCGCGCCTGACCTTCCGGTAGAAGAAGCGGGACCCTATAGAAAAGCGGCGGCGCACTGCGGGCTCGATACCATCTTCCTTGCCGCGGAGTCCACGTCAGACGCGCGCCTCAAGGATCTCTTGGAGGCCTCGTCAGGTTTCCTGTACCTCGTTTCGACGAATGGCGTGACAGGCACGCGCGAGACGCTGCGAGACGACAGCAAGGCGTTCATTAAGCGAGCCGCCTCTCTCACAGGTGGAAGGGTGCCTTTAGGCGTCGGATTCGGGCTTTCACAACCATCGCACGTCAGACAAGTCATCGCAAGCGGAGCCAGCGCGGCTATAATAGGGAGTCGGTTCGCGAAGATTGTGGAGCAAAATCTCAACAGTAGCGACGTGATGTGGGAAAAACTTCGTCGATGCGCTCAAACGCTAAAAGGGGGTGGCGCGCTCAGCAGCCCACGACACCTTCGTCCCGATGTGCCAACGTGACGCCATCGTTCGCCGCCGACGGTGCTGCTGACTTTGCCGTGCTACCAGCACGAATTGCGGCTGATGAACGTGGTTTGGCGTGCGCAGACTAGCGCAGAATCCGTTTCGCCGCCTCTTCGTACGCGGTGATCAGATCGCCGCGCTCGTAGCGGAACACGTCCTTATCGACCGATTGCCCCGACTCCTTGAGCCACAGGCGACACGTGTCACAGCTGATCTCGTCAGCAACGAGCAGCTTCCCATCGCGCCGCTTGCCAAACTCCAGTTTGAAGTCGGGCAGCAACAGCCCTCGCCGACTGAGATGCGCTTTCAGAATTGTGTTCACTCGCAGCGTCAGCTCACGAATGAGCGCCAACTCTCCCTCGCTCGCGAGTCGTAAGGCCCGTATGAGGTCGTCGTTGAGCATCGGATCGCCATAGGCGTCGGATTTGAAGTCGATTACAAGCACGGGAGGGACGAACTTCTGGCCGTCCTTGAATGGGTACCGGCGCACGATCGATCCTGCAGCGATGTTGCGCGCGATGACCTCAATTGGGATGATGTCCACTGCCTTCACAAGCATGCGCGTGTCGTCCACCATGCGAAGATAGTGCGTCGCGATCCCGCGCTGCTCGAGAAGCTGAAAGAGGCGCGCGGAAATCTTCGCGTTGAAGTAGCCCTTGTGCGGCACGGTCCGTTTACGTTTGCCGTTGAACGCGGTAATATCATCACGAAACTCGATGATGTACTCGTCGGGGTTCTCGGTGCGATACACAGTCTTTGCCTTACCCACGTGCGCGATATCCATAGGTCACCTCATTCCGCCTCTCGATTCTTGCGAAAGCCACGCTCGTCAGCCAGCGCCTCAATGAGAGGTGCGAGCGCCTCGCTGTACCATCCGGCGCGCACGTACTGCGGATAGATCGGCAGCCGCTCGGTGAGCGCGACGCCCAGGTCCGCGACGTCTGGCCACACGTGCTCCGGGTTGATGTAGTCGACCGTGACCGGTGACATCCCGCCGAGATCAGACGCCCCGACACAGAGGAGTGGCGCCACCTCGATGAGGTTGGGGGGCACCTGGACCGCGACGTCGTTGGGCAGGAGATGACGCGCGAGCGCAACCGTGCGAATGAGCACCTCGCGCCTCGGACCAGACACGTCTGCCATCCGCGTGCCCGGCTTCGGCACGAACGGCTGGATGATGACCTCTTGCAGGTGGCGGTAACGGTTCTGCAGCTCCGCAAGCAGCTCGAGCGAGCGGATGCGATCACCCCAGTCCTCTCCGATGCCGATCAGAAGACCGGTGGTAAACGGAACATGGAGCTTGCCAGCGTCCTCGATGGTCCAGACCCTGAGCTCGGGCTCTTTCCCGGCACAGCCTCTGTGCGCGTCGACGGCGGCCGTCGTCTCGAGCATCAGCCCCATGCTCGCGTTCACCGGCTTGAGCCACTCGAGCTCGTCGAAGGTGAGAATGCCGGGGTTGCTGTGCGGGAGCAGGCCGATATCGATCGCGGTCGCGCACAGATCGTACAGATATGCAATGAAGCTCTCGTACCCGAGTGTGCGAAGCTTCTCGACAAACCCTGCGACCTCTTGAGGGCGTTCCCCAAAGGTGAACAGCGCCTCTGTGCAGTCTGCTTCCTTTGCCTTCCGCAACAGCGTCTCCACCTCGGCAGACGCCATCAACCGCGCCTCCGCGTCACCAATATCCCTCCGGAATCCGCAGTAGCCGCACGCGTTGCGGCAGATGTTGGTGACCGGCACAAAGACGTTGCGCGAGAACGTGACGCGCTCAGGGAGGGCAATCGGGAGCGTCTCCAAGGGCGCGCTCACGATGTCTGCGGTGCTCACGTGCTCAAGCGACATAAAAAGCGAGGCCGTTTTTACGCCTACAATGGCCGCGGTAATATATAAATAACTGGGACTCCTTACGCCACCGCGACAATGAAAGCCGCAAAGGCGGTGGTGCCGTTTAAGACGCGCGGCGCGAAGACGCGGCTCGCGCCCTTTCTCTCCACCCAAGAACGGGTGGCCTTTTCAAAGGCGATGCTGCGCGACGTGCTCCGCAGCCTGAAGGGCACGGACGTGACGATTCTCGCGACCGAGGACTTTGACCCCGAGTGTGATTGGGCGCACGTGGAGCTCAACAGCCGCGACCTCAACACCGCCTTGAACGCCTACATACGGCACGAGGGCGAGCCGACGCTCATCGTGATGTCTGACATTCCCCTCATTCAGGAGTGGCACGTGCACGAGATGTACTCCGAGGGGGTCACGCTCGTCCCCGGGCGCGGGGGCGGCACGAACGCGATCTTCATGCGCGACCCGTCGCGATTCAAGGTCGATTTTTACGAGGTGAGCTTCCTGAAGCACATCGCCATCGCGAAGGAGCGCGGACTGCCGTTAAAGATCCTCGACTCGTTTTTCATGAGCACCGATATCGACAAGCCAGAGGATCTGGCGGAGGTACTCATCCACTGCCCGAGCGACTCGTGCGCGTATCTGCGGGCGATCGGCGTGCGGTTGAGCTACAGCAAGAGCCGCGTCGGCGTTGAGCGAGACTAGCGAAGCCAAGCGCGACTGTCGAACCTAAAAAACAGGCGTCAGCCACGACGAGTAGTGGGGGTCGTTGCCGCGAGCCGCGTTGAAGTATGCGTCCTTGAGCTCGTGCGTGATCCGGCCGACCGCGCCGTTGCCGATCGAGATGCCGTCAACGCTCGTGATCGGCGCCACCTCTCCCGCGGTCCCTGTGAAGAAGAGCTCATCTGCGGAATAAAGCTCGGATCGGCTGATCCGCCGCTCTATGACCCTATAGTCGTGATCGGCACAGAGCGTAATAACGGCGTCACGCGTAATCCCTTCAAGGATGTCTTCCGACACCGGAGGCGTTAGCACAGTGCCGTTTCGCACGAGAAACACGTTTTCACCGCTTCCTTCGGAGACGAACCCGTCTTTGGTGAGTAACAAGGCTTCATCATAGCCGTTCTGCACGGCTTCGACCTTCGCGAGCACACTGTTGACGTACGCTCCGGAGAATTTGCCTGTCGGGGGGAGCGAGTTGTCTGAAAGCCGAGCCCACGAGCTCACACACGTCTTGAGGCCCTTGTCGCCGTCCGTCTCGAGGCCCGCGTTGACATCCGCGAAGTACATGCCCATCGGTTCAACGTAGATGGCATACTCGTTGGCCCTGCCAAAAGGGTACAAGCCCACCGCTCCGGCACCCCAGTAGACGATCGGTCGTATGTAGACGTCCTCTTTGAGCTCGTTTTGGCGCACCACGTCAACGGCAGCGTCAACAAATTCGTGCGCGCTGAGCGGGATGCTGAGCCGTAGCACTCGCATGTTGCGGTAGAGACGCGCCACGTGCTCTCTCAGTCGAAAGATAAAGCTCTGCCCTTTCTCATCGTTGTAGTACGCCCGTATGCCTTCGAACACCGCGGTGCCGTAGTGGAGGGCGTGCGTGCTTATGTGGACCGTGGCATCGTCCCATTCAACGTATGCGCCGTTCATCAGAACTTTGCGACTCATCGAAGACTCCTTTGCACAAGACCAACGGACCGGACTGATCTGTTCTCCAATGCTCAGCTACCCATTTAAACCTTTTTTTCTCGGCGCGCAGCGATCAGATCAATTATATACCTGCCAACGTAACTGATAGGCACGGGCCTGTAGTATAGTCTGGATAGCACAGCGGCCTCCGGAGCCTCAAACCCGGGTTCAAATCCCGGCAGGCCCGTTTTTTCTTGCGACATTGCGTGCAGCGTAGCCTTCGTTTATACTTAGGCAAGTGACTATCTGGCGACGACAATTTACGCGGGGTCTTCGAGCGCGCGGCGTGTCACCTCAAGCCTCAGCACGTTGAATGGAACGTTGCAGAACGGAAATAATCGAATCTCCGTGACGTCGCCCGTGTCCCGATCGACAATGAACGGGAAGTCCGCACAGACGGAAGGCCGATCGGCATAGACCGAGCATCTACCGTCCTTACTTAAAAACGCGCATGGCTGGGCTTGTTTTAAGGCGAACGTATAGCAAGCATCGCGATCATTGCGATAAGGTACGCAGTGCCGCGTCACAAACGCTTCAAATGTCACTCCCCGGCGCGCGCGCAACCGTTCCACATCATCAAACGTCAGCCGTACGGTCTCGAAATAGCAGCAGCCTGGCACCGCACAGTCAGCACACAAATGCCCCGACAGCTCACGGTTCGTGCGAAGATCCAAGAGTCGTTCTGGCGAAATGCGAAAGCGCCACCCCAGTTCACGTTCGCTCACGAGCTCATCAACAAGGTGAAGCACGTGTTCGTTGGCGCAACCGTTTGAGGGGGCTAGCTCTTGAATGACTCTTGTTGCGAGGGTGCGCCGAAGGCCGTCGTTGCAACCCAGTTCAAAGAGATGACCGTATGATGGGGGGCTCCTGCTCGCGCTTGACCAATGGCTTTTGCCTCCTCGACGTACCTGCCATGCGTGCCGTTTGACCACCACGTGCTCATCCTCCTACCTTAATGCACTCACGTTTTTCGCCGCACCCTTATACGCTTTCCCGCCGCTGCGTGGCAAGCGCTGATCTAGAGCGTTCAACAAGAACCGGCGAACGCCCATTTTGCGCAAGTAACCTATTAATGCTAGAATGCGCTCTTGTAAATGATGTCAGACAAGCTAAATGGTCTGCGGGATCTGCTTGAACGTCTGTCAAATGCACACGGCGTTTCCGGCCACGAGGGGAGCTCCCGCGACATACTCACGCACGAACTCATGCCCTATGTCGATGAGATCAGGACTGATGCGTTTGGCAATCTGATCGCCACAAAATCAGGAAAAGGACCGTCCGTGATGCTTTCCGCACACATGGACGAGGTAGGCCTTTCTGCGAAGTACGTCGACGAAAACGGGTTCATCTACTTCATCGGCATCGGCGGTTGGTTCGACCAGACGCTCCTAAACCAGCGGGTACGACTCCACGGAACTAAGGGCGACGTTCCCGGAGTGATCGGTTCGAAGCCTCCTCACATTCTCGAGGAGGACGAGAAGAAGAAACCGATACCGATGAAGGACATGTTCATCGACGTCGGTGCGGCTAGCGCCGAGGCCGTCGAGGATCTTGGCGTTCGAATCGGCACTCCGGTCACCATCGATCGCCAGTTTACGCCCCTTTCTGGAAGCTTTGTGACCGGAAAGGCCCTCGACGATCGCGCCGGATGCGCGATGATGATTGAGGCCGTGAAGCGCACTAAAGCGACGACCACGGTGTTCGCTGTTGGTTCCACTCAGGAGGAAGTCGGCTTGAAGGGCGCTAGAACGGCCTCATTTGGGCTGAATCCCGACGTTGCCATCGCCACTGAGACCAACATCGCCGGAGATCATCCGGGAATCGAGAAGAAGCTTGCACACCTAGAGCTTGGCAAGGGCCCGTCGGTCACGGTCGTGGATGGAGCCGGACGCGGGCTTATCACGCCCGACTCGGTGCTTCGCTGGATTGAAGGGACGGCGAAACAGGCAAAGATCGCGTACCAGCGCGATGTGAGCTCTGGCGGCACCACAGATGCGACCGCAATCAATCTCACGCGGGCAGGAATCCCCGCGGGCGTGGTGAGCGTAGTCACGAGGTACCTCCACACGCCGGTGGAGGTGCTCAACCTCGAGGATCTCGACGCGGCGGCCGAACTCATCGCCCGCATGCTCGAGACCGTGACGCACTACTTCTGAGCGCTCGGACGCGCGCAACGGGGCTGAAACCCGCGCGCGTGAGAGCTTTTATATAGTTATGGCCTCTTTTTACAGCAAGGAAGTGACTACCGTGAGGGATCGCTTTATTTAACGACATCAAGTTTTTCGACACGACGCTGCGCGATGGAGAGCAGACCCCTGGCGTGTCGCTCACTGCCGAGAAGAAACTGTGGATTGCAAAGGCGCTCGACAAACTCGGCGTGGACGTTATCGAAGCGGGATCCGCAGTGACGTCGGAAGGGGAGCGCGCCGCCATCAAGGCGGTCGCCCGCGAGGGACTACGGCCCGAGATTTGTAGCTTCGCGCGCGCCCTTCGAGGGGATATCGACTACTGCCTCGCCTGCGACGTTGACTCCGTGCACCTCGTCGTGCCCGTGTCGGATTTGCACATCGAAAAGAAGCTCCGCAAAGATCGAGACGCCGTTCTGCACATGGCTGTTGACACAACGGAATACGCGGCGGATCACGGCCTCATAGTGGAGCTGAGCGCGGAAGACGCGTCGCGTGCCGACAACAACTTTCTGCGCGAGTTCTACCGTCAGGGGGTCGCCGCAGGCGCAAGACGGCTCTGTTACTGTGACACCGTCGGCGTCCTCGTACCTGAACGCGCGCCAGCAGAGTTCACTGATCTCGCGACGATCGCTCCCATTAGCATCCATTGCCACGACGACTTCGGTCTCGCGACGGCAAATTCGATCGCGGCCCTCGGCGCCGGCGCGACACAGGTGCACGTGACCGTAAACGGCCTTGGTGAGCGCGCGGGAAACGCGTCGCTCGAAGAGCTCGTGATGACGCTCGTGTCACTGTACGGCCACACGACGCGCATCAACACGAAGGAGCTCTATCCCGTTTCGAGGCTGGTGAGTCGACTTACGGGGGTTCCCGTCGCCCAGAACAAGCCTATCGTGGGCGAGAACGCGTTCACGCACGAGTCGGGCATCCACACCCACGGACTTCTGGCAGACACGCGGACGTACGAGCCGATCACCCCCGAGATGGTTGGCCGTGAGCGACGTATCGTGCTCGGGAAGCACGCGGGCAGCGCGTCGGTGCACCTTGCACTTAAGGAGCTCGGCCTCGACGCGGACGAGGATCAGCTCAAGGACATACTCAAGCGCATCAAGGAGCTCGGGGACAAGGGAAAACGTGTGACCGACGCGGACTTGCAAGCTATCGCCGATGCGGTGCTTGAGATCAATCGTGAGGCCCGCATCAAGCTGCAGGAGCTGACGGTCGTGTCGGGAAACATCGTGACCCCAACCTCGTCGATCAAGCTCTCGGTCGACAACCAGGAGGTCGTCGAAGCCGGCATTGGTCTCGGGCCGGTCGACGCCGCCATCAACGCGCTGAGAAAGGCAATCGGAAAACTCGCGGACATCACGCTCGAGGAGTACCACGTCGACGCCATCACAGGCGGCACCGATGCTTTGGTCGAGGTTTGGGTCAAACTCAGCAGAAACGGTCACGTCATCACCGCACGAGGCGCGCGCGCCGACATCATTATCGCGTCCGTCGAAGCGGTCGTTGAAGGGGTCAACAGGTTATTAACGTCAAAATGATAGGTGAGTTGCAATGAACCTGAACGGTGCCAAGGCACTCTTGAAAAGTCTCGAATACGAACACGTGGACACGATTTTTGGCATCCCCGGAGGCGTCGTGATTCCCATCTACGATGAACTCTTCAACCAGGATGTCATCACGCACTACCTCGTGCGCCACGAACAGGCTGCCGCACACGCGGCGGATGGCTACGCACGAGCAACGGGGAAAGTAGGCGTGTGCATGGCGACCTCAGGCCCCGGTGCCACGAATCTCGTCACGGGAATCGCGACGGCTTACATGGATAGCGTGCCTATCGTCGCGCTTACTGGCCAAGTGACGACTGATCTCATCGGCAACGACGCCTTTCAAGAAGCCAACATCACAGGGATCACGCTCCCCATCACGAAGCACAACTACCTGATTCACGACACACGCGAGATTCCACAAACGATAAAAGAGGCGTTCCACATCGCGTCCACAGGTCGACCGGGCCCGGTGTTAATCGATATCCCGAAGGACGTACAGACGAATAGCGCGCCGTTTGAGTACCCCAAGAAGGTTCACTTGCCGGGGTACCAGCCCACATACGAGGGGCATCCCGGACAGATCAAGCGGGCTGCCAACGCCATCAGCGTGGCGCATCGTCCGGTGATCTACGTCGGAGGCGGCGCCAAGATCAGCGGGGCTTCCGAAGAGGTCCGAGCGCTCGCCGAAACGATCGTGGCCCCCGTCACAATGACGCTCATGGGCATGGGGACGCTGCCGGCCGACCACCCGCTGTCGCTTGGGATGCTCGGAATGCACGGGACAAAGTACGCGAACTACGCCGTGACCGAGTCGGACCTGATCATCGCGATTGGTGCGCGCTTCGACGACCGCGTCACAGGCAAAATCGCGAGCTTCGCCCCGAACGCAAAGATAATTCACATCGACATCGACCCGGCCGAGATCGGCAAGAACGTGCGAGTAGACGTTCCGATCGTAGGAGACGTGAAGCGCGTGCTCCAAAAGCTGATCCCGCTTCTCAAAGAGACCCGCACAAAAGAGTGGATGGAAAGAGTTCAGACCTGGAAACGTGAGTACCCGCTGGAGTTCGGCGAGACGGGGCTAAAGCCACAGTACATCGTGCGAGAGATAAGCAGACTGTGTCCCGACGCGGTCGTGTGCACGGAAGTCGGCCAGCATCAGATGTGGGCGGCGCAATACTTCAACCACCGTCACCCACGAAACTTCATCTCGTCCGGAGGCTTGGGGACGATGGGGTACGGGTTCCCCGCATCCATCGGCGCGAAGATCGGTCGCCCCGAGGAGACCGTGTTCGATTTCGCCGGAGACGGGAGCTTCACCATGAACTGCCAAGAGCTTGCCACCGCGGTCGCCTACGACGTTCAAGTCAAGGTCGCGATCTTCAACAACGGCTACCTTGGCATGGTGCGGCAATGGCAGGAGCTGTTTTATGACTGCCGATATAGCCAGACGAAGCTTACGGAGATCGATTTCGTGAAACTCGCCGATGCATTCGGCGCGTACGGAATACGGGTCGACGCCCCTAGCGAAGTCGCGCCCGCGATAAAGGAGGCGCTTGCGGTGCCTAAGCCCGTCCTCATCGACTTCAGAGTCGAACCCGAGGAGTGCGTGTTCCCCATGGTTCCCGCGGGAGGGGCGCTTAACGAGATAATCGACTCCAAGACAGGGAGGCTGTAGCGATGAAACACACCGTGTCTGTCCTCGTGCAGAACAAGCCTGGCGTGCTCGCGCGCACAGCCGGCCTTTTTAGCAGACGGGGCTACAACATTGAGAGCCTCACCGTCGGCGTGACGGAAAATGAAGCCATCTCCCGAATGACCATCGTCGTGGCCGGCGATGACACCGTGGTCGAACAAGTGACCAAACAGCTCAACAAGCTGATCGAGGTTATCAAGGTGAGCGATCTCACCAAAGAGTCGTACGTGGACCGTGAGCTTGTGCTCATCAAGGTCACTGCTGACAGTTCAAATAGGGCGGAAATAATGCAGATAGTCAACATCTTCCGAGCTCGAATTGTTGACGTCGCGCCCAAAAGCCTTATCATCGAAGTGACGGGTGACCAGGGGAAACTTGACGCGCTCGTCGGCATGCTCAAGCAGTTCGGCGTCAAGGAGATCGTGCGAACCGGTACTCTGGCCCTGGGGCGAGGGCCAAAGGTCATACAAAGCGCGAAGGACTAATTGCCACATCATCGGGCGAGCCTCAAATCACACGGCCTGGCGAAACTACGAAGAAGGCTGCCCAGAAAGTCTCTCGCGGGGGTTAAATGGCAGGACAAGCTTTCTTATGCGTTTCGCAAAACTAAAAGAAGATTGGTATAAGACGGAGATGACATATGGTTCAAATTCTTTATAACGAAGACGCTGACCTCAAACACCTGAGCGGCAAGAAGATCGCGATAATCGGTTACGGCAGCCAAGGACACGCGCAGGCGCAGAACCTCAAGGACTCGGGACTGGACGTTCTGATCGGCCTTCGTAAGGGGAGATCGTGGGACCAAGCGCTAAAGGACGGCTTCGAAGTGCTCAGCGTCGCCGACGCGGCACATCGTGGAGACATCGTGCAGGTGCTCCTGCCAGATGAGCGCCAGGCGGCGGTGTATAAGGCTGAAATTGAGCCACAACTCGAAGAAGGAAATGCGCTGTCGTTTTCGCACGGCTTCAACATCCACTACAACCAGATTATCCCACCGACGTACGTCGACGTATTCATGGTCGCGCCCAAAGGTCCCGGCCATCTCGTCCGGCGCATCTATACCCAAGGAGAGGGTGTGCCCGCACTCGTGGCGGTGTACCAGGATTCGACAGGTAACGCGTTCCAAACTGCGCTCGCGTATGCCAAGGGAATCGGGGCCACGCGCGCGGGCGTCCTCGAGACCACGTTTAAGGAGGAGACCGAAACGGACCTCTTTGGGGAGCAAGCTGTGCTCTGTGGCGGCACCACGGCGCTCATCAAGGCCGGCTTTGAGACGCTGGTCGAAGCGGGTTACAAGCCGGAAATTGCTTATTTCGAGTGTCTACACGAGCTGAAGCTGATCGTTGATCTCATCCACGAGGGTGGGCTCTCGTGGATGCGCCATTCGATCAGCGACACCGCGGAGTATGGCGACCTCACGCGAGGTGAGCGCATAATCACCGGCGCCACCCGCGACACGATGAGACAGCTTCTCAATGACATTCAAACCGGCGAGTTTGCGCGCGAATGGATTCTAGAGAATCAGGCGCGGCGTCCGGTGTTCAACGCGCTGGTTGAGCGTGACCGAGAACACCCGATTGAAACCGTGGGCGCAAAGCTTCGCGCGATGATGTCGTGGCTCAAATGATGGATTGACTCGCCCCGGTTGCGGTGCACTGCAGACTCCAAAGCCGAATGCGAACATGCGCACACGCCTTGCGAACGCTGCCTGCTTGGTTCCCAGGTCTGTGAATCTGAAGCCAAAAAAAGTCTCTTTTGCGCGATGCTGCGCAAATCGCCAGCCTGCAAAGCAAACTCTTATACGTTTTCACTCTAGTACACACAGGGAAGCCGACGGCGACGCCAAATGGCCAAATTCAAACGTATATGCGGAATAGGGGCGCTAGTGTGTCTTATATTGCTGTCTACAGCGGCTGCACCTCGCGTTCTGGCAAGTCCTGTTTCACTCGCTAAAGACTTGCCAATCGCTCAGAGCGAATTGCCGAATGTTTTAGTCCCTTCGGCAATTCCGCCTGCCGAGCCCTCGATTCCTGAGGCTACCGCGACGCCTCAACCAAACGCGGTCTCCACTAACGGCAGCAATTCGAC
>Ga0187771_10000663_pt1 | contig 21505 bp, 21 predicted proteins | sample 0116_SJ02_MP15_1_FD_133139 | JGI IMG/M metagenome (GOLD analysis project Ga0187771, IMG submission 133139) | Tropical peat soil microbial communities from peatlands in Department of Meta, Colombia - 0116_SJ02_MP15_10_MG | ecosystem: Environmental > Terrestrial > Soil > Wetlands > Peat | place... | reverse complement strand
GGGATCCAGTCTTTCACCGGCTAGGAAGAGGCAGTAAAATTTTGACAGGTCGTATTTTTTCATCAGCTCTGCGTTCGGGTCTTCCCTCTTGATTGCCCGGAACGCCGTGGGCGCCGTGAAAAGGCTTCTCACATTATGTTGTGAGATGACGCGCCAGAATGCCCCCGCATCCGGTGTGTCTACAGGCTTGCCCTCGTAGAGTATCGTGGTGCAGCCTTTGAAAAGAGGTCCATAAACGATGTAGGAATGTCCGACAACCCAGCCCACATCCGACGCGGCCCAGTATACGTCACCGGCATCCACATTGTAAATATTCTTCATGGTCCATTTCAATGCGACCACGTGCCCGCCGTTGTCCCGTACAACGCCCTTCGGCTGGGCAGTGGTACCGGATGTATAGAGGATGTACAGGGGATCGGTTGCCGCGACAGGAACACAGCCATTGGGCTTCGCCTTTGCCATAACATCGTTCCAGTCCAGGTCTCTCCCCGGTACCATGGAGGCTTTTTCCATAGGCCGCTGGTAGATGATACACTTCTCCGGCTTATATTTTGCCATGTCAATGGCGCCGTCCAGGAGCGGCTTGTAGCGTATAACATTCTTAACTTCAATGCCGCATGACGCCGAAACTATGACCTTCGGCTTGGCATCATTGATGCGGGTCGCCAGCTCGTTCGCCGCGAATCCGCCGAACACCACGGAGTGCACCGCGCCGATGCGCGCGCAGCCGAGCATGGAAACTATCGCTTCGGGGATCATGGGCATATAGATGATGACACGGTCGCCCTTTTTCACTCCCAGAGACACAAGCGCTCCGGCAAATTTAGCCACTTCATCCCGCAGTTCAGTATATGTGAACTTCTTGATTGTGTTTGTGACGGGGCTGTCATAGATCAGGGCCGTCTGACTACCTCTGCCATTATCGATATGGAAGTCCAAGGCATTGTAGCATGTGTTGATTTCCCCGCCGACAAACCAGCGATAGAACGGCTTGTTGGAATCGTCAATGACCTTGTCCCATTTTTTGTACCAGTGGCAGTCTTCTGCCGCTTTACCCCAGAATTCCACGGGGTCGCTTATTGATTTTTGAAACGCGATTTCATACGGATTACTCATTAACTTCCTCCTTTTAATAAACATTAGTTAATTTTCAATTCGCTTTAACTTTCCCTCTGTAATGAGCAATGAAAGGTTCTTCCCGCAATCACCTCCTTCTTTTTGCAAAATCCCTCTAAATCTCCCTTTACAAAAGGGAGACTTGATAAAATACTTTTCTGTCATTTCTACGCCTTTTCTTGTCATTCCCTCTTTCTTCTACAGTCATTCCCGTGGAAGCGGGAATCCAGACGCTGTCCCCGTGAAAGCGGGGAACCGTGAGTTAACACTAGATTCCCGCCTCCGCGGGAATGACAGGACCCGGTGATTCCTCGCTGGAACCTGCCCTCGAATGCCCTTCGACAAGCGCAGGGTGACTTGTCGGGGGGAGGGAATGACGATACGGTATGTCCCTCTTGAAAAATGAGCCAAATTCCCCCTATGGGGGCCGGTTTTTATTCCAGTCCGGTTTTTTACAAATTCTTGCCCTTAAGCAATACTATAGTAAGACATGGAAAAGGTGAGATCATGAGGTGATGAGGGGGAACAGCCGTCTTTGCTTCGCGTGGACGGTCTTATCCCCCGGGTACCTCACATTATTAAAGGTATGACCTGTTACGTAATTTCTTAGACAAGAGATGACTGATTTTGCAGATCACAAATTTGATTGCGCTGTTCTTAAAACGGAACAGCCGTCTATTATTAGACCCGCATTCGACTTCATGCGGGATTTGGACTATCTAATATTGTAAAGGCGTAAGCCGTAAAAGCACCGTCATGACTCAGGCTGATGTCGATCTCATCCCGCCTGCCGTTTAAATATACAAAGGGAGGTGTCAAACCGTTTGCACCATTCTCCCGCTTTATTTCCATGTCTTCCGCAACCTCATCCACATATTCCGAGAGATGTTTTTTCAGAGCCTCACGTACAAACATTGATTCATAAGCCGGTGAAACTTCGGAGTCGGTACTGATCCGGTCTACGTGCCAGACTACCGCATCCGTCTTTTCCAGAGAAGCCGTGGCGCCGACGCAATGCACATAATCACGAGTGACAAAAATCTTGATATAAACCTGGCCGCGAGGCGTAGCCACTGATCCGGAGATAGAGCTTTGCGTCGCATAAAATTTATCCGAGCCGCTCAGTTTGTCTGAACAATTCAGGCTTACCTCGTACAACCGGGGCGTAGAAGAGGCATAAGGATCGCATTTGCTGACAATCTTATACGCCGTTTCCTTGCCGGCCCATATGGCCCAGATCATAGTATCCGGGTTGGCAGAATTGAATATCTGCCTTTGCTCACTGGGGGTAAAGACGCGGTTGACGAATCGCAGATTCCTGCTCGTCCTCATGTTGTGCGGATCGTTCAGATCCACTATGTCGTTGCCGATGTGAATTAAAATAGCCTTCCTCCATTTGTGCCAGTTTTCTAATGATCTGTTCCGCATAAAAACGCTGCGCACGGAGACCATTTCCGTCCGTCAGCTCCGGCTGCAGTATTTCCATATTCACGATAAAACGTTCGCCGAACCTGGGAATGAAACCATAGGTCTGCTGACCGTCACCGCGCATATAGACGCACAATATCTTGCAGTCTTCGAATTCCTTGACGAAGCGTCCCACACCGTAGGAATAACCTTCGGTATTTATCCTGCCTGTCCGGGAGCGCCCTCCCTCCGGGAAAATCAGAATGGTCTGTTTCCATTCCAGAAGGGCATTGCACTCGTCCAGGGTCTTTTTCATCTCTTCGCGGTTGCCTCCGCGGTTGATCGGAATGCACTTAGCCAGATAGCAGATAATTGCCAGGAGTATGTTTCTCTGAAAATTATCCCTTTCCGGCAAATTCCAGGGAAGCTGTCTGAATTGCGTAAGATGACGGGGCAATGAATACAGCGCGTATGAAATAATAAAAGAATCAATCATGGTAAGGTGATTGGCGCAGATGATCCACGGCCCTTCATGATCCCTGAAGTGCCGGGAGCATTCCTTCCGGACCTTTCGTATATCCTTCACCCGGTATCCCAACAGCCGGATAATGGCAAAGTAGAGCGGACCGAGGAGAAAAATTGCAACCCTGCCCAGGATGTATTGGATGAGCAGGGGTGTCTGGCGCGTTGTTTTTTCCATATAATTGATATTATCCTAATTTAGCTTTAATAATGGCTACGGCGTCTCCAATGGTTCCGATCTTATCGGCTTCGTCATCTTCTACGGTAATACCGAAGGTGTCTTCACACTTTATGATGACGTCCACCAGCCTTGCGGAATTAACCTTCAGGTCATTCAGGATGTGCGTATCCTTCGTTGCCTTGTCTAAAAGACTCGGGTCCTTTGTGTAGAGTTTCAGAATTTCGAGCATCTTGTTGAAAATAGTCTGTTCATCCATAGTTTTAATAACTCCTTTGATTATTATTCCATGTTTTAAATATCAAACAACTGTTCACATCGCCGAAACCGAAACCGGCCTTGGCAATGATGCGTAACTCGGGAAAGTCCATGCACTTGCGCGGTACTTTATCCTCAAATTCGGCGATATCGGGGTGGATATCCTCGCAGTTGGCGGATGGGTGGAGAAACTTCTTGTATAGCTGCAGTACTACGGCAACGCTCTCAATGGCCCCCGCCGCCCCTAAACAATGACCGACCAATGATTTCGTGGAATTTATATATGGAAAGTTCTGGGGGTTGCGTTCCAGGGCAGCCGCCCAGTTTTTCACTTCATAAGGATCGGCAAACGTAGCTGTCAAGTGACCGTTGATTGCATCGACCTCACTTGGTGCGATATCCGCATCGGATACGGCAGCTTTAATGCAGCGCTTTACCCCTTCGGGATTCGGCGCGGTTATGGAGCCGCCCATACGGTGCCCGCCGCAATTTACCGCTCCTCCGAGCACTTCCGCGTAAATCTTCACCTCGCGCTCCAGGGCAGATTCCAGATCTTCCAGGACCAGGATTCCGGCGCCCGAACCGGGTACAAACCCGCTCGCTGTAGCACTCATCGGCCGTGACGCCGCCTCCGGTTGATCATTGAATTTCCGGCAGATGACGCGCATAGCGTCAAATCCGGCCCAGATATACGGAGACGCCCCTTCAGATCCGCCGGCCAGGACACGCTTGGCCAATCCCATGCGTATTCTCCACATCGCTTCGATGACCGCTTCGTTTCCCGTGCTGCAGGCGGATGAATTCGAAGTCACCTGATTTCCCAGCGCCAGCAAACCGGCAATACGGGCGCTGGTGCCGCTGTTCATAACCTGCTCGACGATACGGCTTCCCATGCGGCGTACCTTGCCTTCATTGACCATGGGGACCACCGTCTTGGCGATGGTATCCATACCGCCGATGCCAGAGCCGACGATCACACCCGTGTCCCAGTCGATGTTGTCATCTTCGGAGTCAGGTATGGTAAATCCGGCGTCTGTCCAGGCATCCACCGCGCAGACGGACGCGTATCCGATGTTGTCGTTAATAGACATTAATTTCTCATGATCGAAGTAACTTTTGCGGATTGCATCAAAATCCTGGGGAATGCCGCCGATCTGGCATCCAAAATTCAAGTCCTTAAGCTCGGGAACAAACCTGATGCCCGAGCGGCCTTCCCGCAGTGCTGCTTCAAAATTATTCAAACCATGGGCGTTGGGTGCCGCTACACCCATTCCCGTTATAACTACCCTTCTTTTCACCTTAAACTAATCCTCCATAAAAAACATTTAGTGCTAAGCACGGGGAGGGACTCCCCTTCCAGCCAGCATGCCGGAACTTACAGTTTCACCATTTTCCCTTTCCATGCTGACCTTTGATTTTAAATTTCCCATACGGAAATAGACTTTTTGACCTCTGACGATTACACGCTCACCGGGATGTACAATGCCGGTAAACTCCACACCTTCGGCAAGGGTAAAAAGCGTCATCATCTCCTTCATCGACTCAAGGGGTATCCCTCTTTGCTTCATATTAAGGTACAGGCCAAAAGCGACAACCCCTGCCTGCGCCATTGTTTCGATAAGGATGACACCCGGCGTGATCGGTTGGCCCGGAAAGTGTCCCTTATAAAAATACTCATCCTCACGAAAGCGGTAGGCGCCCACAATATGTTCATCATCCAGTTCCAGTATCTCGTCAATAAAACGAAACGGATATTGCTGTGGAACGCTATTCAGAACCTGGATCATTGTGTTCCGATCAGCCCCCATAGAGTCCTCCGTTCACATGTATGACGCTTCCTGTAATGTATGAACCGCGCGTAGCGAGAAAGGCGACCACTTCAGCCACCTCCTCGGGGCGTCCTATACGGTTCAAAGTAATACTGTCAAGAATTCTTTTTTGCACATCTTCGGGAAGAGCCTGTGTCATCTCTGTTTCAATAAATCCCGGAGCTACGGAATTGACGAGGATATTACGTCCCTCCAATTCTTTCGACAGGGACTTTGTGAAGGCATCAAGGGCCGCCTTTTCCATCGTGTAAGGAATCTGGCCGCTGTTGCCGGTATGCCCTACCACGCTCGATATATTAATGATACGACCTCCCCCCTGACGCAGCATAAAGAGGCGGATGATCCGTTTGGTCAGGTACCAGATTCCGCGCGTCACCGTGCGCTGGGCGTCGTATTGTTCAATTTTCATGCTGTTGATGTCAGCGTTCACGGAAATTCCGGCGTTATTAACAAGAACGTCCACACGTCCCGCCGCTTCCTTCACCTTGTTTACCAGGGTTTCCACCTGTTTGATGTCGGCAAGATCCGCCTGAAGGAGAAATCCGTCCTTGATCCCGGAAAGAAGGGTCTTTGCCTGCTCTTCACTCGACCGGTAATGAATGCCCACCTTAAATTCTTCCGACAGCGCCCGGCAGCATGCCGCGCCAATTCCCTTCCCGCTGCCGGTTACAATTGCCACGGGTTTTCCGTTCATGAGCTACCTTTCATAACGCCGCCGACAGCGTTGATGGATTTCTCCGGGTAATCAGGATATACAATCCCCTGAAAAACACCGGTGCGCGCATCTTTAATCTGGGTTATCAGTTCATTATCGACATAAATATTAGCATCAGCGATGGCAATGCTTGCCCCTGAGTCTTTCAATTGTGCGAAACGCCTCACGTCAATCTCATACCGGACGCATTTGTTGTAGGGGCGGATCTGACCGCTGAAAGTTACCTCGCCGCAACCCAGCGCTCTTCCGGCCCCCAGGGCACCCCGCCAGACACAGTAGAAGCCCAGCAATTGCCATACGGCATCTACGCAGAGGCAGCCCGGATGGACAGGATCCCCCGGCATGTGGCATTGAAAATACCACGCATCCAGCCTGACATCCTGCTCGGCCTCTATTGACCCCAGTCTGCCGTTGCGCTTGCATGACAGGATACGGTCCACCATGAGGAAAGGCGGCGCAGGCAGTCGGGCCTCAAAACCCGCGGGCGGGTCATCCACCAGCGTTCCATAAGAAAATGCGATAAGATCTTCCATTCGAAAATAATGGCGATCCCTGAACTCTTCATATGTCATCATGCTTCTTCGACCTTGAGGATCATATGAACCCAGGATAGTCCCGCTCCGACAATGGAAAAAGCTACATGATCGCTGGGCCGCAGGTCGTTCCAGCGCTGGCTCAAAGTTGACGGCGCCCCTGAACAGCCGGTGTTTCCAAAAAACTCCACATTGTGCCAGTGGTTGTCTTGAGCAATAGAGCAGCGTTCGCAGACCGTTTTCAGCATGCCCAAATTCGCCTGGTGTCCGATGAAAATGAATCGATCGCCGTTCAGGGAATAATGTTTTTGCAGTTGGCGAATGGATTCTGTCGTCTTACGGATAGCAAAACCCTGTACCGCATTTCCGTCCTGATAAAAATAGCCCGTCCAAGAGGAAATACCCACCTTTTCCCAGTCGGACGGTTTGGTGTTATAGTGACATGAAGTAAAGGCGGTGCGTGCCGGGACGGTAGCCGAAACGATAGCGGCGGAACTCCCGTCACCGAAAAGTACGGCAGATTTCCGATCAGAATAATCCACACGGCCCGTGAGGTTTTCCGGATTGACCACTAAAACATAGGGAGGCAGGGCCTCCGGCTTCATGCTACTCAAGAAATTGATCTGTGTCCCGAAGGTAGTGCAGGCCGAGTTCAGATCAAAGCTGGGGACCTCGATTCCCAATTCTGCGGCTACCATAGAGGCCTCCGCGGGAGCTGGGTGTTCCGTGGAACTGCTTCCTGAAATAACAAGCCCGATGTCTTCGGCCTTGATTCCTGCCCGGTCAAGGGCCATCCGTGCGGCGGCAGCGCCCATTTTCGCGTTATTGTATAAGCTTGCCCCAAAGGCCGCTCTCGGGTCTTTGTTTTTTGTATCCTTAATGTATTCCAGCGGGAGAACCGTGTGGCGTGTTTTAATGCCCACTCTCTCTAAAATCCATTCCTCGCTTGTTCCGATATCCATCTCTTCCAAAAATTGATTGGTGATGATGTTCTCAGGATGGAAATGGCCCATACCGTGAAGATAGAGTTTACTCATATAATCTCCCTGCCGATAATCATGTTCTGGACTTCCCGCACACCCTCGTAAATATCGATGATGTGCGCATCCCTTGCCAGCTTCGAAATTTCATATTCTTGCATGAAACCATAGCCGCCGTGCAGGTGAAGGCCTTCGTTTGCGCAGAATAGTGCGGCTTCCGCGGCGCAATTCTTTGCGAGAGACGCATAAATCCCTCTGTCTGCTGATCTCTCTTGAACCTTGAATGCGGCCTTCATCAGTGCCATTTCCGATAGTTCCACCTTTTTCCACATCTGTACCAGTGTTTCCCTGGCAACAGGCAGATCGCATATCCTCTGGCCGAACTGTTTGCGTTCTCTTGTATACGCGAGCGTGACATCCAGCGCCCTTTTAGCAAGGCCGACACCAATGGCCGCCACCATAGGCCGCGCGTAATCCAGAACGTCTATCACGTACTTAAATCCCTGTCTCCGATCACCGATTATCTGGTTCTCCTTAATAACGACATCTTCAAAGGTAACCGCGGCCGTGTTTGATAAACGCTGTCCCAGTTTGTCTTCCGGCTTACCGATGATGATCTTTCCTCCTCCCGGAAGGTTTATTTCCTTGCCTTTAGCGACATTGTCGGGGTCTGAAGGCAGAACGGGCAATGCGGGAACGATCACGCAGGCCATAAAATTACTTGCCGGCTTTCCAACCTTGCAAAAAACGGTAAACTGCGATGCGTAAGAGGCATTTGTTATAAAGCACTTATTGCCGTTGAGAATATAAGTTCCATCGGATCCTTTTTTGATAAATGTCGTCATGGCGGAATTATCAGAGCCGGCGCCTGGTTCCGTCAGACAAAAAGAGGCCATCATAGGCTTTTCCACAAAGGGCCCTAAAAATGCAGCCTTCTGCTCGTCTATACCGTGCTGGGCAATGGCTGTATTTGCCAGATCGTTGCACATTGCCGATGTGGAAATGCCTGTATCACCGTAAGACAGCTCTTTAATGATCAAGGCTGTTGATACAGGATCAACCTCATATCCTTTAACTGATTCAGGAATACTCAGATTCAAAATGCCGAGATCCCAGGCCTTTCTAATGACATCCCAGGGAAAATTGTGACTTCTATCTAATTCCAGCACGTGCGGAATAATTTCATTCTTGACAAACTTGTTTACAGTATCCACATACATCTGTTGACTATCAGAGAGAGTAAAATCCATTGTGAAAAAATCCTTTAATAGTTTTTAGGTGCAAACGCCAAATTAAGAGCATTATCTATGCCAGCAGGACAGTTCATAGGATTTAAAAATATAACTCTCGATAATAATAGACGAAACGGCCATTCGAGCAACTGTATCAGTAGCTTCTTAGATACACATTTTCTGGGCGATATCCGTGTAAATTTTATACGGTGCGAATGAAACTACGCAGGGGGTCAGAATGGGGTTTAATATCATGTTTGTCGATTTGAATAAACAAGAAAAAAGGTTTGCATTTTGTAAAAGATTTATCTTGACAAGGTAAAAATATATGGAGTATCTTCCCCGCAGCAAGAGAAGGATTGATTTACCAACGTCAGAAAATTTTTTTAAAAGGGAGGTAAGAATCGATGAGAAGACTTGTTGCAATCATTATTTCCATTCTTTTCTTAGTAGCGCTGACTGGCTGCCCATCAGCACCTGAAAAGAAACCGGCTGAGCCTGCCAAGAAAGAGGCGGCAGCACCAGCCCCGGCGGCACCAGGAGCACCGGCACCGGCACCAGGAGCACCAGCACCAGCTCCAGGAGCACCAGCACCAGCACCGGCAGCGCCAGCACCAGCAGCAAAATAATATTGTTAATTTCCTGAAGGAAAAACAGCCGAGTATGTCATAAGCATGCTCGGCTTGTTTTTTTTTCAGATGAATGTACCTTCTGTCTTTCTTGACTTCCCTATTGTTTGTCTATATTATCCCTTCAAATACTTTTTTTAAGAAAAATAATGATTTATGGAAACTTTTACATTAGCGACAGTTAGCCTGATAATTTCCATAGCACTGATTATCAACAAAAAAAAGGTTCCCACTCACCTATACTTTGCTTTTTTGTGTGTAGCGCTTTTTTTCCATAAAGGGGGCGCTTTTTTCTATGGCATACTTAATAATGATTTCTGGAAGGTTTCCAAATATCTGGGGTTGATCGCCATTCCCCCTTGTTCTGTGAACTTTATCCGCTCTCTTCTTCACGAGCAAACCTTTTTATCAAAAAGAGATGTAGTATCCACCACAGTTTTTAGCGTATTCCTTTGTATGACTTTTTTCTCACCCTTGTATAATTGGGCATATCTGGAAGCATTCCTATTAATATATACCGCATCCACGCTTCTTATCTGCTATCTAGCCATTAACAGCTTTATTATAAAAAGGCACATGAGTGTTGAGAGGACGCGGATGGTATATCTGTCTGTCGCCTGTGCTGCAACAGCAGTCCTCAGCGCCTTTGATATATTCCATTATTGCGGATATTCTTTTCCTCCCATCTCTAATCTTTTTATAGCTATACTGCTTTATTTTGTTCTGATTCTTATTACGCATCCTCGTCTTCCCGAATTGCATGAAATCATGGCGAGGGCACTAATTGTTTCCATCATCACTCTCTTTGCAACCATTACTATCGCCCTTATTATCGGGTTATTCGGGAAAGGGGAAAGTCCTCCATTTACCCTTGTATTGTTGGCGTCCTTTATTATTGTCATTGCTACAGAACCTTTCAAGCTGGTCTTAAAAGCGATATTCAACTATGTATACCCGGAGGGCAAGGATATTTTTACTTCTCTTTACGCCCTTGATGAAAAGCTGGAGAGAGAAAAATCTCTTCTCCTGGAGGAAATGGCGCCCGTGTTAGCTCATGAAATACGCAATCCCCTGGGTTCAATCAAAGGCGCCGCGCAGTATCTGAGATCTGAATCAAATGCCGCGGAGAATGAAAAACTGATAGACGTAATAATTGAAGAAGCAGACCGTTTGAACAGCGTCGTTTCTCAATTTCTCAATTATGCCAAACCATATACCCTTAATTTGAAGATGCAGGATGTGAATCAAATTATTGAAAAGGCCATATCGGTCATTGAAGCGAGTCTAAGGTCAGGTAATATTGTCATTGAGAAGGAATTGCGTCCTGATTTGCCCCCTATGTGTGTGGATGCGGAACAACTGGTTCAGGTTATTCTGAATATTGCATTTAACGCCATTGAAGCGATGCAGGAGGGAGGGACCTTGATTTTCAGGACGTCAAAAATCGACAGCAGTGATAGCGAAGCAGTGGGCATTTCCATAAGGGACACGGGAAAAGGGATAAGAAAAGAGGAAATAAAGAATATTTTCAAACCATTTTACACAACAAAGGAAAGGGGAGTCGGTCTTGGGCTTGCCATCTCCCAGAAAATCATTAAGAATCATGGCGGCTATATAAAGGTCAAATCTATCCCCATGCAGGGGAGTATTTTCTATATAAGGCTGGGTGTTACTCCTTAACAAAGGCAGGCTGTTGAAAATTCAGGTGTATTATGTCGGATAAAATACTTATTGTTGATGATGAACTCAATATGCGGCTGGTTTTGAAGGCCTTACTGAATAAGGAAGGGTATGACGTTGCCACTGCATCGGATGGCCTTGAGGCTTTGAAAATCCTCAGAGGCGGTGACGTGGAAGTTGTTGTGACTGATCTGAAGATGCCTAAGCTTGATGGCATGGGCCTTCTGGAAAGAGTAATCCGCGATTATCCTTCCACGCCGGTTATCATTATAACCGCTCATGGTACCATTGCCACAGCCGTGGATGCGTTGAAGAAGGGTGCCTTTGATTATATTACGAAGCCGTTTGAGAGGGATGAATTAAAAAATATAATACATAAGGCCATAAAGACCCGGCGCTTGGATGAAGAAGAGCTCTTTGTCAGTCATGATGAGATAGACCGGCAGGGGATAGTAGGATCAAGTGAGCCCATGTTGAAAATATATGATACCATCAAAAAGGTAGCCCCGACATTGACAACCGTGATGATTACCGGTGAAACAGGTACCGGAAAAGAGCTCATTGCCTATGCTATTCATATCAACAGCCCCCGCAGGAATAACCCGTTTGTGAAAATTAACTGTGCCGCCATCGCGGAGAACCTGATTGAAAGCGAGCTTTTCGGTCATGAGAAGGGGGCCTTTACCGGGGCAGTGTCCACGAAGCAGGGTAAATTCGAATTGGCGGACAAGGGGACATTGTTTTTGGATGAAGTTGGAGAAATCCCCAGAGACATGCAGGTAAAGCTCCTCAGGGTGATCCAGGATCATGAATTTGAGCGCGTCGGAGGGCTGCGTACGATCAAGGTGGATGTCAGGTTGATTGCAGCGACAAACAGGAATCTTCTTCAGGATGTGAAAGACGGCAGATTCAGAGAAGATCTTTATTACCGGCTCAACGTTTTCCCAACACACCTGCCTCCCCTTCGGGAGAGAAAAGAGGACATACTTCCCCTTACTGACTACTTTATCGAGAAATTCAACAAAAAGTTAGACAGAACGGTAAAACATATCGATTCAAGAGTAAAAGACGTCCTTGTAAATTATGATTGGCCCGGCAATATAAGAGAACTGGAAAATTTCATAGAACGGATCGTTCTCATGACCGGTGTAGATACGATTACTCTCGAAGATATTCCACCGGAATGGAAATCGGCTGCTGAGGCGTATTCCATTTCCCAGACAGCAGGACAGAAAAGGCCCTTCAAAGAATTCGTGAAGAGTCATATGGAAGAGGTAGAAAGGCAGACCATCATACAGTGTCTGGAGGAGTGCGGCGGTAATGTGACCAAGGCGGCGCAGCGTCTTGGTCTCAGCAGGAAAGGTCTGCAATTGAAGATGATAAAATATAATCTTCGTAAATAAAAAAATTCTAAAAAAGTGGAAATTGGCTTCAACAGTGCTCAAAATCTTTTTCCGACCATTCTAACGCTCGCTCCACTGCAAAGACAACAGCTCGCGCTTCGCGCTCAGACATTTGCCTTTGCGGTCGTTGCGCTTCGCGAAGAATGGTGGTGAAAAAATCTTAGATTCGCTCTTTCTGAATCCAATTTCCAGAAGTTTCATTTCAAACTTTGCCGGGGGTGGATATGAAAACTTTGGTTTTCACAAGGCAGGATGTAGAAAAAGTGTTAAGCCCATCGGTGGCCAATAATGCCATCGAAAGGGCATTCAAGGCATATGGCCTTGGCCAGGCCGATATGCCTGCAAAGAGCTATCTCTATTTCGAAAAGGGAGATCTGCGTGCCATGCCTGCTTACATTCACGGACAGGGTTTCGACATTGCCGGGATAAAAAGTGTAAATGTGCATCCCGAAAATGCCAAATACAACCTTCCCACGGTCATGGCGGTGATCATCCTCATTGATCCTGAAAACGGTTATCCCCTCGCTATATTGGACGGCACATACTTGACCAGCATACGTACCGGTGCCGCGGGAGCGCTGGCAGTAAAACTATTGGGCAAAAAGAACTCTAAAGTTGCAGGATTTGTCGGCTGCGGCGTTCAGGCACGCACGCAGTTGATGTGTATACTGGAAATGCAGAAACTGAAATCTATTAAAATATGGCAGTTCGAACCGAAGGATCAGTACGCCCCGCGGTTCAAGGATTGGGTGGACAAAACCTACGGGTTGGAAACAGTAATTTCCCCGGATATTGATGAAATAACGACTGGAGTAGATATCCTTATTACTACAACGCCATCCCGAAAGCCTTTGGTGAACAGAGTTTCACCGGGCACTCATATTAATGCCATCGGCGCGGATGCCGAAGGAAAACAGGAGATCAATTCTAAAATTCTCAGGCAGGCAAAGCTGGTCATTGATGATTGGGCACAGGCATCACACAGCGGTGAGATTAATGTGCCTTTCCGGAGAAAACAGATTTCCGAGAAGAATATTTACGCCAGCCTCGGAGAAATCACCGCGGGCAAGAAAAAAGGAAGGACATCGGAAAAGGAAATTACACTCTTCGATTCCACAGGCCTGGCCATTCAGGATGTGTCCTGCGCATACACAGTTTATAAAGCCCTCAAAGACAAGCCGGGAATTAAACAGATTTCATTGTTTTGAGGCGTCAAAGCTTCTTGTCTGTGATCCACATATCTATCAGGTATTTCTGTCCAGATGACTGGCGCGAACACCGATGAGGCGCACCTTCTTTTTTAGATCAACCCGTTTCAGGCAGGCGAAGGCCGCCTTTCTTATTTCCTCTTCTGAATCCGTCGGATTGGGTAAGGTGTGTGCACGTGTCAGGGTTTCGAAATCACTGAACCGGACCTTGACGGTGAATGTCCTTGCCGCAAAGCCGCTGTCTTTCATGTCTGTTACGACTTCCCTGGTCAGTTCTGCCAGAGTTCTCGCGATTGCCTGCCAGTTGCTCACATCCTTCTGGAAGGTCGTCTCCCTGCTTATGGATTTTGGTTCCCAGTGGGTTATAAGGGGGCTGTCATCAATTCCCTTGGAAGCATGATAGAGATAAGTTCCATAGGAAGGGCCGAATCTGTCCGTGAGCGTCTCCAAGGGCAAAGAGGCGAGGGTCCCAATCATGTCAATTCCCATTTCTTTGAGATATCTTTCCGTCTTTGGACCGATCCCCCAGAGTTTCCTGACCGGTAACGGACGCAGTATCCTCGCTATATCATTTTCCAGGATTATGGTGAGACCGTCCGGCTTATCCATATCGGAAGCGATCTTTGCGAGGAGCTTATTAGGAGCAATGCCTATCGAGCCGGTCAGCCCCGTCTCTTCTTTGATCTCCTTTTTAATTTCTTTCGCAATTTCATCTGAAGGTTTGTCTATCTCGGATATATCGAGAAATGCCTCATCAATTCCCACGTCCTCAACGAGGGGCGTGAACCTACGGAGGATAGCCTTGATCTTCTGGGATTCTCTTGAATATGCTTCGTAATCGACAGGAAGAAAGACTGCGTGAGGGCACAGGTTATAGGCAGTCTTCAAGGGCATAGCGGAATGGATGCCGAACTTTCGCGCCTCATAAGAGGCTGTGGATACGACACCTCTCTTGGTGGGGTCACCGACCCCTCCTATTACCAGAGGCTTGCCGATTAATTCAGGGTGCCTTTTCTCCTCCACAGCGGCGAAAAAGGCGTCCATATCAATGTGAAGGATTCGTCTCAAGGTTCATCATTCAAAATTGTTCACGATTACCGGTTTGTCCCAAAGACTTTGTTATATAGAGAGGCAAAGCTGTCTTTACCTGTTGCGAGCATCAGTGTCAGCGGCATCGCTTTCTTTCCCAGCCTGACCATCTGTTCCGCCGTTTCTCTGATGTCCCACTGGGCGTGCCTGTCTCCCCGGAGGCGGGCGATATGGTACAGCTCTCTGGCATTGATCTTCATGGAAATCCGTTTGCGGTGCGCGTTGGTGAGGACATAGCCGGCCGCCAAAGAGGCTTTCAGCTTTATCCGTCCATATGCATTTTCTGTCTTGCCGATTATCCGGCGGAACTGTTTATCCATGCCGATATCCGTGATCGCGGGCGGGATGGTTATGCCGAGGGATGGATCATATTCCTGGCCGGTGATGGTTGCCATGCGATGACGTTTCATCTGTGCGAAACAGCTTGCGCTTATTATCAGCTCAAAATGAAGATCGACGTTTTCCATTTCCCTCAGAACGGAATCGTGCGCTTTCATATGCCTGAAAGCGGTCTTGATCAGATTTTGTTTATCCCGCTTATCCATAGAAGAGGTAATTTGCAGGCACTGTGACATCGGTAAATTTGATGAAGAATGGATAAGTGAGGCTATGGCCCTGTCATCCGCGTCAGACGTCGCATGGATGAGATATACTGTCTTCCCGGAAGCAGGTGCTTTTCCCATCCTTTTCTTGCCGCCCAGTATCTTTATCCCTTCCTTTAATGCCTGTCTCGTTAAACGGTCATAGTCCGTGGCCTTGGTATAGCGGATAAGCGAGGGGGCAACCTCCTTCGTTGCCTCGAAAAGTTTCCGGCTGTATACCTGCGCCTCGGCCAGGGGATGCGCTGCAAGGCGGCGGAGCATCAGCTCCAGATTCCTGGCGTTGATGGTCATGCCTAATTGTGTTTCCATGGCCAGGGGAAGAATGTAACGGGCATCTTCCTTTGCCCAACCTTCCAGCATGGACCTGTTTGCCGGGTCGGCTGCCAGGTCTTTATTTTTCTCAAAGACATAAGGTCTCAGTTTTTCGTACAGCTCATGGTAAAAAAGATTTTGTTCCCGGATGGCACCAACATATATCTCTTCCAGATCAGACCGGCTGATTTCTTCGGGGATGACAAAGTCATCCTTGAGAAGGACATACCGCTGTGATTTTTCCGTGTAGGAACAGAGGCGGAATTTTTCGATCTCTTCCACGAGAAGGCGGGAGACACCGATTACATCTATGTTGAAGACGGCATGTTCGGCAATGGAGCTGTGCCCCATCTCAAAGACGATGTTCCGGTTGGACTGGCGCGCCTTTTCGACTTCGTGCCGGGCCAGCTCTCTCAGTTCTTCGACGGACCTGGGACTGCGGCTGATCCGAGCATAAGCGGCGGAGACCGTCTCCGGTGTCAGGTTCTTCTGCGCGGGATGGGATTCCTGAAATTCCTTTATCGTTTCATAATCCAGATTGTAGCCGGCAAGAATAATCTTCACGGTTGCATCCTTTCGATATTTACCACTTGACAACTTCCACGTGGGAGAGCGTGCGTCCCAGGAAGCTTTCTCCGATCGTCTGAAAGTGATATGGCACATCGGTTACGTAGTACCTGTATTCCGGGGGAGTCCGTGCAGGATTCCCGGAATTAGTTTCATTCAGTAAATGGGCAGTGATGGCGGCCATAGCCTCTGCAGAATCCACAAGGTGGATTTCAGGTCCTGCAACTTCCCGTATGAGGGGTTTTATAAGGGGATAATGGGTGCACCCCAAGACGAGGGTATCTATGTGCTCCGCGAGAACCGGTCTGAGATATTCCTGGGCGGTAAGAAGGGTAACGGGATGGTTCAGCCAGCCCTCCTCAACCAGGGGTACGAAAAGCGGGCAGGCCTGGGAAAAGACGCGGATATTTGGATCTTGCTGATGAATGGCGCGGGCGTAAGCGTTGCTGTTGATGGTCGCCGGAGTGCCTATAACACCGATAGTACGGATTCGTGTCTCGGAGATGGCTTTACGGGCGCCGGCGTCGATTACGTCTAACACAGGAACCGGAGAAAGGTCTTTCACAGCTTGGTAAGCGACGGCGGCCATGGTATTACAAGCGATTATGAGCAGTTTAACATCCTTCTTCAGTAAGAATTGTGTGATCTGCATGGCGAATTGCGTGATCGTCTCCGGTGATTTCACACCGTACGGCACCCGCGCTGTATCGCCGAAATAGACGATGCTTTCGAACGGCAGACGTTCCATGAGGGCGCGTACAACTGTGAGTCCGCCGATACCGGAATCGAATACACCTATGGGACTGCTGGGAGCGGGCTGCATAATCTCTCCTTAACATTGAAAAGGAATGTTATTTAGCATAACCTCATAAAAAAGCAAAGCCAAGAAGTATGTGTTTAATTCAGCTTTATGTTGAAATGATACGATAAATGAGATATTTTCCTCTAAATTATAATTAAAGGGCATTAAATCCCGCACACTTAATTTTTCACTAAGTGAAAGGAATGTCGATGCATACCCCGAAAATCCAGAAAATCCTTTTTTACTCGGCGTTAATCCTTGTTTCTCTCCTTTTTCTATATCTCCTCACGCCTTTTTTTTCGCCGCTCTTCTGGGCGGCTGTAATTGCAAGCATTATCAGCCCCCTCTATGAGTGGCTCAACAGGAAGTGGAAGCGGCCAAGTTTGTGTGCAGCGGTCGTTTTTTTGATAGTTGCCATTATCATAATCCTGCCGGGGAGCGTCATCGGAAGTTTGCTGTTTTCAGAATCCATGCGTATGTATGAATCACTCAGCAAGGATAGCGGTAATATCGACAGCATTGTCAAGAGTGTTACTGGGGCTGTCAAAGATAATCCATACATTGCCCGTCTGCACATAAACGAACACTTCTGGACGGAAAAGATTTCTGAAATCGCCAAGAGTGTTTCTAACTATATCTTTGTCCAATTGAAGGAACTCACACAGAATACCCTTGTCTTTATTGTTCAGTTCGCGGTCATGCTCTATACGCTGTTTTTCTTTATTCGCGACGGAGACAAGTTTCTAGGAATGGTCATGCGGGTCTTTTCTCTGGGGCAGGAAAGGGAAAAAGTCCTCTATGAACGTTTCGTGGCCACGGCAAGGTCCACTTTGAAAGTGACGTTGATCATCGGCGGCATTCAGGGATCACTGGGAGGATTTATCTTTTGGATAACCGGTATTGAGGGGGCTCTGATCTGGACTGTTGTGATGATAATCTCATCTATTGTCCCCGTTGTCGGCTGCTCTATTGTCTGGGGTCCTGCCGGTGTGATTATGCTGTTTACAGGACACATATGGAAAGGGGTACTCATTCTGGCTTTTGGTGTCTTCGTGATCAGCATGGTGGACAGCCTCTTGCGTCCCATACTCATCGGACGGGATGTGCAGATGCATCCTTTATTGATTTTTTTGTCCACCCTGGGGGGAATTTCATTATTTGGATTTTCCGGCTTCGTCATCGGCCCCATCATTGCTTCCCTGCTGCTGGCAGTCTGGGAGATGTATGATCAGTATTATCGGGATTCTCTATCCAGTGACTGACACGGCATGATGCAGTCTGTCGGGAAGCAGCTGTCAAGGATCTTCTCGCTTGACCGTCATTGCACAATGCCGTGTATAATTATATGGGTCATGGCAGAGATAGAAGCCGCCATTGGTATCGTTAAAATCCATGCCCAGACGATGTTTCCCGCCACTCCCCAGCGAACCGCGGTAAGTCTCCTTGTTGAACCCACACCGACAATGGCGCCTGTGATGGTGTGGGTTGTACTTACAGGGATGCCGGCGATAGACGCCCCGATGATGGAGATAGCAGCCGCGGTCTCCGCGCAGAACCCTCCCATGGGCTTAAGCTTTGTAATCCTCGTGCCCATAGTCTTCACGATGCGCCATCCTCCGGACATGATTCCCAGAGCGATGACGGTGTAACATGAAATGATAACCCAGTAAGGAATGTAAAATGTTGGCCCGAGATAACCTTGGGTGAATAGAATAATGGCGATGATCCCCATGGTCTTTTGCGCGTCATTCGTGCCGTGGCCCATGCTGTAGATTGCGCACGAAGCAAGCTGCAGTCTTCGGAACATTTTATCTGAGCCTGTCACCGTGGAATGTCGATTGATATTCAAAACGACGATCATCAGGCATAGTCCCAGAATTAAGCCGATTAGAGGGGACAGCACGATAAAAAGGGCGATTTTGATGATGCCGCTCCAAATTAGGACACTGGTTCCCCCTTCCACGATTCCGGCGCCAATGAGGCCGCCGATAAGGGCGTGAGAGGAGCTGCTGGGCAGCCCAAAATACCAGGTAATGATATTCCAGGTAATCGCGCCAACTAGGGCGGAAAGGATGAGAATATTGTCAACGATAGCCGGGTTAATAATGCCGGTGCCGATGGTCTTGGCCACCTGCACGCCGACAAAGAAAACGGCGATGAACTCGAAGGTTGCTGCCCACAAGACTGCATTCCTGGGTGAGAGGACCCTGGTCGAGACGATAGTCGAAATTGCATTCGCAGAATCGTGGAAACCGTTTAGAAAATCAAAAATCAGGGCGATGGATATTAGAAAAACAACAAAAGCGAATGAATCAGGCATAATGATTTTAGATGAACAAGAATGCTAGGAGGAACGAATTATTAAGCAGCCATCAGGCATGTTTCAGGACGATGCCCTCTACTATGTTGGATACGTCCTCACATACGTCGATAGCCTCTTCAATACGTTCAAAGATTTCCTTCCATTTGATAAGTTCGATGGCATCCTTTTCCTTTTCAAAAAGATCGACCATTGCCGATCTCAGGACAATATCACCTTCGTTTTCGAGGGTATTGATCTCTACACAGGCATCAATGATCATCTTGGAGTTTTTCATGTCCCGCATGCCGCAAACAATGAGTTTCACCTTCCCGACGGCATCATTTAATATCTTTGCTTGATCGATGATTACCTTGGTGGGCTCTTTCACCTTATAGAGATGCATTCTGGCGGCAGCTGCTTCAATCATATCCAAGATGCTGTCCATCTTATTGACCAGGTCATATATATCTTCGCGGTCCAGGGGTGTGAGGAATGTCTTGTGCATTTTTTCATAGGTTCTGTGGGTGATGACATCTGCCTCATGTTCCAGTTCTTTGAGTTTGGTTATTTTAGGCAGGGGGTATTCATAAGTTTCAACCATTTCCAGGAACATCTTCCCCCCCTCTTCAATTTTATTGATAAGTTCTTCAAAAAGGTCGTAAAATTTCTCTTCTTTGGGAATGAGTCTCATTGGATCTATCCTCCATAACGATTTATTATGCGCGATCCGTTAACAAATGGGGTCGTATTGGTGTGTTATTTTAAAGCTCAAATAATGGCGTATGCTATCTACAGGATTATTGCCAAAAAAGCAATAAGTTTTGGCCACAAATTTTTGATGGGAATTCCGTAAATGATTCGGGACGAATTGCTTTTATTTTAGCATACTTTGGTCTGCCTGGATAGACATCCTGTCTGTCTACCGGTGGGCATCTTTGATGATCCGTTCAATCGCCTGGTTAAAACTTAAACCGGATCGCTCTACAGCGGCAAAAAATCCTCCGTCCGGAGAAAGACATGGGTTTGTATTTACCTCCAGCACCCAGGGCATGCCGGTTTTATCGATCCGGAAATCGACCCTTGCGTATCCTCTCAGGCTGAATATATGCCAGCACCGGCGGGACAAATATGACAGTTGATCAAGTAATGGTTCATCCTCTTTTGAAAAATCAAAACACCGCGGCGTGTGCCGGTATTCGAAGGAGTCTTCGACCCATTTGGAGCGGTAGTCTACGACTCTGGCCTTGCCGGACGGATAATCGTCAAACCGGATCTCAGCATGGGGAAGTACATCCGGCCCCTCGTCTCCCGCCAGAAGAGAAATGTTGAATTCCCTTCCCTCGATGAAAGCCTCTGCAAAGCATGTCATACCAAGATTGTCCTGTTGGGATAATACGGCCTTTCTGAGACGGTGTTGATCCTTTACAAAGAGGATAGAATTTTCATTCAGCCATGAGGAGGCATGTTCCCATACGGCCTTGACGATATATGTGCCTTCGACAAAAGAACCGCCGTAGTGCTCATCGGGTAAAAAAAATACGGGAGTTGCAATACCCGCGGCCTGGAGGAACTGCTTGGCGAGAACCTTGTTCGAAGTGAGAAATTGTGCATCCGTTTTGGCGCCGGTGTAAGGTATTTTGAGAAAGTCCATAAGGGAAGGGGCAATGTGAATCAGGCTGCCCTGACCGGCTGTCGTCTCGACAAGGTTGAAAATGAAAGCCGGCCTCATTTCCTGCAATATCTCGATAGTCTTTGAAAAATTAAGCGAGAAGGGGATAATGATAGGTTCATATCCGAGGTCCGAGAGGGCCGATGCAACAAAGGCGGCCTGGACGAGGACATCCTTCTCATCCATGCCGGCATCTTCCGATACATCGCCATGTAAAACAACAGCCTTCATGAAATACCCTTTAGCAGGATGATTCAGAAAATGCGGCAGTAAGAGTATGACGCCGGACGGAAGATTTTACGGCAAGTGAGACCGGCGGATGGAGATGGAGACGTTTCAACGCTGAACGCATAATCATGTCGATGAGATTATGATAGGTAATTCCGGCGAGGTTGCAGATAATGGGAAGATCCGAATGTTCCGGATGCAGACCGGCTAACGGGTTGACTTCCATGAAATTCGGTATTCCCTG
>Ga0187771_10000660_pt1 | contig 21562 bp, 17 predicted proteins | sample 0116_SJ02_MP15_1_FD_133139 | JGI IMG/M metagenome (GOLD analysis project Ga0187771, IMG submission 133139) | Tropical peat soil microbial communities from peatlands in Department of Meta, Colombia - 0116_SJ02_MP15_10_MG | ecosystem: Environmental > Terrestrial > Soil > Wetlands > Peat | place... | reverse complement strand
GCGCTTTCAGGGGTAGCAACACAAGGTTGCTGCTCGCGCGAGAGTTCCTCCCAGCGCTCGCTCGGGGCAAATCCCTGGACGTCCAGACGCCTATGGCCATCAGCGCCCCAGTGAGCGAGGCGAATGACTCCTTCCAGCCCCACGACCCGGCGGTCGTCTAATTCCTCTGCAGCCAGAAGCTCAGCGTCATAGTGGAAATCGCTCAAGAACCAGCGGAGCTTCCAGAGGGCCCGGTCGTGGCAATAAAGGCGCGTGCGAACGTGGCGCCCTGCGTAGGGAGAGGGATCAAGGATCAAGAAGGTGGCCGTCCGGCAGGGCTTAGGGGCGTGCCCGGCGGGCTCGAAGCGGACGACCCGGGCGCGGTAGAGGCCTTCGACGAGGGGGATTGGTTCCGTTACCTGACTGAGACCCTGGATTCTGATTCGCATGGGCGGCTCCTTTCTGAAACACCATTCGAGACTGCAGAGTCCGGCGGAGGAGGGGGATCTGTGCTGGAGGCAAGGCCCAAGGAGGTAGCTCTTCAAGGGAGCAGAGGGCGATGCCATAGGCCTTACGGAGGGCGCGGTTGACGGCGCGAGTTTCGGCCATCCGCATCTCGGCATGGTTGAAGATGAGGGGGGAGACATTGCCGGGGTGGGCGTCGCCGTAACCCACGAAGCCGCGGCACTTGGCTGACTTGTAGACAGTAGCCTTGAAGACCCAGAAGTTCTTCTCCGGTCTGCACAGGTAAAGCACTGGCTCAGTCAAAATCCCGCCACAGTGATTGCGTTGTGCAAGCCGTAACAAATCCCCGTGACTTACAAACTTGAAGTTCCCGTCCTGAGGTGGATGTGCATTCGTAGAACTGCGTCTCCTATTGGGATTAGAAACAGACGTCGTCATTTGTAAACCTCTCTTCCCAAGGGGGAGGCCAAGGTATTCAGGAGACCGGTTGTCGAGTATATTGCCATGACTTTAGTCATGACAATTTTATCCGGATGCCAAGACTCTTGTCAAGGGAAATTTTATTACCTAGACTGAGGGGCTAATGAGCATCGGGGACACAATCCGCTCTGCCCGGGAAAAGCTGGGTTGGACTCGGGTGCAGCTATCGGAAGAAGTCGGAGTGGATCCGTCGGCAATCTCACGCATAGAGCGCGGATATCGTCTTCCGGGGCCAGATGTTGCCGATGCCCTCGAGATTGCGCTGGAACTCAGGAAAGGAATGTTAGCTCGCGCAATTATTGCCGAGAGGAAGAAAAGGCGGGAGAGAATTCGCCAGCTAAAACGGCTTGTCTACAATTCACGGCTGAGCGTCGAGGAGATTCGACGGAGGCTCGGCGAGAACGGTCAGGTGCAGAACAAATGAGCTGAATGCGCATTTCGAATCCTAGGTTCGGCGGACCCTGGCTTTGATTTCACATTGGTGAATTCTTCCGGCTCAGAGGCCCGTTTGATTCGTCGCCCTCGCTGTTCAGCCCGCCTTAGGCCGAGCAATTCAGTATTACAGCGTCCTCGACAATCAGTGCATTCGAGTCACACTGTAATCCCTGAAACAAACACTACTTTGAATTCAAGAGGGAGGGTCGATCATTATCAGAAGGAATGTACTTCTGGCGAAGGTCGACGTTATGACACATTGACATGGAGAAGGCATGGAAGCCTGATTCGGGTGGGATGTGAACTAAGTGGCGGACATTGCCCGGCATCGAATGACGCGGGCGGAGGGTGGAGCAAGTATGTCGATTAAAGGCGCGGGCCGACGCTTGCTGATCGTTCTGGTCGTTCTGGCGGTCTTGACTGGCGCGACGTTTTGGGCCTTCCGCAATGTGGGGCGGTGGCTGGTTGTTGAAGACGCTCTACAGCCGGCACGAGCCATTGTGGTCCTCAACGGTCTTATTCCCTACCGTGCGATGGAGGCTGCACAAATCTATCGACAGGGTTGGGCGCCCGAAGTGTGGTTGTTCAAGCACGATCCGCGCGGAGCGGATGCGGCGTTCGCCAGTCTAGGCATCCACCATATTACCGAGGAGGAATATGACCAGCAGGTGCTGGAGCGGCTGGGCGTCCCCAAATCCTCAATCCGGATCCTGAACCCTGCTGCCACGAACACCGAAAACGAATTCGCACTTCTCCGAGAGGAGTTACGGCGCCGGGGTGGAGATAGGGTGATTCTGGTTACTTCACCCGTTCACACCCGAAGGGCGAAGGCCGTCTGGCACATCGTCGTAGGAAATCACCCTCAGGCCATTCTGCGCCATGATACTTCCGAACCCAGCGATCCTGAGCACTGGTGGCGCGCCACCTATGATGTTCAAGACGTGGTCCACGAAATTCTCGGCTTGATTAACACCTCTCTGGGCTTTGTGGTCAAGCCTGGGAAGGGATAAACGCGGAGTTACGCTTGCCTTTAAGCGACGGCCGGAACGATTACCTCCTTATGGCGTGTTGGCCGGGCGAGCGATTTCTGGCGTGTTGGGTCAAGTGCTGTTTCGTGTCAATATTGAAAGCTCTGATTGCTTCTTACGAGCAGCAAAAAAGGGGGAGTGGTCCGTAGGGGAATTCATAAAGGACAAGGGACAGGGAACGGGGAGGGAAGAAAGCTCATCCCCTGCTTCTGATTCGCCACTCGTAGCTGAAATTCAAGGACTGCCAGCAGCTTTCTGTAGGGAGGTGAAATCGGAATGTATTTAGGAAAGTTGTCGTCGTATTGTTTTCCCCCGTAGCTGTGTCGGTTGATTTACTGCCAGTTGGAGTGGTCCTGCTGCTGTGCACTCGGCGGCAAAAAGCCGGAAGAGCATTAGTTTCCGCCAGGACGCTGCTGCGCGTCCTCCTGGCAAACCAGAACATTCCAGGGATATCCGTGACGCCGTTGGACCGACGCTATCCGCCTCTTCTGGCAGCCCCGGAAGACAACCGGCAAGGCTCCGCGTGCCGCATACGAGTACATAGGGCTAATTTGGGAAAAGCTTCGCGGCCACATTTAGGAGACAGGGGACAGGGGTTGGGGGTCGGGGTTTAGGGGTTGAGGGTTAGGGGTTAAGAAAGGTCGCCAATGTCCGATCAGATCGGACCGCGGGTGCGGGCCTTGCTCGAACCTTTCCCGGCGGGGTTTGAAAGCGCTACCGTGAACGCTACCGTGAGCTTGACACAGGGGCCACACAGGTACCCTCGGTTATGTCGCGATACAAAAGCTCTTTCGCATTCAGGTTGAGACAAGCAGGCCCCGTACCGAGGTGGAAATCGGCTCGGAATGGAAGGTGGCCTGCGCCATCAGGACGCCAGGATTCCAGGCTGCGCGTCCGAGCCTCTACCTCCCATTCAGGGATTACATGTTGCGAAGCGTAATCAGCCCAATAGACCTTATTGTGGGTGAACAGCACCAGTGAATCCATGATGTCCGGGTCGGCTATCACCACCGAGTTTACGGGGGTGTGCTGATTCAGCCAATTCAGCGTGCGCGGCATGAGGGCGTCCAGTGACCAAAACTCAACATCCTCCTTTTGCGATTCCGCCCACCGTACATAGCCATTCGCTTGGAGGAAAATAGCTCCGGCAGCCAGAACCGAGATGAGGGCGTTGAAGTAGACAGAACGGAAAGACTGAATGGAGTTCTGGAGGAATGCCACCGCAGCGAGTGACCAAACCGGAATCAAGCACTCGATCCAATGGTAGCCCTGGAGGTGGCGGTTCGTGACCACATTCTGCACCATAAAAAGGGTCCCGACGCACATGAAAGGAATCAGAAACCGTCCGCTCTCACCTAGCCTCCGACGCCAAAGCAACACGGGAGCCAAGACTAGAACAGCAAGAACAAAGCTTCGAGTTGCGTAGATGTCGGGTGAGCGCCCCGGAATGAGCAGGTCGAGACGCGCCAGTGTCGCCTGTACGTCGGGCATCTGCTCTTGGCGCAAGACATTGGCAAAAAAAGGAAAGCCGATGATTAAGGCCACCAAAATCGAGGTCAGCATCGTCACCCGCACGCGCCCCATTGTAAACAGGGCCAGGCAGATCACACCGCCGATTGCGGAGCTCCAGTAATAGACTGGAGTAGCGTAGAACAACAGACCTAAGCCTGCCCCGGCAAGGAGACCAATCCACCAAAAGGCTTTTCTCCAGGCGATTTGCACCAAGCGCATTACCAGCAAAAGCAATACTACGTAGAATGCTGGGCTTATGGTGCGAAAGTACCGGAAAAACCCTTTGCCAGAATCGGCGCTGGCTAACCAAGAAATCGTTGGAGCGAGGGGCGATAGCATCGCAGCCAGCATAGCCAACCGAGGCTCCATCCCCAGGCCGCGAGCCAGAGTCCAGAGGAGAGCGTAAATCAAAGCCGGAAACACAACTCTCGAGGCTGCAACAACCAGCAGGGGGTCCAATCCTGTCAGATGGGCAGTCAGCGCGAGCAGCCGCTCCGCCAGCTCCGGCATGAAACGCGGGGCATCCTGGTGTTCGGCAAGATACGGATTGCCCAAGCTACCGCCTCGATAGGCATCCATAACTCGGCCCAAGTAAATTTCTTCGTCCTCAACAGCCACAATGAGAAACGGCCCTTGGCGGAAGCGGTTGATGAGAAAAGGGAGCATATACACTAAAAGCACCACTGTCGCACCCAAGGTCAGCCAAAACCGACTTAGCATTCTGTCTCTGCGAACGTGGATAGGTGCTTGGCTTTCGAGCCGACCAGCGGAGGCTTTCGTTGTGTTCATCTTCGACACCGATACGTCAGAGATGCAGTAAAGGTAGGCAGCATGGGAAGGTGGCCGAGGATAGGAATAGAAATCGGCCGGGGAAAAGGTAGGACTAATGGGGAGCGGCAGATTCCGCGGAGGTGTCTTGTGCGATTTTGGTCCGATGGCGCGCGAGGGAGCGTTCGGGGACCCCTAAAATCCGGCCCAACGGTTCGACCAGAGCCTCCTGAAAGGATCGACCGGTGACGAGCCTCAAGGCCAGGCCAACCATCGTATCGTCCTTGGTGACGGTCATTCGTCTCAGACAGAGTGGGTCCTCCCAGAAATTCAGTCCTTCGCGGGCGGTGAATCCAAATTCGTAGCCGGCTCGGGCGATGGCTGCTCGCACTCGCTGGTCTACACCCCCGCCGGGATAGGCGAAACACGTCACCTCGGAACCCAGCAAGTCTTCGAGGCGAGCCTTCGAATCTACGACTTCACGGCGCAGGTCGAAATCAGAAAGGTCCGGCAGCCAAGCGCGCGTAAGACCCGAGGATCCGAATTGGACACCATGCTGGTGCAGTTCTCGAACTTGCTCGGCGGATAGCCACTTCCGGGCAAGGCTTTCGGTCTGCTCATTCTCGCTATCCCATTGGCCAAGGCGGTCAGCCGCCAGGAAAACCACCGGCTTCAGCGCGAAGCTGCACAGATGCGGGAACACCTCGGAATAAAAATCTTCGTCCCCGTCGAACGTAAGCAGAAAATTGCGCCCGACCAGCCCCGAGGAGGTGCCTTCCTCCGGGCTTACAGAGTGGAATTTCAACTTTCGAAGAGTCCGCATGACCCTCAGGAACCTTTGCGGGGAAGGCGTGTATTTCTTGTCTGCCTGAACGTGAGGGGAAAACATGCTCGGAAAGGCGAGCACCGGCAATGGCTCGCCGACGAACTGACGAAGGGCCCCAAGTGTTAGCCCTTCTGACTTCACTCCCTGCCAATAGCCAGCGGCCAGCTCAGCGCGGCGCCACACTTTAAAAGAAAACCTTGAGCCCGTAGCGTCCGTCACTTCCCGAGCGATCCTGGCGACCCATCTTACAGATTCCGGCCGGTTCCAATACCAACGCAGCTTCAGCGTGCGCAACGGACTTTGGTGCCGGACCGCTGTAAGCCCTCGCGTTTGCGCATTACGCTGGCCCATCCTCAGCGCGCGGTATACGTCCACATACCCCGTTAATTCGCACGTATACCTAAAAAGCTCGCTCAGCTCTTTCGTCTCCCGATGATACGCGATCGCCCGAGGCTCGAAAATGAACCTAGCGCCCGCATTGTAGAGACGGCTGCCCAGCTCGAAGTCTTCGCCGCGGGACCGGAGGGCAGGACTAAAGCCTCCGTGGGCCAGGAAGATCTCTCGGCTTATTGAGCAGTTGACGCCGATGCCCCTGAAGCGGTGGTCCAAATCGATAGAGTCAAAGCCAGGACTGGTCAGACAGGCTTCGACCTTCGACTCGGTCATGTCTCGATATCTCCGCATGAGCTGCTCGGTACGAGAGCGCGGCTGACACATGTCAATGTAAATAAGCGAACCATAGACGATAAGAGCGTCCTCGGTGGTTCGGCGCTCGTGGTGCTCCCGATGCCGGGAAACTAGCTCGTGGGTCGCAGCAGTGTCATCATCTAGGAAGAGGACGATTTCCCCTTTGGCGGCCAGGGCGCCGGTATTGCGCGCTGAGCCCTGCCCGCGGTTGTCGGGAGTGAAGATCCAGCGTAGTGGATAAGGTGCTGAGTAAGCTTCCGACAAAGCACGCGTTTGCGTGTCCTCGCCGTCGCACACAACAACGACCTCAAGGTCTGCGCTGGTTTGCCAGCCCAGCGAGTCAAGCGTCCCTGTCAGGACTGAAGCCCGATTCCGTGTTGGGATTACGACACTAAAGACCATGTCACCGAATACTCTCAGTTGATTGCTTCGGGGACCAATCAGATCCTTTGCCGTGCGAAGAGATAGCCGCACTCGTCGTCATAAGGAGCGGTAAAGTTGACCCCGAACCCCCTTTGCTCAAGAAAACTCACCATCTCCGCCAAGCAGTGATCATTTAAGCCGAGGTGGTATTCCATCGAGATCTTGCTAATCCTCCGCAGCGTATCCTCGGACGCGTTAAAGAGAACCTCATACTCCGCACCGACGCAGCTAAGCTTCAATAGATTACAAATCGCGACCTCATGCCGACGAAAGATCTCGTCCAAAGTCTGTACCAAAACTTCGGCCAGCGGACGGAAGGTCCTGCCCGCGTTATCCCGAGCATACATCGAGTTGCCTCCTTCGAAACCACGTGAATAGAGGATTGCCCCTCCGCCCTCGCCTCCACAAGCGGCCTGAACAGGCACGACTTGGCGGAGTCGGTTTCGCGAAAGATTTTGCACTAGGAAGTTGAAAATCCGCGGGGAGGGCTCCACAGCGATGACTCGCACTCCTTGAGCCCTCGTTGCAGCCCAAATAGAAAAAACACCGATGCTAGCCCCGATATCCACGACAGTATCACCGGAAGTTACTTTGAAATCATCCCGCGTATAGCATCGTTTCACCCAGATATCCTCAAAGACGCGGACGAGCGGCACGTCCAGCGGAGAAACCATCGAGAGTCCGGTTTTCAAGTCGATCTGGTGGCGAGGATTAGGCAGCCGATGCCTTACCGGATAAAGTACAAGACCGCGAAGGCTCGTACCGCCGACAACAAGGGTTCTGGCCGTTTTGTAGCGATCAAGAATTTCGCGACCGAGCGCTCGCATCCAAGTTCTCTCACGTGGTCAGGGAGAGGGTGGCTCACCAGGCAGCTACAGCTCCCCGACAATTGGCGTCCCTGCGGTAAGAACTTCGTCGTAGATTTTCGAAATCGCCCTGACCATCCGATCTTCAGAAAAGTGTTCCCTTACTCGCGCCCGTCCAGCAGCTCCCATGCGACGCCGCTGCTCGGGGTCAAGCAACAGCGCACAAACCCGGTCCGCGAGGGCGGCCGGGTCACGGGGTGGAACCAGCCAGCCGGTTCGACCATGCTCCACAAATTCCGGCAGGCCACCAGCCGCCGTGCACACGACTGGAAGGCCCGCAGCCATAGCCTCCAAAGCTGCAACGCCGAAAGGTTCTCCAAGGGAGGGCTGCACGTATAAATCCCAGCCTGCCATGAAACGCGAGAGGTCCATTTGCCAGCCTAAAAAACTGACGTTGCCCCCTAGGTCATGCAACTGAGCCTCGCGTTCTAGCGACGGGCGCTCCGGACCCGAGCCGGCAACTTCGAGGCGTACGCCCGGCATGACTCGGCGCAGCACGGTCAAAGCGCGGATAAGATAAACGATCCCTTTCAGGGGGACCAGCCGGCCTGCCGTTCCCAGGACCGCTCCCCTTTGGGAGCTCCCGTTTGCCGGCCTGTCGCACCCGTTCGAGATATTCACGCCGGGGTACACAACTCGAATGCGCGAGCCCTCCACGTTGTCTGCCACCGCCCTCGAAGTTGCGATCACCAGATCGGCGCCGCTCAGTCGGAACGGAAGGCGCGTAAGGCCTTCGGACTCCGCTAAGTGTGCGTGGAGATGGGTGATTACTTTTGCTGAGCTAAACTTCCGAGCGAGCCAACGCGGGGCTCTGCCTCCCCAATGCTGGTGAATAATCACGAATTCCTTACCTCGCAAGGCGCGCGAGAACCGCCAAGCCCCAGCCGGGTCTCGGGAACCGCCGGACCAATCGACTACGGAAGCCTCTACACCTGCGTCCCGAAGTTCGTGGGCCAGAGGTCCATCACCAGCAAGGAACCAGGCGCACAGTCGGTATCGCTGAGGGTCGAGGCCCTTGCCGAGGGCTCCGACTATCCGCGCGATGCTGGTTCCCTCGGGCTGGCCGGTGCCCAGGATGTGCAGAACGTTTGTTGGCATTCTCCGCTCAGAGAATCACTTCATTATGTTGCTGGGTGGAACGCGCCGCCCCCGCGCGGTCAATTTCGTATTGTCGCCTGATCGAGTCATCGCCGAGTACCAGAACGTCAAGTTCTGTGGCTAGAAGTGCCTTGGTCTCATCCTGCGGAGTACAGACAATTGGCTTCCCGGCAGCATTAAATGAAATGTGCGGTCACAGTGGAAAGAGCCAAGCGAGTTGGTGAACGGTTCGGCTCGTAGCCGGGCGAAGCGATCGCCGCAGGCGGACCAAGTAGCACTTGCGCAAGGCCCCCACGGCCATCTACGGCAACGACATCAGAGTGGTCGTATTCCGAGGTAAAGTAAGCCGCTGCGGTATGAGCCATATGATGGTCGTAGTAGCGGACCGATGGGGTGGAGGAATGCCGCTCTTGTAACACAGCGATCTCCGCAGCAATTGAAAGCAGTGTCCCGCGGTTGAAGCTGAGTGGAATTTCGGTTGCTTTATAGGCATCGAGCAGCCACTTGTGGATCAGAGACTGGTGGCGGGCTGCATACCTGTGCTACGAGCCCTCCCCCTAAGGCAGGGTCCACGTCCGCAATATTGGAATTGTGTCTGCCTTAAAATGGTCTGCAGGCCATTGCGGTTACATCAACGTCCGCGATGCTGATGCTCGAACCGCTGGAGCAGAAATCGATTACCTCGAACGGGATACCGCCGTCATGTTTTTAGCGACTGAAGCGTTCCTCCTCCGCAGCAGCCACCAAGCCGCGATCACACTCGATGGCGGCGGAAGCATTGTGACCACCCAGCCAATCAGTGAAGCCAAGGATGTTTATAACTGGGGTTTAGTAGGCTCCATGAGAAATAGCGACCCGAATGGACCAAGCCTACGTAGGGCAACGCTGTGCTGAGCCTCTATTCCGGCACCCGCTCCGGACGCCTAAGCCGCGACTCTTTCAAACGTGACGACCGCTCCGAAACTGACCAGTACATTTCGCTAAGCGCTCCTCTGAGTGCGTGCGATACGCGGTCCGGCAGGACATTCAGGCCGGCCTGGGCTCCGTGGGCCAATGACTCAACCATGTGTTGTGGAACGCTTCGGCCCGTGAAAACCTTCAGTGCGAAGCCCGGTAGGCTGTCCCGCTCGGACACGTTGATCCGCCTCATCCAGAGAGGATCTTCCCAGAAGTTCAGCCCCTCGCGAGTAGACATCGCATTCTTGTAGCCTGCCTCAGCGACTGCTGCGCTCACTCGGGCGTCCACACGGCCGCTAGGGTAGGCAAAGCACGTGACTTCAGAACCGAGCATGTCCTCCAGACGCGCTTTGGAATCAGACACCTCACGACGCAGGTCCATGTCGGAGAGGAGGGTCAGATCGGGGTGCGTCAGGGAGTGGGACGCAAAGGCCACTCCGTGCCGGTGCAGTTCGCGAATCTGCTGTAATGTGAGCAGTTGCCTTGATCGAAGCCGAAGCTCCCTATCCCAATAATTTGACTTCCCGATTTGATCTACCACCACAAAGACGATCGCGCCCAGACCAACACGCTCCAGTACAGGGAAGGCTTCGGTGTAAAAGTCATCATATCCGTCATCAAACGTAAGAATGACGTGATGGGGGGGCCTTTCCCCGGCAAGCCATTCCATCGGCGTGAGGCACCTGTATTGCTTTCGTCGTAGCCAGGCCATGAACCTCGTAAATCGCTTTGGCGATATGTACCAGTCCCGCTCGGCGCGGTTCGAGGGCGCCGAGACACTGTGGAACATGAGGACGGGGACGGGTGAGCCAACCAGCTTGGAAAGGGAATCCGTTGTCACACCTTCTGACTTCACACCCCTCCAGTACTCGGCCGAGGTCTCCAAGGCGTTCCAATATCGCCACAAGAACCTTGAGCCCGTCGCGTCTGTTAGCTTGCGGCAGATCTTCGCAGCGCTTTGGATTGCCTCCGGGTGGTCCCAGGCGAGGCGCTCCTTTATTCGTCGCAGATGCCTCGACCTGTGCAACGATGCCAATCTTTGGGTTTGCACGCAACGTTGCTGATTGTTCAGTACCCGGTAGAGGTCACTCCTGCCGACGGCGTTGGCAAGCTGCGGGTGATTGTCAATCAAGTTTCTTGGATTGCGGTGGTACACAACGGCACCCGGCTCGTAAATGAACCTGGCGCCGAGATTGAAAAGCCGAGTGCCGAGCTCAGTATCCTCACCAGAGTCTCTAAGCGCCAGTGCCGAGCCATAACCGCCGGCTGCCAGAAACACAGCCCGGGGGACTGATGAGTTCATGCCACAATGCGGGAACCAGCTAAAATCGCTATCGAGCCGGATGCACCGCTCGTGGAAATCGATCAGGCTCACTTCCCTAGCCTCGCGCAGCAGCCGCTCGGTGTGTGATGCAGCGGGCCGTACATAGAGATCGTGGCGCCTGCCGAGAATGACGGCTCGCTCACAATTCGCAATGGTACGACGGCGGTTGCGATGATGGGCGAGCCACTGCTGGCAAGCCGAAGTGTCATCGTCGAGGAACAAGAGAATGTGCCCTTCGGCTGCGCCAGCCCCAGCATTCCGCGCTGAAGCCTGTCCGCGATTCTGCGGTAAAAATATCCAACTCAAACGGAATGTAGCTGAGTAGGTGCTCGACAAGGCGCGCGTTTGGGGGTCCTCGCCGTCGCATACGACGATAACTTCAAAATCGCACTCGGTCTGGGAAACGAGCGAATCGAGCGTTTCAGAAAGCAGTCCCGCTCGCTGATAGGTCGGAATAATGATGCTGGATTCGATCAAATGCGACCTTCAATTTCTCTGGGCGAGACGCCGAAATCCTCGCCAGTCCCCGACTTCCTCGCGCAGGCCATAGCAGTATCGAGCAGCGTACTCCAGGTTCGCCAGTCGCAGGTTTTCCGGCCGAACTCTCCGCATGGCTCTGAAGAGCCCGCTTGCTACGCCGCAGGTTTCCCACAAAACCCGCCAGCGCCGCCGAACGGATGGATTTGCCAGAACGCGGTAAAAAGGAAGATAGGGAACGCACCAGGAGTACTCGCGGGCAAGCTGGCAATCATTCTGCGCACGCTCCCGGGTCCTGCCAATGATCATATCGGCTGTAATTGCAATGCGCTGATTGGCTCGGGCAGCCGCACAGAAGCGGATTTCGTATCCCAATTGCAGCAGACGAACCGCAAGCTCAAAATCGTTACGCAGATACCTTTCGTTGAAGCCGCCGACCTCGCGAAATGCGGAAAGGGGAAGGGAAAAGTTGCAGCCACACAGATCAGTGGGCGCACTCTTCCGCCTGGGTCTGGCGAGTTCCGTAAAGTAATTCTCGTAGTCTCGCGCCACCATGCGAGTGTAAGGAGTCGAGCTGGAGTCGATAATCACCGGCGAGTAACCCGTCACGGCTATTTTCGCTGCAGGCTCGGCCCGATGGGCCCGAACGTGCGCCGAAACAAAACCCTCCTCCGCCTCCAACTCGTCATCCAGGAAGATGGCCAAATGCCCCCGCGCATACTTCAGGCCCGTGTTCAAAGCCCCGGGTTGGCCCGGGACATCTGATTTCACGACCTTAAGGCGACCACCGAATGACGACCGGAGCGATTCCTCCGTTCCGTCCGTGCAGCGATCGCAGGAAATGAGGACCTCAAAGGAGTCCGGCGGATAATCCTGTCGGAAAAGTGCATCAACGGCACGGAGCACCCATTCAGACCTATTGTGCGTAGGAATGATGACGCTAGCGTCCACTATCCCGTCTCTTCAAGCGAGCAAAACGTAAAGCCACGACCCGAGGCATCGCTACGGTGATCCTCTCCCGGTGCTCCGCACCGACAGACCGTCGTCACAGGGTGCATGTTCATCGTGACGAAGTGTGCCCGGCAAGAATCGACCCAGTTCGTGGAAGGAGCCACGAACTGGAGAACGCCGGGATCGCTCATCTCACCTGGGTTCGCGATCAGCTAGCGGGGCCGCAGGGCACTGAGCCAGTGGGAAGGGCCCGCCATTGACGGGGTGCTTGAGCCGCGTTCGGACATAGAGCAAGGGTCCGGAAAGCCAGGCGAGCAGCTTACGCCGCCCGGAAACAATAACAGCCCGAGATTGGCCGGCTGAGTTTCGCCAGAGCCTGGGTGTACTTCGCAGGCCCTCGAAGACATATCTAACCAGCGCACGCCGGTGGTGGGGCTGTTCGACAAGCATGAGCGTGATGTAGCCGGCGGCAGAAGCAAAGTCTTGAAAATTGCGTCGGTGAAGTTCCTGCAAATTGCGTGGATACGGATGGCGGACGACGGCATGCGGAGTGTACACAACGCGGTAGCCGGCTTCAAGCAGAGAGAAGAAGGCGTAATGTTCTTCTCCGCCGTCGATCAAAGCCCCGCGACCTAACCGCTCGTCGAAGCCGGGCCAGACCTCGAATGCCTTCCGCCGAAAAGCCATGTTCATGCCGTCGCCGACCCCGCCGAAGTTCACGACCTGGAACCAGTTAGGGGTTCGGCGATCCACCACATACCGCCCGTGCCCCTTCGAACGCGAAGCTGTGACGACCGCGCAGAGCCGCTCGGCTTCAGTCTCTACGCTTAGGGCATCCGCGCGGCCCGTAACGGCCATGACCGAGGGATCTATAAACTCCCGTGCTAGATTGGCGAGCCAGTCCTGTTCCGGGATAGAGTCGTCGTCGAGGAAGGCTAGAATCTCCGAACTACAGGCCCGCGCCCCCGAGTTGCGTGCACGACTCAGCCCGGGCTTCGGCTCCACGATGTAACGGGCCCCCCAACGTGCGGCTGTTTCCCGAACCTGATGGTCACTTCCCGAGTTGTCCACTACGAGCACGTCGAAGTGCTCATAATTCAACCGCACCACTGCCTCCAGACAATCACTGAGCTCAGCCGGCCGGTTTCGAGTACAGATGACCACTGTACACGCCGGTTTAGACTGATCCGGCTTCCCGCTGTCCATGGGATGAGACTGAGGTTCCGGGGCCACGCCCACCTCGACCGCCGGCTGTAACGAATCACCGCACCGTGAATGTGTTATGTGATCGAGTCTATGTCTAGTCACGGCCCGCTCGATTGTACACCTCGTCGGCCTCTACCCGGGGTCTCTCAGTTTCTTCCTTATGGCTCCTTAGGCTTTGGGGCAATGGTTGCCAGCCCCGCCAGAACGGCAAACCAGGCCGCATTGGCAGGGATGTGCAAGTTGAAATCGAAGAAACTGTGCACCAGCATCCCGCAGCAGCCGAGGGCTGCCCCCAGTCGTATCCAGCCGCCGTGCCTCTGGGTTCGAGGTTCGGGATCCGGGGCAGGGGACTCAGGTTCCTCGGTCTGACCACTGAACCCCCACCTCCCTACCTCTAACCGCGAAGTGAAGGCCAGGCGTAAAAAGAGCACGAAAGCTGTCAGAATGAGCACTGCACCCAAAAGCCCAGTTTCAGACACGGCCTGCACGTAATCGTTATGCGCGTAGTCTATCCACAAGTTGCTTGGAAAACTCTGATAGCGGGGATAAGCCGTCTCGAAATTTCCCAAGCCGACGCCGGAGATGGGATGGTCAAGCACCATCCGAAGTGAATCGGACGCCACGTTCTTGCGAAAATCGGCCCACTCCGTCCAGGCTGGCCCGCCCACCTTGACGATCAAACCCAACTTTTGCGCCACGAAGCCTGGATCGACCCAGGTAAACAATAGCACGGCTGCCAGGATGGTAGTGGCCACGACGGCGGCAAGACTGCCTTTCCCGATGTGTCGGGCTCGATAGCCGCGGACGGCCACAAGCGCGATCACGACTTCCGCTGCCAGCGCCAGCAAGCCTCCCCGAGAACCCGAAAGTAGTAGAGATGCGACCGCGACAGCCGCACCCACCACGAGCCAGGCCAAAGCTGCGAGCGACGGACTGCCACGCCGTTCCGCGATGTAGAGGATGGCCACCGGGATCAACATTTCCATGAGCCCGGCGAAGTGGTTGGGATTGACGTAAGGGCCAAAAAGGAGATTGCCGGGAGTATCGACCCGTCCATATATCCGTTGCTCGCCCGCTGCAAACTGTAAAAGGGCAAACAGCCCCAGAGAGCCAGCGAGCACCAGAATTGTGAGGCCGAAGGCGCGCCAAGTCTCCCCGGCCGCTGTCGAGAACAGTTGGATGGCGAGGAAAAAGAATACTACGTCGGCAGTCAGCAACACCAGAGCCTGCCGCGTTTCTGACCGATCAAGTGTGAGGCGGGCTGCATACTGGACGATTCCCAAAAGAAAAAACAACGCCACCGGCACGTAGAGTGGCGACCAGACCAGCTCCAGCACCCGTTGCTGAACGCTCCCCAGACCCCACAAGAGGAGGGTGAGGGAAGCCGCTAATCCCATAGCGGCCCAGGCCCAGGGCTCCACACCGCCAAAGGCCCAAGGCGCGCCGACCAAGGTCGCGGCGAGCAGGATGCGAGCGATGGAAAACGCCCGAGGGGAGAATTGTCCGCGATCGATTGTGAACTGTCGACTGTCAGTCGGCAAAACGCCGGGTTTCGGTTGGCGATTCTCAATTGTCACATGCATGGGCATTGGTGGTTCGTGATTGCGGATAGTCGAGCGAAAGAAAGCCTTCAATAGACGGCTTTCAGCTCGAGACAATGGTCATGAGAACTTCCCGTTTAAATAGGCTCGTGACCGCTTGCCCAATCAGAAATCGACAATTGAAAAATCTTTATTTACGGGTCCAGGCATTCGAGTGAGACTGCATCCATCCAGAAACTCCCCGTGATTTCCGTAGGGAAGACCCTACCGAGAGGCCTCCACACGGATAGTCGGACAGCGTGTGTTTCCGGTCCGGCTGAAAAATAGACACGAATTGGGTGCCAAGGCGTGGTTCCCACTGTCGTATCACTGAAAACATCGCGAAAGCTCGGCTGTTGGGTATCGCTCACTCGCAAGGCTGGGCCTGTGTCAGAAGTAATGTCTTCGGAGCGGACGTAAGCTTCCAGCCGGTAGGTATGATTCGAAAGGACCGGCACGATTTGATAGACAGGCTCGTACTCCTGGTTGCGGCTGACCGTAAAGTCGACGCGCAGGCAGCGAGCGCCACGGTAGGCGGCTGGAGCTGAGAAGTCGATCGCGAGATAGGTTAACTGGTCAGACCAGCGCCAATCAAACCCCGCGTTCAGGGGAAATTGTTCAAAATCCCCATTGAAAACGAGGTTGCCGCTTTCGTCGCCTTGTGGTCTTCTTACGACTCCAAGTCGTTCGAGGTCCCCCCAGACACCTACCGCCTCTTCGATTCTGCCCCGGTCGATCAGACGGTTCAGATAGGGCTGAGCTGAAGAGAAAGGAAACCGGCTGGGGTTTTCTACGACGCGCTTCCAGATTTGATAGGCGGCGGCGTCCTCGTCTCCTGCGCTCAAGAATTCGATGTAACCCACCTTGAGCATCGAGTCCGACCGATCCGCCAACGTCTTCTGAAAGATAGCGTCGGGAGACTCAACAGCTCGGAGAGAAGCCCAAGTGCTCGGCGCATACGAGGGGTCGAGCTCCAAGAGACGTCGGAATTCCGCCATGGCTTCATCCAGCCGCTTCGTCCGCAAACCGCGCTGGGCCACGTGCCAGTGGTAAAGGGGCACCATCGGGCAGATCAGCAGCAGGCGTTCCCAGGCTTGGTCGGCGCACTGCGAATCCCCCAAAGATTCACACGCCTTGGCAAGGCGCGACCAGTAGTGTCGGCTGTAAGGACTTAACTCCGTCGCCCGGCGCAGGCACTGGACGCCTTCGGCCGGCTTGGTGCCTTCGTAGGACCGCCCTAGCCAGTAGTGCAGCTCAGGGTCGTCGGAGTTAAAGGCGAGCAGCCAACGACCTACGGGAGGCTTGTCAAATGACGATGTGATTCCAACCAGCAGGGTTTCCGCTGCCAGAAACAGACTTGCAGAACAGACCGCGAGCAAGAGAAGTAGAGCTCGAGATCGACTCCTCAAGGAGATTTCAATTTGAGCAGGGCCAAAGTCCATATCGCCTGGAGCGGGGCTTGGGGCACTCCGTGTGGATGCCCACGAATAGCAGGGACCGCCCTCGTCCCTGCCCAAAGACGCACCTCAAAATTCGTGCGCCCCCACTGCAGCAGCTACCTACGAGGGGTGCCCTTGCGGTCTCGGGTTGGAGAGCTAGCAGCGGGCTTTATAACAAGGATTCTTGGGGGACGGGCCTTTGTCGCAGCACTTTCCGCCACAGCAAACGTCATCCCTGTCGCAGCAAATGGGGTGAGCTGCCGTGCCGCAGCAGGATTCCCCCTCCCCACTTTCGCAGCATCTACCGTGGCAGCACGTCGAACCCTTGGGGCAGCAATAGGCACCCTTGTCCGTACAGCATTTCTGGATAGTTGAATCGCAACATGTGCTGGGGCTGCCAGAACTTGGGCAGCGAGCCAGAGGCGGCCTGCACGCTGCGGCGGCCGTCGCCTGTGGGCCCCCTGCTGGTGCTCCCCACCCCTGGGAGGTTCTCCCCAAGCCGAGAGCGGCTATGACGGCACCGCCTAGCGCTCCGCTCACCAGTCTGAACACTTCTCGTCTCGAGATGGGGCTGGCAATAATTCGCGCCATGTCGTCAAAAAGCGCGCTCATTTCATCCCTCCTTCTGTCTTGCCCCCGCACGAGCGAGGGCCAATATAGGATCTCTGCCGACTGCCACGTCGTTCGCAATTACGCCATCCTCTCCGATCAGGAAAGCGACCGGAGTTGCAAAAGTCCCGTATTCTTTCGAAAGTTTCCACTTTGGTTGGGTTACTACCGGAAACTCAAACCCGTGTTGCTCCGCCTTACGGCGGTTCTCCTCCGCCTTGCCACGTCCGACGAGAATTATGGCCAAGCCGTTCTTCTCGTGCTCCCGATGTAAACGAACCAAATGAGGGGCGAGCTCGTCGCAGGGCCCGCATTGCGGATCAGTAAAGACGAGAAGGACGCGTCGGCCTCGGTACTCCTCCAGTGTAACCATTCGACCTTGAAGGTCGGGCAGTTGAAAAACCGGGGCGCGGATTCCAGCTTTCAGCCCGTCACCCGTTGCGCCAGAAAAACTCAGCCACCGGTTAAGCAGTGCGGCGCGCCGTTCGCATCCCACGCACGGCTTGATGCCGAAGGCGGAGGTCAAACGTTTAATGGCATCTCCAAGGCCGATTTCTCCTCGGACTATGAATCCGGGGAGCTTAACCCGATGACGTCCGGGTGCCTGTGCCTGTCTAAGAGCCTCAGGGTGCTCAGGCCGAACGCCGTTGGGCCCTACTTCCCTAACAGCAATAGGACCTGCGGTGCTCACAGGTGCAGGATCCATGCTACTGCCTACCATCGCCCTGACCAATCCGAGGACGCGGTCAGCGCCGCTGGCGAAGGGTGCGTCGACTCGCCTTTCCTCGTCGAGCAAATATGCCACGGGGGTGCCGCGGTGGCTGAAGGGTTTGGGCGTCTCACCGTCCTCCATCAACAGTATGGGGCACTTCAGGCCATGTTCAGCTGCCCCTTTTTGGTTAGAGGCAGCGTCACCGTGAGCCAAGAGTACCAACGCAACATTCGCCTTTTGCAAACTAGTTTCAAAAGAAGCCAAATCCGGAGCGATGGATTCACAGAACCCGCACTCGAAGTTCCAATTGACCAGCAAAACGCGTTTACCTCGAAAGTCCTCGAGCGCCACTACCTTGCCTGCGAGGTCGGGGAACTTGAAGGGGGGGAAATCGGTCGCCACAGCAAGCCCCTCAGGCTCAGCCTCTTCACCGGCGTCCAAGTGCTCGGTTGCTGCACCCTTGGCGTTCTGCTCCAGCACGTCCAAACGCAGCAGTATTCGTCCCTGCTGCTTTACGAGCAGGTAAAAGCCTATCCAGAGGCTAAAAAGAATTATCAAGAGGAGTACTGTTGCGAGCATCTGAAAACCACCACTTCCTTTCCTAAACTGCGGCGACTGGCCACTTAATTTTCCGTATGCGTTATTTCCATCGGCAGGGTTGTGGCATGAACGGCATTGTCACGACTAGTAGGAGCGACGAGGGGGAAAACCTCCACAGGTCAGGAAGGCGCGGAGCCCGAATAACAAGAGACGGGGTTGGTGCAAGCATAGGCGCCAAAGCACTCGACCAGAATCATCCCGCGACTCTGATTCAAGATCCTTAAGGGCGCGGGCATTCAGCAGGTCCACGAGGCGCGAGTAGCGAGCCTGAGTGAAGGGGTGCATCATCTTGCGAATTAGCAAATGCAGATCCAACTCGCGTCGCAGGGCACGCAGTGTTCGGCCGGGCCCGCCATTTAGAATGGCTTCTGCAACACCCAATGCCCCCCAAAGGCCAGTTACAATACCGCCCACAGTTGTGACCTTGACGTGGCCCGCCGCGTCTCCCACCAAGTAGACATCGCCACCGGCTAAAGAGCGGCGAACCGGAATCCATTTGGAATAGACAGGAATTCTGGCCGCTTGATATTCCAAAGGGTCGAGGTGCTGTCGCTCAAGAAAACGTTCGAGTGCCCCGCGGACTGCCAGACCATCTTCGCCGATGAGGCCAACCACACCCCGAGTGGGTGACTCCGGCATCAGCCAAAAGAAGTATGGTGTCTCTTCCGGGATAAACCACACGCGTGTGGTGTCTGGTGGCATACCGTCCGGTAGTCGAATGATGGCCTGGACTATCGGGACAGTCCTCTGAGCCGGCCAGCCTGCAACTCGTGCCACACGGCTGGCAACGCCGTCCGCACCGACCACGGTCTTGACGCGAACCTCTTCGCCCGCGGCCCCGTGGCTTCTCTCCAGGCGGAGCGCCAGGGCATTTCGACTCGAGTCCATCGAGATAAACCGACGGCCGAACAGCAACTCAGCCCCACTCTCTTGCGCCGCTGCTGCCAACTCGCGAATCAGCTTGGCGCGCTCGACCACCAAGTCGGGCTGGCGGAGAGCGAATCTGGCAGCGCGTCCGTCCGTAAACAACTCAAATCGCCTGATCTCGTTGACGAGCGCGTTTTTGCCTACCTTGCCCAGGATTTCGTCCATCCGGCTGGTGACGATCAGTGTGCGCGGCTTAGGATCGAGATCCTCGGTCCCTTCAAAAACCTTGACCCGCCTGCCTCCGCGTCCGAGGAGGAACGCAGTGAACAGTCCTGCAGTCGAGCTTCCAACTACTCCGATTTCGCAATCCAAGTGCATGTTTGTGTCTGTTAGGGTCTCTCAGGATTGAATCGTCACGAGCCGCCTTGTCGCGTGGTCAGTATACTTCACGGTCAACGACCGAATCAATTGGTACCGGAGAAATGTCATCCCACGTTTATAGGTCGCTGCCACCGCGGGTCTGAGACTCCGCCTACCGACTGTTGAAATATCAAGCTGGTTTTTGCTGGCGTTCGTACGGCAGCTTTTCGAAAAGCACTACGACCGCCAGAAGTGCCAATGCTAGCGAAACCCAAAACATCAACGGCTGCTTCAACGAAAGGCGGTTAACCACAACGGCCAAAACGCCGAAGAAGACACCGGCACAGTAAATGACGAGCACGGCCCCGCGCTGCCCGAGGCGGAAATTGGCCAGACGGTGAGCCGTGTGGTCTTTGCCCGGGGAGGCAAACGGGATGAGCCCACGTCGCAGCCTGGAAATCGTAACCAAGGTCGTATCGAAAATGGGAACGGCCAAAACGAGGACTGGAATCATCCAGGCGACTGTCTGGGATGTCTGCGTCAGACGAAGCTTGAGGCCCAGCGTCGCCGCCATAAAACCCAGAAACATTGCCCCGCCGTCACCCATAAAGATCTTCGCTGGCTTGAAGTTCCAACGTAAGAATCCGAGTGACGCGCCAAAGACGGCAGCGGCCAGGGGGGCCACGAAGACTTGACCGTTCAGGATCGCAAGGAGCGCGAAGAAAAACGAAGCGATTGCGGCCACTCCGCTGACCAGCCCATCCATGTGGTCGAGGATGCTGAAAGCGGCCGTGATGCCGACGATCCAGAGTAACGTGAGGGCAACATCTACACTGGCACCTCCCGGTGCCGGAAGCAAGTCAGCGGCGACGTGAAACCGGACCCCGAGCACGACAAGGGTCGCGGCGGCAAGAGGCATGGCAACGAATAGCTTGATCTGGTGATGAAGGAGCCCGCGATCATCGAGGATTCCTGTGACTAAGAGTAGGGTGGAGCCCGCAAAAATACCGAGGATCTGACCTCGCGGCTGCCCGTCTAGAGAGAACAGGATCGCAACGACCGTGCCACAATAGATGGCGAGCCCACCTAGCAGCGGCATGGGACGCTGGTGCAGCTTGCGCGCATTCGGCCGATCCACCATACCCACGCTGAGGGCCAGCCGCCGGACGGGGAGCGTCAGTCCAAAGGATGTGGTCAGAGCGATGGCAAATGTGAGCAATCCGGATACCATACTTACCTCTCAGTCAGCATCAGTTCGAGTGACGCTGAGACACGCTCCCGCTCCCTAGTTGAGACGTACCAATCGATGGTGCGATGCAGGCCATCCATGAACATTACTTTTGGCTCCCAACCGAGGAGCCTCTTTGCCAATGAGTTGTCGGCCACGCGGTTATAAGGACCTGTGGGCATTTCGGGGTGCAATTCAATCCTGGCGTCGTGATTCAGATAGCACAGGACTTCTTTTGCAGCATCGATGACCCGGATGCGCTCCATGGTGCCAAGATTGACTGCCGTGCCGTCCTCGATGCCTTCAGCAGCCAGGATTGTGCCTGTCACGATGTCGTCGATATAGGTCCAATTCCGGATCTGCTCGCCAGTCCCCCAAACCACGAAAGGATCCTGCTTAATATAGGCGCGTGCGATCATGGCAATTACGGCGTGATTCTCAACTCCGCGCGGGCCGTAAACCGTGAAGTACCGGCAGGAGGCTGACTTCACACCCCAGTCCCTGTAGTACGCGCGCAGGGTCATTTCCGCCATGAGCTTCGCCCACCCGTACATGTTGTCTGCATCGTAGGGGGGGCCGACCTTGTCTTCGGTGAGGTAGAGAATCTCATCGGGATTGGTCTGCAAGTAATTTGGGTAGACGCAGCCTGAAGACGCATAAACGATTTTGTCCACCCGTGCATTGC
>Ga0187771_10000659_pt1 | contig 21576 bp, 17 predicted proteins | sample 0116_SJ02_MP15_1_FD_133139 | JGI IMG/M metagenome (GOLD analysis project Ga0187771, IMG submission 133139) | Tropical peat soil microbial communities from peatlands in Department of Meta, Colombia - 0116_SJ02_MP15_10_MG | ecosystem: Environmental > Terrestrial > Soil > Wetlands > Peat | place... | reverse complement strand
TCCGTTCAGGTCCGCCGGTACCTTGGTAAATTTTCCAGAACCTTGCTACCGGACCCTCGCCTCTTTTGATATCGTCTCTGCCTTCTTGAGCGCAAAGCGTCCCTGGGTCGTTGCTCCCGTCCCACCGGCGTTCCGGTAATAAACCGCGGCCTGTTCCTTTTTCCCCATGTGCTCGCATACCTTACCAGCCCAATAGTATGCTGTACTCACCCACATGCCGGATGCCGGATAGAGTTCCGGTATTTTCAGAAATTCAGCGACAGCATCAGCGTCCCTGCGGAGCAGAAAGGTGCTCAGTCCTATCCAGAACTGCGTTGCAGCGCGATCTGAACCTTGCTGGTATTCCAAAGCAACTCGATACGCACGAATGGCGCTTTGATAATCCGCGAGCCGAAATTGGCAGTCGCCGATCCGCGTCAACGTGAAGCCCGAAGGGATCGTGCTGGTTCGGGAGTTGAGTACGCGCTGGTAGACAGAGAGGGCCTCGGAATATCTCGCTTCAGAAAACAATGTGTTCGCCTGCGCAAGCTCGCGGTCCACCGGCTGATCTGCATGCGCATTCGATAGTCCACATAACAAAAATATCAAGATAGCCTGCAGTAGGGTTTTTCTCATTCAAGTCTCCCAAAAGACTGTGTCAAATTTAGCACAAAGCATAGACTGGTTCAAGGATAAAATCCTTTCTGACATTATTCAGCACCACGTGTTCCAGCTACAGTAAAGCTTTTTTGAAATGATTCGTCGAAAAACAGAGCATGGATGACAAAAATGTCGAATCCCATAAAGCCTGGAAAATCAAATTGTTAATAAAGATAATCTCTATGTCAATTCGACAATATTTTCCGTATGGATAGCCGCACAAAGTTATCGTTGCCATAAAATCCTGTAAATTCAATAGACTTCAGTTTGGCACGAACATTGTGTAAGAATCCCGCAAAGCATGGACAATGAGCACTGTCATTCCCCTTTCCTTCCTACCCAGTAGGAAAACCCCTGACAGTGTCCATTGTTCGAGCTTCACCAAGGTGCATCAACGCAGGATGATACGGGGCACACGGAGACGGACAATCATACAGAGCAAGGAGGACATCATGTTTTTCAATAGCAATGCGTGCAAGAACATCGGCCCTGAAGAGTTAAACGCAAAAATGAATTCCGGGAAGGACTTTCTCCTGCTCGACGTCAGAACGCCGATGGAGCATTCAGCCCAATCTATAAAGGGGTCATACCTCCTTCCGCTCCAGGAACTCGGGCATCGTCTGGATGAGCTCCCCAAGAACAAGGAAATCGTCGTTTATTGCAGAGTCGGAAACAGGAGTGCCTATGCCTGCTCCTATCTCTCGCGTTTGGGATACAAAGTCAACAACCTCGAAGTCGGCATCATATCATGGAATACGGCCGGCAGTGTTTCTCTGGCGAAGGCATACCAAGAATGAAAACAAGAACGTTGAAATGGAGGTCCGCACAGGCTTCTTTTTTTCTTGCTCTCGTCCTGCTGTTGACTTTGGCCGTGACCGTTTACAGCTTCGCTCGAGGTGTTAACCCTTGAGCAGGCAATCCTGAAGTCGCCGGGTATTCACCAGGCGCTCGAATAGCACGAGATTGCTCAATGACTCCCCATGGTTCATCAAAGGAGCGTTGGACGAATCGATTGATACGTTACAGAGAAAGAGAGGGAACGTGGGAATCAGTGCATGGCACATCATGCGGGAAAAAATCAGTGTCGGACCCGATACAACGGCCCGGGAGGTGGCGATGAAGATCATTTCATCGGGACTTGCCGCAATGCCGGTCGTGAATGACGCCCGGGAGATCCTGGGGTTAGTATCGGAGAATGCTGTCCTGGACGCAATCCGGGAGGAACGGGATCTGGATGGCATCCCGGCGTCGGCGATCATGGTGCCGGCTCCTCTCATCACCGATGCCGACACGCCGACGAAGGAACTCATCAACCTGCTGCTAAAAAGTTGCTGCTCGGTCATTACGGTCATAAAGGACAAGAAGTACGTTGGGGTGATAAGCAGGCACATGCTGATGGACATCTTCACGTCCCCTCACTACGCACGCTTTGAGTCGAAGGTCCGGAAGGCGCCATTTACCTGCAAATAATTGGCGGGCTCCCACCGCTCATGCAGGTGGGTCTGCTGCGTCGTCTTCCTCATCGGTGAATGCCGCTGCGTTCGTAGGCCGGGGGATGACAAGATATGGGTGGACTTTGTCATACGCCTTTCCCGGCATCGTCGTGCTGGAGCACGCCCGTGGCTTGTTTTCGCACCTCCGGAATGACCCCTCTACGGGCGTCGTGGGGGTAATGCCCACGATTTTTTTTGGCTTGACAGCTTTCCACCCCCTTAGTATTATATTTTTACAATTTTGTCGCCTGCGACCGTTACAAGGTGCAGGCTCATCATAGTTATTGTTGGGAGGAATCATACCATGCCGTTTTACGAATATCGCTGTGAAGCATGCTGCAAGGAATTCGTGCTCCTGCAATCCCTGAACACCAAGGCTGATGACACCGTCTGTCCTTATTGCAGCGAAAAGAAGGCCAAGAAGCTCCTGTCCAAGTTTTCGTCGTACGGCGAAGGCTCGGTCTGCAGCACCGGGGGCCATACCTGGGGAGGCGGCTGAGGCGTTTAAACGTCCCCCGTGAGCGGACATAACCGTAAAAGCCTGAGGATCCCGTGATTCCCAGGCTTTTTTTGCAGGCCTCATGTGCGAAAAACAATTCACTGCACAGCACCCTCCTACGTCTTCGCCAATCCGCGAAATCGGAATCCGGTTCTTGGATTCGAGTCAAGCCGGAATAGTCTGGACCCAGTCGCCGGTGGCATGCCGAACTGCGCGGGCGCATTCTTTTCGTGGCTCCCTTCTCCCTTCCGTTGCAGTGCTTCGAGAAACGTGGAATTACGTTTTCCGGGCATGAACGATGTGCACCTATGAATACGTGGAACTTCCTCGATACGGGCCTCAATACCGGCTCGTTCAACATGGCCGTTGACGAAGAACTGCTCGCCCGCGCACAGCAGGGAGATCGGGTCCCTGTGCTTCGGTTTTACGGCTGGAATCCTCCTGCCGTATCCCTCGGCAGGTTTCAAAAAATCGAAGATGCCGTAAACAGCGAAGCCTGCAGACAGCGCGGCTTCGACATCGTGAGGAGAATCACCGGCGGCCGGGCCGTACTCCACCGCGATGAACTTACCTACAGTGTCATCAGCAGGACCGACAATCCCCTCTTCCCGCCGACTGTCCACGGTACGTATAAAGTCATCGCGGAAGGACTCCTGCGGGGCCTTAAAAATCTCGGCATTTCGGCTGAAATCGTCTCACGGTCGAGCCGTCATGCTCATCTCGTAGAAACACATGCGAAAGATCCAGCCTGTTTTTCCTCACCCTCATGGTACGAAATTGTGGTGAACGGGAAAAAGATCATCGGGAGCGCTCAGCGCAGACTGTCCTCTGCTTTTTTGCAGCACGGATCGATCCTGATCGATTATGATCCCTTTCTTGAAGCAGCAGTCATTCCCGGCGGAGGAACATCGTCCGCCATCACATCAATAAATCAGGAACTCAACAGATCCATTCCGCTTGCAGAGATCAAACAGGCTTTTCTGCAAGGCTTTGAACTCTCCAGCCACTAGACCGCCTGTGAGATTAGAGCGGCTTTTCACAGTTCCTTGACGGATACCGCCTGACCGCATGGCTTTCAGCGCGGCTTACTTCCGTATCCCCTCGGTCGGCTCCTCCCCCCGCTGTGTATGTTCTGTACCGCACGGCACGATTCTTTTGTAGTACCAGGAGTTCGCCTGAGATCAGCATCCTGCGACCCATTTCCAACGCTTCCCTGGCAGTGCGCTTCCTCTGCCCGGCCATGCAGGGATGATCCTTGACCGGCTCCTGCAATGAGGGTACAATAATGACGTGTACCTTGCACCGGGGCTATGTCTTTCTCAACCGCTCCGCGATGGTTCCTGAACCGATCCGTACGGACGTCTATTTTTAAACACAGGTCAACGGATGGCACTCAAAAAAAGTCTTACAAAACTGCCTCTCCCGACTAATTCAAGCTCCCCACGCTCCGCCGCATCCAGAACGACTCCCAGGGCAGGGTGCTCGAAGATGAGCATGGTCCAGGCTGAAGACGGCGTGAGGGTGAGGCAGAACCGTATGCGCGGAATCGCCTAGGATCAAGCACATTGGCGCGGACATCGACACGATCCTCACCGCGATCGTGGGAATAACCGTCACATGAGGTTTCACAAGGTAGCCGCACCCTGATCGGATTCTTGACATCCCGGCATGTGGAACGCAGGTACTTGCCGTTGCCGGGCCGGCATATCCCGGAAGAAACAACAGAGCATTTCCTCAACTATGTCTATTAAAACAAAACTGACCTTCCTCTTCGTCGCGGTAACCTTCATCTCGCTCGTGCTTTTCGGGGCCATTGTCTTTTCCCAAGCACGCAAGACGCTGGAAACCGTCCGCCTTGCACAGTTGAACAATCTCGCGGACCTGAAAAAAGACAAGATAGAAACGTTCTTTAATGAACGGAAAGCAGATCTTAACTCGGCCCAGTATTTTCACAATATAAAGATCAACCTCCCCATCCTCACCAGCGCTCCACGGCAAGGCAGCGATCCGAAATATATCAAGGCAGTGAAGGAATTGGACGGCCAATTGAAACCTTTTCAGAATGCTCATGGCTTTCTGGACGTCATGCTCACGGATCGACAGGGCAGCATCGTCTATGCCAGTAACGATACCCATAATGCAATTTACCTGAGTCAGGTGCTCCCCGACGGGCATATGGTAGAAGAAGGCAAAAAAGACATTTACTTTTCCGATGTATTTCTCAACAGGAAGATGAGCAACGCGTTCGAAATATTCGGCATGGCTCCGGTAAAAGACCTCAAGGGAAATTTCATCGGAGAGGTCGTGATCGAGATCAATATGGAGCCTATCTACAAGTTCATCCAGGACAGCACCGGCCTGGGCGAAACCGGAGAGGCGTTAATCGACCGTAAGGAAGGAAACGAGGTACTCTTCTTAAGCCCCCTTCACCGTTTTCCCGACGCTGCTTTAAAAAAGAAAACACCCTTTAATGAAAAGATAGCATGGGCCGCGCAGAAGGCCGCCGTGGGAGAGACCGGATCAGGCATTACCTATGATTACGGAGGGACGGAAGTGCTGGCCGCCTGGCGTTATATCCCGTCCCTCCGGTGGGGACTGGTGACGAAGATCGACGTCGTAGAGGCCTTCGAACCGGTCCGTAGATTAAAAGTCATCGTCATGACCGTGGGTGCCTTCATGATACTCACCGGCATTTTGGCGGCTACGGCAATTGCCAGAAGCCTTGCGAGACCGATCCAGTCCTTACAGCGGGGAACGGCAATAATCGGCAGCGGCAATTTAGATTACAAAGTGGGGACAAACGCAAAGGATGAAGTGGGGCAACTCTCGAGGCTCATCGATTCCATGACCGAAAATTTAAAAAAGGTCACGGCGTCACGAGACGAGCTGAACGAGGAGATTGCCGAGCGCAAGAAGGCTGAGGAAGAGATCAGGAAGCTGAACAGGGAGCTTGAGGCACGCGTTGCCGAACGCACAGCCGAGCTCGCAAATGCCAACAAAGAGCTGGAGGCCTTCGCTTATTCCGTATCGCACGATCTGCGAGCTCCGCTCCGGAGTATCGAAGGCTTCAGTCTTGCGCTTCTCGAAGATTATCACGACACGCTGAACGACACGGGCAAGGACTACCTTACGCGCGTCCGGAAGGCAACCCTGCGAATGGGGCAGATTATTGACGACCTCCTGAAGCTGTCCCGCATTACCCGCAGTGAAATGAACCAGGAACAGGTGGACCTGAGCGCCATTGTGAAGAGCATTGCAGCGGGGTTGCAAGACAACCACCCGGAGCGGAGCGCGCAATTCATCATAGCCCCCGAGCTGACGGCTTACGGCGATGAGCGGCTCCTCACCGTGGCCCTTGAGAACTTGCTATCGAATGCGTGGAAATTTAGTGAAAAAGCCGCCACGAGTGTGATAGAATTCGGGGCTACCCGAAAAGACGGCAACCGCACGTACTTCATACGGGACAACGGGGCCGGCTTCGACATGGTCTATGCAGGCAAGCTTTTCAGCCCCTTCCAGCGGCTGCACAGGAGCGAGGAGTTTCCCGGCACCGGCATCGGCCTGGCCACGGTCAAACGCATCATCAACCGACACGGTGGAAAGGTCTGGATCGAAGCCGAGCCGGGAAAAGGGGCGACGGTTTTTTTTACGTTGTAAAGTAACTCTTGGACCCGATTATTCGTGCTCTACCTCGAAGTTTAAATTCAACCTTACGGTGATGCCGGTGAGAGGATCAATGAAGAACAAGATCATTCTCTTAGCTGAAGACAATCCCGACGACGTACAACTGACGCTCCGGGCCCTCAAGAAAAGCAAGATCATGAACGAAGTGGTGGTAACGCACGACGGCGTAGAGGCCTTGGAATACCTGTTCGGCACGGGCACGTACGCGGGACGTGACACGAAGATCCTGCCCCAGGTATTCCTTCTGGATCTGAAGATGCCCAGGATGGACGGACTCGAATTGCTGAAGCGCATTCGAAGCGATGAGCGGACAAAGTTTCTCCCGGTCGTGGTGCTCACGACGTCAAGCGAGGACAAGGACCTCGTAGAAAGCTACAAGCTTGGCGCGAACAGCTTTGTCAGAAAGCCCGTGGACTTCGATCAGTTCGCTGACGCCATAAAGCAGCTCGGGCTGTACTGGCTGGTGCTCAACGAAACGCCGTAGGGAGGCAGTTTCGTCTTCGCGTGCAGAGGTTCTGATGAACTTCACTCAATGCAGTAAAGCCTTTATTTTGTCATAATGTCCAAACCCCTCCATATACTGATTGTCGAGGATTCCGAGGACGATGCCCTCCTGCTCCTCCGAGAACTGCAGCGCGCAGGCTATGAACCCGTGTTTGAACGGGTCGAGACGCCGGAATCCATGCGAGCGGCGCTGCGGCAGCAGCAGTGGGACATCGTCGTTTCCGACTACCTTATGCCGCACTTCGGCGGCCTTGAGGCCCTGGAAGTGCTTAAGAACAGCCGTCTTGACCTGCCGTTCATCATTGTCTCAGGCAACATCGGAGAGGACATCGCCGTGGAGGCCATGAGAGCCGGCGCCCATGACTATATCATCAAGGGAAGTCTTGCCAGACTCATCCCTGCTGTGGAGCGGGAACTGCGCGAGGCGGTGACGCGGCGTGAACGTAAACGGACGGGTGACCAACTCGATCTCTTGAGCCGGCGTCTGGCGGAGACGCTCGAGACCATCAATGAAGGCTTTTTCACGCTCGACAAGGACTGGCGATTCACCTTTGTGAACACCGAGGCGGCCGAGATGTGGGGGAAACGAAAAAGTGAGTTGCTAGGCGCGTCCCTGTGGGACCTCGCGCCGCAGGCGGCGGGCTCCCTGTTCGAGGAACAGTACCAGAAGGTCATGAAAGAAAGGGTCCCTGTCCGGTTCGAGGCGATCTCGCCGCTGGTGGGCGTCTGGCTCGAGGTACGCGCTCATCCGAGCGAGGACGGCATCGCCGTCTATTTCCACAACATCATGGACCGCAAGAAAGCCGAAGAAAACATTTCCCGCCTGAACCGGATGTACGCCGTCCTCAGCAGGGTGAACGAGGCAATCGTCCGGATCAATGACATCCAACAACTGTACCAGGAAGTATGCCGGATCGCCATCGAGTACGGCAGCATTAACATGGCATGGATCGGCTTGATCGACCCCGTATCGAAACGGCTCATCCCCGCCGAAAGCTGCGGGGACGAGAGGGGATACCTGAAGGATATCAACATCGTTGCGGCCGATGTGCCGGAAGGCAGGGGGCCCACGGGCCGGGCCGTTGTCGAGGGGAAATACCAGATCTGCAACGACATTGCGCAAGATCCCCACATGGCGCACTGGCGCGACAAAGCGCTGCGTCATGGTTTCCGCACGTCGGCAGCTTTCCCGCTTCGTTCCGGCGGGGAGATCATCGGCGTTTTCAGCGTGTACGGGGACCGGCCTCAGGCTTTCACCAACGAAGAGATTGAACTCCTCTCATCCCTCGCCGAAGACGTCTCCCATGCCGTCGACTCCCTCTCGAATGAAAAGCTGCGGAAGGAGGCAGAAAAGAGAACGGAGGTCACGAACGCGCTGCTCGAGCTTTTCACGCAGAAATACTCGCGCAAGGAATATCTGGATGCTGCCTGCGGACTGGTCCACGAATGGAGCGGCATGCGCCACGTGGACGTCCGACTCGTCCGCGCGGATGACCATATCCCCTTCGAATCCTTCGAGGGATCCACTGATAAGGTCCTGGAAGAGGAAAACACCCTGTCGCTGAAGCGCGACCGAGGTGCCTCGACGCGGGTCGTAGAGGGATCGCCGGTTGAACCCGACTTCGTCTCCATGACTCCGAACGGATCGTTCTTCTCAGGCAATTTGATCAAGTTCCTAGACGGTCTTCCCCGTGAAGAACGCTCTCAGTACCGCGGCGTCAGCATGAGGTACGGATACAAATCACTCGCCGTCATCCCCATTCGGCATCAGGAAAGCACCATCGGCGCGATCCACCTCGCCGACGAACGCGAAGGCATGGTGCACCTCCAGAACGTGGAATTTCTTGAACACCTGGCCAACATCATCGGAGAAGCACTTTTGCGGTTTAACATTGAAGATGATCTGCGCAGGAACTTCGATACGCTGCAGAGAACGTCGGAGCTCCTCGAACGGTTTTTCTCTACGACGCACATGCTCATCGCGTACATGGACCGGGGTTTCAACTTCATACGCGTAAACCGGGCCTTTGCAGAGGCAGACTACTCAACGCCGGATGCATACGTCGGGAAGAACCATTTCAGCCTCTATCCCAATGAGGAAAACGAGGAGATATTCCGGCGGGTCGTGGAAACCGGCGAGCCCTTTCTGGCCTTCGAACGGCTTTTCACCTTCACCAAGCGTCCCGAGCTTGACGTTTCCTACTGGGACTGGAACGTGCTCCCGGTGAAGGAAGCCGATGGGCGGGTAAGCGGCATCATTTTTACACTCGTTAACGTCACCCCACGCAAGCGCGCGGAAGACGAACTGCGGCAATCCCTTGCCTACAACCGCAGCTTGATCGAGGCAAGCCTCGATCCGTTGGTCACCATCGGGCCCAAGGGTCAGATCACCGACGTGAATGCCGCTACTGAAATGGCTACTGGCCTTCTGCGCGATGAACTTATCGGCACCGATTTCTCCGAATATTTCACCGACCCCGCCAATGCGCGCGCCGGCTACCTGCAGGTGTTCCGCGAGGGCAAGGTCAGGGACTATGCACTCGAGATGCGACATCGCGATGGCCGGGTGACACCGGTCCTGTACAACGCCTCCACCTACCGGGACGATACCGGAACGATTCTTGGCATCTTTGCCGTGGCCCGCGACATCACCGAACTCAGGGAAGCCGAGCGCCGCACGTCGGTCACGAACAGTCTCCTGCAGTTATACACCCAGACTTACTCCCGCAAGAGCTATCTTGATGCGGCCGTCGAGATCATACGCTCCTGGAGCGGCTGCGCCAATGCAGGCATCCGGGTCAAGGACCAGGAGGGCTCCGTGCCTTATGTTACTTGTTCCGGGTTCGACAGCTCCTTCATTGAATCGGAGAGCCGACTGTCCCTAGCCGAGGACGACTGCGTGTGTACGCGGGTCATATCGGGAGTGCTGAATCCCGCGGACGCCGCCGCAACAACGCTGAACGGATCGATCTACTATAACAACGCCATACGGTTCCTGGAGAACCTGCCAGAAGCGCAAAAAAAGAGTTACCGGGGCCTCTGCCATCGGAGGGGCTTCAACTCCCTCGTCGTGGTCCCTGTCCGCTACCGGGACAAGATCCTCGGCGCCATCCACCTCGCCGACGAGCGGGAGGGAGTATTCCCCCTGAAAACCGTGGAGTTCCTGGAGCGCATAGCGCTCATCATCGGGGAGGCGCTCTACCGGTTCAGCATCGAAGAACAACAAGTACGCCTTGCGTCAGCCGTGGAATCCACGGCTGACGCCGTCGTGATCACGGAAACGTCAGCCGGAAAGATCCAGTATGTCAACTCAGCATTCGAACAAATTACAGGATATACGAAAGAAGAAATCATAGGGAATACCATCCATGTGCTGGAAAGCGGAAGGCATACCCGCGAGTTCTACGAGGAACTCAGGGAAACGCTCAAACGCGAAGGTGTTTGGCGGGGACTCATGATGAACAAAAGAAAGGATGGGACCCAGTACTATGAAGACTGCACGATTTCACCGGTCTGGGGGGCTTCGGGCGAGTTGCTGAATTTCGTTTCCCTCAAGCGGGACGTGACGGAAAAACTGCGGCTCGAGTCCATTGCCGAATCGGTCAGCACCATGGACAGCATCGGGTATATATTCTCCGGCGTGCGGCATGAAATCGGCAATCCTATTAATTCCATCAACATGATCCTCGGCCTCATGAAGGCTAAATTGCCCACACTGTCTCAGGAAGCGATCGCCGACTATCTTGACCGGATCATCGGCCAGGTCGGACGCGTGGAATTTCTGCTGCGTTCACTCAAGACCTTCAACATGTTCGAGAGCCAGGAACCCCAGGACCTGCAGATTGCGTCGTTCCTGGACCAGTTCCTGCCCCTTATCAGGGACGATTTCGCAAAAAAGGGGATTGAGCTCGAGGTGAAGAGGGATCAGCACACCCAGACGCTCAGTGCCGACCCACGGGCGCTCCAGCAGGTGCTCTTGAACCTTATGACCAACGCCTCGGATGCCGTAGCCGACAGTAAACACCCGAAGATTGTACTTGGCGTGTTCAGGTCGGGGGGCATGGTCAACATTCAAGTAGAGGACAACGGATGCGGCATCCCGGAAGATAAGAGGAAGGACTTATTCAAACCCTTTTACACGACCAAAGCCAAGGGTACCGGACTCGGCCTCGTGATCGTCAAGAAGATGCTCACGAAGATGAATGGCACAATCGAGCTGGAAAGCCGGCAGGGCATGGGGACCACGGTGATGATTTCGCTTCCTGAGAGAAAGCATGAACAGTAACAATATGAAAAAGATATTTCTTGTCATCGACGACGACAGGGTATTTGCGAACACTGTCAAGGAGTACCTCACCAGTAACACCGTAGAGGTTCTCGTCGCCAACACGGCCATGGACGGCCTCGCTATCTGCCACCAGAGAAAGACCGATGTTGTCCTTCTCGATCAGCAGCTCCCCGATGCGGAAGGCTACACACTCTGCGCCTCCATCCTGAAATGTAACGACCAGGCAAAAATCATCTTCTCGACCGCGTTCCCGAGCTTCGACAACGCTATCAAAGCGATCAGGTCCGGCGCATCAGATTACTTGTCAAAACCCTACGACCTTGAGGAGCTGGGCCTGGCTGTCCGACAGGCGTTCCGCACGCTGGAGCTGGAAAACGTGGAACAGATCCAGGATTACCAACGCACGCGGGAGATTGAAGAAACCGTCGTCATAGGCGGCGAGGGGCTTGCCGAAACTCTGAAGCTCGTGGATCTCGCGGCAACGACTGATTCGCCGGTACTCATTACCGGCGAGACCGGCACGGGCAAGACACTCGTTGCCAGAGCGATCCACTACCGGGGCCATTCGCACAAGGCGCCTTTTATCAGCATAAACTGCGCTTCACTTCCGGAAAACCTCATCGAGGCGGAACTGTTCGGGTATGAAAAGGGCGCCTTTACCGGCGCCATGGTGGCACGAAAGGGACTGTTCGAGATGGCCGAAGGCGGGACACTTTTTCTGGACGAGATCGGTGAAATGCCCATGCATTTGCAGGTCAAGCTCCTATCCGCCATCGAAGAGAAAAAATTGAGGCGGCTTGGCAGCGAATCGATCAGGCCGGTCAGCGTGCGAATCATTGCAGCGACGGGCGTCAAGCTCGAGGATTTTCTTGGCAAGACCTTCCGGAAGGATCTCTATTACCGCTTGAGCGTCATCCGGATGCATATACCGCCGCTCCGGGAACACCGCTCCGATATTCCGGATCTCTGCAAACACTTGCTGATAGCAATTACGGGCGGCCATGAGGTCACGCTGTCGGATGCCGAGATTAGCAATCTCTCCCGCTACGACTGGCCCGGAAACGTCCGTGAACTGAAAAATATTCTCGAACGGGCATACCTGCTCCAGAAAGACTCCGAGTTCAGGCCTTCCCAGATGCTGGGTCAGGCGCCGACTGCGGCGCCGGCGCCCGTCATGGGCGGAAGCATAGACGCAGAAGCTCCCATTCTGCCGCTTGAAGAAGTGGAAATGAACCATATTCACTATGTGCTCGGACGATTCGGCGGAAATTATACGCAGACCGCGAAAGCACTCGGCATATCCCTGTCCACGCTCAAAAGAAAATTGAGAGCCACGGAATAAATGATGCCAGCCTGTTCCTGAAAGTTCCCCATGGCGAAAACGAGGGGCTCCCAGGGAGACCCAGGCCCCCTCTATCCGTCATGAATTGACGTACCTCAGCTGCTTCCACCGCTCGGACGCCCCCTCTGAATTACCATGAAACCAATCCCTGGTACTTCCATTCAATGGCATTGAAACCCAAAATAATTACCCGTTCAAAATAAACCGTTCAAATTGATATGACGGGGGCTCGCAGAGCTCAATGTTCGCCTCCTATCCCCTTGATTCTTAACGCTTCGCTATTATGGCATCAGCCTTGCTTTAAAAAATTTCACTAGCTTAAACGAAGATGAAGATAAGGCGTTCCTCATGACTGTCAGTTACCTTTCTCATATGACCAGAAGAAAAACGAAAACGGTTCTCGTGGTGGATGATGAGCAGGAAAACCTCCGTACGTACGAGGAAATCCTTCATGATATGGATTATGACGTCCTGTCGCAGTCTGATGGCTGCTCCGCTTTGGCACTTCTCCGTGAAGAACCATCAGTAGATCTGATCATTACGGATTACCGGATGCCGGGTATGAACGGTATTGAATTCATCACAGAATTGCGACGTTCCCGGCCTTCTGTGCCGGTGATCATGATCACCGCATATGGAAACATCGAGACCTATCTCCATTCAGTCAGTCTTGGCGTCTTCGAGTATGTGCACAAGCCGGTAAAAAAAGAAGAATTCGAACGCATTGTAAAACATGCCCTGCACGATGCGGGTCCTCATGATGCAGTTGATGAGGTGCAGCCATGAACAACAACATTTTGCTGATTGACGACAATACCTCTATTTTGGAGACGCTCTCCCTCTGGTTGAGGACGCGTTTGCAGGACTGGGATATACTGACGGCCAGGAATGGCAACGAAGGCGCGGAGATCATGTCTTCCGTGCCGGTGTCTCTCGTCGTGACAGATCTCCAGATGCCTGGCATGGACGGCTACGGAGTAATTGAATTCCGAAACGGGAACTACCCGCTCGTTCCGCTCATTGTCATGACCGGCAACTTAACGCCCGATGTAAGGGAACAATTGCGGGGGCTACACGTATCCGCATGCGTTGAGAAACCTTTTGATTTCGAAACGTTGTTCCTCCACGTGGTCGGCGCACTTGGCGTTGATCCGGAGGCCGACGCCGTACTCGCCCATGCGGCCTCTATAGTCCGCGGCAGCAACGGCTTGCGTGACGGTTCGCAGCTGGCGAGCGGAAGCTCATAGCCTGTCTGACACAGGCGTGGGAAAGAAGAAGGATCAGCAGGGAGCTTTCACAAGACGTGCATGAGCACAAAAGGGCAGGGCAAGCTCATCACTTTTTTCTGAGGAGGACGTCATGGGCCCATGGGATCAGATGGTGGAAGAATTTTCCGGTATTGATGCCCAGGATGAAGCACGTGAGGGTGTGAACAGCGATGATTCATTTCGCGAGCACGATGAGCATGCCATGGATGCGGCCCCTGATGACGTCTCAGCTAATGGTCTTGACGTCATCAGATTTTATTTCAAGGAGATCAGAAAATTGCCGCTCTTAAACTTCGAGCAGGAACAGGCGCTCGCCAAACGCGTCGTTGCGGGAGATGAGGAGGCACGCGCCCGGATGATCGAAGCCAATCTGCGCCTCGTGGTCGCGATCGGCAAGAAATACCTCAACCGGGGACTGCCGTTTTCAGACATCCTCGAAGAAGGGAATCTCGGCCTGATCAGGGCCGTGGAAAAATTCGATTACCGGAGGGGCTTTAAGTTCAGTACCTACGCGTCATGGTGGATCAGGCAGTCGATCGAACGGGGGATAGCGAACCATGTGAGGATCATCCGTCTGCCGGTACATGTTGCGGAGATCGCTAATTCCTACATGCGTACCGTGCGCAAGCTTACGCAGGAGCTCGGCCGCGAACCGGCGGCGGAAGAGGTCGCCAAAAGGATGAAAGTCAGCGTCCAGCGGGTGCGCGCGATTGCCCAGATATCGCGGGACACCTATTCGCTTGACATGCTCATCAGCGACGAAGGCGACGATACCCTGAAAGACGTTCTGCGCGACACGAATACACCATCCCCTGCAGCCGCAGTCAACGATGAGGGCAGACGCAAGTATCTCAACGAGTGGATTCAAGAGCTGCCGGACACAGAGCGGAACGTCCTCCGCATGCGATACGGTCTAAGCTCGGAAACGCCGCGGACGCTGGACAGTATCGGAAAACAGTTCGGTATTACGCGGGAACGGGTGCGACAGATCGAGAAACAGGCAATCGGAAAACTCCGGAATCTAACCAAGAACAGGGACATGGAGCTGGTCGACATGCTGTAAGCGGGGATACGAACACATTCTTGCCCCGTAAGGATTTAAAAAAAATTTAATCCCCAAGAACGATGGTGCGTATGCACACGCTTCGCATACATCGTACTCTCCCCCTTCCCCCATTTGCCCACGAAAGGGCAACTGGGGGAACTCCTCTTAATCGCTGACAACGCTCCGCATTTTTGATATTGCCCGAATTTCTCTCGTAGAGCAATTGCTCACAACCTCACTCCAGAACACCTTCTTCCTTTCAGGCTGACTTCTTTTTGAACTCCGGGTGGCCAGAATGACTCAATCTGGGTGACGCATACCTGATGACCAAGAAAAGATCCTCTCATGTATGCACATGAAAAATCTCCCCTCCCAGCCTCTTTAGGATATGGCACGATAGAAGCCCCTTCTGCCATCCTCAGTGGTTTCCTCAAACAGAGGCATCATGAGATTTCACGAAGTATCATAACACCAGCGGTCTCGATCCCATCATGCTATAATTGAATACATTGAGAAACAGAATCGTTTGTTCTTGCAAATTTGTGACCTGCTGTTGACACAGGGGGCATGACTCGGGCCCTCTAAAGACGACCGTCAGGTTTTACGTATCCCTTTTTTTGGATTCAGGCTTTTCGGGAAGAGGATGCTTGAGATGATAATTCCGCTCGCGCTGGAGGCCAACGATGGTTACCGCATACGCACTTATCGAAGTCCCCGCAAAACGTTCTGAGGCTGTTGTACAATATTTACACAAGTATCCCGAGATCAAGGAAGCGGCCGCTGTATACGGCGATATCGATGTGGTTGTCAAAGTCCAGGCTGCATCTCAAGAGGACCTCGACCGGGTGATCATGGACATCATCCAGGGGAATCCGGACGTCAAGGCGACGCGTACCCTGATCGTGATAGAAAAGATACAATGGACGCGGTAACAACGCTTCGGCAAACACACCTCCCTCGCGGCAAAACGAGTGTCGCGCAGAGGGAAAAGACCACCTCTCCGAACGACCGATATCCTCCTCTCAACGCTGTTCCCATACAAACAACAGCATGATGAGAACAGCTTGTAACGGCTGCGCCTTCCTGATCCCTCCCCCTCGCCACGAGGGCGGGAGGGCGTTATGTTTCTGTCCCTGGCTTGTTATATCTTTACAACGTGCGCTGCCTTGGGGCCTTTGGGGCTGTCGATAATTTCAAACGTTACTTCCTGTCCTTCGGCGAGAGTCTTGAATCCTTCACCCTCGATTTCGCTGAAATGCACGAACACGTCTCCGCCCTCATCCCTTTCAATGAACCCAAAACCTTTGGACTCATTGAACCATTTCACTTTACCTTTTGATGCCATCTGAGGAGCCTCCTTTCCGCTAACAATCAGAAAGCGCGGAAGAGCAAAACAAAAAAGCCGCGAAGCTAAGAGTCTCCGCGGCAATTCATACTGCAAAAACTTCCGAACTTCCCTGAAATATTTTCACATTCTATCCCCCAGAAGTCAAGAGGCAAGTTGCATGGTCGGCGTCACTGTTTCCTCTTTCCGGGCGCAATGGTGGTACTTCTGTCCCGATGTTCTGATATAATGGAATCACATACATTGTTTCAATCACGAGGCTTGTCCTGTACTGCAGGCTCTAGCCACTGTTTCCCAATGCAAACTTAACATAAGCCTTTACGGGCCACTCAATCTACCAGAACGCCAGGTGATTACTCTATGACAGAACCGATAAGCAGGGAAGCGCACAAAACCATCCATCTGAAAGACTACCGGAAACCGGACTATCTCATCGAAACCGTGAACCTCGAGTTCCACCTCGATGAGACGCATACCCGTGTCAAATCGCTCTTGACCGTTGTCTGCAACCACGACACGTCCGAAGGCACCCCCGCTCTCGTCCTGAATGGCAGGGAACTGGCCCTGAAAGCCGTAAAACTCGACGGCCACGATCTCCGCGATCAGGATTATACGCTTGATGCTTCATCGCTTACGATCCTGCATGTCCCCGACCGCTTTTCGCTCGAAATCGAAACCGAGATCAACCCCCGGGACAATACCGAGCTCTCCGGACTCTATCTCTCAGGCGGGAACTTCTGCACACAGTGCGAGGCCGAGGGGTTCCGCAAAATAACCTATTACCCCGACCGGCCCGATGTCATGGCCCGGTTCTTTACGACCATTGTCGCAGATAAGCGGAAATACCCCGTTCTGCTCTCGAATGGCAACCTTATTACGAGCGGCGATCTCAAGGACGGAAAACACTTCGCAAAATGGCATGACCCCTTTCCCAAGCCGTCATATCTCTTCGCCTTGGTAGCCGGCGATCTGGCCCGCGTCCGGGACCGCTTCACAACCATGTCTGGGAAGACGATTGACCTGAGCATCTTCGTCCAACATCATAACCAGGACAAGTGTGCGCACGCCATGGAGTCGCTCAAGCTCGCCATGAAATGGGATGAGGAGACATATGGCCGGGAGTATGATCTCGACACCTTCATGATCGTTGCTGTAGACGATTTCAACATGGGCGCCATGGAGAATAAAGGGTTGAACGTCTTTAACTCGAAGTTCATCCTTGCCAAACCCGAAACCGCCACGGATGTGGACTACCAGGGCATCATGGGCGTCGTTGGCCACGAATACTTCCACAATTGGTCCGGCGACCGGATCACCTGCCGCGACTGGTTTCAACTTTCGCTCAAGGAAGGTTTCACCGTGTTCCGCGACCAACACTTCATGGAAGACATGACCTCGCGGGGTGTCAAGCGCATAAGCGACGTGAACGTTCTCCGCACACATCAGTTCCGCGAGGACGCAAGCCCTATGGCGCATCCGGTTCGGCCAGAGTCTTATGTGGAGATCAATAATTTCTATACCCTCACGGTCTATAATAAAGGGGCGGAGGTGATCCGCATGCTGCGGACGATCCTCGGTCCCGAAGGTTTCCGCAAGGGCACGGACCTTTATTTCGCACGCCATGACGGTCAGGCAGTCACGACCGATGACTTCGTACAGGCCATGGAGGACGCGACGGGCACTGACCTTCGCCAGTTCAAGCTCTGGTATTCCCAGGCAGGGACGCCCGAGTTGACGGTGACGAGACGCTATGATCCCCGGACGAAAACCTTCGAGCTGTCCTTCAAGCAAGCCTGCCCGCCTACTCCGGGCCAGGAGGAGAAGAAGCCGATGCATATCCCTGTTGCCATCGGCCTGCTCGGGCAAGACGGTCGTGATATCCCGCTGCGAATCGCCGGGGAATCCCATCCTCCCACGCCCCTTGCGGTAAAAGGTGGTACGGGGGACGGGGAGACGCGCGTCCTCCAGATAAAGAAACCGCTGGAAAAGTTCGTCTTCAACGACGTCACGCAGGAGCCGGTGCCGTCCCTCATGCGCCATTTTTCCGCTCCGGTAAAAGTAAAGCTTGATCTCGCTGACAACGAGCGACTGTTCCTCATGGCCCACGACAGTGATGAGTTCAACCGCTGGGACGCGGGACAGCAGCTTGCGGTCAAACTCATTCTTCAGTTGATCAAGGATTTTCAGCAGGGCAAAAAGCTCAAGCTGGCACCCTCGTTCATCAGCGCCTTCAACAAATTCCTCGGAAGTTCCATGGATGATAAGGCCTTCCAGGCGTTTGCCCTCTCGCTTCCGGCGGAGACCTATCTTGCCGACTTCATGGAGGTGATCGACCCTACGGCCATCCACGAGGCTCGGCGGTCTTTGCAACGGGCGCTGGCTATGGAGCTCCGGGACACGTTTCTTGCCGTGTATTATACAAACCAGGATGCAGGGCCGTACAAGGTAGACCAGGCATCCATCGGACGGCGAAGTCTTAAGAATATCTGTCTTTCTTATCTCATGGAGCTGGATGAGCCCGGCATCCGCAAACTGTGCATGGAACAGTTCAGGACTGCCGGGAATATGACCGATGTGATGGCAAGCCTTGCGAACCTGGCGAACACCGACTGCCCGGAGCGCCGCGATGCACTCTCAGAATTTTACGAAACATGGAAGGACGACCTGCTCGTCATGGACAAGTGGCTTTCGATTCAGGCCCTGTCGCGCCTCTCCCATACCCTCGAGACGGTACGGGCGCTCATGAAAAATCCGGTATTTAACATAAAAAACCCGAACAAGGTCCGCTCCCTGATCGGCGCCTTTTCGACCAATTCCGTCCGGTTCCATGACCCGAGCGGCGAAGGTTATGACTTCCTGGCAGATCAGGTCCTTGCCATCGATCCCATGAATCCCCAGATTGCCGCACGCCTTGTCTCGGCATTCACCATGTGGAAACGATATGACAAGAACAGACAGAAGCTCATGAAAGAACAGCTTGAAAGGATACTGAGCTCCCCGAAGTTGTCGAAGGACGTGCACGAGATCGTGTCGAAAAGTCTGGTATGACCACGTCACGGATACACGGCAGCATGTCGTGTTCTGGAGAGGGGTATCCGCGCTTGTCTCAGCCTTCCCGTGCATCCATGAGTTAGACGATTGTTTCACGCTTATTGCTCCCCCTTCAAGCGCCCATAACCTGCCCCAACTCGCTTCTGCACTGATCGATATCGACAGCTTTGTGGAAATAAATGCAGCGCTCTTATTTGGAGAGATGACGAAAGGAAGGACCCTACCAGTAGAGAACTGCAAAGAAGAGAGCCATGAGGCCCAGCCCGAAGGGCACGCCGATCACGGCCCAGGCCCTGCTTGAAATGCGTAGTTTGTTCGCCGCGATAATATTCGGGATGTTGCCCGGGACCAGCATCCCGCCGGAAATAATAAGGCCCATGATAATGGCTTTGACCTGTGCAGCAGACATAAGGGGTCCCAGCTCCGCAGCAGCAAGAGTGGCGTTGTCGAGGATCGCCGACATGATATTGACCCAGTAAAGCGCCGGGGCCGGCATTTTCACCAGGTACAGATCGACCAGCGGCTTAAACCCTGCTCCGAGCAGTATCAGGGCCAATACGAACACGTAGACCTTGAATGCCCTCAGCGCTATGTGCTGGAAAGGCTCGACAAAATCTTCCGTGAGGCTCTCCGAGCGTGTAACCTGCCGACCCCTGAAAAGACCACCGACAAAGGAGATGACGATAAGCCCCGGCAGTATGTAGACCCCGAAGGTACGTATCAGCATCAGGTAATCGCTGTCGAATGTCGTGCCCCTCAGCTTGGCCGCGGCTATCGTAGACAAAGGCATGCCGATGGGGGTAAGTGCCGCGCCCATGCCGATCGAAAAGCAGGCAAAGACGACGAGGCGCGTTCCATATTTCGCATCGAGGGTGATGGCGCTCACGACCTCGCAGAGGACCAGCGCTGCGATGATCGCGGTTATCACGCTCGAAAGCAGACCCAGGACAAAAATAAGCGTAAAGGCGAAGGCCCGCGGTCCTAGCCAGTGTTCGATCGCAACGATCTTTTTCTTCATCGGCTCGCGTATTGCGCGGAAGGCGAGCCCGAAAACCAAGGTGGCAATGGCCAACTTTACGGGTGCGAACAATGCGGACTCAATGAGCCGTATGGTCAAAAGCGGTTCCGGCCCCATCAGGTGGGAGAGTGCAAGCGTGAGGGAACCGACGGCAAGCAGGAACAGTTCCAGGTTATGCTCGACTTTCTTCACAAGCATGGGGAGGAACAGGAGCAGCATAAAGATGAGGATGAGAAGACAGATGATAACCATGAGCGTCCTTGAGCATGCTGGCATGTGTCGCTCGCATAAATGCCGCCTGCTCTTTGGTTATTTCGGATTTAACCAACAGGCCATCATAATACAAAAAGGGCCGGCATGCAATGACGCACACCGGGCCAGGGAGATAGACAATGACCCTTCAAATGGCCTTTTCTCCGCGTTCGTCCGTACGAATCCGGATAACATCGACAAGCGGGGTAACAAGGATTTTGCCGTCGCCAATGTTGCCGCTTCTGCTTTTTCCCTGAATGGCGGATATGGCCCGCTCAGCCATCCCATCGGCTACAATTACCTCGATCTTAACTTTCGGAAGAAATGAAATACCGAGTTCCGTACCTTGAAAGACCTCGACATGCCCTTTTTGCCTCCCGAATCCCCTTACTTCAGTTGTGACGGTCATGCCACCAATGCCGATAGCGATCAATGCATCCTTGACTTCATCTAGCTTGAATGGCTTTATGATCGCTTCAATCTTAGTCATTTCATCTCTTCATCCTCTAAACGCTGATCAGGACGCTCCTCTGATGATCGAACTACAATATTTTTTTGCCGAACTATATGATAATTCCGCCCCACTAATAACCATCGATCCTATCCACTAGCAGCCTGGTTATTTTCTTGAACACGGAGTGTCCAGAATGACCCGCTGACGATTGCAAAAATCCCGACAGACGCTCCGAGTAATCTCGAAAATCTGATTTCGCCATGTTGATCACCACGCTATAATAACCAACATGGCTAATCCGATCACAATGATGATGAGACCACGTCCTCAACCACCCCTTCGTGCTACTGCCTCTCCGCCTTCTCCAGAGCTGCCACAGCGATGGGAAAAAGCCAGGCTCGAGATGTTATCGACAACCTTTGTCACGTTCTTTACCACAAAGATGCAATGCTCATGCCATGCTCGGCTAAAACAAAGAAATCATGAAATGACCACTTTCATTGCTTTTATTTGCAGGGTCAACATGCCGCGAGCATGTTCTTAATTCATGAGTGGTGATACTGGACGCGCATGATTAATTCATGGACAAGGGCCAGACGATGCTGAGTTCGCATCATTTTTGACGCGCACCCCCCTCTCAGTGATGGAGGGTTTTCCGTGCTATTTTCTTGATATATCATTTTAACCAGCGGTT
>Ga0187771_10000658_pt1 | contig 21579 bp, 17 predicted proteins | sample 0116_SJ02_MP15_1_FD_133139 | JGI IMG/M metagenome (GOLD analysis project Ga0187771, IMG submission 133139) | Tropical peat soil microbial communities from peatlands in Department of Meta, Colombia - 0116_SJ02_MP15_10_MG | ecosystem: Environmental > Terrestrial > Soil > Wetlands > Peat | place... | reverse complement strand
CCGGCTCTCACGCAGAAGTTTTGTAACGCGAAAAAGGAGTCTGTCCCGGTTTTCCTCAGCGGCCCTGAGCGCAGTTCTCACACAGACTCTGAAGCCGCAGGTCCAGGCGCGGCGCGCGCCGCGCGTCCTCTGTTCCGGTTGTGTTTTCGCCGAGAGGGTTCACTGGCGCGAATTCGCGGCTGCCCAGCGGAGGTAGCGCCGCAATTCCGCGCGATGCTCCCAGACGAACCGCAGAAACGTCTCGCGCGTGATGGCTGCCGCGTCGAGACCGGACCATGTCTCGATGCGCCAGCGCAGGTAGGGACTGCGCCATGGCGCAAGCCGGTAACCCTTCGCCAGCTTCCAGGCGAGCGCCGCCTCGCGGATCACGAGGGGTTTTTCGCTCCCGCCGGCTTCGCGTAATAGCCGCTGCGTGTGCGCGGCGTGGGATTGCCCGGCGCTTTCACCGTCACCCGGATCTGGCGGAACGTCCCGTCGAGGGCCGTGTTGGTGGGCGTGTAGGCGATGGTGTACTGGTTGCGGATATCGTGCGCCACCTGGTGGGCGATCTTCTCCACTTCGCTCAGTTCCTTCGGATAAAACGCCTGGCCGCCCGTACTTTCGACCAGCAGCTTGATGGCCCGCTGCGCCTTGCGCGCTTCGCTCTTCTCTTCCTCGTTCAGCAGCCCGATGGCGTAAATGACCACGTCATCCTGCTGGGCGAGCCGCACGAGGGCGTCGAGCGAGTAAGTGCTCGCGTTGTCGTTGCCGTCGGTGACCACCAGAATCACTTTCTTGTCCCGCTTGCCCTTTTCCCGCAGATGGTCGATCGACATGCGGATGGCATCGCGCATGGCCGTTCCGCCGCGCGAATCGATCTTGGTCAGCCCCTGCTCCATCACGGAGATGTCGCTCGTGAAATCCGCATCGAGGTAGGCTTCGTCGTTGAAATTGACGATGAAGACCTCGTCCTGCTTGTTGGAATCCTTCACCAGGGCCAGCGCGGCCGATTCCACCGCCTGCCGCTTCTCGCGCATGCTGCCGCTGTTATCGATGATCAGTCCCATCGACACCGGCACGTCTTCGCGCTTGAAGAGCTTGATCTGCTGGGCCACCCCGTTTTCGAAGACCTGAAAAGCGCTTTGCTGCAGATCGGTCACGAGATGGCCGTTCTTGTCCGTAACGGTCACGTTCAGCGGCACAAGGCGGATTTCCGAGGAGAAGACGGCGTCGCCCGTATCTTCCTGCTGCTGCGGGGGCTGCTGCTGCGGGGGCTTAACCTGTGCGAAGGAAGCGGTGGAAAGACCAATGGCTGCGAACAGTGTGGCGAAGAAAAAAGGGTAGTAATTATTGCGTCGGCGCATAATAGCCGGTTCTCCAGAAAGCGTGCAGGGGCGGTAATCCCCTCGGTTGTACCAGTTTGACATTGACCTTCCGATACTTGCCATCACGCGTCTGGTTGTTCGGGCTGTAGCCGAGCACATACTGATTCCGCAGTTCGATTCCGATCTTGGCGGCAACGTCCGGCAGTTCCGAGAGATTCTCCACAAGGAAATGCCGTCCACCGGTCGGTTCCGAGATATCGGTGAGCAGACCGGGCCCGGCCAGTTCTTCGGCCGTCCGGCCGCGCGACGCAACCGGTTCATAGATCCCGATGGCGTAGATCTGCACGTCCGCTTCCTTGACAAGATTCTTGACTTCGTTTTCCGTATACCGGCTGCTGTTATCGCCGCCGTCGGAAATGACGACCAGCGCCTTGCGCGGATTCTGCGCCTTTTTCATGGCGTGCAGCGCGAGGTAAACGCCGTCGAGCAGGGCCGTCCGGCCCTTCGACTGCGTGAACGTCAGCCGGTTCTGGATCTCCTCGAGATTGTGAGTAAACGGCGTCGCCAGCTCCGGACGGTCGCTGAACTCAACGAGAAAAGCCTCGTCCTCGGGGTTGGCGGTCTTGAAAAACTCGGAAACAGCCTGGCGGGATTTTTCGAGCTTCGGCCCCATGCTCCCGCTCGTGTCGAAAACAATGCCGATTGACAGCGGGGCGTCCTCACTCCCGAAGGAAACAATCTTCTGCTCGACCTTGTCTTCGAAGACTTTAAACGCATCCTGGTCGAGACCCGTCACAAAACGGTTGAGCGGGTCGGTCACGGTAACCGGAATGAGGACCAGGTTCGTGTCGACCCGGATATTCGCTTTCGGCGCGGGAACAGCGGCCTCGCCGGGCCTGACGCGCGGCTTGATATTGACGTTGTCTTCGCCATCGAAGGCGAAAGCAGCGAGTCCGAATAAGACCGTCAGCGCGGTAACGACGAGCGGGGAGATAGTACACCGGAATCGCATCAGGCGGTTCCCTTTATGCCTGGAGTCTAACACAAGGTCGGCGTGGTACCATCGCGTGTGCATCGCAAAATTCTGGGCGTGATTCCCGCCCGGTATGCCTCCTCCCGTTTCCCAGGCAAGGCGCTTGCCAAACTCGACTCCCGGACCATGCTCGAACACGTCTATGAGCGGGTTTCGATGGCCCGGTATCTGTCCGGCATCGTCATCGCGACCGACGACGAACGGATTTTCGACGCTGCCCGCGGCTTCGGCGCCCGGGTACGCATGACTCGTCCCGAACACGCCTCGGGAACCGATCGCGCAGCGGAAATTGCCTCCGCCTTCGAAGACGTGGAACTGGTGGTCAATATTCAGGGCGACGAGCCTCTCATCGATCCCAACGCCATCGACGCCGCCGTGATTCCCCTCCTTGAGGAACCGGCCATCCCGATGGGCACCCTGAAGAAACGGATCGAGGATCCCGCCGAACTGACCGACCCGAACGTGGTCAAAGTCGTGACGGACCGGTTCGAGAACGCCATCTACTTCTCGCGGGCCACCATTCCGTTTTCCCGGGACGGGGAGAACGTCCCTGTTTTCAAACACATCGGTCTCTATGTCTATCGCCGGGATTTTCTGCTACGCTATTCCGAATTACCGATGGGACCCCTCGAACAGATCGAACGGCTGGAACAATTGCGCGCACTCGAAAACGGCTTCAAAATCCGCGTGGCGGAAACCGACTACGAATCGCTCGGCGTCGACACCCCGGCGGATCTCGAGCGCGTGCGTGCCCTGATTCAGGCGGGACAGGCGGCTGTCAGGCATGAGGCCGGAGGCCGGTTTTAGCAATGGCCAAATTCATCTTCGTGACAGGCGGCGTCGTTTCCTCGCTGGGGAAGGGCATCGCGGCGGCGTCGATCGGCTGCCTGCTCGAAAGCCGCGGGCTTACCGTATCTCTCCAGAAATTCGATCCGTACCTGAACGTCGACCCGGGCACCATGAGCCCGTTCCAGCACGGCGAAGTCTTCGTGACCGACGATGGCGCCGAAACCGACCTCGATCTGGGCCACTACGAGCGCTTCACCCACGTCCACCTCACCCGCGCCCACAACCTCACGAGCGGCCGCATCTACGAACAGATCATCCAGAAAGAGCGCCGCGGCGATTACCTCGGCAAGACCGTGCAGGTGATCCCGCACGTCACCAACGAAATCAAGGCCGCCGTCAAGCGCCTGGCCGATACTGTCGACGTCGTCATCTGCGAAATCGGCGGCACGGTGGGTGATATCGAATCCCTGCCTTTTCTCGAAGCCATCCGCCAGGTGCGGCACGAAGTGGGCCGGGACGACTGCATCTTCGTGCACGTCACGCTCGTGCCGTGGATCAGCGCCGCGCAGGAGCTCAAAACCAAGCCGACGCAGCACAGCGTCAAGGAACTGCGCGCCATCGGTATCCAGCCCGATATCCTGCTCTGCCGCGCCGAGCGCCCGCTGCCGAAGGATATGAAGGACAAGATCGCGCTCTTCTGCGACGTGGCGCCGGAAGCGGTGGTCACCGCCAAGGACGTGGCTTCCGTATACGAAGTCCCGCTCGTCTTCGCCGAAGAAGGCGTCGACGACATTATTCTGCGCCAGTTGAAACTGGATGCCACGGGCGTCCGCCAGCTCGATCGCTGGCGCGCCATGCTCACCCGCATGCAGAATCCCGCCGATGAAGTCGATATCGCGCTGGTGGGCAAATACGTCGAATATGAGGACTCCTACAAGAGCCTCAAGGAAGCGCTCCTGCACGGCGGCATCGCCCACAACGTCAAGGTGAACATCCACTGGCTCGAGTCCGAGAAATTCGAAAAAGGCTGCTCGGGGGACGATCTCGAGAACATCGACGCTATTCTGGTACCAGGCGGGTTTGGCGAACGCGGTGTCGAAGGGATGATCAGGGCCATCGAGTACGCGCGCGTCAACAGGATCCCGTATTTTGGCATCTGCCTCGGTATGCAGACCATGGTGATCGAATTCGCGCGCAACGTCTGCGGCCTCACCGGCGCCAATTCGACCGAGTTCGACCCGGCGCCGGCGCAGCGCGTGATCTACAAGCTGCGCGAGCTGAAGGGCATCGATGAACTGGGCGGCACCATGCGGCTCGGCGCGTGGCCGTGCCTGCTGAAGCCGGACAGCTTCGCTTACAAAGCCTACGGCACGGAACACATCAGCGAGCGCCACCGGCATCGCTACGAATTCAACCGGGAATTCGAAGAGATCCTGACGAGCCACGGGCTGCGCATCACGGGCGAAACCGACGGCGCCGTCGGCCGCGAGCGCTACGTGGAAATCTGCGAGATCGAGAACCATCCGTTCTATCTCGGCTGCCAGTTCCATCCGGAATTCAAATCGAAGCCGCTCGAGCCGCACCCGCTGTTCAGCGCCTTCATCGCGGCGGCGTGCCGCTATCGCGCGCACCGCGTGGCCGCGCAGATGGCGCCGCTTTTGCCCGAACCCGAATACAAAGAACCAGAATGATTCAGTTTGAAGATTTTCTTGACCCCGCGCGGCTCGTGCTTCTGGCCGGGCCGTGCGTCATCGAATCGGAAGAACACGTGCACCGCCTGGCGGATGCCATCGCGGCGGCTGCCGCGGCCGCGGGCTTCCCCTACGTGTTCAAGGCTTCCTTCGACAAGGCCAACCGCACCAGCCTGCACGGCTATCGGGGCCCCGGCCTTGCCGAAGGCCTGCGCATTCTCCAGGGCCTGAAAGAGCGCGGCTTTTCCATCGTGACCGACGTGCACGAACCGTCGCAGGTGGAAGCCGCCGCTGAGGTCGCCGATATCGTCCAGATCCCGGCGTTTCTCTGCCGCCAGACCGATCTTCTCGTCGAAGCCGGCCGCTCCGGGCGCATCGTCAACGTGAAGAAGGGCCAGTTCGTCGGCCCGCACGATATTCATCACGCGGCGGAAAAAGTCGCCTCCACGGGCAACCGCAAGGTGGTCCTCACCGAACGCGGATCGTCCTTCGGCTATAACAACCTGGTGGTCGATATGCGCGGCCTGCGCATCATGGCCGAATCCGGCTGGCCGGTGGTCTTCGACGCCACCCACAGCGTGCAGCTCCCCGGCGGCGGAGGAACCGCTTCCGGCGGGCAGCCCGAGTTCATTGAACCGCTTGCTTCGGCCGCGACAGCGGTGGGAATCTCCGGCCTTTTCATCGAAGTGCACGATGAACCGGAAAAAGCGCTCTCCGACGGCCCCAATGCCCTCCGGCTCGACCTTCTGCCGCGCTTCCTCGCGAAAATCGCCCGCATCGACCGCGCCCGCCGCGAAGTAAATTGACCTCCACGGCCGAACGTCCTCGCGCGTCATAAAATCGGAGTGTCTATGTATCTGGACCGCAAGCGCCCCGCTCTGAACAGAAAACGCAGCAAGGGCTTTTCGCTGATCGAACTCCTGATCGTGATCGCGATCATCCTGATCATTCTGGCGGTTGCGCTGCCGAAGCTGACCAATGCGCGCCGCTACGCGCAGGAAATGGCTGCCGTGAAAGCGATTACCACCATCCACACGGCCCAGACCCAATACTATTCGCAGTACGGAACGTATGCGACCACTCTGACGCAGCTCGGTCCTCCGGCAAGCGGCGCACCCGGGCCGCAGGGCGCCGAGCTGATCGACCGCGATCTCGCGGGCGGCGAAAAAGGCGGGTTCAAGTTCAACCTGCAGCAGACGCCGACGGGTTACGCGCTGCTCGTGAACCCCACCGCCTTCGGAACCAGCGGTTCGCATACTTACTACTCCGACCAGAGCATGACCATCCACCAGCACAACGGCCAGGAGCCGGCTACGGCGAATGACCCGCTGCTCGGTGAAACAACCCAGCAGCTACAGCAGACCCAGGCGCCGGCAACCGAAAGCAAATGAGCCGCGCGGCCGATTTTCGCCGCATCGCCCTCAGCCTCGAAGGAGCCGAAGAGGGCGCACACATGGGAGCTGTCGATTTCCGCGTGGGCGGCCGTATCTTCGCCACGCTCGCCTCGGTCAGGCAAGGCTATGGCAACCTGATGCTCACCCCCGAACTGCAGGCGGAGTTCTGCGCGGAGCAGCCGGACATTTTCCTTCCTGTGCATGGCGGATGGGGCCGGATGGGCGCCACGCACATTCGCCTCGCCGCGGCAACGAAAGATATCCTCGAAGGCGCTCTGCGCGCTGCCTGGCTACTGCGAGCCGGGAGGAACGCGTCGGGCAAATCGAAGACGAAAGCCGGATCGAAGCGGCGCTGACTCCGATTACCGGTGCCTTTAGCGCTCTTACTTTGCGACCGAGACCTTCACGTCGCCGAAGGTCCAGCAGCACTCAAACCCGGCGCCGCCTTCGCCTGAATAGTCGTTGGCGTAGACGTGCAGCGAATATTCGCCGGGCGCGGCGAACACGGCTTCCGTGGAAGCCACGCCGCGGAAAGGCAATTTCGGGTCATTCGACTGGAGCTTCTCGACAGCGGGCGCCGGGTCCTGGAACGTGACCGCGCCCGGGCCGCGATATTTGCCCCAGGTCACCGTTACCGGATGGGCCTCTTTTGCCTTCGAGACGGCGCCCGAGGAGCCCGAAGGAATCCTGAGATCATCGGCCACCCATACACGCAGCGGCAGCGGCTGCCCGACTTTTGCGCTGAGGGAAGTCACCAGACCCGCCGGTCCCGTGGTGAACGGTCCGTTCTCCGCGAAGGAAAGCGAGGGCGGCAGGTTTCCGACGACATCGCCGAAGGGAGACACTTCGTAGTCCGGATGCAGGCTGATTGGAATGGTCATGGGCTGGCCGTTGGCCACGATGGTCCACGTCAGCTTGCCGGTTCCAAAATCGGCCGGGACTTTGACCGTGAACATGCCCCACTGCCTTCCCGGCAGGAAGGTGGTCGGCTGGCCGCGATCGGGTCCGCCCGGCTCGATGCGGTTGTCCGGGCCTGCGGGAATTTCGACTACCTGTTTCGTGTTCCGGTTGTAATAGCCCAGCAGCATGCTGAAGCTGCCGTCCGCGTTCTTGTACCAGCCCTCGAAGGCGCCCGTGATGCTGGCGCCCGATTCGTGCGGCGGCTCGATGGGCAGGGACTGCCCGAACAAGGGCAGCCCCGCACCGATGACAAAAGCAAAAGCAAGGTATTTGAGCATGGTCTCCCTGAGTTACTGCAGCGATGCGCTGACGCTCTTTTTCGTGCGCTCCGCCGACAGTTTCTGGTAATCCTCGTCGCTGATGTAGGTCACGTTCATCCACGCGTGGCCCATTTCATCGACCGTCCTGTCGCCGAATCCCACCCACTGATCCGGATCCGGATTGTTCGGGTTGGCTTTCGTGTTGTCGTACCAGGCGGTGACGCGGATCATGGTGCCTTTGGGATAAACGGGCGCCGCGTCGTCATCGTAGATGTAATTCGTCATCCAGTTGAAGTTGAAGCGGCCCACATAGCTCACTACTTCCTGCGTGCCATCCGGGAGAATCGCTTCCACTTCCATGGCCTTGCCGCGCCAGTGCATGTGCGGCTGGAAATTCTCGATGATCGCGGCCTGCTTCAGCACGGTAAAGCTCTGCGCGGTCGCAATCGAATTCGGCGGAATATCCACGAGGCGCAGTCCGCCCGGCGTGCGTGACTTGATGGCCTGGAAGCCGGTGAGATAGGTCCGGTATTTCGGCTCCTGGCCTTTCGGATAGAGCCAGACCGCCAGTTCCACCTGATCGGTCAACTGTTCGCCCACGGCATGAATGTGGATGTCCCAGCTGATGGCCGAACCAGGCTTGATCAGTTTGCCCGTGTTGGGACGGTACATGTCGTACTGCTTGCCGATCGCCCACTCCATGAGCATGGCGCGGCTGTTGAGAGCCGGATCGGTTCCCGGTCCCGCGCTGTCGGGATCGTCCTGAATCAGAAACGTCTGCGCATGGTGCGTGATCTTGCGCGACCCCTCGCCCGCCGGCCGCATCTCGACCGCGCGCACCCACCGGTCTTCCGTCACCGGCAGCATGGAGACCGAACGCCACCAGACATCCTGATGGTGCGCGGGCATGACCCAGGGCTCCGACTTCACCACGAAATCGGGCTGGCCCAGAACCTTCGCTGCTTTCCATTCGTTGTCATCGGTCCAGACGCGCGGCTTCGGCATGTCTTTCGGATCGCCCATGGGCGCGCCCGCGTCCACCCAGCGCGCGATCATGCCGATCTGGGCGTCGGAGAGCGACATGTCGTTCTTGAACTTCTGGACTCCGATCGTCTGGTCGATATGCCATGGCGGCATCTGCTTCGTCACCACGCGCTGGCGGATCGATTTCGCCCACGGCCGCGACGATTCATAAGTCTCAAGCGACATGGGCGCCATCGAACCCTTGCGGTGGCAATCCTGGCACTTCTCCTGGAAGATCGGTGCGATGTCTTTCGTGAAGGTTGGTGTGGGTTGAGCGGCTGTGTCCGCCGCGATGACGAGGCAAGGCGCGGCGAGAGCCGCCAGCGCCAGAAACGTGAGATTCGAATACCGGAACTTCATTGGGACACTCCTTCTCCTGCTTTTTTCGCTGCTTCCGCGGCAGCCGCCTCTTCCGCTCTTGCTCCGCGCAGCACGCCGGGCAACGCGTAGTTGCCTTCGTGACAGGCGTACTCATAAATCGGACCGGACGCACGCGACATGGTGTATTCGCCCTTGATTGGTTTGGTGAAAGCCGTGGGATCGTCCACGTCGAACTGATAGAGAATCGTGTCTTTGTCAAAAAGGCTGAAGCGCTCCACGACGTGCATGTTCCTGTCGGACCCGTAGAAGCTGGTCTGGTCGAGGAAGTTCGTGGTATCGACTACCAGCGTGTTACCCTCCCAGTGGCCGATCGAATCGCCGTACCAGAGCCGCACCGAAGCCGGCAGGTGTTCCGTCCGCGTCAGCGAGATGATGCGCGTGTCGTGGGGCATTTCCACGTAGATCGCCACCTCGTCCGCGGTCTGAATGATCTGGTAATCGCTGTTGTAGTTGTAAGGGATCATGGGCGGCCCGCCGGTGGTGAACATGAGGCATTGATCCGCGATCCGTGTGTCCTCCGGTCCGGCCGGATGGCGAATGGCCTCCTGACGCCGGTGCGCCTCGATCGCCGCCGCGGTCGTCAGCGGGGGGATCTTTCCGTCCGGCGGATCGTAAATCATCGAGGTGCGCAGGGTCTTGGAGACTTTGGTCCCGAATTCCCAGAAGACTTCGTTGTACGTGCCGACCGCGCCCTGGTTGCCGGTACGCACGTTCTCCGAGTTCCTCGTCGTGATTTCTCTTTCATAAGCCGCGGCTTCCTGAGGAGTGAAGAACGCCTTGCCTTTGAGCTTGTCCGGTCTTTCCACCGGCGTTGCAGTGCCCGAGTTCCAGATGCCCTGGAAGTCCGGATGTCCGTTCTGCGCCACAAGCGGCGCGGCGAGAACCCACAGAAGAAATGAACTGCGCATGATTTTCCTCCCGGTCTGGCTATTTGACTGTCGGGTACCTGATTCCGAGCTGATCGAGATAGTTGTCGTACTTCGAGGAATCGTAGTAGTACTTCTTCATCTCGGGCCGATACTTTTCCATCGTTTTTTCGTTGAGCCAGATGGCGGGCTTGTCGTCCGGACGCAGGAAGCTCCTGTACTTCACGGTCTTCGTCTGAACGTTGTTGAAGTAGTCCCAGGCGGCGGTGACCAGTTCGGGGTGCAGGAGGATGTCGAGCATCGTCATCGCCTGCACTCTGGCGCCGGCCACCACGCCTTTATGCGCAATCGGCGTCGCCATCGAGATGGCGTTGGCCCAGTTGTGGCCGGGCCCTCCCGGAATGTTCGAGGGGAAGCGCAGCGTCACGGTCGGGACATTCCAGGAAACATCCCCGATATCGTCCGATCCTCCGCCGGTCGGCCCGACTCCCCCTTCTTCACCACCGCCCTCCGCACGCTCCTCGCGCGGCGGCCGCAGTTCCGGAATCTTCGTTGCCAGACCCGTCACCGGCTGTCCCAGCATGGCCTGATAGGCCTTCGCCAGTTTCTGATCGTCATCCGACCACGCGGGCAATCCGACTTTTTTGATGTTGGCGTACATCGCCTCCGCGATCGGCTTGTTGAAATATCCCGGCCATGCGCTGCCGAGCAGACGCGAACTCCACGTCGTATCGGTCATCAGCGAGGCGGCCTGCGCCATGTTGTCGCCGATACGCCAGAGATTCATGATGTGGTCGTAATCGGCTTCGCGGTAGTAGTACCAGTTGGAAGCGTTGGGCGGCACCACGTTGGGCTGATCGCCGCCATTGGTGATCACGTAGTGCAGCCGCGTGGCGAGGCGCAGATGCTCGCGCCGGAAGTTCCAGCCGACGTCCATCAGTTCGACTGCGTCGAGCGCGCTCCGGCCACGCCACGGTGCTCCCGCGGCGTGAGCGCTCTCGCCCTTGAACAGATACTCGATCGAAACGAGACCGTTGCCTGGCACCGGCCCATAGGAAACGGTCATGTTGTTGGCGACATGGCAGAACAGAACGATATCGACGTCCTTGAAAAGGCCTGCCCGCACATAGTGGGCCTTGGTGCCGACCAGTTCTTCGGCGACGCCCGGCCACAGCCGGATCGTGCCGCTCAGGTGTTCCCGCTCCATCACTTTCTTGACCGCGAGCGCGGCGATGATGTTCAGCGGCACGCCGGAATTGTGGCCTTCCCCGTGGCCCGGCGCGCCTTCGATGACGGGATCGTGATAAGCCACGCCCGGTTTCTGCGAAGCCTGCGGGATGTCGTCGATGTCGGAGCCGAGCGAGATGACCGGCTTCCCCGATCCCCAGGAGGCGACAAATGCCGTGGGAATGCCCGCGATGTTGCGCTCGATTTTGAACCCTTCTTTCTCGAGAATCCCGGTCAGGTATTTCGAGGTTTCGAATTCCTGAAATCCCAGCTCCCCGAAGCTGAAGACGCTGTCCACCATGACCTGCGCCTGCTTCTTCATGGCGTCGATCTGGCCGCTCAGGTCGGCCTTCATGGCGGCTTCCTTTTCGGGAGTTACTTTGTTCTGCGCCGGCGCCGCGCCGGCGGCGGCCAGGCAGGCCGCCGCCAGATAGATCGCTTTCCTCATTCTTCTTCCCTCCGTTCGGGCGCTCAGTAGATGACTTTGAGGCCGAACTGGATCTCCCGTGGATCCATCGCGCTGGTCAGCGAGCCGAAGCTCGGGTTGTCATACTGCGTGGTCGGCAGGTTGAAGTCCGGATGGTTGAGGATGTTGAACAGCTCGCCGCGGAACTGCAGATGGATTCGTTCCGTGATCGTGAAGTTGCGGTCAACGGCGAAGTCAAGGTCGAACAGCTTGGGTCCGATCAGAACGTTGCGGCCCAGATCGCCGAAGGTGCCCTGCGCCGGGGTGGTGAAGCAGGCCGGGTTGACCCACTGCTGCACGGTCTCGAATCCGGCATAGGGATTGCAGCCGGCTACGTAGTTCGGGCGGTCGTCGAGCTGGTTGGTGTTGCTGATGTTGCCGGTGAATTTCGGCGTCCAGGGCCGGCCCGTCTCGAAGGTCGTGATGCTCGAAAGCTGCCAGCCGCCCACCAGATAGCTGGCAAAGCCGTCCCGCACCCACTTCTGGCCCTTGCCGAACGGTAACAGCCCGACGATCGAAAACACCGTCCGGCTCTTGACGTTGTAATCGGAGAGACCCATTTCACCCTTCCAGTCATACGAGTTCTGCGGGATGACGGAAGAGGAGTTGCTGGTGCTGCCCGCCTGTGCGCCGGCGTCGATCGACCTCGCATACGTTTCCGAGAGCAGGAAGCCGAGGTTCTTCGAAGCGTGTTTCTCGACCTTGATCTGCAGCGAGTTGTAAGTCGACACGTTGCCGCTTTCAAGGAACGTCATGTTGGCCCAGGTCGGATAAGGCCGCGCTGCCTGCTGCAGAGTCGAGGTCGTGTTCAGCGCCGACGGCAGAGGCTCGTTCGGATTGATTTCGAGCGGCAGGTGCACGCCGCGCGATCCGAAATAGCTGACATCGACAAGAATGTCGAACGGAATCTGCCGCTGGACGTCGAACACCCACTCATACACGCTCGGTGTCGTGTAGTTGTTCTGAATGCCGGAGACGGACAGAATCGACGAACCCGGACCCACCGGGAACGGATTGGCCAGGGTCAGCGGGTTGGTGAGGCTCGAAAGGTAAGTCTGCGGGTTGCGGTATGGCGGGTTGCTGGTGACGAACGGCAGCCCGTTGAACGTGATCGTGTTGTCGAAGAAGACGCCTGAACCGGCACGGATCACGGTCTTCGAATCGCCGAACGGCTGCCATGCGAAGCCGAGACGCGGCCCGAACTTCTTCCAGCTGCTCTTGTAGATGGAAGGCGTGAATCCCGGCTGGCCCTGCACATCGAGCTGGCCGGTGACGAGGTCGATGGTCGACGAACGGTTCTGCGCGTCCACGTAAGGCGAGTTGTATTCCCAGCGCAGACCGGCGTTGACCGTGAAGTTCCTGGTCATCTTCCAGTCGTCCTGAGCGAAGGCGTAAGTCCCTTTGGTGCGGCCGTAGATGGGCGGCGCGAGATTGTTGTTGTTGGTCTGCGTCGGATAGCCCATCAGCGCGTCGGCCAGTGCGTAGCCTGTCGTCGGCGCGGTGCTCGATGCATTGAACGTCAGACCGCCGCGTCCGTAGGAAACGAACTGGAAGTTCGAATCGAAGGGCCGGTACTCGGCGCCGAACTTGAAGCTGTGCGTGCCCTTTGTCCAGGTGAGGGTGTCCATGTACGTATAGGTCGTGTCCCACCGGTTCTGCGGCAGGTTCGAAGGTCCGCCGAGTCTCGAATACCCGCTGATGCTGGTATACGGAATACCGGTGTTGTCCGCGGTCGCGGGTCCGACGTTCGGCGTGTTGAACGGACCCCAGAAGTTGACGTTCACGTCCGTCTGCACGCGCGGCTGGCGCATTCTGTTCACGCCCAGGCGAGCTTCGTTGATCAGCGTGGGGCTGAAGATGTGGACTTCGGAGAAGCCGCCGAGCTGCCCGGTCCAGCCCGTGAAGCAGCCGCCGTTCGGCATCACCGAGGAGCCGCACAGCGAGTTGAACACGTAATACACGGGGTCGCCGAAGTACATGTAGTGAAACGTCAGGCTGTCCTTCGAGGAGAACGTGTGGTCGATGCGGGTCGAGTACTCGTTCATGTCCTCTGTCTGATTCCCGTTGAGGAAGTAGTTGTTGGCAGGGGCTCCGGCAAGCGTGGGCACGGAAGCCGCGGGGTACTGCTCAAGGAGCGACTGGCCCACCGGGCTGATCAGGCTGGCGGGAATGATGTCTCCAGGGATCGGCGTGCTCGTGCCGGGGTATTTGAGCTGGATCGGCTTCGCCGCGGTCAGCAGCGTGCTGAAGTTGCCCGTGTCCATCGCGGCGGTCGGAACGGTTCCAGTGGCAGCCACCTGCTGCACGAGGCGCAGACCTTCATAGCTGAAGTGGAAAAACGTCTTGTTTTTGACGATCGGACCGCCGATCGTGGCCCCGAAGTTGTTGCGCCGGTACGCCGGCTTGGCCCCCGCCTGCGTGAAGAAGTTCGCCGCGTCCACCGCCTGGTTGCGCAGGAACTCGAACAGTGTTCCGTGCACGGAGTTGCTGCCGGACTTGGTGATCACCACTACCTGGCCGCCCATGCTGCGTCCGTATTCGGCCGGGTAGATGCCGGTCATCAGGCGGAACTCCTGAATGTCGTCCACCGAAGGCCGCACCGAAGGCGCGTTTACCGACTGGTCGTTGTTGTCGATCCCGTTGACGGTAAAGTTGTTCTCGGTCTCGGCGCGCCCGGAAATATTGAAGCCGCCGCGATAACCCGTGGTCGAGTTCTCCGCCGCCAGGTTTGCGCCGGGAATGAGCAACGCGAGGTTATAGAATTGCCGTCCGTTGAGCGGTAATTCGACCACTTTTGTGTTATCGATCACAGTGCCGGTCGCCGCGGATTCGGTTTCCGTCACGGGTGCCTGCTCGGTGACGTTCACCACGTCGCTCGCGGCGCCGAGCTGCAGATTGATGTCGATACGGGCGTCCTGCGCCACCTGCAGCACCAGATCGTTGCGCACTTCCCGCCGGAATCCGGGTGCTTCAGCCGTCAGCTCGTAATGACCGGGGGGCAGACCTACAAAGTTATAAATTCCTGCCTGATTGGTCACGGTGGAGCGCGAAACGTTTGTGTCCGTTTCCCGCGCGGTCACCGCGACCGACGGCACGCTGGCGCCCGATGGGTCGCGCACCTCCCCGGAAAGGTTCGCCACCGGACCCTGCGCCAGAACCGGCGCGGACAGCGCGAACAGAAGAAAACTCAGGCCTGAAAGCCTCGTCGACCGCATTGAAACCTCCACGTATGGATGTGTCTGGAAAGTTCCGTCAGCCTTGTGCCGGAACCTCTCACCAACCTCGTGACCTGTCGGCCTGGGACCTTGGCTCCGTGGCGAAAGTCGCCGCGGCAGTGTCTTGACTCGACACGAATTTTCAACTGGAACGAACGGGAGTGGCCGCCTGGCGCCGGCGGCGTTTCGGAGATCCCGGGTCAAAACGGCGACCGGGATTCATATTGGATACCAAATCATTCCGCTCCAAGTCAATGTCGAAACGAAATGCTCCTGCTTGCCGGTAACGGGCCGTTGTCTCCCTTCCGGGCTGTACCTTTGAGCCTGCTCCGCACGTCATGTAAGGGAGATGCAAAGGCTCCGGTCGTCCTCGAGAGATTTCAGCCGCGCTGCCCGTTCCCGCGTCCTTTACCCCGGTTTCGCGGGGCTTCTCGTCCTGATGGCCGCGATTGCGGTCGATTCCGGCCGTTCCCTGATCGAGGTGCAGGCGGCGAATTCGAAGCTCCGCACCGAAACCCGCCATCGCGATGCGCTCCTGAATCAGCTCCGTCTCGACATCTACCGCGCCGCCACCGTGTTGCGCGATCATCTCGTCGAACCAGACGACGAGCGCGCCGCCAGCCACAAGGCGGAACTCGAAAGCGTCCGGACCCACGCCAGCGAGACCGTGATGGCCTATGCCGCCGCCGTTCCCGCCGATGAACGCGAAACCTTCCGCAAACTGCAGGACGATGTGGCGGCCTACTGGCAATCCCTCGATACGCCCCTGCGCTGGGACGCGACGGACCGCAGAAACCTCGGCGGCGATTATCTGAACCGCGTGGTTCTTCCCCGCCGCTCCGAAGCCGTCGATCTCATCCGCCAGATCACTGCCCTCAACGAACGCGATCTCGATGCCGGCGAAGAGCGCATTCGCGCCGTCGAATCCGGCTTGCGGCGGAGGGTGATCATCGTCTCTCTTGCCGGTATGCTGCTCGGTTCCATCCTCGTGGCGTTCAGTATTCGCCGCATGCAGCGTCTCGAGGCGGAAGCCGACCGCCGCTACGAGGAAGCCGAGGCCGCGCGCCGGGAACTCAGCCGCCTTTCGGGCCAGCTGGTGAAAGCGCAGGAAGACGAACGCCGGCGGCTGTCGCGGGAACTGCACGATGAAGTCGGCCAGGCCATGTCGGCCATCCTGATCGAACTGCGCCGGCTCGAGGCATCGGCGCCTTCCGATCCGCAGCGCCAGAAGCTCGCCGGCGTGCGCAGCATCGCCGAATCCACTGTCGGGCTGGTGCGCAACATGGCTCTGCTCCTGCGGCCTTCCATGCTGGACGATCTCGGTCTCGCCGCCGCCCTGCGCTGGCAGGCCAAAGAAGTTTCGCGCCGCACCGGCCTGAATGTGCAGGTGTCGGCCGATGAAATCGCCGAGGATCCGCCTGAGCCCGTGCGCACCTGCCTTTACCGCGTCGCGCAGGAGGCCCTGCACAACTGCGTGCGCCACGCGCGGGCGAGCCTGGTGCGCGTCGAGGTTCGCAATGAAGACGGCCGCCTGTGTCTTCTTGTACGCGACGACGGCATCGGTTTCAATCCCCGGGTGGAAAAGGGTCTCGGCCTGCTCGGCATGCAGGAGCGCGTGGAGTCGCTGGGCGGCACTCTGAGCGTGGAATCGCGCCCGGGAGCCGGCACCGCTCTTTCGGCCAGTTTTCAGCTCGCCGCGAGGGACCTGCGCGAGGAACTCCAGAGCGAGGAAGTGAAGGGCCTCGCATGATCCGCATCGTTCTCGCCGACGATCACGCCATCATCCGGCGCGGCCTGCGTCTCGTGCTGCAGGAACAGCCGGACTTCGAAGTGATCGGCGAAGCGGGCGACGGCAGAGAAGCCATCAATCTCGCCGAAACTCTCAACCCGGATGTTGTCGTACTCGACGTTTCCATGCGCGGCATGAACGGCATCGAGGCCGCGCGCCAGATCAGCGCGAAGCAGCCCCGCATCGGGCTCGTCGTCCTCAGCATGCATTCCGATGAAGCCTATGTGCTGCGCGCCCTCAAGGCCGGCGTCCGCGCCTATCTGCTCAAGGAATCGCCCGAATCGGATTTCATCAATGCGATTCACTGCGTGACCGAGGGCAAGGCCTTCTTCAGCCCCGCCGTGAGCCGCACGCTCGCCGAAGACTACGTCCGCCAGTCGCAGCAGAAGGATATCGAAGACAGCTACGATCTGCTCACCGTCCGCGAGCGCGAAATCCTGCAGCTCATCGCCGAAGGCAGAAGCAACAAGGACGTGGCCTCGACGCTGAATCTGAGCGTCTATACCGTTGAGACGCACCGCAGCAACGTCATGGCCAAGCTGAACCTGCACAGCATTCCGGAGCTCATCCTCTACGCCGTGTGCAAAGGCATCATCCGTTAGCCGCGTTCCAATCCGCCGAAGACGCCTGGCTGATCGCCATCAGCCGCGGCAGATGTTTCTCTTCCGAAGTGAAACGCAGGCGCAGGCGGTCGAGCAGCAGATAAATGACGGGTGTGGTGAACAGCGTGAGCATCTGGCTCACGATCAGCCCGCCGACGATGGCGATGCCCAGCGGCCGGCGGAGTTCGGCGCCGATGCCCCTTCCGAGCGCGAGAGGCATGCCGCCCAGCATGGCGCACATCGTGGTCATCAGAATTGGCCGGAAGCGCAGCAGACAGGCCTTGAAGATCGCGTCGCGCGGCGAAAGCCCTTCGTCGCGTTCCGCAGCCAGCGCGAAATCCACCATCATGATGGCGTTCTTCTTCACAATGCCGATGAGCAGGATGATGCCGATCAGCGCGATGATCGTGAACTCGGTCCGGAACAGAACCATTGCCATGAGAGCGCCGATGCCCGCCGAAGGCAGAGTCGAAATAATCGTGAGCGGATGAATCATGCTTTCATACAGCATGCCGAGCACGATGTAAACGGCCAGCAGCGCGGTGCCGATCAGAATCGGTTCGCTCGCGAGCGAATCCTGAAATACCTTCGCCGTTCCCGCGAAGCTGCCGGTGATCGTCGCAGGCAGCCCCATGGCAATTTCAGCTTTGTTGATGGCGAGGATCGCGTCATCGAGCGAAACGCCTTCGATCAGATTGAAGGAAATCGTGCTGGCCGGGAACTGTCCCTGGTGCGGCAGCGAGATCGGCGTGATGCCTTCGGAGAACTTCGTGAACGAAGAGAGCGGCACGCTGACGCCGCGCGGCGTCTGGATGTAGATCTTGTCGAGGAAGTCCGGCGCCTGCCACCACTGCTGCTGGAGCGCGAGCACGACGTGATACTGATTGATCGACTCATACATGGTCGAGACCTGGCGCTGCCCGAAGGCGTCGTACAAGGCGCTGTCCACCGCCTGCGCGGTCAGCCCCAGCCGCGCCGCCGTGTCCCGGTCGATCTTCACGTAGGACGAAAGCCCGGAATTCTGCTGGTCGGAGCTGACGTCCTGCAGCTCCTTGAGCGTCGACAGACGCGCCAGCACGCGCGGCCCCCAGTAAGCGAGCTGGTCGAGATCCGGCGTCTGCAGCGTGTACTGATACTGCGCGTTCGACTGCCGCCCGCCGATGCGGATGTCCTGGGAGTTCTGCAGGAACAGCTGCGCACCCGGCATGCTGTTGGTTTTCTGCCGGATGCGCGCAATCACCTGGTCGGTGCTGATCCTGCGTTCGCTCAGATCCTTGAGCTGTACGTTCATCTGGGCGTTATTGCCGCCCGGGCCGCCGCCGCTCGTCCCCGCCACCATATCGACCACCGCAACCGCCGGGTCCGACCGTACCTGCTCCTCGAACCATCGCGCCTTCTCGACCAGCGCCTGATAGGAGATGTGCTGCTGGCCCATGATGTTGCCCTGCATGCGGCCCGTGTCCTGCTGCGGGAAGAAGCCCTTGGGAATCTTGACGTAGAGATAAACGTTTACCCCGATCGTGATCAGCATCACGATCATGACGGGCAGCGCATGATCGAGCACCACTTCGAGCGCCGCGGCGTAAGTGTCGATGATCCAGTCGAAGATCTTCTCGCTCCAGTTGTAAAGGCTTCCGTGCTGGTGCACCACCTTGAGCAGGCGCGCGCACATCATCGGCGTCGTGGTCAGCGAAACGATCATCGAAATGAAGATGGCGACCGAGAGCACCACCGCGAACTCGCGGAACAGCCGGCCCACGATCCCCGGCATCATCAGGATCGGGATGAACACGGCCACCAGCGAAACGCTCATGGAAAGCACGGTGAACCCGATCTCCCGCGCTCCCTGCAGCGCGGCCGGGATCGGCTCGATGCCGTCTTCGATGTGCCTTGTGATGTTCTCGATCACGACGATCGCGTCGTCCACCACGAAGCCCGTGGCGATCGCGAGGCCCATCAGCGAGAGGTTGTCGATGCTGTAGTGCAGCATGTACATCGCGCCGAAGGTCGCAATCAGGGAGACTGGCACCGCCACGCTCGGAATGAACGTGGCCCATCCGTTCCGCAGAAAAACGAAGACCACCAGAATCACCAGCAGGATCGCGATCACGATATCCAGTTCCGCTTCTTCGACCGAGGCGCGAATCGTAATCGTCCGGTCCGTATCCGTCATCAGGATCACCGAAGCCGGCAGTGAACCGCGGAACTGCGGCAGAAGAGCCTTGATCCGGTCCACTGTGTCGATGATGTTGGCGCCCGGCTGGCGGTTCACCGAGATCTGCACGCTGGGCCGGCCGTTGGTGATCCCCATGTTGCGGATGTCCTCGTTGCCATCCACCACGCGCCCGAGGTCGGAGAGCCGCACCGGCGCGCCATTGCGCACCACTGCGACCAGATCCTTGTATTCCCTGGCGGTGAAGAGCTGGTCGGTCGTGCGGAGCGGCAGAAGAACCTTGTCGTTTTCAATGGCGCCGTTGGGGCTGTGGGCGTTGGCGCCCGCAAGAAACGAACGCACCAGATCGAGACCCACGTTGTACTGCGAAATCGGCTGCGGATTGACTTCCACCCGCACTGCCGGCAGTGAACTGCCGCCGACGTTCACCTGGCCCACGCCTTTCACCTGCGAAAGCTTCTGCGCAAAGATGGAGGACGCGATGTCGTAGAGCTTGGGCCGCGGCACCACGTCCGACTGCAGGGAAAGCACGATAATCGGCGCGTCGGCCGGATTGATCTTGCGGTAGCGGGGGTTTTGCGGCAGGTTGGCCGGCAGGAATCCGAGCGAAGCGTTGATGGCCGCCTGCACGTCGCGCGCCGCCGAGTTGATGTCGCGGCTGAGATCGAACTGCAGCGTGACGTTGGCGCTGCCCACCGTGCTGCGCGACGTCATCTCCGTTACGCCCGCAATGCGCGTGAACTGCTTCTCGAGCGGCGTGGCCACCGATGCCGCCATCACCTCCGGGCTGGCTCCGGGAAGATTGGTAAAAACCGAGATCGTGGGGTAATCGATCTGCGGGAGCGGCGAAACCGGGAGCTGCGTCCAGGCGATCGCCCCCACCATCGTGATCGCGATGGTCAGCAGAGTGGTCGCAACCGGGCGCTGAATGAATGGAGACGAAAGACTCAAATCCCTGATTCCTCCCATGGGTAGGCGTGATAATGCCGTAGACCGTATCTACCGGCCAGGGGGGATTTTCAGGGGTGGAACGGGGGTAGAGCGGCCAGCCGCGCGCTACGCGGGTCCGATTCCGAGCAATTCGACTTCAAAAATCAGTGTCGCGCCGCCAGGAATTACCGGAGGACTTCCGGCGTCGCCGTAGGCAATCGCAGCCGGGCACGTCAGTTGCGCCTTGCCTCCAACCTTCATCATCTGCACGCCTTCCGTCCAGCACGGAATCACGCGATTCAGAGGAAAGCTTGCCGGTTCGTTACGTTTGTATGAACTGTCGAACTCCGTACCATCCGGCAACGTGCCGCGATAGTTCACCTTCACCGTGTCGGTGGCGCCCGGCGACGCGCCGCTTCCAGGACGAAGCTCCTTGTAAACGAGACCGCTCGCCGTCTTCACCGCGCCGGGCTCCGCCGCGGCTTTGGCGAGCGCAGCGGCGGGATCACCGCCCGAAGAAGCGCCTTCCGGCTTCGGCGAAGAGGAACAGGCAACCAGGCCCACCACGAGAGGCAGCAGCAGTAAGGAACGCATACGTCCAGGGTAGCATCGGCAGTTGGCCTCCGCTTCACATTCGGTCCGCCGCTGGTTCATCCTCGCGCTCGCGTGGCTGGCCTTTCTGCTCAGCTACGTCGACCGCCTCGCCTGGGCCAACGTCACGACCAATGTCGGGAAAGAGCTCGGTCTTCCCGTCGCCGCGCTCGGCGTTTTCGTAACGGCGTTCTATGCCGGCTACGTCGCATCGAACTTCATCGGTGGCATCGCCAGCGACCGCCTTGGTTCGCGCGTCATGCTGACGTTCTCGATGCTCGGCCTCGGCGCTGCCACCTTTCTCTTCAGCTTCACCTCTTCCCTCCTGTTCGGGCTGGCTGCCCAGGGCGCCATGGGTCTCTTCGCCGGAACCGATTACGCCACCGGAGTGCGCCTGATCGCCTCCTGGTTCGATCGCACCGACCGCGGCAAAGCCATGGGGTTCTTCATGACGGCCACGTCGCTCGGGGTGGTAGTCACCAATCTCATCGTGCCCTCGATCCTCACCGCACTCCACTGGACCGGCGTGTACAGGACGCTCGGCGCGATCACCGTGGCAGGCGCCGTGCTCTGTTTTCTTGTCCTCCGGGACGCGCCATTCGCGGGCGAGGCGCAGAAATTCAGCTTTGCCGATTGCCTCGACATGTTCCGCAGCCGTGACTTCGTGCTCGTGACTCTGAGCGGCTTCGGCGCCATGTGGGGCACCTGGGGATTCGCCTTCTGGGCCAGCACGCTCATGATCCGCGCGCGGCACTTTTCACCGGTCGAATCCGGAGCCATTGTCGCGCTTTTCGGCGTGGGAGCCATCGTCTCGAAGCCGCTGATCGGCCTCGTCTCCGACTGGCTGGGAGGCATCCGCCGCGTCCCCGTCATCGTTCTGCTGCT
>Ga0187771_10000657_pt1 | contig 21588 bp, 21 predicted proteins | sample 0116_SJ02_MP15_1_FD_133139 | JGI IMG/M metagenome (GOLD analysis project Ga0187771, IMG submission 133139) | Tropical peat soil microbial communities from peatlands in Department of Meta, Colombia - 0116_SJ02_MP15_10_MG | ecosystem: Environmental > Terrestrial > Soil > Wetlands > Peat | place... | reverse complement strand
TCCTCTTTCCGCTCGTTCCGCTGCTTGATCATAGCAGTATGCCGTTCAACGATCGATTCGACCGTATCGATTACCGGCCGGGGGTCGAGATAACTGTTTCGCACCGGCAGAGTCGGGAGGGACGACAGAAGTTCGGTGACCTTGGCACGCAGCCCCTCAAGAAAGACCCGTTCGAACATTGTTTTCTCATCGAGCTTGAAGGCGCGAATATCATCTTCATGTCCCGCTTCGAGAAAACCGATCGTTGCCGGTTCTATCTGGAGTACACCGAGTTCGCGAAGGCATCCGAGTACGTCCTGAAGCAGACCTTTCGCGCCCACAATTTCAACTTTAGCCATCTTGACGATCATAGGCTATTCCGGGAGTACTTTGTTTATATGGTTTGTTACGATTTTTACCAAGATGTCATTTTCCAGATGGGCAATCTTGTCTGTTTGCTGTTTTGACTGCTCAAAAAGCTCTGAGGCGGTTTTTGCCGCTTCCTGCTCGGCATTTTCTCCGGCCTTTTGATACGACTGAAGAATATTCTGTTCCTCTATCGCAGCGTCCCTTTCGATCTCCTTTTTCCGGGCATCAAGCCACTCATGCGTTTTTTGCTTTGTCTCATCGAGAGACTGCTGGATCTCTTTTTCGACATCGATAATGTCGCGTAGAATATTATTGTCCATGCCTTCATTGTAGCAAAAAAAAGGGGACTTTAGTGATATTGTTTTTGCTTTGCAAGATTCTGTTCATATCATGAGGTATACACTATGCTGGCCGTAAACCGTGCTAGAATCATATTCATCCAGCCGCGCCATGCTCGCTTCTCGGGTCAGGGGAAAAGATTGGTCATCCAGGATCTGGTAGAGGGCAACCAAAAGCAAACATTTTGCAATTCATTGTTCTCTTTGGTAAACTATCCGCATGAGTTGCCCGGGGCTGAGCAAGATGCCGTCGGGCAGGTAACGGTGACCATGCGGATGTGAATCAGGCAGGCGCTCTGGAGCAATTGTAAATTCGTTGCGTTCATCCTTGTCCGTCCACGATTTATGCTGTTCTTTAGGAGAGTAAAACCTTGGCGATGTATGACGTCATTGTCGTAGGAGCAGGGCCGGCAGGCTCCACCTGTGCAAGAACATGCGCACAACAGGGGTTAAAAACACTGCTGCTGGATCGAGACACGTTCCCGAGATCAAAACCATGCGCAGGTGCCGTTTCCCTGCAAGCACTCTCCTATCTAGACTTCCGTTTGCCTGATTCCCTCATCGAGGAGGAATGCAACAGCGTCCGGGTCCACCACGACGGTTATGTCGTGCATACAAAGCGCGATGCACCGTTCGCCGTTGTGGTAACGAGGAAATACTTCGATGCATTACTCGCGGAAAAGGCCGTAGAAAGCGCGGCCGATTTTCAAATGAACGAGCAGGTCATCGCTGTTCGAGATGCTAAGGACTTCGTAGAAGTCGCCACAAAAAATGCGACCTATCGATCGCTCTTTCTCGCCGGCGCCGACGGGATCCATAGCCTGGTGGCACATACCCTGAGGCCTCCGCTCGACAAGGGAAGCATGGCGCTCGCGCTCGTTTCTCAGATCTCGGCGAATGAACAGGATATCAGGAGCCGGGTGGATAAGACCCTCGACCTCTATTTCGGGACTGCACCGGTCGGCTATGGCTGGCTCTTCCCGCACCGTGGCTACCTCTCCACAGGCATTGCAGGTCTTGCAGCACGCTTTTCCAAACCCCGGGAGGCATTGGCGAACCTGGCCAAGGCCTTAAATATCGAACTCTCAGACGTGCACGGACACTATATCCCCCTTGGCGGCATCAGAAGAAGAATTGCCGGAGGCAGGATACTCCTCACGGGGGACGCGGCAGGTTTTGCAGACCCTTTTCACGGCGAGGGGATATCCCATGCTATACTCTCCGGCAGGCTTGCCGCCAATGCCATCATTGCCGCGATAAAAAACCACGAGAAGCCGGCAGCCGTTGTCACGCGGTATCGCCGGGAAGCTGATCAACGGATCCGAAAACAATTGCGTATTGCCCTTCGTATGGCTTATCTGGTCGATCGTTATCCCCGTGTCTTCCTCCGGATTTTCTGCGAACACCCTGAAGCCATGCAGCGGTTTCTCGACATTCCGGCAGGAAGGTCCGATTACCGGCATTTCCAAAGGTGGCTTCTGACACATCTTCCCTTCCTGCTTCTCCCCGGCAACGGCAGCACCAGAACAAACACAAGCAGGACTGTATCGTGACGGCGTTACCGCGAATCATCGATCCCAAAGCGCGGTTCCCGGATCGATTCTCCTTTGCACACCGGACACTTCCCCGGCCTCTTCAGCTTACCCCTCTTTGCGAACACAAAACCGCACTTTTTGCATTCGGCAGGCGTGATGACCAGGTGCCGGTCCGACGAGGCGATCGACCTGTGGATGTGTTCGAGATGGTTGTACACCTCGCGCTCCGGAATCCTCACGGCAGCGGAAAGGTCTCTGGCAGAGCACCTACCCTTAAGAAGCTCGGCAATGATCTCCTGCCTGATCGTGTCATGTGTTTCCCGCGGTGTGAAAGGTTCTTTTTGTTTATCTCGCATCATGCACTCCTAACCCCCTTTTACGGTACGTTGACAGAGCGTGCCTACGTTCTGCCAGAACAGACTGCCCTGGTATGAGATGCCCGCCTGCCGCCGCCCGGTGGCGCGGCATGCCTTGCTGAGCGATTGTTAGGATACGAGCATTCTCCTGCAAAACTCTCTGCTGAAAAACATCTCTGTGACCGCATACGTACGAACACCTTACCTGCTCCCCGCGATGAGGATTGCAATATTATGTTCTGCCGTAGGGGGTAGAACCAAAACAAGATGCCTCCTCTTTTTCTCACGGTAAGTTTACCGTTACGAAAAACCCTTTGCAATCAAGCTCCTTTTGCAATTCTGCACTCACGAAGCATCGCGCTCCGATCGCGATGAAATTTATTTTGGAGAACATAGGAAGTTACTTGACACCAAGAAATTCTTTGCTAGAATGTACACATGAATCTCTCAAAGATGAAACACCTCACCCTTGTTCTCGTTGTCTCCTACCTGATGTTCCCTTCGCCCGCTGCTTCCAAGGATTCCTGTCTGGATTGCCATAGTCAGAAAGGCATGACCGGATACGTGGACGTCTCTGCGTTTCAGCAATCCGTACACGGGCACCTGGCCTGTACCAAGTGCCATTACGACATATCCGGTTATCCGCATGCGAAAGTCTCCAAGGTCAACTGCGGGACCTGTCATTTCATCGGCACAGAAGGCGCCCCTAAAGAGCAGGCCCAGGAATTCAAGTTAAGTGTGCATAACCAGGTCAAGGCCGTGGGAAATTCCATGACGCCCACATGCCAGACCTGTCATGGCTCTCACTATATATACCCATCCGCTGACACGCGGTCTGCCACAAACAGACAGAAGATCCCGGCTCTCTGTTCGAAGTGCCATCCTCAGGAGTTCGAGATCTACAAAACCAGTATACACGGAAGACAGCTCCTTGAGGACAATAACCTTGCAGCGCCTACGTGCTTTCAATGCCATATGGAGCACTTGACGCCGCCAACAGCGAGCAACGAATGGCAGCTGTCACTGATCAAACAGTGCGGGAACTGCCATTCCGAAGAAATACAGACGTACCGCAAAACGTACCATGGTAAAGTGACGAAGCTCGGGTATGCAACTTCGGCAAAGTGTGCAGATTGCCACGGGTTCCATAACATTCAGAGGATTGACAGCCCGGATTCGACGCTCTCGCAAAAAAATATCTTGCAAACCTGCCAGAAATGCCATCCTGCGGCCACTATTGGCTTCACCAAATTCTATGCCCATGCCGAGGAAAAGGACAAGGCCAAATACCCGGTGCTGTTCTACACCTTCCTCGCCATGACCGTGCTGCTGCTCGGCACGTTCACTTTCTTCCTGTCCCACACGTTCCTGTGGGCCTACCGCTCGCTGAAAGAGCGCATGAGCAAAAAAGGGGGCGACTAACGTGGCAGAAATAAAACGCTTCAATGCCTATCACCGGATACTCCATATCGCCATGGCCGTGAGCTTCATCGGGCTCGTCGCTTCAGGCATGCCACTCAAGTATTCAAACGCTCCCTGGGCCGCGTGGCTCATGAGTCTCCTCGGCGGCTCCCATACAGCCGGTCTCATACATCGGATCTGCGCCGTCATCACCTTTGGGTACTTCGCGGCCCACATCGGGTATGTCATTTACTATATCGCGATCGTGAGGAAGTTCCGGTTCAATATTCTGGGACCCGAATCCATGGTGCCCTGGCTGAAGGACTTCCAGGACATATACGGGAGCTTCCGCTGGTTCCTCGGCATGGGGCCGCGGCCGCAGTTCGAGCATTTCACCTACTGGGAAAAGTTCGACTACTGGGCGGTATTCTGGGGCGTGGGGATGATCGGCGTCTCAGGCCTCTTCCTCTGGTTCCCGGAGTTTTTTGGCCACTTCCTGCCGGGATGGGCGTTCAACGTTGCCACCGTCATTCACAGCGATGAGGCGCTCCTCGCAGCCGGATTCATCTTCACGATCCATTATTTCAACACCCACCTGCGGCCAGAAAAATTTCCCATGGATCCGGTCATCTTCACCGGGAGGCTCACGCTCCATGAACTGCAGTACGATCGCCCTCTCGAATACCAGCGCCTCGTAGATGAACACCGGCTCGATGATTACATGACCGTGCCGCAGAAGACTTGGATCACCGATGCTGGCATCCTGTTCGGCTTTGCCGTGGTTCTGATCGGCTTTGGCCTGCTTATTTTAATTTTGATGGGACAGTTCATCTATTAATCTATGTCATTAGAACAGCGCGACCTGTTTATCAAACATATCTTTACAACAGTTGCCCCCTACGTCGATTTCCTCAGCAGCAGCTTCAGCTTCGGGTTTGACCACTTCTGGCGCAGAGAGGCCGTTGTACGCTCAGGCATCCTCGAGGGTGAGCGCGTACTTGACGTCTGCAGCGGAACCGGCGAACTTGCCTTTTTGCTCTCTCGCCATGTTGGCCCGCAGGGTTCAGTCACGGGGGCCGATTTCTGCGAAGAAATGCTCGATCGTGCGCGGCGCAAAAAAGGGGAGAATCACGCGAACCTCTCATTCATACTGTCCGATGCGAAGAGACTTCCCTTCCGCGATAGCGCGTTCGACGCCGTTACGGTCGCCTTTGGCATGCGCAACATCCCCGATACTGCCCTGGCGCTGCAAGAGATAGATCGGGTCCTCAAGCCGGGAGGCAAATTCGTCTGCCTCGAACTGACGCGGCCCCAGTACAGCTGGTTCCGCTTCCTCTACGAGTGGTATGTTTTCAAGGTCATGCCGTTGATCGGGAAATTGGTCGTCAAGACCGCCGCGCCCTATCTCTATCTGCCGCGTTCCATCAATTCCTTTTATCCCCCCGATGAATTCAAGAACATGATCCAGAAATGCGGCTTTGAGAACATCCGTGTCGGTTCAATGACGTTCGGTATTGCAACGCTGTATACGGCGGTGAAACGTGGATAGGGTTGCAATCCTGTGCGAAAAAGACAAGACCCTGATGTACAGTTTTTCCCGGCGGAGCCTCGAGCGTGCCGCTCAGCACCCGCTGAAGCTCGCCAGTCTTCCCTTCTTTTCAACCTACATGAATGCGAATGTCAGGAAGGAGGTCGACAAAGACCGGCTCATCATCGATGTGGCGGCGAAAAAATACCATGAGGGGAAACCTGTATGCGATCTGGACCTGGAAGATGTTTTTGAGCAAACGAAACAAGTCGACAAGGCTTTTCTGAACCATCTTATCATTCCCGCCATATCCTTTCACGTTCGCTATAGCGATTTCGCCGACATCCGCATCCAGCGCATTTGGCTCATTTCCAAAACCGTCTATACCCTCTTGGCGAACTGGCCAGCGTCTGGGTCTTTTACCGATGCCGTCAGATTTGCATACACGGGGACGAAATTTAAACAGCGTCTCATGGACATACTGCACCTCTATAATGAGGAGACGAGGATCCTGAGCAATTCCCTGCGCATCTTCGGCCCTCTGAACAAAGCGGTCAGCTCCTCTGCCGAAGCCATGTACAAGGCCATGGAGGAAATAACTGCCGACATCACGGACGTCTATACAAAGAAAATCTACGGAGATGTGACCGTCCATGCCTAAGCCTGACCTGCTTCTGCTCCATCCTCCGAGCGTCTTCCATTTCCGCGATCTGCCGCTTTTCTTCGGCCCCGTCAGCGATGTCGTGCCGTCTTCTTCGATCTTCGAAATTTATCCTATCGGGTTTCTCACCATTTCGAATTATCTGACCAAGCACGGCATCTCCGTGCGGATCGTAAACATGGCCCTCAAGATGCTGCGCTCCCGTTCATTTGACGCTGAGCGTTTCATCAAAAATCTTGACGCCGGGGCTTTCGGCATAGACCTGCATTGGCTGCCCCACGTGGATGGCAGCCTTACCCTTGCGGAAATGGTCAAAAAACATCATCCCGACAAGCCGGTCATCCTCGGTGGTCTCAGTGCAACATACTACCATGAAGAGATCATGCAAGACTATCCCTTTGTCGATTTCATCCTCTGCGGCGAATCAACCGAGGAACCGCTCAGGCTGCTGCTCCAGGCCCTGCGGTCCGGCTCAGAATTCGGCGAAGTGCCGAACCTCGTGTGGAGGGATGGACAGGGGCGCGTAATAGTAAACGAACGCTCGTTCAAGCCGGAACGCCTCGACTACGTTGACTTCGATTACGCGCATCTTCTCAAGATGGCGATCAAGTACCGTGACCCCTCAGGATACATACCGTTCAACTACTGGCTGAGTTACCCCGTGACCGCGGTCTTTTCTGTTCGGGGATGCAACCACAACTGCGGCACCTGCGGAGGGTCGATTTCGGCGTTCAAGACGGTGTGCGAACGGTCTCACGCCTGTTTCCGCTCTCCGGAGCTCGTGGCAGAGGACATCAGGAAGATAGCGGATTACACGGGGGCGCCGATGATCCTGCTCGGAGATCTTCTGCAGGCAGGGCGGGAGTACAGTGACCGGTTCCTGGAGGCCATGAAGCGACACCGCATCAGGAACGAAGTCTGTATTGAGTTCTTCAGACCCCCGACGACCGAGTTCCTCAACAAAGCGGCGGATTGCATTGAAACGTTCAACGTCGAAATATCTCCGGAATCCCATGATATCAATGTACGCAAGACGTTTGGAAAGGATTACGACAACAACTCCCTCGAGGGGATGATCGCAACGCTCATTGACGTCGGGTGCAAGCGAGTGGACCTCTTTTTTATGGTTGGGCTGCCGAACCAGACCTACCAATCAGTCATGGACACCGTCTCCTACTGCGGTACACTTCTGGAAAAGTTCGGCACCAACGGCAACCGGGGCAAAGTACTTCCCCTGATAGCGCCGCTCGCGCCCTTTATCGACCCCGGCAGTGTCATTTTTGAAGCCCCGGAGAAATACGGCTACCGCTTTTTCTCCAAGACGCTGAAAGAACATCGGCAGGCAATGCTCAAACCGAGTTGGAAATTCACGCTGAATTACGAAACCAAGTGGATGACAAGAGATGAGATCGTGAAGGCAACCTATGATGGTGCATTAAAGCTCCTCGCAATTAAGGAGCACTACGGCGTCATCAGCCAGAAGAACGCCTTAAAAATTCGTGATCACCTTGAGCGGGCGATAGTGTTGAGCGAAAAAATCACCGACCCCGATCATCTTGATGACGAACTCCGCAGAGAGATCTTCAGCCTGAACACGCTCGATATCGTATGCGGAAAACATGAGCTCGACTGGCCCATCAAGGGATGGAAGCTCAACGTGCCGACTATCATGAAACTCGTGGTCTCGGAAGTACGGAAGGAGATGCGCTCGCGCAACCCTTTTTTCCCCTTTCTTCCGAACAAATCGACATTGCGGTGAATCAAAACGGATCAATCTGTGGAACGCTGTTCATCCGTCATCGTTGCCCCCGCGCTCGAACATGTGCCCCTGTTCTCCGCTAGAGTTTGAGGACCATTTTAAAAAAACGGTTCATGATGAGACCGGTGGCCGCCCCGAGCATCGCGCCAAAACCAGCCAGAAACCCCATCACGATTACAAGGACAAGGGCCACGGCAAAAACATTGTGTCCGCATGCCGGGCCGAACATCTTGGTCACGTCCTTGGCTGCAGCGTCCCACCAGCTCCCCTGGAGGGTGTCGGAAAAAAATAAGTCCATTGACAGGGCGATACCCAACGTGACCAGGGCGCCGAGCACTGCGCCGATGAGAACCGCTTTTTTAAGCCCCTTGTCGGACATGGATGCACCTCGATCACAGTAGACATATTGCCCGCTACCACCGGCGCCTGCCGCTATTTTAATATTTTCCTCGTCTTTCTCGACCACAGGAGCAGATCGAGATGGTCCATATCGATTCCGATTTCATCGGCGAACTTTTTAAGCCGTTCCTCGATTTTCAGGTATCCTGCTCGCGTTGTATGGCGCATGATTTTACTGATCACACCCATTTCGCGGAGGCTATTCATGATATGTTTATCGAGGATCGCATAGCCGGGAAAACCGATGTTCCGGAGAAAGTGGCTCGCTTCTTTATACCCCAGGCCTTTGACCGATTTGTTCTGCGCGAAAAAATCACGGCGGGCATCCCGGCCGTCGAAGGATTCGAGCAACCGGCGGAGTTTGAGCCCGCATGCAGTCTTCAGGTACTCGCGGGTGTGATAGATGTAGGTGGTCCGTACCCGCCAGAACCTTACGCGGTGAGCCCGTGCGCGATTTCGGAGTTCACTCCTGCTGCCGGAATGCAGAATATCCTGAAGCGCGTCCACCGTCTTCATGCCCATCATTGCGCTGCTGCCTGCAGTCACGATACAGTAACAAAGTTCCTCGAAGATCGCGCGATCGCCCTTCTCATACCTTTTTTTGAACTCGGCAAGGCGCTTCACGATCTGCGGCCTTTTCGAGCGGTAGTCACGTTTCAGTTCATCAATGAGTTCTTTTCCAGGCACGGTAGCCGCCCTTCAGATTATACAAATTCTTGTAGCCCATGCCCATCAAGCGTTTAATTGCCCAGATACTGCGGTTCCCGTTCTGGCAAAAAACCACAATATCCTTGTCCTTCTTGAGCTTCTTGACCTTTTCGCCCAAATCCGTAAGCGGAACGTGGACGGCGCCCGGGATATGTCCCAGAGCGTATTCCTTGTTCGTGCGGACATCGAGGAGCACGATCCCTTTTTTCTGATCGAGTTCCTGCGGCCGAATCTGTTTGATTCCCAGCCTGCTCAGGTAGCCGAACAGTTTGATGATCAGATAGAGTGCGGCAATGGTTATCAGTATTGTCGATGCTGTATCCAAAATGGAAATTCCTCCAATTCCTGAAGCGAACGGTTCAGAATTCACGGTTCAAAATCTGAAGCGGAAGTCTCTGCGGTAAGGTCCGGAACCTGGTACTATGCGCTCATGACTTCTTTCCGTGCTGCCGGGAGTTCAATGACGAACCGCGCGCCCCGGGGAGCATTCTGCTCGACGCGGATCGCACCGCCGTGGTCCTTGATGATCCGAAGGACAATAGCAAGGCCCAGTCCGCTCATTTTCTTCTTCCTCGAAAAATCAGGCTGGAACAGCTTGGGAATATCCTCATTTGCTATCCCCGTGCCCTCATCTGCCACGACGATCTGCGCCATATTGTCGGCGTTCATTGCCGCCGAGATCCAGATCCTGCCTTTGCCGCCCATCGCCTCCACGGCATTTTCGAAAAGATTGATGAATACCCGCTTTATCTGTTCACTATCCAGAAGCACCGCTGGCATGTCCGGCGCAATGTCTTTCACTACCACGATATCCTTGTGCGCACCGCTATACAGCTGAACCACGTTTTCCAGTACGGGCGCCAGCGACTGCGGGACCGGGTTTGAACTTGGCATCCGGGCAAAATTCGCGAATTCGTCAACAAGTTTCCGCAGGCCGTCGGCTTCCTGGACGATGGTCCTGCTGCACTCATCGAACACCGCATCAAAGTCCGGCGATCCCTCTGCGTGTTTTTTTCGAAGACGCTCCGCGGAAAGCTTGATGGGCGTCAGCGGATTCTTGAACTCGTGTGCGATGCGTCTGGCAACATCCTGCCAGGTCTCTGCTTTTTTCGCCCGGAGGAGCTCGGTGAGATCGTCGAAGGTAATGACGGAACCAATGAGCATGCCGCTGCCGTCACGAAGTGTCGAGACCCGCATCCGCAAGGTCAGCATGCGGCCGCGAACGTTCAGTTGAAGTTCCTCCTCGGCCCACCCCGGACCCTCCTCCAGCTTGCGGAACAGGCCGCGAATGGGATCCAACTCGATAAACCCGAAGGCCTCATCATACCGTTTTCCGAGGACCTCTTCTTCCCGGATGCCGAGGACCTCCGATGCGGCCTGGTTGACCGTTGTGATCCGCGCCGCCCGATCCATGGAGACGACCCCCGTGTCGATGTTCGACAGGATCGTCTTCTTATAGTTCATTTCCTGCTCGAGCTGCTCCCGGGAGGCCTTGAGCTCCTGGGTCATCAGATTGAAAGAATCGACCAGGACACCCACTTCATCGCCGGACTTCTCGTCGATCCGGTAATCGAATTTGCCTGCCGCTACCGCGGCGGTCCCTTCAGCGAGCTTCTTGATCGGAACAGTGATGCCGGCAGCGACCCGGAGCGCCACCCAGATCGCGGCAAGAAGGAGCGTGAGGGTAACTGCAAGAAACCCGAGCTGGTAGGCAACCTTGATCGGCTCCTTTTTTTTGAACGCCTGCCGATACTGCACGTATCCCTCACGGATCATATCCACTTTCGCGGACAGGTTCTGAGGGACATAGTAACTGACTGCGATCGCGGCTGTGATCGGGCCGCCTTCCGAGGCCTCGTAGAGCGGCACGACAGCCCGCAGGCTGTCACCTTTGTTTCCCGTACTCGATATATCCGCTGTTTCCTTGCCCGCGAGCGCCTGGGCTACAAGCTCAGGCGGCGTCTGGGTAAAGGTTCTGGAAGGATATTGGCTCGTCACGACGACGATGGTGCGCTTATTCGGCCCGAGGAAAAGCTCGACGGATCCCAGGCCGTACTCATTCCCCTTTTTTACGAGATAATCCTTGAGTACCGGGCTTTCAAATTGTGTCAGGAGCCGGCCCTCGCTCATCTGCCTGCTAATCTGCTTCGCAAACACGAAGGCGTCCTTCTGCAGCCGGTCATAATATTCCTGAGTAAGGACAACGGAATCCTTCAGCGAATTTTCAATGCGCAGACTGAACAACCGCTCAATACTGCTGGTGAACATCCCGCTCCCGATGAAGTACAGAAGGACAGGAGGGATGAACGAAAGGCTGACAAAGGCAAAAACGAGTTTTCGCCGGAATCGGGCGCCCAGCACTCCGTGCTTTCGTTCGACCGAGAGCTTCCAAAGGCTCCGGGCGATCATGACGATAACAACCGCAAAGAGCAGGAAGTTCGCGCTCACGAGCAGGAATACAAGAATATTATCGGAAAGCGGGCCTCCGAATCCCCGGTACTCGAGTTGTAGCACTATGGCAAGTGCGGTCAGTGTGAGAAACCCGAAGAGATACAGGACTCCCTTCCACCCGGTTTGGCCTTCTTTGCTGCTCGGTGTCATCGTAAGGGCAGAATACCAAAAATACAGGTCAAAAGCAAGGTCTGGTTTGGCTCCATTCCCATTATTCTCTTGACAAACCAGAGGTTTCTCGTTAATCTTTAGAAAAAATTGGCTCCGCAATCCCCTTTTGAAATGGAATTCTGAAAGAGCCAGCGGCCAGCCGTAGCCATCGGGATAACGAATAAAGCATTGGCTGATGTGCCGTACAACGCGAGGAGGATCACTTCGGAATGTGCCCCGACACGGAGAGTTTCTCCACCCCTACAATGCACACATTCCTTCCGAATTCGCCGGTGCGGCATGCCTGCCCGACTTCCCAGAGCACCAATCACCCAGATGCCGGCCCGCGCGGGTATAGAAAAAGCCAATACGTCAGGAGGCAGGAATGACCAAACGGTTGGACGCCATTTCACATGCAGCTCGATTTGCTCTTGTTCTTTTGCTTGTCCTGTTTGCTCCTGGTATAGCTGTTTCTCAGAATCAGAATGCCCCTGCGGCGCTGCAGCCCGAAAAAACCGGGGAAACCGTCCAGCAGCAGGGCAATCCGGTGACCAATCCCGCAGGCAACCATGAAGCGTCGACAGGAGAAAAACCGCAAGCGCCGTCTGCGCCTCCGGAGTCTGCACCCGCTGTCCCCGCACCGGAAGAGGCAGCTGCATACACGATCAAACCGGGCGACACGCTCTGGGACATCGCGAACACTTTTCTCAAAGATCCTTATCTCTGGCCCTTCATCTGGAAGGCAAATCCCGGCATAACCAATCCCGACATGATATTCGCCGGGAATAAACTGACCATTCCGAATCTCGCCCCCCTGGAGCATGCCATGCAGGCCCCTCCCGAAGAAGCCCCCCGGGAACAGGCGATCGAGCAGCAGCCCGCGCCGAAAGAAGAAATAGCAGCGCCTGCGCCTGCTCCTGCTCCTGCCCCTGCCCCGGCAGTTTCAGAAGAAGCGGCCCCGCCGAAAGGGAGCACGATCATTGCGCCGGAACAGCAGCAAGTTCCGCTCATCGACAAATACTCCATGCTCAGCGCGGGATTTGTGAATAACGTCGAAAGCAGTGACATGATCGTCGGCGGAAGCGACAGCGGAAAAACAATATTTGCCTATGGCGACAGTGTCTATATAACTGTCCATTCAAAAGAAAATGTTAATGTTGGCGACAAGTATCTCATTTACGCACCGCTCGAAAAAGTTAAGCACCCGATAACCAAAGAGCCTTATGGAAGTCTCATCCGCGGATTGGGCATCCTCCAGGTTACGTCCAAGGGTTCAAGTGACCTGCTTACCGCGGAGATCACCCTCTCGTTCGATGCCATTGAGCGGAAGAGTCTCTTGGTCCCCTATCAGGAACCTTCTCTCATCTATCAATCTCCGCAAAAAAAAGCAAAAGATATTTCAGGATATATTCTCGAAGTAGTAGACCATCATGCTATAAACGGCCAGACGGACATCGTTTACCTGGATAAAGGCAGTCTGGACGGTGTTGAACCGGGCGACCGGTTCGTCGTATACCAGGTACGGGGAGAGGGGAAGAAAAAGGAAATTTCAAGAAAAGCAGTCGGTGAAGTGCTGGTCTTCCTGGTGAAGGATCGGACATCGACGGCCGTGGTAAGCAGGAGTACCGAAGAAATCGAGAAAGGCGATGCAGTTGGCTTTAAAAACTAGGACGACACGCAGACGCCGCCGTTTGAGCTGGTAATAGCCAGCACGAAAACCCTCCCCGTTCCGCGAGCAGCTCCGCGGGTCCGACATACTGTTATTTACTTCTTGCGATCCCTTTCATCTACGTGCCTTTCAGGAACGATTGAGCAAGCCCTTGTAGCGTTTCCGAACGGAGTTCTCTCCATGAGCGACAGTCATCCCCGTGCGGAACGACTATTCCTTCACGATAGCCGACGCCTGCGGATTAAACGGGTTTAAGCGTACCGCAAGCGAGAAGAGGTAAGGATATTCGCGTTTCAGGTGGTTCAGGTACGTAAGCCATTCCACGATGAGGAGGGCATACGCCCGCTTCATGTCTCCCCCGATGTGGTTGCCATCAACCGGGATCAGCTGCGCAACATCATCCCGTACCGACAGCTCCTCGGTCAGGTGAAAGACTGCCCAGAGCAGCTCGGTGAACGTTTCGTGCTCGAGCAGGTTGGGGTTCTCGAGAAGTCGCAAAAGGAAAGCACGTTTACCGGTCAGGTAAGCCTTGAGTTCCGTAAGGTCGGCCTTTGCATAGTCGATCCTGAACTCATAGTGTGCGACGTCCCTGGCGACGCGTGAAAAATGCTCCTCCGACCAGTGGGTGGATACCTGGAGCTCAGCCCTCGTCTTTCCGGCATTATGGTCGAAATCCGAGAAACACTTCAGAAGCCCGCTGCCGACCTCGCTGAAGAATGCACCGATGACCATGTTCAGCTTATTCAGCTTTGCAACCTTTTCGCGCACGTTCAGGAGCTGGTTCAAAATCAAGGTAACTAAGAGAACCTGGATCGGGATAAAAGCGATGTCCTGAAGCAGATAGAAAAATGTGCTTCGCACATCATGAAATATGATGATTTGAGCGATAAATAATGCCGTCGAAACCGCAATCAGCGCTATGCCAAGAACTATTTGCCACTTGTATCTATTCATTTCCCTGTTCCTTATTCTTGAGTGGAGGGCATGGAGTCGTTGCCAGTATGCCCGAAAAGCAGGCAACAGCACCGATGAGGGTCCGTTGCACGGATGAAGGGACAGGAGCGGCCACCTGGCCGCCCGGTCCCTCCCGATTATTTCATGAACAGGAGAAACCCGTTACAGAAATAGGCGAGGCCAAAAGCACCCGAAGCCAATCCGAGAAACCAGAAATATTTCTGCTTCATCAGGGCAGCAATTGACGAGAGCAGGATCGCGATCTGGAGAAACATGGCCGCCAACCCGAAGGCGCCGGAATGTTTCTGTGCATCGTCTCGGCTCGCCTCGAGCGCCTCAGCCTTTTTCTTGATCTCTTCCTTTTCATCCTTATAGCGGTTTATCTCCTCCTGGTAGAACTGGATCTTTTTCCGGTACTCTCCCGCAGCACCGCGCGCCCCTGCTTTCAGGTCCATGTCCAGCTTGTCCCGCTGAAGCTCATAGAGATACCCTTTGATGCTCTTGGCCTGATAATAGGACCACTGATCCGAAGCCTGCGCCTGGGACATGACCGCCTTGGAACCATACCCGCCGCCTTTGAGCGTTGATAGCGTTGCACAGACCGCGAAAATAACCGTCGTGAGCGCGAGATAATTGAGCCAGGGATCTTTTTTTTCCTCTGCCATGTATAAACCCTCCTCCCAGCATGTTTTTGATGAACGCACATACTACAGAAAATCCGCCAATTAGTCAATACTCTTACGAGCATTCACCGGGGAAGTCCTCTGCAACCCTGTGGCGTATGTGCTACTATTTAAATAGGAACGGAAGAGGAAGTCACCCAGGATCTATCATGATCATCGGCGTCCCCAAAGAGATAAAAGTCGAAGAATTCCGCGTCGGCATCACGCCTTTCGGCGTGCATGACCTCTATCAGGGCGGCCACACCGTTCTCGTCGAGACCGGTGCCGGAGAGGGTAGCGGGTTCCCTGATGTGGGGTATAGAAAGGCCGGCGCTCAGGTGCTCGATAAGCACAGCCTCTTCGAAAGGGCCGAATTAATCGTCAAGGTCAAGGAACCGGTTCCTGCAGAATATGATTTTATCCGGCCCGAGCAGGCGATCTTCACGTACCTTCATCTTGCGCCGAACAGGGGACTGACCGAAGTTCTTTTGAGAAAACGTGTCACGGGCATCGCCTACGAGACACTGGCAAAGGACGGGGGTCTACCTCTCTTATCCCCGATGAGTGAAATAGCCGGCCGTATGGCCCCGCTGATGGGGAGCTATTATCTTCAGAAATTCAAAGGAGGCTCAGGCATCCTGGCAACCGGGGCAAGCGGCGTAAGGCCTGCAAAAATCGTGATCCTCGGTGCGGGAGTGGTCGGTTCGAACGCGGCCCGGGTTGCATCGAATCTCGGCATGGACACCCTTGTCATGAACAGAGGTACCGAACGGCTTCAAAAAATAGATGAGTTGTTTTCGGGAAGAGTGAAGACCCTGCCCGTAACAACCCAGACCATCGCTGAAGAGATCAGGGAGGCGGACATCCTTGTCGGTGCAGTCCTGGTGCCCGGGGGGAGGTCACCGATTTTAATCACCAGGCAGATGCTCGGGACCATGAAGAAAGGGGCGGTGCTCGTTGACGTTTCCATTGACCAGGGCGGCTGCATTGAGACCTCGCACCCCACCACGCACGATGACCCCGTGTTCGCCGTTGACGGTATTATCCATTATTGCGTGGCGAACATGCCGGGTGCCTATCCGAGGACGTCAACGCTGGCCCTCACGAACGCAACCTTGCCGTATGTTAAGATTATCGCTGATCACGGGATCAAAAAAGCAGTCCAGGAAGATATGGTCATCAGAAGCGCGCTCAACACCTATCACGGAAAGATCGTGAACCAGGCTCTTGCTGCGTCGCTGGGGTTCACCACGGTTTGATCGCATTGGGGAGGCGTCGAAGGACAGGAAATGAGCAGGGAGGTGCAGGAAGCGCGTTCAATTACCTCTTGAGCAGTTGAAATGCCGCCTGCCCGACATGACCACGAAAATCACCTCTTTTTACCTCTTGCCTTCAGTTCCCGGGAAGCCCGGGAATCCCCGGCATTTCCAATCGAAGCGCGTCATTCACTTGCCACAGCATGGACTGTTTCTTCACTGTAGCTCGGCATATCGACTCTGTGCAATGACTCCTTTTGCATCCCGATCGCCTCGAGCATGAGCGTGCTTCTCCATAAGCTGCTCCGGGAACGAGCTCCGAGAACCGCAGCAAAGAGGGGGCCTCTGTCCGTATTGATCGCGCATACAAAACAGTGCCGCGCATTCCCGGTGTAGCCCGTTTTCCCGCCGATCATATTGTCCCTCTGCCAAAGGAGATCGTTCGAGTTCTCCAGGAAGATGTCCCGTCCCTCCGTTGTCCTGATCAGATATGCTTTCGTACCCAGGATATCCCTTATCAGCGGATAGGAGAGAGCTGCTTTCAAAATAAGGGCAAGATCGCTGGCGGTGGTGTACTGAGTCCCCTTCGGGAGGCCTGAAGCATTTGCAAAGAGCGTATTGTCAGCCCCAATCTCCGTCGCCTTCTGATTCATCAGTGTCACAAAGTCCTTCTCCGATCCGGCCGTCGCTTCGGCAAGAGCTACCGCAGCGGAATTGATGGATTTCATGAGGGCGAGGTGGAGAAGATCGGAAACCGTCACCTCTTCGTCAGGACGAAGTCGCGGCTGTATGGACCGGACCCTCCCCGCATTCCTGCTGATCTTCACTTTGAGCGCTGGATTGAGTCTGTCGATGACCACCATGGCCGTAACCAGCTTGACCGTGCTTGCAGGTGCAAGTTTTGCGTCGGGGTATTTTGCAAAAAGAACCTCTCCGCTGGAGTCAACGACGATTGCAGCCTTGGCAGGAATCTTTTGCTGTGGCGCTGCCGCCGCTGGCAACACGCGGCTCAAGAGAACGAGAACCATGGCGGCGATAATGATATAGGTGTGTTTCAATTTTCCCTCTCTTGAACATGGAGTTAACAGGACGACCCGCTCCTCGCTGACAAACCGTACGACGGAAAAACTGCAAGCCATGACGCACGGGCGTTTCCCTTCATGGTAGCAACAACTGGTTTTCCCTCGACCTGCTCTCCCCGACGCTCGATACAGAGATCGCCGGCCTGCCGAGCACAGGGCACTTGTTCTCGCAAATGCCGCAGCCGATGCACAGTTCGAGGTCCACATGCGGCTGCTGCACAAGCACGCTCCTTCCCTGACGATCGCGCACCTGGACTTTTTCGGTCCAGATGGCTTTTTTCGGCGTGGGACAGACTTCCTCGCACATGATGCACGGCCGGGCATGGGCCCAGGGAAGGCACCTTCCCTTGTCGATCATCGCGAGGCCGATCTTCGTTTTCGCCTTGTCCTCCAGCTGCAGTCTCTTGATCGCCCCGGTAGGGCAAACCTGGCCGCAGAGCGTGCAGCGATATTCGCAGTAGCCGATGCGCGGGACAAGCAGGGGTGACCACATTCCCTCGGTGCCTGCTTCCAGGAACGTCGGCTGCAGCCCGTTCGTGATGCAGACCCTCATACATTCACCACACTTGACGCACCGCCTCAGAAACTCCCTTTCCCCAAGCGACCCGGGCGGGCGCAAAAGATCGGGGTTCTGGGAATTCGTCCTTGTAAGCGGAGTAATACGCAGCAGCGGAACGGCTACAATCCCGGTGAGAGCCGATGAAATGATCCTTCTCCTGCCGAGGTCCATGGCTGCAGCTGAACGCCTGCCCGAAAAACCGAAGCTCACTGCGTTCTGGGGACAGATATCGTCGCAGTTCCTGCACACGAGGCATTCGGTGTCCCTCCAGTGTTCACCTGCGTCGGGGCGGGCGTTTCCCGGACAGGTGGTTGCGCAGATTCCGCAGGACGTACAACCTTCACTCACTGACCGCTTCACGATCGCATAGCGCGAAAAGATGCCGAGGAGGGCGCCGAGGGGGCAAAGGTATTTGCACCAGAACCTCTTCTCTATCAAATTCAGTCCGAGAATGATCAAGAAGAGACCGCCTATGAACACGCTTTGCTCATAGAACGATTGCTCAAAAGAAAGAATGGTTTTTTTGAGCACCGTGTAAACCGGTTCGGATATGTTCGCAGCGCCGAGTGGGTTCATTGCGTAGAGTGCATCGAATATCGACCTCAGGCTGTAGTTAAACAGGGGATAAACGCTGACCGATAATGACCGGATGAGGAGCGAAAGCGGATCGATGAACCCAACCGGCTGGAGCGTAAAGAGGGATGATGCTAGAAGCGCGATCAGGATATAATATTTGACGCGGTATCCCTTCGCGTACAACTCCGTAGGACGTTTTTTTCTGATAGAACCGACGATGTTGTGCAGGGTGCCGAGCGGACAGGCCCATCCGCAGAAAACCCTCCCGAAGACGAGCGTGATAACAATGGTTATCAGGGAAAAGTAAAATGCCCTGGCTGCGGCATGGGCGGACAGGATTGTCGTGACGAAGATGAGGGGGTTAACATCGAGAAACAGGCGCACGGGATAACCGAGTGTGTCATTTCCTTTTGACTCGGTCTGGATGAACAGAAAAATGAAAAAAAGGAGCAGTAGTCCCTGGGTCAGTCTACGAAGGTTTTGCATGATCCATTCAGTTTGTTTGCTATCTCGGCTCAAATGATAATACAGATTGAGGGAAAAGGCAAGTTATAGTTCACACCATGTGACCACGTGACGCTTCTTCTCCCCTGCCCGTTTGCCCTTTCCATCGCTTCTGTTTCCCGCCTGCACTGCTTGACGAAACTCCTTCTCATGGTAGCGCCCGGCACCCCTGAGGTACGTCCCTGGTTCCGCTCTTCGTCAATTAGACATTGATCTTCTTGATCCTCACTTTGTTGAGATCCATCTGCCCCATCCCGAATTTATGGCCAAGTGTTACATACCCGAGATCGCTTCCGCGCATGCCGAAGAGCGTTGCACCGTACGAATCAATAGCGACTTGGTCCACGCCCACGATGACGGTATCGAGTTTCTTCACGTCCGCGATATTGCCGCCCTGGGGCCCGTTTGCCGTCAGGATGCGCACGGCGTCGAGGATCGTGAGCGTCGGCTTTATCTTCCGGGAAAGGTCCACGAGACTCTCGTCCAATTTCTGGTGAATCTGGCGGCGCTCTCCTCCCATGACGCCCATCCAGTTTTTCATGGACATCGTAAGCTTGGCGAGACCGTGGTGCTTCGCGATCGGGATATTGATCACCTTATCCGCTTCGAAGATCTCCGTATAGAGCGGCCAGGACTTGAGCGCTGTGCCGTTGATAACCATGTCCTTAAACTTCCGGTCGTCCACAAAGTCGACATTCGCCCCCAACGCAGCCGCCGCTGGCGCTATCCCGCTCTGGACAAAGCAACGCCGCGGGTCGTTCACCGGCCTGTCGAATACCCTTACCTTCTTGGCACCAGCCTCGAAGCAGAGTTTGACCACCGCGGCAACAACATCGGGATTTGTGTTCCCGGCCTGTTCCGGAATCCGGTCCCAGCCCATGTTCGGCTTGATTACGACGATATCGCCTCGGGAAACGAACTTCTTGATCCCGCCCATGCCGTCGATGGCGGCCACCACGATCTTTTCAGGCGACGCGCCATGCGCAATGACAAGATCGGGAGGAAGGGTTGTCTCTGCCGCCTCGGCAATCAGGTTCAACGCTGCGGGCATTGAGAGGCCAGCCCCCGTCAGCGCAGCCAATTTCAGAAATTCTCGTCGGTCCATAGGTCACCTCACCTTTCCCCTCGCCAGCGAAGCAAAGATGCCGCCGAAGCAGAGGGCTGCAAAGATAATGAACGCTGTTTTTGTGCTCGCCAAAAACAGCGGATAGTATTCCGGCGTAATGCGGGCGCTCCCTATCCTGAGCGCGAAAATGATCATGGCGATCCCCATACTCAGCATCTGACCGGTGAGCCGCATGGTGCCGAGCGTCGCGGACCCCACCCCGTAGAACCTTCTCTCGATAGAGCTCATGACCGCATTCGTATTCGGCGAAGAAAACAGGGCGAACCCGAAGCCAAGCAGGATCAGGCCAATGATGATGTAGGCCAGAGAGGTCTGGCTCTCCAGGAACGTGAACTGGACCAGACCTGCCGCGGTGAATCCCATCCCGATCGACGCAACAACGCGCGGTTCAATTTTGTCGGAAAGCCTACCGGCAAAGGGAGAGACCATCGCCATGACGAGCGGTTGAAAGACCAGGATCATGCCGGCCTGCTGGGGAGTGAGACCTTTAATGTACTGAAGATAGAGACTCATGAGAAAGGTAACCGCGAAGGTCGCGCTATAGTTGATCAATGCCGCCAGATTCGAGAACGCAAAGGCCGCATTGTCAAAGAACAAATTCATATTCAGGAGCGGGCTCAGTGCCCTTCGCTCCCAGAGGATAAAAAGCGCGATGCAGGCAACGCCCGCTGCTATCAGGCCCATCCCCGACCGTTCAGGCAGGAGCGAGAAACCATACATGAGCTCCACCAGCATGGAACTGTAGATGAGGGAACCCGTAAGATCGAACTGTTCACCCTGCGCTTCAGCCCATTCTTGCTTTAGGTTTGAAGCGACAAGATAAATGATTACGCTCCCCAGCGGAACATTCACCAGAAATATGCTCCGCCATCCGAACTGCTGGGTCAGGATCCCGCCAAACGTCGGCCCGAGAGAAAGCCCCAGATAGATGGCAGCAACATTGATCCCGAGCACCCGTCCACGCTCCGCCGCCGGATACACGGAGGTCAGGATGGCCATTCCCGTTCCGAAGATCATGGCACTTCCGAACCCCTGGAACGCACGGAAGAGAATAAGCAGTGACATTGAGGGAGCAAGCGCAAGCAGGAGCGATGAAATCGTGAAGATCCAGATGCCGTAGTTGAAGATCCGCTTCCTGCCGAAGATGTCGGCCAGCCTCCCGAAGGGCACGAGGAACATAGCTGCAGCGAGAAGATAGGACGTCGGAACCCAGCTCATCAGGACGGCGCTCATCTCGAAGTCTTTCCCGATTGCAGGCAGGGCAATATTAAGGGAGGAAACCATGAACGGCGTAAGGAACGCCGAGAGCGTGGCGATCTGCAGTGCCGAGCGCTTTGTCATCGCCACCTCGTCAGGCATGCTCAGGTCCTCGTTCGCAGTTTTCACACCTTTGGCGCGACGGTTGCGGTAACGGGGAAGTGCACACAAGAGCGGCGGGAAGCACCATGTGATTTACCTAAACCTGTTGAGGAAGTAGAGAATAAGGCTGATGATAATGCTGATGATGATGCTCGTGGCAAGGGGGAAATAAATCGTAACATGTTCCCGTTTGATCAGGATGTCTCC
>Ga0187771_10000655_pt1 | contig 21614 bp, 19 predicted proteins | sample 0116_SJ02_MP15_1_FD_133139 | JGI IMG/M metagenome (GOLD analysis project Ga0187771, IMG submission 133139) | Tropical peat soil microbial communities from peatlands in Department of Meta, Colombia - 0116_SJ02_MP15_10_MG | ecosystem: Environmental > Terrestrial > Soil > Wetlands > Peat | place... | reverse complement strand
TCTTTTAGAGGTTCGCAAGGTGTTTCCGGCAGAGTCTGAACTGGTGGCTGCGGACCTGATCGTGCTGGCGCCGGAAGACTTTCAGGCTGTTTTTAATCTACCTGGCGGGTTTGCCACGGACCTGGCCGTGTCGGTGGCAAACCCGGGGGAAATAGCTACAATCGCCGGCAAGATCGCCCATGGAATACCCGGAACACGCCCCATCACGAAGAGCGAGATGTTGAGGACGTATGATGAGCTGTTTGACTGGCGCGGGGGGTTATTGGTAGCTGTCTTGTCAACCTCTCTGCTGGCCTTCATCATATTCGCCTGGGACAGGGCTGCCGGGTTGTCTGCCGAAGAACGCCGCGAGATCGGCATATTGAAGTCCATTGGTTGGGAGACTTCAGATGTGTTGATGCTGAAATTCTGGGAGGGCGCGATCATCTCCCTGACCGCCTTCATGTTTGGCGTGATTTTGGCGTACTGCCATGTGTTCTTTTTTTCGGCGACCCTTTTCGAGCATGCACTCAAGGGGTGGGCGGTTCTCTATCCACGCTTCAGGCTGGCGCCGTATCTTGATCCGTACCAGTTGTCAGTGCTTTTCTTCCTGACGGTGCTCCCGTATACCGTGGCGACCATTGTTCCGGCATGGCTGGCGGCAACCATCGATCCTGACGAGGCTATGAGATTATGATCATGTTCGAACTCGTAAATGTCAGCAAGAGTTTCGCTATTCACAAATCCAACCGGTTTACAGCAGTCAGTGACGTCACGCTGAATCTTCGGCAGGGAGAGATTACGGTACTGAAAGGTCCAAGCGGTTCGGGAAAAACCACGCTCCTGTCGCTGCTCGGCTGCATGGCCCGGCCCACATCCGGGCGCATTCGGCTGCATGGTATCAAAGATAGTGTCATTTTCGACGCAGTACCCCAAGGGGGCATCGATATCTCAAGCCTTCCCGACCGATTCCTGACCCAATTGCGGCGTCTCAACTTCGGCTTCATTTTCCAGCAGTTCAATCTGGTTCGCGGCATTTCGGTCCTGGAGAACGTCATGCTCCCCGCGGCTCCGACCGGAGTATCCGGGAATGCCTGCAAGATGAGGGCACTGGAGCTGTTGGAGACATTCAATATCGCCCGGCATGCCTCATCCAGGGTGGAATGGTTGTCCGGAGGCGAACTGCAGCGGGTGGCCATTGTGCGTTCCCTGATCAATGACCCGTGCGTAATCGTTGCCGATGAACCGACAGCTCACCTGGACAGTACTCTGTCAGAAGACTTCATGGATATCGTCGCCACCTTCAAGGAGGCAGGAAAGACTGTGGTAATTGCCAGCCATGATCCGATCGTTTATGGCGCAGATGTTGTCGATACGGTGCTGGAAATGCGTGACGGCCGGATTGTCGGCGCAGAATGGGTACAATGATGCATCCGGCCATAATTGCCTTGATGGTGTCATCGTTTATAACCTGTCTCATGCTGTTTGGCGCCGGGTGGTTCAGTGCGCGGATCTTGCTGAAATGGGATCTTCAAAGCGGCAGTGAACTTCAATTGTTGCTGGAAAAACGCACCTATCTGATAGCCACCGTTGTGGCATATGCACTGGTTTTTCAGATCCTTTCGTTATTCCTGTTCATTTTTACCGCGGATGTGCTGCATACGCGATTTGTCGGGGCGATGTGTGCTGCCGGCAGCTTGAATGTCAACCGGTTTGGTTATCCAACCCTGGTGTTCAAGATAATCAACTGCTTGCTGGCAGGCGTGTGGCTGATTATCAACCGGGCAGACAACCAGGGCTTTGATTATCCGCTTATCAGGGTCAAATACACATTGCTTATTGTAATGGTTCCACTGGTTTTTGTCGAAGTTGCCCTGCAGGCCGATTATTTCAGAGGAATGCATGCGGACATCATTACGTCGTGTTGCAGCAGTTTATTCAGCATCAGCGCCCGCACCGTCGCCGGCGATATTGCCGCGCTTCCTGCCCCGCTCATGCAAAAGGCATTTTTCAGTGCAATGGCAGTGACCGGGATTTCCGGGGCGTTCTTCCTTCGCATGAAAATGGGTGGCTATTTCTTCTCCTTGGCAAGTTGCCTGACATTTCCAGTTGCAATTGCCAGCCTTATTTCATTCATCTGCCTGTATTTCTATGAACTGCCAACCCATCACTGCCCGTTTTGCATCCTGCAGAAGGAATATGGGTATGTCGGCTATGCTCTCTATCTGGCGCTTCTGACCGGAGGGGTAGCTGGCGCCGGAGCTGGGGCGCTGATGCCGTTCAGGGACAAACCAAGCCTGATTAAAGTGATTCCTGCGATGCAGCGCACGTTGGCAATGATCACATTGGCATCATATGGATTATTCACTCTCATTGTTGTATGCAGGATGCTTTCGACATCATTCAGGCTGTGATTATTTTAGAGGGCAGGATCATTCAATAGTTTGAATATTTTTATGTATCCTCATCCCAGCGCCTCTGGAAATCACTTTATTTTATCGAGCACTCTCAATAGCCCGTCGAGAATGGTTGCCGGATGGGGAGGACAGCCGGGGATATGGAGATCCACCGGTATCAGGCCGTCCACACCATTACGGACCTGGGGAGAATCGATAAATGGTCCGCCGTTGATGGCGCAGGCTCCGCAGGCAACTACTATTTTCGGGTCGGGAATCGCTTCATAGGTGGCCAGAAGAGCCTTATGCATGTTTTCCGTTACCGGACCGGTCACCCAGAGACCGTCGGCATGGCGGGGGGAAGCGACAAACTGGATGCCGAATCGTCCCAAGTCCCAGCCAATGGTAGACAGAACGTTGGTATCGGCTTCGCACGCGTTGCATCCGCCGGCGCTTACTTCGCGAAACTTGAGGGATCTCCCGAACATGCGGAGAAGTTCTTTTGACAACGGTTCCACCTGACGGCGCACCGATGTGGGCCGGATCACCAGATCTTCACGTTTATTGGCCGCCAGCCGATAGTCATTGCTGAACTCAAGGGCACCAGCCTGGCATTCGGCACAAAAAAGACATCTTCCAAGATCGAGCGCCGGGCCGTTCTCTGCGACATAGGCCCCGTACGGACAGGCGTTTTGCCCTGTACTGCCCGCAACCGGCTTGAGGGAGGCCGTGACGGGATAGCCACGGAAACGTTCCGGCATCTGCAATGGCGATGCCGGATAGGGCATGGTGCGATGCCCTTGTTTTATGCGGGCAAGAAGGGCGCGGAACATTTATACCAAATCCTTTCTCCATTAAATCCTTAGCAGATTTTTTCAGGTTGTTCAAAAATAGTCAGATTGTCGCACCCGCAGGAAGCCCCGAGGAGGCGTAGCAGCGCTACGCCGCACGAAGGGGCTTTCGAGGACAGCGGCGATATGGCTGTTTTTCAACAACCTGCTAGAGGTCAAAGCCGCAGTAGGACAGGTTGAAGCTCTTATTGCACAACGGGAAATCGGATATCTGCTGATCCCTGAGTGCCATGGCAAGCCCCTGCCAGTTATGGAACGATGGATCGACCACCTTGTAGCGGCTGAATGTGCCGTCGGCGGCGGTCATGGCGACATGGCAAATCTCCCCGCGCCATCCTTCGGTCAGGGCAATCGCCAACCTCCCCCCAGCCAGAGAAGTTCCGGCGGCTGTCCGGTGGCTGCCGCCGGGCATATGTCCTAACTGCTCTTCAATGAAATCCATCGACTTCTGCGCTTCTTGCCAACGGATCATGGTGCGGGAGCAGACATCGCCATGAAAAGCGGTAGCAACCGGGACATGGGTCATCCGGTAGATGCCGTAGGGGAAATCGTTGCGGACGTCGCGTTTGAGACCGCTTGCCCGGGCTGCCGGCCCCACCAGCCCCAGTTCATGGGCCATTTTTTCCGATATTGCCCCGGTCCCTTCCAAGCGACCCATGACCGACGGCGTGCTCCAAAGCAGGTCAACCGCGTTGGTCAGATCCTTGCGCGCATCGGCAAGCCGTTTAAGGAGATCATCACGCTGCGCCGTCGTCAGGTCAAAGCATGTTCCGCCCGGCGCCAGCAACCCACGGCCGAAACGGCTGCCGCAGAGAACCGCCGTCATGTTGAGGAAATCGCCCCTGATCCGGCCGCAAAACGATGACGTCGGAAGATAGCCGACGTCGCCGGCAATTGCCCCCAAATCCCCGGCGTGGTTGGCGAGGCGCTCCAGTTCGAGGGCCACGCCGCGCAGAAGTTCGCCGCGCGGCGGCACTCTCAGGCCGGATAAAGCTTCCAGGATCATGCAATAGGCCTGGCCATGGCCGATGGTCGTATCACCGGCAATGGTCTCCATCTGGTGCAGGGTGGATGGGTAAGGCCCCCCCGGAAGCAGAGATTCAATACCCCGGTGCTGATAACCGAGGGATATCTCCAGATGGAACACCTCTTCGCCATGACACTGGAAACGGAAATGTCCCGGTTCGATAATGCCTGCATGGACCGGCCCGACAGCGACTTCGTGGACCTCGTCACCTTCGACCCGGAAATAGTCCATGACACCGACAGGCGGCTGCTGGTCCGGATTTCGCCCCCATGCATCGCGGCCGGGGACGAGAGAGCGGTGAAAGCGTACCGGTTTGAAGCGCGGATGATCAGCGAATCCCAGGCCGGTCTGCTCGGCAATTTCCCGTTCGAACAGGTGCACCTGGGGGCACAGGGCCGCAAGGGACGGTAATGGCGCATCATCGACTAATGTGCGCATCACTCCGAGAATCCCGTCTGCCTGATGCGCCAGGACGCAGAACAAGTCGGTCGCGCTCCCCGACAGCGTTCCGAAGTAGGCAGCGACACGCCAGCCGTGATCCGTTGCGTCAAGGATGTCCTGCAGGAATTGATTCATGGACGCCGGCGGGATGTCGGCACAGGCGGCAGACGACCCGTTTGCCATGGTGAGGAAACGGCTTTTCATGGCATCCCTCCCAGCAGTGCGGCACCTTCACGCAACAGCGTGACGAGGATATGGGGAGGCCAGATGCCGAGCCAGAGGATGATGCCGAGCATGGCAAGCGGCGGGGCGACTGTCAGCAGCCGGTCCTCATAATCGGTCGGGGGGATATCCCCAGGGGGGGCTCCCATGATCAGCGGCAGAACCGTCAACGCCATGCCGATAAAGACAATAACCAGGAAGAAGAGAAATAATCCTCCCACCCAATGCCGCTCATTGATAAATGCGCTGCTGACGATGGTGTACTCGCTGATGAAGGGAGAAAAGGGGGGCGAGCCGGTGATGGCGATGAACCCCGCCAGGAAGAGCCCGCCCGACCAGGGAAGCCGCGTCAGCGCCCCCTTGACGATATCGGTGGTCTTGTTGCCGTACGAACGATGGATATTGCCGGAGGAGAGAAAAAGAACCCCCTTGGTAAGGCCGTTATTCAGCAGATGAAACAGCGCTCCGAACAGCGCTCCCTTGCCAAGGCCGAGACCAATTGCCAGTATGCCGACATGTTCGACGCTGGAGTAGGCAAGCATGCGTTTGAAGTCCGCCTGTCTGGCCATAAAGACAGCGGCAAACCCCATTGATAACAAGCCGAGACCGATGAGCGCCTTCTGGAGAAAATAGATTTCAGTCCCCGAGGCCAGACATACCTGGTACACCCGCAGTATTGAAAGGAAGGCGCAATTGACCAAGCCGCCCGCCAGAAGAGCGCCGACCAGCCCCGGAGCCTCTCCGTATGCGTCAGGCTTCCAGGTGTGAAGCGGCGCCAGGCCCATTTTGGAACCGTATCCCACCAACAGAAAAATTGCGGCAGCGTGCAGCCAGGCCGGGTTCAATTCCCGGGCTGTCGCGATGAGCGCACCAAGCAACAGGGTGGCTTCACGGTGGGCGACATACGTCGAATAGGCAAGGAAAAGCAGGCCGAGCAGAGCAAGGCCGATACCGACCGAACAGATCAGCAGGTACTTCCAGGTCGCCTCGATGGAACGGGCGTTCCGATTGAAATAGATAAGCGGCGCCATGGATACGGTGGTCGTTTCCAGGGCGACCCAGAGCAGGCCGAGATGCTGGGTGACAGTGACCATTCCCATGGCGGCGAGGCACACCAGCAGTCCCACGCAGAGGATCCTGTTGGACCGTTCCTGGCGATAGGCAAGATAACCAACCGCGTAATAAGCGCATACGGTAAAAAGTATACTGATGCAGAGCAGCACCACCTTGCCGAGGGGATCGAGCCAGATCCAGCCGCCGACTGATGGCGCCGGACTGTCGACAAGCAAGCCGATTGTCAATCCGAGATGGATGGTGGCTATTATCGGCAGAATGACCGGTCTCCGGCGGTTATCCGGCAGAAGAAATGCGCCGAGTGCCCCGCATAGGGGGAGCAGTATCAGTGCGGCGAGCATGGGCTACTCCTCCTTGAGCGCCCGCAACCGGGACGTGTCGATGGACGAAAATTCCTTGCTGATGTGGTTGATGACAATTCCCATGACAAAGACACCGACCAGAAGATCGAGCAGCGCCCCTGCTTCCACCATGGCCGGCATCGCCTCCGTGAGCAGCAGCCCGAAGATAAATATGCCGTTTTCCATGACCAGGTAACCGATAACCTGGGAAATGGCCTTGCGCCGGGTTGTCAGCAAAAGAAAGCCGCTCAACAGTGTGGCCATGGATGCGGGAACAAAGAGCATATCCTTGTGTTCAGGGGCCAGAGGCAGTTTTTCCGCAAAGACGAAGGAGAGAGCGGTCAAGACCGCGCCCAGCAGCAGGGTCGGCACGTAACCGATGAACGGCTCGATTTCCCGCCTGATCTGCGCCTTGTGCACGGCATCACCGATCAGATAGGGGATGACCAATCCCTTTGCCATGATTATTCCCGCCGTGATGCCGGCCAGATGCCATGAAAAAGGGTGGATGAGCCCCGGCAGAATGCCAAGAATCACCCCCTGCACGGCAACCGCCCGGATGGAGAACAACAGCCGGCTGGTGCCGAGCATGACCAGGTTGATCAACATCACCAACACTAACAATTGATCCGCGAGAGCGTTCATACGGTTCACCTCAACATGAGCAGCATGGCAAATGCAGAAAGCACGGTGGCAGCAACCAGCAATTGCGGCACACGCACCAGCCTCAGCCGCGCCATGACGGATTCCACGACGCCGATTGCCATTGCCAGGACAAGCATCAGGACAATGAATACCCCCCAGTCAGCCAGAGAGTTTCCGGTGCTGAAGGGAAGCGCGATATTGACGAATACCGCCCCGAGCACGAACAGTTTCACGGCGGCGCCGTAGAGAATCATGCCGAAGGCCGGACCGCTGTGATCGAGGACCATGACCTCGTGAATCATGGTGAGTTCAAGATGCGTGGTGGGATCGTCGAACGGGATACGACTGTTTTCCGCCAGAAGGGTGATAAAAAGGGCAGCGGCCAGAAGCAGCATGCTGGCCCCGGCTGCCAGCCAGACAGCCGGCGTTGCGAAGGTGAGCATCGTTGTGAGGCTCAGGGATTTGCTCATGCGGGCCAGGGTGACAAGCGCAAAGAGGAGTGTCGGCTCGGCCAGGCAGGAAAAGGTCACTTCCCTGGCCGCCCCCATCCCTTCGAAACTGGAGCCGGTATCCAGGGCGGCAATCGTTGTAAAAAAGCGGGAAAGGCCGAACAGATAAGCGAAGAGGATCATGTCGCCGCTGAATGAAATCGGAGCGGCGTGGCGGCCGAACGGCACCAGGAGCGCAGCGACAAGCGTTGCAGCAAGGGTGACGACGGGACCAGCCCGAAAGACCCAGGTTGTTGTCTCGCTGAATACTGAACCTTTGCGCATCAGTTTGAACAGATCGTAATAGAGTTGGAAATAGGGAGCTCCAACCCGGCCGGCAAACGCTGCTTTGGTTTTTCCGATGACACCCAGCAGGAGCGGTGGGACGAGAAGAACGGTCAAACAGTGAATGATGATGTCAATCATAGGTGCCATCCTCGTTGCGCGATTACTAATGTGCTGTCCGATTAATTCTGTCTTCTAATTCGGCGACTTTTTGCCGCTCTCGGCGTTGCGGCTCCTCGGCTTAGGCCGCGCTAGACCTGCGTCGCCGCGCCTTGACAGCGACAAAAATTCGCTCGAATTACTGCGAGAACTAACCGGACAGCACACTAGTGGGGCCAGACCATGAGAATGAATAGGGTTGCAAAGATGTAGAGCATGTAGATATGCAGTTGACCATGCTGCACTCTTCTCAGGTAGGAAAAGGCCCAACCTGTCCACTGGAAAACCGGGGTTACTATCTGGTATAGTACCGTCTCTGTCGATTCATAGCTGAAGGCGGCTCTTTTCGGCAGAATTTCGCCGCGCATGTCGGGACGGGTTCTTCTGGGCGAAACCCACACCCCGAACTGGGAAACGATCAACTCGCTGAACGACGTGCCGGTGTATTGCATCCTCGGTGATGTCGCCGGATAGCCGCAGCACCAGGTCGCCCCGCTGTTGCGGGGAGATCGGTTCAACTTCCGGAAGTAACAGAGCCAGATGACTGCAACGAGAACGACCAGCAGTAAATTGGTAATCATAAGTGGAGCAAGATGCACCTGCCCCGCAATCAAGGCAGTCGTATCGCCCCCCGGAGAGCCAAATGCGCTGACGATTGGAGTAACCAGTTGCACCGGGATCAGGGGTACGGTGCCGAACAGCAGGCAGGTGAATGCCAGAATTGCCATTGAGCCGGTCATCAACGGGCTGGCCTCATGCGCGTGTGCCGATGCATCCGAGCGGGGGGAGCCGAGAAAAACGATCCCGTACAGCTTGACGAACGTGATGATTGCCAACCCGCCGGTCAATGCCAGGACAGGAGCTGCCAGGGCTGCCAGCGGCAACGGATTGGAAATGCCGTCGTTAATGGCGCCAATATACAGAAACAGTTCCCCAATAAAACCATTGAGCGGCGGCAAGCCGCAGATTGCCAGGGAACCGATGAGCATCAGCGGCGAAGTTGCCGGCATACGCCTGGCGAGTCCTCCAAGCAAATCGATTTTACGGGTGCCGGCGCCGTGGATGATGACTCCGCTACCCATGAACATAAGAGATTTGAACAGGGCATGATTGATGATATGGATATAGGCGCCGGCAAACCCGCAGATAAGGAGGGTTGGAGAATGAAGCTGCATGCCGACCAGCCCCATGCCGATACCGATGAAAATTATTCCCACATTTTCAATACTGCTGCAGGCCAGGAGCTTTTTCAGATCGCGCTGTCCAGAGGCCATGGCAATGCCATTTACGGCCGACCAGGAACCGAGAATGAGGATCAGCCAGCCAAGCCACTCGGGGAGAACATCGAAAAAGGACAGAACGCGGAGAATTCCGTAAATGCCCATTTTCAGCATCAGACCGGACATCATGGCCGAGACGTGGCTGGGGGCATTGGCATGCGCCCCGGGGAGCCAAAAATGAAGCGGCATCAGCCCCGCCTTGCCGCCAAAGCCTATCAGTGCCGCCAGCATGATGATGGTTGCAGAAGGTGAAAGATGGGAAAGGGAGTGGATGGGCGGAAAGGCGAAGGCCCCTGATTCACTCCGGAGCAGGGCGAACACGACAAAAAGCGCCATGGTCCCGAAATGCGCGGCCAGGAGATAGACCATACCTGACTTTTGTACATCAGGATTTTGCTGATCTGTTGTCAGAAGGAAGTAAGCCGACAGCGCCATAACCTCCCAGGCCATAAGAAACAACACCCCGCTGCGGGCGCTGACGACAACGACCATTGCCGCGGCAAACAGGCCGATGAACAGGGTTAATCCGGTCGATCCGGCCTGCTTTCGCGCCGGCCAGTACGCAAGTGAATAGACGGCAACGCATCCCGTCACGAGAAAAAGCGGGAGCAGAAACAACAAGGATAACTTATCAACTGAAAGAACTGCAGGGCCGAACGGCAGCGGCCACTCAATTGAGTAGGTTGCCGAAGGAAGACCCGAAAGTTGTGAAAGGGAAGAAAATTCCCCAAGCAGTGCGGCAAGCACGGCCAGAAGGGCACTAAGCCGCTGACCAATTGCCGTGCCGCCGAGAAGTATGGCTGGCGCCCCTGAGATGGCCAGCATTGAGGCCGAAACAAGAATAAGAAACGTCGAATCGAAGGGGGTGGTCACCTTGGCCTCACCTGGTTACTGCCGGATAATCTTTATGCGGCCCATGCCGGCTTGAGCGCAAGAACGCAATGCGTCGTAAAAAATTATAACACTTATAAAAAATATATGGTATAAACGTTGTAACGTCAATAAAATTGTGAAACGCACTAATCATAAGCAACGCATAATGAAGGAGAGTGTGATTATGCCGAATACACGACTTAATATCACGCTGCCAACGCCGATAGTTGATGACATCAAATCTCTCTATGGGCAACGGGGTTTGAGTCAGTTTCTGGAGGAGGCCGCCAGGGAAAAGCTTGCGGAAGTCAAGAAGAAGGCTTACAAAGGGGTCATTGAAGGGTATCAGGCCTCTGTGGAAGAGACCAAGGAAGTACTGAAAAAATTCGAGGCGGCGGTGACGGAGAAAAGGGATGTTTAAGCGCGGAGGGATCTATTCGGTTAATCTGCCCCATGCGGATGAGCACAAGACGGAAGTGTGCCCCTGTCTTGTGGTGAGCAACAATATCAGCAATGAGTATTCACCGGTAGTGACCATTATTCCGTTAAGTTTCAGCAGGCTCGATAAAATATATGATTTTGAAACGCTTCTGCCCGCATCCGGAACCGGTTTGAAACGGGATGCCAAGATCAGTTCCCATATTCTGATAACTATAGACAAGACGAATGTTGTTGGCGACCGGCTCGGCTTCCTTACCAGGGGGCTGATGACCCAGGTGGACAAGGCACTCCGTTTTCAGCTTGGCATAGAGGACTCGCCAGGGATGTCCAAAGGATAGAATTTGACATGCTGCTAGAAACGCCAGAGGCCGCCCAGGCCCTAAATGTCGATGAAAAGACCGTTATCCGCTGGATTCGGAAAGACAAGCTCCCGGCGGAACAGGTTCTCGGGAATTATCGGATCAACCCTGTCGATCTCCTGGAGTGGGCGACGGAACGGGGTATCAAGGTCAATCCCGCCCTCTACAGAATGCACGATGCCGACAATCAGCCGCTGCCTACCTTGAGCCGGGCCGTTGAGGCGGGCGGTATCCATTGTGGAGTGACCGGCTCGACGAAAGAAGAAGTTCTGCATTCTGTAGTTTCCCAGTTGAACCTCCCGCCTGAGCTGGACCCGGAATTCATATTACAGGTGCTGTTGGCCCGTGAAGCAATGGGCACGACGGCTTTCGGCGACGGCATTGCCATACCCCACGTCCGCAATCCGATCCTTGTGCAATTACCGGTGCCAAAGGTGTCGCTCAGCTATCTGGAGCAGCCGGTCGACTTCGGCGCCTTGGACGGTAAGCCGGTCCAGATTCTTTTTACCATTATTACTCCAACCATCAGGATGCATCTGCATCTGCTTTCCAAACTTGCCTATTGCCTGCGTGACGACCGGTTCCGGCATATCCTGGGACGCGAGTGTAATCCGGACGCGATTGTTGCGGTGCTCCGTGAAATAGAAAAAGATATCGGAAAGGCCGCTGCATGACTTCCGAAATGATCCGGACACTGCCGGCAGAACTGGTCATTGCGGCTGCCGTGCTTGCCGCATTCTCCGGGGTTCCGATCCTGATGATGCGGGGTATCGACCCTCGTTTCGGACAACGTCTCGCTGCAGCCGTCATGGTGATAGCAGCCATAATCGGGACCACATCAGCGATTGCCGTAATATTGAACCGGACCAGAATCTTCTATCAATTGGCATGGCCGCTCCCTTTCGGCCCCGCAGAACTTTCAGTTGACCCTCTTGCCGCGTTTTTCACACTCCCGATTCTTATTATTGCCGCTGGCAGCAGCATTTACTGCCTCGACTACCGGCCGGCTGCAAAAAATCCGCGCACAGTCCGGAAGATGACGTTTTTTTTCGGCGTTCTGGTCTCCTCCATGTTATTTGTCGTGTCGGCTCACTCGACCGGCTTATTTCTGCTGGCGTGGGAGATCATGGCGCTGGCCGCGTATTTTGTGCTTACCACCGATGATCATGCGCCGGAAGTGCGTGATGCCGGCACACTGTACATGATCTGCGCCCACACGAGCACCCTGTTGCTTTTTGCACTTTTTGCACTGATGTTCAAAATGACCGGCAGCTTCGTCTTTCCGGATGCCGGCGCCCTGACCGCAACTCAACCGCTCGCCACAACATTCTATCTGATCGCGCTGTTCGGCTTCGGTTTCAAGGCAGGCATCATGCCGGTCCATATCTGGCTCCCTTCGGCCCATGCCAATGCTCCGAGCCACATTTCGGCAATAATGTCCGGTGTGATCCTCAAGGTCGGCATTTATGGCCTGATCCGAACCATTTCTTTTTTTACCGGCGTACCTCTCTGGTGGGGGGCCAGTATTCTGGTTCTCGGTATGGTGTCGGGAATTGTCGGCGTACTTTACGCGTTGGGCCAACATGACATCAAGCGGTTGCTTGCCTATCACAGTATCGAAAACATCGGCATAATACTCATAGGGTTCGGTGCGGCCTTGATCGGCAAATCGGTGGGTTCATCGACACTTTTCCTGCTTGGCATGGCGGGAAGCCTCCTGCACGTATTCAATCACGCCACCTTCAAGGCGCTCCTTTTTTTGGGTGCAGGGTCAGTTATTCATGCTGCGGGAACACGTGAAATTGATCGCATGGGCGGTTTGTTGCGCCACATGCCATGGACCGCCTTGGCTTTTTTAGTCGGAGCCGTAGCAATCTGCGGATTGCCGCCTCTGAATGGCTTTGTCAGCGAATTCATTATTTACCTCGGCCTCTTTTCGGGTCTGCTTGACCATTCCGGAGTAACCATTGTCGCATTGGCACTGGCGGCGCCGGCATTAGCCCTCGTCGGCGGATTGGCGGTAGCCTGTTTTGTCAAGGTATTCGGTATCGTGTTTCTCGGCAACGCACGGCAGAATGCACCTGCAAGCCCTCATGAGGCACCTTCGGGGATGCTTGCGGCGATGGCGTTGCTGGCCGGAATATGCATCATCATCGGCATTGCCCCGATGGTTGCATTTCCTCTTCTAAACTCCGCACTACAGGAGGTTTTCCCCTCGACAAGCCAGTTGCCGACACTTGCCTCTGTCATCCCTGCCTTCTGGATCTCAGTGCTTGCCCTTTGCATATTCATTGGCACGGCGCTGATATGGAGCTGGTATCGCAACAGGCTCAAACAAACTAGAACTGAAAAATCCGCGACATGGGGATGTGGCTATCTCGCTCCCAGCTGTCGTATGCAGTATAGTGCATCCTCTTTTGCCGGGACGCTCGTTGATTTCTTCTCAGGCATTCTCGCCGCCCAGCGCCATCGGCCCTGTTTCACCGGACATTTTCCCCAATCGTCCCGTTTTGAGAGCCATGTGCCGGAGACGGTGCTTGAAAAAGGCTATTTGCCTCTGCTCAACTACCTGTATAAAAAGTCGCTCCCAATCCGAAAGCTCCAGCATGGTCATCTCCATCTCTACATCCTCTATACGTTTATTACCCTTATAATCCTTTTTGCTGCGGGCAATTGATGCGTTGTCCCATCATGATTCATAAAAACCTTACATCACGATAGGCTCAGATGGCGGACGCTATTTGGTACAGGACGTGCCCCCACTGCACGACACCGTTTACTGCTCCGTCAAGTTCAACAAAGAACGGGTTTTCAAACGGCTCGCTTTCAACGGAATAGCCGCAGGCTTCAAGGTGCCTGACATTCGCCTCATATTCCTCCCAGTCGGACGAAGTCGCCATTACCGGCTTGCCGGTTCTCACAACGAGAGGCAAAACGCCTTCAATCCATTTACACTGATGAGATCCGAACCCGGGGTGAAAAAAAATAAAGAGGTCGAATGATGACAGATCCATCATTGAATCTTCAAGTCCTGATTTGATAACAACAGCTTCCGCGAGCCCGGCTCGAACCATGGAATTCAATCTTGTTTTACGATCGTTTTCCGTAAAGATTTCCGGGCCGACAAGGGTAGCCTCAACCCCGCATGACAAACCGCAGAAGTCCGCTATCAATTGATACCAGCAACCATTGTCCAGGGCATCGTGCCATTGTGCGCCAATAACCAGAATACTGATCTTGTCAAGGTCACGGTAACGGGGAGCATAGCGGAGGATAAAAGCGGAGACGGCAAGAGGCGCGGCCAAAACCAATTTCTGCACATGATTTCCCGCAGTACTGATGTATGAATATTTGGGGTTATCCTTTAATGCCGCCAGCAGATATTTCCATTCTTTGTACTGTGTAATAACAAGGCCGGGCATGGCAGATGGTCCTCAGGCAAGACAGGCTCGTACTTCAGGGGAGATATCAAAGCTGCACTCTCCGAAACTGCGAAGAATATCCGTCACGGTTCCGACCAAGTTGTCGTCTATGACAATCTTTATCATTACCCGGTTCATCTGGCCGTACACATAGGCCACACCCTTGAGAATGCCCGAATTTATTGCTCTGCTGCCATTATACATGATTTCACACACGGTAAATCCCTTGGCTTCAAGGGCCTTCGACAGACTCTCCATATCTTTCGTAATGATTATCCCGTCCACCTGTTTCATGTTGGTCCTCCCGTTTGCATGACGGTTAAGGGTGAATTACCTGTTCTCCACGCCTGTCGGTGATAAGGATTGTCTCGGCAATCTGGCGCATGCTCTTTTTCGTATCCATCGCCAGCTTCTGGATCTTTCTGAACGCATCAGACTCGGAGATATCCCCGGACCGCAGTATGACTTTCTTGGCTTTGTATATGATCGCCTGGTTCTCAATGGCGGTATTCAGTGCCTCCACGTCTGCCTTGAGAAGATCAACCTCCTTGGCAAGAGCAATTGCCATTTCTATTGCAGGCAACAAATCCTGCCCCCGGAACGGTTTGCTCAGGGTTGTGGTAATTCCGGTTTTTGCGACCTGTCTCAGGGTTTCCGAATCGTAATGGGATAAGAGCAGGATCACGGGGATCCTCAGTTTCCGCCTGATCTCACGGGCATAATTCAAACCGCAGGCAGCATCGAACAGTGCAATATCAGGCAAACATTCAAAGGCCATCGAAACAGCCGATTTGCCATCGCCGGCCTCCGATATCGAGACAAAACCACATTCCTCCAGCTTATTCACCATGTTGGCCCTGCTTGCCGAATCTCCGTCGCAAATTAGTGCTGTTCTCACTCGTACCCCCGTCGTGCACATGATTTTTGGCGCATATTCTATTCCTGCCGGTCATCGTGATAGTGTGCTTCACGAAAATCATCTGAAGGTCATCTGTCTGATTATCAGCCTAAATCATTCGAAATTAAATTAGTGTCAAAATAGGGGTAAAATGCATTAAGGAAACGTTAACGCCAAATTCATCTGGCATCATGTTCATTCATCATCGCGCTTCAGGCGATACCCAACGCACGGCTCGGTAATAATGTAACGTGGCCTTGACGGGTCTTTTTCGATCTTGCGGCGCAGATTGCTGATGTTAACCCGCAGGATATTCTGCTGTTCGGTTGAAGCGCCGCCCCAGATCTGTCTGAGGATTTGATTGTGGGTCAGCACCTTGCCGCAATGCTTCACGAGCATGCGCAGGAGGTCGTATTCCGTAGGGCTCAAATGAAGTTCCTCGCCTGCAACGGAAACCTGCCGTAGCGTCAGGTCAACCACCAGATCTCCATCCCTGTAGACCGGCTCCGGGGCTTCCTGTAGCGACCGGCGCAGGGTGGCTCTGATGCGAGCCTGCAGTTCCCGTACACCGAACGGCTTGGTCAGGTAATCGTCCGCGCCCGCGTCCAGAGCCTCCATCTTGTCCTTTTCACGTTCCCGTACAGAGAGAATGATAATCGGGACCCGCGACCATGCCCGGATTTTCCTGATAACCTCGACGCCGTCCATGTCTGGAAGTCCCAGATCAAGTAGGATGATATCGGGCTTGACCGAAACCGCCAACTCCAGGGCGGACCGTCCGTTCTCCGCCTTGAACAGGGAGAAATCCCCGGTGTTCAGGGAGTTGTGCAGTAGACGGAGGATTGCCGTCTCGTCATCGACAATCAAGATACGCGGCGGATTGCCTGATTTCATTTCAGTGGGCGTGTTCACAGCTGGTTTCCTCAACTTTCATGGGGAGGGCTATCATAACCCGCAATCCCCCGCCAGAACGGTTTTCGGCCTTGATCTCCCCGCCATGAGCCTCTACGATTCCCCGGCAGATGGCAAGTCCCAGGCCGGTGCCCCCGGCGCCCTCGGGAATAGGGATGCGGTAAAACTTGTCAAAGACTCGTTTCAGGTCGCAGACAGGAACGCCGGGACCGCGGTCGGCGACCTCCATCGTAAGGGCGCCGTCAGCCGCCTGGGCCGTGATCTCGATACTGCTGTCAGGCGGCGAATACTTCAACGCATTATCCAGCAGATTCACCAGTACCTGGATCATCAGGGAGTTGTCCATGCTGATCAGCGGGAGCCCGGCAGGGATCCGAACGTCGATGTTCCTTGTGCCAATTCTTTGTTCAAGCGGCGCCAGTGCGCAACCAACAAGGTCCTGAACATCGCAGGGGATCTTTTTGAGTTGGATCGCGCCAGCTTCCAGACGAGTCATATCCAGCAGGTTGCCCACGAACCTGTTCAACCGTTGCGCCTCCCCTCTGGCCGCTGAAACAAGATCATCCCTGGCCTTGCCGGTCAATTCGTCGCCTTGGTCCCAGAGATTGTCCAATGCCATGCATACGGTCACCAGGGGGGTGCGCAGGTCATGGGAGATGGAATTGAGGAGTGCCCGCTCCAGAGTTTCCCGTGCCTGAAGGATCTGGGCCTGTTCAGCCTGCAAGACAAGCCGGACCCGCTCGATTGCCAGGGTCGCCTGGGTGACAAATGCGTCGAGAAGTCTGCGGGTCTCTGGAGATGTGTATTCTATTTCATCCTTCAGCATTATCCCCAGCACGCCCAGCACGTCGGTAGAGGTTTGCAACGGCAGGTAAAGGAACTCCGCCGATACCAGGGTATCAGTCCCCCGACCTGCTGGTTTGCGGTTGCTGAAGCTCCAGTCGGCAACCGTCAGTTCTTTTGCCGGTAGCGTAAAAGAGTCGCTTGCACCTTTCACTTTCAACTGTTCCCCCACCGGCAAAAGAACTGCCAGTCTAGCTTCGAGGCTTTCTTCGATGTTCCTGGTCAATGCGCTCACGATATCATTGACATCGGCGGCAGTGGCCAGGTCGCGACTCAGATAATAGAGGCTCGCCGTTTGGACTTCGCGTCCCCGGATCACTTCGGCGCGCTCGCGAGTCTGCGAGACAAGCTTGCTGATGACTATCCCGACAATGAAGAGCGCAACGAACGTGATGATGTATTCCGAGTCGGACACGGCAAAGGAAAAGCGCGGGGGGATGAAGAAAAAATCAAAGGCAAGTACCCCCGCAAATGCGGTCGCGACGGCAGCTCGTTGACCAATGCGGGTGGCCGCCAGGACCACGGCAAGAAGGTAGATCATGACCAGGTTTGTGGGAGAAAGGAACTGGAATACCAGTTCCGATACGGCCGTGGCCGCCGCGACCAGCGCCAGGCTTTTCACATAGTCCGGCCAGCCACTGCCCTTTTTAGGAGTGACGGAGACTTGCGGTTTCCTCTTTACCGTTTTTGTATCTTCCAAACTGACGACATAAACGTCGATCGGCCCGCTCAGGCGAATGATCTGGTCCACCAGCGGGGTAAAGAGAAATTCCCGCCAGCGCGGCTTGGCCGGTTTCCCGATCACGATTTTGGTGATCCCGTGCTTGATTGCATAGTCGATGAGGGTATGTGCCACCGAGGTGCCGGTCATATTTGCAACGTTCGCCCCAAGACTCTCGGCCAGCCTCAGATCACGCCAGACACGGTTGCGGTTTTCCTGAAGGTGCCTACTGGTGCCGGGGGTCTCGATGTAGACCGTATGCCATGGCGCTTTCATTTCATCCGAGAGCCGGCGGGTCGTCCGGATCAGCGTCTCGCTGTACGGGCTTCCGCTGACGCAGACGAGCAGGCGGTCGGCAACAGGCCACGGGCCGGCAATCGCCCGGGTTTCCATGTAGGCTCGCATCTCCTCGTCAACCCTGGCGGCGGTCCGGCGCAGCGATAACTCCCGCAGGGCCATCAGGTTTCCCGGTTTGAAGAACTTCTTCATCGCCTTGGCAGCCTGTTCCGGGATATAGACCTTCCCTTCGCGAAGGCGCTGGAGGAGATCTTCGGGGGGAATGTCCACCAGCCTGATTTCCGCCGCCTCGTCCAGCAGGCGGTCGGGGACGGTCTCCTGAACCTTCACGCCGGTTATCTGGGTAACGACATCGTTAAGACTTTCAAAGTGCTGGATGTTGACAGTAGTATAAACGTCGATGCCGGCGTCCAGCACCTCCTCGACATCCTGCCATCGTTTCGCGTGCCGCGAGCCAGGGGCGTTGGTGTGGGCAAGTTCGTCGACAAGTGCTATCTGGGGCTTGCGGGCCAGCAGCGCGTCGATATCCATCTCCCGCAGCATCACGCCAAGGTAGTCGATCCGGGCCTTGGGAAGGACCATCAGCTCTGCAAGAAGCGCATCGGTCTCCATGCGGCCATGGGATTCAACGTAGCCTGCGACCACGTCCCGTTCTTCCCGTTTCCGTTGAAGTGCCGCTTCCAGCATGGCGTAGGTTTTCCCGACCCCCGGGGCGTAGCCGAGAAAAATCTTCAGTTTCCCCCGCAGCACGCGGGGCTCTTCAGCCAGGGCGAGCTTCAGCAGCGCTTCCGGCGAGGGGCGGTTGTCGTCATTGAGGTTGATCATAGCAGGGGACCTGGCGAGTCAGCAGGGTTCATCAAACTCCGTTGCAAAGATTCATTCATGGTCGCAGGTATTCGGCAATCGGGCCCAGGGCCAGCACGACCAGGAAGGAAAGCGCGCCGATCAGCACCACGGTGCTGAGCACCAGCGCGCCGAACACGACCGTGTCACTCGGGAGCGTGCCCATCGTGGTGGCCCTGCGCCTCTGGGCAGCAAACCGGCCCGCCAGCAGGAGCGCCACTGCCATGTGGCCGAAACGGCCGATAAACATCGCTGCCGCAGTGCTCAGGTTGTAAAAAACGTTATTCGCATCCAGACTCGCCATGTTTTGACCGTTGTTCGCCATGCAGGATGCGTATGCGAACAGGATCTCGGTCAGGCCATGGGCGCCGCTGTTGACAGTCAGCCCCGCCAGCCCGGCGCTTGAGACGGAGGCCAGAGCCGTCATCGGAAGGACAACCAGGGGTGTGAGCACGATGTAGAGGGCGATCAGGCCATTCTCTCCGGGCGTGATCGTCTTGCCAAGGTAGTCCGGCGTCCGGCCGATCATCAGTCCGGACACGAAGACGCCGACGAGCGCCACGATAACCAGACTGAACAGACCGGTCCCCAGCCCGCCAAAAGTGACTTCGCCGAGCAGCATGTTCATCACGAGCACCATCACACTGACGGGCTGGTAAGAGTCATGCATGGAATTGTACGATCCGGTGGCGCAGTTTGAGGTGACGATTGCCGTCAGGACCGAACTCCCGACACCAAAACGCACCTCCTTGCCTTCCGCGTTGCCTCCCACCAGGCCCAGGCCGGCCAACCTCGGCGGATTGAGCGATTCGGCGTGATCGCACAGTGCCAGGCCGCCCAGGAACAGCACGATCATGACCGCCAGCAGCACCACGCCGGAATTAGGTCTCCTCACCATATGTCCGAAGGTGATCGGCAGCGCGGCCGGAATCACGGCAATGGCGAGCATGCCCAGAAAATTGGTCAGCGGTGTCGGGTTCGCATAAGGGTGGGCGCCATTGGCGTTGAAGAAGCCGCCGCCGTTTGTACCCAGGTTCTTGATGAACTCCAAAGCAGCGACCGGTCCCTGGGCGATAGTCTGCATGCCCCCTTCCAGGGTGCGGGCCTTCACATAGGGGTCAAGGTTCAGCGGCACCCCCTGCCAGACCAGGATCAGGCTCCCTGCCAGCGATACGGGCAGGAGCACCCATAACAGGCCACGGATCAGGTCCACCCAGAAGTTCCCGAGGGTCGCCGACTTCTCACGGGCAAATCCCCTGATGAATGCCATGCCGACGGCCAGTCCGGCTGCCCCGGCCAGAAAGTTCTGGGAGACCAGCCCGATAGTCTGAACCAGGTAGCGCAGGGTCGATTCTCCGCCATAAGCCTGCCAGGTAGTGGTCGTGGCAAAGCTGAGCGCCGTGTTGAACGCCAGATCCATGGTCATCGGCGTGGTCAGGTACTGTCTGTCGGGGCCGCCGGGCAAGACTGACTGGATCATGAGCAGCAGGAACAGGAACAGCGTGCCTAGGGCGCTGAACACGAGCAGGGCGGCAAGATACGATACCGGAGTCATTTCCCTGTCGGGATGTACGCCGATCAGGCGATAGAGCAGCGACTCGACGGGACAGAACAGTCTGTCGAGGAAGGTGGGCTGTCGTTCGAAAACTCGGGCAACGTAAAGACCGACCGGCTTTGCCAGTGCCACGAGAATGGCGAGAAAAACAAGGTATTCCAGCCAGCGCGTCATTGGTTCCTCCGTTCGGGCCGAGGGGCGAACCGGTCCAGGGCGAGGTTTAGCGGCAGCACCGCCACGCGAGGTGCGCCGAGAAATCCAAGCTGCGGCGCCTGCGTGTGTTCAGCCACAAGGTGACGCACCGTTGCTTCGCTAACTCCGCGCTCACGAGCCACGCGGGGGACTTGAAGGAGAGCGTTCTCAGGTGAGATGTGCGGGTCCAGCCCGCTGCCGGAGCGGGTGACGGCGTCAATGGGGACCAGGGCGCCGGGAGGCAGCCCATTGCCGTAGCGGTAAGCCTCCGCCAGTTCCCGGACCCCAGCGAAATGTTTGGTTTTCGCATCACCTTTCACGCCAACCCGCAGACTCGGGTTTGCCGGACCGAGATTCGTGCCGCCCGAGGCGGTCCCATCGTAGCCGTCGCCGGCAGCGGATGGCCGCGGGTGGAAGTATTCCGGCCGGGTGAAATTCTGCCCGATCAACTCGGAGCCGACCACTGCCCCGTTGCGGGTTATCAGACTGCCTTTGGCCTGATGGGGAAATAGCGGCAAGCCCAGGGCGGCCAGGACCAGAGGAAAAGCGATGCCGGTCAGCGCCGTCAGCAGCAGGGTAGCAAAGAGGGCTGGCCGAAACTGCTCGCGAAGACTTTCGAGAGGTTTGCCGCTCCTGCTGAAGATGTTGGAATATATGCTCCGCAACTTCGTTGTCTCAGTAGTCATATATCCCCCTGAGGAGGACGGGGGCGCCGTACGCCCCCGGATTAAAAGGAGGGGCAGCTAGGAGCCTGTCGGACTTAGGAGAAATCTGCTGCAAATCCGTCTGAACGACCCACATTTCACCGATTTCTTGATTAATAGAGCAACTATTAACCAGCAAAATCGGCAAAATCTGGCCTCGCTCAGCCGAATTTTCGCAACGATTCCCTAAGTCCGACAAGCTCCTAGGGAAGATTGATAAAGAGCTGGGTGGTGAAGGCCGGCTTCCCGCCGGGGATCGATTCGCCATCCGCTTTGGACAATTTGTAGCCGGGGTTGAAGGTCTGCACGCCCACCAGGAGGGTGATCTGTTTGGAAAAGGCCCACGACCCGCCGATGCCCAGTTCG